>ENA-OPBO01000030-OPBO01000030.1-human-gut-metagenome-genome-assembly--contig:-NODE-30-length-110838-cov-7.767248_pt1 | contig 110838 bp, 134 predicted proteins | sample MGYA00241071_ERZ501458 | MGnify/ENA primary metagenome ERZ501458 (study PRJEB25962, sample SAMEA2042509) | human gut metagenome | biome: human gut; feature: human-associated habitat; material: faeces... | reverse complement strand
AACTCTCGTAAATGAGTTTCTCGTTGTTGCCGTTTGTAGCTTCGATAATGGTTTCAACAGCTTCTTCTCCAACCTTTTGTGCCATTTTGTTAACGCCTTTCTTGAAGAGGCTGGTAGTGTAACTTCCCTCTGGCATTTCTTCGTGGCGCTTGTTGATGAAGTCCTGAAGCTCTGAGAGGAAGAGGATAGGGTTGAGTGTATTCTCTTCTGCCCAGCAGGTGTCTGTACCTTTGTGGCAGGTTGGACCATCTGGGTGAACCTTAACCAGCAAGGTGTCGTTATCGCAGTCGTTCTGAATGCTAACGAGATTCAGAAAGTTGCCTGATGTTTCACCTTTTGTCCAAAGGCAGTTGCGTGAACGGCTCCAGAATGTTACCTTTTTGGTTGCTATTGTCTTATCGTATGCTTCCTGATTCATGAAGCCAAGCATCAAGACGTTCTTTGTAACTGCGTCTTGGATGATGGCAGGAACCAGTCCGCCTAATTTTTCGAAATCTATTTCCATTTTATCTTGTTTTTATTTTCTTACATTATTATATTCACGTGTTCTATATTCTCACGTTGATTCCTTCTTCTCTCAGGTATTTCTTGAGGTCAGGAATGGCAATCTCGCCAAAGTGGAACACGCTGGCTGCCAGGGCAGCATCTGCCTTGCCTTGGGTGAACGCATCGCGGAAATGCTCCATCTTTCCAGCACCTCCTGAGGCGATGATAGGAATGCTTACTTCTTCGGCAAGACGGGCGAGGGCCTCGTTTGCGAATCCCTGTTTCACACCGTCATGATCCATACTGGTAAAGAGAATTTCACCGGCACCCCGGTCGGCTACTTCCTTTGCCCAGTCAAACAATCCTAGTTCCACCCGTTCTCTTCCGCCTTTTACATAACAGTGCCAGCCGTCAGAATCGAGACGTGCATCAATGGCGCATACGCAAACCTGTGAGCCATAATGGTTGGCAATTTCATCGATGAGCTCCGGATGTCGGATGGCAGCACTGTTGATGCTAACCTTGTCAGCTCCTGCGTTGAGCAGGCGGTCAACATCTTTGAGTTCATTGATTCCACCTCCCACAGTAAATGGGATATTGATTTCGGCAGCCACACGGGTTACCATATCCGTAAAGGTTTTGCGCTCTTCGAAACTCGCTGTAATATCGAGGAATACGAGCTCATCGGCTCCAGCATCGCTATAAGCTTTTCCCAGTTCTACCGGGTCACCAGCGCTGCGAAGGTTTACGAAATTGGTTCCCTTTACCGTCTCGCCGTTCTTTACATCAAGACATGGAACGATTCGTTTAGCTAATCCTTTGTTACTTTGAATTTTCACCATTGTATTTTAATTCTTATCGATTGAAGCTTTTGACTAGTTTCTTAACATCGATTTTCCCTTCGTAGAAAGCTTTTCCAAATACTACGGCAGGAATTCCTGCAGTTTCCAATGCTTCGATGTCTTCGTTGCAACTCACTCCGCCTGAGGCGATAAGATGCAGTTGAGGATAGGCAGCCATTACTTCTTTGTAGAGTTCTATGGCAGGTCCCTGCAGCGTTCCGTCTTTGCTGATTTCTGTGCAGAGAACATAGCGTACTCCTTTATCGATGTACTTTTTCAGGAAAGGAAGGAGATCTTCAGAAGAATCTTCTTTCCATCCGTTGATAGAAATCTTTCCGTTTCTTACGTCGGCTCCCAGAATCAGGCGGTCGGCTCCATACTTGTCCAGCCATTGCATGAAGAGTTCAGGATTGGTGACGGCAATGCTGCCCACTGTAACCATGCTTGCTCCCGCAGCAAAAGCTTTCTCTATATCTTCTTCGGTCTTGATTCCGCCACCGAAATCAACCACGAGAGAGGTTTCTGTGGTAATGGCCTTCAACACCGCATCATTTACGATGTGCTTTGACTTGGCTCCATCGAGGTCTACTACATGAAGGCGCTTGAAGCCCATCTGCTCAAACTGTTTTGCAACATCGGCAGGATTGTCATTGTAAACCTTCTTCTGGTCGTAATCGCCTTTTGTAAGACGAACACACTGGCCATTTATCAAGTCGATAGCTGGAATTAATTCTATCATATTAGTATTTCCTCTTTTATTTTATCTCTAAAAAGTTCTTTAAAATCTGTTCTCCCACTTTTCCGCTCTTTTCCGGATGGAACTGGCAGGTATAGAAATTGTCTTTGTGGAGCGATGCGCTATAAGGAAGAATGTATTCTGCCTTGGCAATGGTCTCCTCGCAGAGTGGCACATAATAGCTATGTACGAAATAGGAGTAGGGATGAAGCAGCGCATCAGCGGTAGACTTGTCTGAGTCAGAATCCATTCTGTTCCCGAACCCCTTATAAAGGTCAGTCTTCAAATCATAGATTTCATTCCAGCCCATAGCAGGCACCTTGTCTTCGTGTTTCTGAGGCTGGAATCGCTTTACATCTACATCAAAGATTCCGATGCAATCTACGTCACCTTCTTCCGAATGGCGGCACAAGAGCTGCTGTCCTACACAAATGCCCAGGACGGGTTGCTTCAAGTTCTTGATTACTTGATCAAGCTGATGAGCCTTCAGATATTCCATTGCTTCTCTTGCCTGGCCTTGTCCTGGGAAGAGAACGCGGTCAGCCTTCTGGAGCATTTCTGCATCATCTGTAAGTACAGGTTCGATGCCTAAACGCTTCATGGCGTTGACTACGGAATAGATATTTCCGGCATTATATTTTACGATTGCTACATCCATAACCTAACGTAATTCATTTCTATTTCTTATTTTTCGATGCAAAGGTACACATTTTCTTTTAATTTAAAGAAAATAAAAGCAAAAAGATTACGAAATATAGTAGATTTCTTTCAGAAAGTTAGAAATATGGCGGGATTTTACGTTTTCGTTAAGTGAAAAAGGAGCAATTGGATGTAAACCAACATCCAATTGCTCCTTTTGAAGTGTTTATTTTGATAATCGAAACTTCTTAGTTTTCTTCTTCACTGTCTGCTGTGCGGAGAATGATAGAAGTTGCTCCGATGGTGAACAGGGTTCCGTCTTCGATAACGCGGCGTTCTCTGTCGCCCAGAATCTCATTGTCAACGAATGTTCCTGTATAACTTGGTCCATCACGGAGTACATATTTCAATTTGCCTTTCTTGTCGCGGCTAACGTTGATTACGCAATGGTTCATGTCAACGCTTGGGTCTACGGTTTCGATAGGGCAGTTGATTCCGCTGTTCTTCATGTAGCGGCCGATGATGTTGTCGCCTAACTGGAGCGGGATTACCTGTTTGTAAGCGAATACGTTCTCGATGACAACGATAGAACCGTATCCCTTCTCGTTGGCATTCTCGTCAAGTTTTTCCTCCTTTCGGGTTTCGCGGAGCTTGGAAACTCCCATTCGGATGCCAAACTGCTTATTGCAATTAGGACAAACGAAAACGAGACTCTGACCTGCCTGATACTTGGTCTCATCGAAGGTGATAAAATTATCGCATTTAGGACAACGTACTCTTTTCATATTCTTTTTCTTACTTTTCTGTCTTTATTATAATAATGTGTTGTAGAAGTTTCCGATACTCCTTGCTCTTTGTTCTAGCTAAAAACTATAAACTCTTAACTATAAACTATTCTTTCACTTTCGTAATCCAGCCGTCAGTAAAAGCATCATAGTTGTGTAAACGGTTGAGAGCAGTATAAGCTTCGCCCTCGGTAGAGTATGTTCCGTATATAACTTTCACATTATTATCCGTAATCAACACCCTAGCTTCCTTGAATCCCTTGTTCTGGAGGAGTTCTGCATAGCTCGCAGCATTGCGCTTGGTAACACGACTTGCCAAAACGATGCTATAGTAAGAAGAGGCTGTTTGCAATTCGTTGTCCTGAGTCATGTTGACAGACTTGGCAGGAATGCTCTCTTCTGCCTGTGATTCTGTACTAAGTACCAGTTCTTGAGGTTGCGCAACTTTATTGATCTCCTTAGGCATGATGCGGTTCAACATACCTGTGTCGATTTGGCTCTTCTGAACGGTTGGGGTTCCCAATGGAGAAGAGTAGGTGAAGAATGCAATGAGAGCAATGCAGGCTGCTGCAATATTGCGCAACCAGCTCTTCTTGATGCTGATAAATTCGGCATTTGATTCTTCATCTTCTTCGTTAACGAACACAGAATTGTTGACAGAGAGTCCACTCTCCATCTTCTGGTTACTATCCTGATTCTTGACTTCGCTTTCTGTACGATTGTTTTCTACTGTCTTTGCTGGCATTTCAATGATTGAAGCAGCAGAATCTTCAGCCTTCTGAACCTCTTCTGCAGAAATCTGCGCGAGTGGGAGCATGTTTAAGCCACCCAAACCATACAACTCAGGGGTAAGAATGCCCGCCTCGCATGGTTCGAAGGTATAATTTCCGTCTTCGTTCAATATGATGGTGCCAATATCATTCAGTTCAAATTTTCCTGAATTCTCCAGAGTCTGACGCATCTCTGTCACCTCATCAGCAATGCGGTTCAAAGCTTCCGGATAGCTGATATCGTATGCTTCAACATACGAAAGTGCAAGGAGAGAATCGTTCATCTGGAGCTGTGGGTTAAAGCCAATAGTTCTCAGCGGTGGCAAAAACATGCTGTCTCTGCCATCGTAACGCGCATCTACATGATGAGCCATGAAGCCACCAAATCCTGGGACAATCACGCAATCGTTGCTCAAAAGTAGGATCTCTATATGTCTTTCTAGTCTATTCACGTTTGCAAAGGTAGTGATTTTTTCGGAAATGACCAACAGAAAATAGAGAAAATTTTCGATGAAATCATAAAAAGTCTAATTTGTTTTGTCGTTTCGGGAAAAAGTATTACCTTTGTGCCTAAAATAAATAAGGTATAAATCAATGAAATATACAGAGACAGAAATTGAAGGAGTCTGGCTGATAGAACCTCGGGTATTTGATGATGCTCGCGGCTATTTCTTTGAAGCATGGAAGCAGGCTGACTTTGATGCTCACGTTGGAGGGCATGTGGAGTTTGTGCAAGACAATGAATCGATGTCGGCTCGTGGTGTGCTCAGAGGTTTGCATTATCAGAAAGGTGAATTCTCGCAGGCTAAGTTGGTGCGTGTCATCAAAGGCCGCGTGCTGGATGTAGCTGTTGACTTGAGAAAGGGCAGTAAGACTTTCGGTAAATATGTAATGGTTGAACTGAGTGGAGAGAACAAACGTCAGTTTTTCATTCCTCGCGGTTTTGCCCATGGTTTCCTGGTACTGAGTGACGAAGCCATCTTTACTTATAAAGTAGATAATGTTTATGCTCCTGATTACGAAGCCAGTATTCATTGGGATGATCCTACTATCGGAATAAAATGGCCTATTGAAGGAGTTGAGGTGCTTACGTCAGAAAAAGACAGAACCAAGGCAAAGTCTTTCGAAGAGGCTGATTATTTCGAGTAGAATTGGCATCAGCTTTTATCGGTTAATTTATTTAAAGAACTCATCATGAAAAAGATAGTTAATTTATGGTTGCTCAGTTGTATCTTGACTCTTGTTGCTTGTGGGCAGAAGGCCGAAAAGCAACAGGAAGTGAAGGAAGATACTGCGGCTAAGAAGATGTTGCAAGGCATTTGGCTGAACGATGACGATGAGGATGATGTGGCGTTCCGCGTAAAAGGCGATACGATTTATTATCCTGATTCTACCAGTCAGCCTGTCTACTTCTACATTGCTGGCGATACGCTTGTAATGAAGGGTGCTAATATTGCAAAATATCCGATCGTAAAACAGGCTGAGCATATTTTCCAGTTTAAAGTGCAGAATGGGGATGTGGTTAAGCTGGTGAAGACGGAAGATAAGTCTTATTTGCAGCAGTTCATCCACAACCATGTTTCCGTGGCGCTGAATCAGAATACGCTGATTAAACGTGATACTGTGGTTGTAAGGGGCGATGAGAAATATCATCTCTACGTACAGGTTAACCCAACAAGTTATAAGGTCTACAAGAGTTCTTATAATGATGATGGTGTTGAGGTAGACAATGTTTATTATGATAATATTGTGAACTTGCATGTTTATCATGGTGCCAACTGTCTGTTCTCTCGTGATTTTCATAAGAAGGATTTCGATAAGCAGGTTCCTGCTTCTTTCTTGGACCAGTCTATATTGAGCGACATCGTATTCAATAAGATAGATGAATCTGGCATTCATTATCTTGCTGTTCTGGCAATGCCTGACAGCAGTTTGAGTTATCAGGTTGAGGTTATCATTTCCTTTGAAGGAAAAATGAGAATGCGGGTTAAGAGCTAAAAAAGAAATAAAAAAGTCGCCCTGAAAGGGAAAGCATTGAATGTAAGATGCTTTTGTCCTTTCAGGGCGATTCTATTTTTTATGTGCTTATCCTGGAGGGATAGCTTGGTGGCTCAACTTTTAATTGAAGAATCCCAGCAAAGCTCCGGCTGCAACGGCAGAACCGATGACTCCCGCAACGTTTGGTCCCATGGCGTGCATGAGAAGGAAGTTGTGGCGGTCGTATTCCAGACCCAGGTTGTTGGAGATGCGTGCACTCATTGGTACGGCACTCACTCCGGCGTTTCCGATAAGTGGATTCAGTTTCTTGCCTTTTGGCAAGAAGAGATTCATCAGCTTGACGAATAAGATTCCGCTTGCCGATGCGATGATGAAAGCAAGAGCACCGAGAGCAAAGATTTTGATGGTGTTTAATGTCAGGAACTCTGAAGCCTGGGTAGAACAGCCTACGGTCAGGCCGAGGAGGATAACGACAATATCATTCAAGCTGCTGCTTGCTGTCTTGGCGAGTCGGGTTGTCTTTCCACTCTCTTTCAGAAGATTTCCGAAGAACAGCATTCCTAATAATGGCAAACCGGACGGAACGATGAAGGTGGTGAGAAGCAGACCGATGATAGGAAAGAGAATCTTTTCTGTCTGTGAAACCTGACGTGCCGGTTTCATCTTGATGACGCGCTCTTTCTTGGTTGTAAGCAGTCGCATCAAAGGTGGCTGGATTACAGGCACCAGTGCCATGTAAGAGTAGGCGCAAACCGCAATGGCTCCCATGAGGTTCGGACTCAGTTTACTGCTCAGGAAGATGGCGGTTGGTCCGTCTGCTCCTCCGATAATGGCAATGCCAGCTGCCTGGTTAGGTTCGAATCCCAGAGCCAGTGCAATCATGTAGGCGCCGAAGATTCCAAATTGGGCAGCGGCTCCAATCAGGATGAGCTTCGGGTTGGAAATGAGCGCAGAGAAGTCGGTCATGGCTCCAATGCCCAGGAATACGAGTGGCGGGTACCAGCCCTGTTTCACTCCCTGGTAGAAGATGTTCAGAACGGAGTTGTCTTCGTATAAACCTATTTCGAGTCCTGCATCGGCACGGAATGGAATATTGCCAAGAATGATTCCCAATCCGATAGGAACCAGGAGCAGCGGCTCAAAATCTTTCTTGATGGCGAGCCAGATAAAGAGTGCTCCCACCAGAATCATGATGAGGTTTCCTGCCGAGGCGTTGGCAAAGCCCGTAAAGGTAAGAAACTCATTGAAGTTTTGTATAATGAAATCCATAATTTACTTTGAACTTTGAAAGTTAGACATTGATTTACTTTGAACTTTGAAAGTTGAACATTGAACTTTATGATTAGTCTTTTGATTGGAAGAGTAATCATTAGCTTTTTGTCTAAACAGCTTATTACGCGATCGTAACAAGCGTGTCTCCTTCCATTACTGCGTCTCCCTTGTTCACGTTGATGCTGGTAATGGTTCCCGAAGTTTCTGCATCGATGTTGTTCTGCATCTTCATGGCTTCGAGAACGACAACAGTATCGCCTGTGTTCACCTTGTCACCGACTTTCACCTTGATTTCGTTGATAGTGCCAGGCAGAGGGGCAACAACTGGTTTGCCTGCAGCAGGAGTTGCCTGTTTGCTTGATGAAGCAGAATCAGAACTTGCTGAAGAACTGGAACCTGCAGCAGAACCTGCGCTTGCAACAGAGCTGGCAGAAATGTTGTTTTGTCCATCACTTAACTTCACTTTCTGCTTACTACTCTTAACCGGCTGTTTCATTTCCACTTCGAATGGAATTCCATTCACGGTTACATTGGCGATATTGCCTTCAATATCCTGTATTTCAACGACGTAATCTACGCCTTTAACCTTATATTCGTACTTTGCCATAGTTTCTATATTTTAACGTTGTTATTGTTGTTGTTGAATTTCGGAGCATTCCATCTGGTCTGTTTTGGCTTGATGGTGATAATGCCTGGTTCTACATCATGAACATCTTCCAGATATTCCTGTAGTGCAAGAGAGATGACTGCCATGTAAATCTCCTTGTCAATACCCTTGGTTTCTAAACCATCTTTCAGAATCACGTTGGTCTTATGACTGAGGTCATGAGTAACCTCGATGGTCTTCTTTCCTGTCTTATATAATAAGGTGGCGTGCTTCTCAGTAGCGCGGGCGATGCGTTGTTTATGTTTCATGTAGGCTCCGAAAACCCAGAACACGATGAAGAGGAGAGCAAGGCAGGAGAAGACGATGCCCATTGAAAGTACGGCGATTCCTATTCCGTATGGGTCGCTTTTCTTCAATTGCTGGGCTTTACTCAAACCTGTGTTTTGAGGCAGATAGCCTGGAGTTACTGATCCGGCAATGGCTTTCTCCCATGTCTTGAAGTCCTTACTCAGTTCAAAACTCTCATCGGCAGCCAACACTGGCACGCTTACGGAATCTATCAGGTCAACGGCATTTCCGTCATAGAGTGCTATCCAGTTGGGCATCTTTTCCTGTAGAATAAGATTGAGATGAAAAGGTCCCGAGTTGGAAGAATTCTTTGCCTTCCAATGTTGTCCGTTCCTGCCATCCTGGTACCAGGAACTGCTGTCGAAGATAACGATGCTCTTCTTGCCTCCCAGTGTGGTTCGTGGTTCATTGTTAGGCAATGGACACATCAGCTGTCGGCGAGCTTCAGGCGACATTTTCTTGTCGAGAACTCTTCGGTCGGTGGTTAGGAACATACCGCGTACATTATACGTGGTAAAGGAGGAATTGCTCAATTCCACCCATGGTTTGTGCTGCCCGTACTCATCTACAAGATTGGTACGGTTGTCGGTCATCACCTCCGTAATACGGATACTTTTGGCTCCTTGACTCCAAGCGGGCAAGGACGTGATGACTAGCATGGTTATCAGAAATCCCAATTTCTTCATACGCTTACTAACGTTTATAGGGTTATTGTTTCATATTTCGAAAAAATCTGCATCATATAGGAACGATAGCTGTTCCTAGAAGATTCATTAGGTTTGTTTCTTGTGCTCAAAGGTACGAAGAATTTCTGAAAAGACAACAAAAAAGGTGCACAAATTTTTGTCTTTGTGCACCTCTTTTATAATTTATAACTATTTCCAGTTGTTTTGTTAACTTTTGTAAGTCTTACGCTCCGCAGAAGAACAGCACCACAATCTGGGCTGTAAAGATACGGAGGAACATGCTCAATGGATAAACCGTAGAGTATCCTACAGCTGGAGCCTCTTTAGAGCAAGAAGCATTTGCATAAGCCAATGCAGGAGGGTCTGTGTAAGTACCGGCGAGCATACCCATGATGGTGAAGTAGTTGAACTTAAACTTCAGGCGGGCAATTGTACCGATGATGAGGATAGGAATAACGGTGATGAGGAAACCGCATCCCACATATTTCAAACCGTCACCCTGTACTACTGTGTCCCAGAATCCGGCTCCAGCCTTGATTCCCACACTCGCCAGGAAGAGTACAAGTCCTATTTCTCGCAGCATCATATTAGCCGAAGTCGTCGTATAAGTTACCAGCTTCATGCGATAGCCGAAACGACCGATGAGGATGGCGATGATCAGCGGACCTCCGGCAATACCCAACTTCAAAGGCACCGGCATTCCCGGAATGGCAAATGGGAGAGAACCGAAGATAATACCTACCATAATGCCTACGAAGATAGTGGCTATGTTAGGCGCATCGAGGCGCTTTACAGAGTTACCCATGATTTCAGCCACACGGTTCACATTCTCTTCAGGACCTACAACCAGAATCTTATCACCTACGTGGAAGTGGTGGTTTCTGCCTGCAAAAATGTCCATTCCCTGACGGGAAATACGGGTTACGTTAACGCCGTATACGCTGGAGAAGTGCATCTTACCCAAGGTCTTACCGTTCATTTCCGGACGGGTAACGATGATACGGCGAGAAACAAAGTGCTGTACTTCATCCTTCTCGCGGTCCCATTCAGCTTCAACCTCTGGTCCGATAAAAGCCTTGATGGCTTCAGCATCAGCCTCTGCACATACAACGAGCAATTCGTCTCCAACCTCAAACTTAGTCTTGCTGTTAGGAATGCTCACCTCGCCATTGTGGAGCAGTCGTGAACATACAATGTCACGGTTCAAAAATTCTGAAACTTCTCTCAGCGTTCTGCCTGTAATATAAGCATTTTCCACGCGCAAGTGCATGTTATGGGCCTTAGCATGTGGGTTGGCAGCATCTTCTTCGTTAAGCTGTTCTTCTTCGTCAGCAGTATTAATCTTACAGATGTACTTGATAAGGATAGTAGCACCAATAATGCCCACCACACCAAGAGGATAAGCACAAGCATAACCATTTGCAATACTTGGAGCACCATTAGGGAAGACGCTGAGCAAAGCCTCGTTGGCAGCACCAAGACCCGGAGTATTGGTAACCGCACCATAGAGAGTACCTACCATCATAGGCAGGTTGTTAGGGTTGCTCGTATCAAAGAAGAGATAATAGCAACCAAACATCACGAGGATGTTGAGCAGAATTGCGCTAGCCGAAAGCATGTTGAGCGTAACACCACCTTTTTTAAAACTCTCGAAGAAGCCAGGTCCTACCTGGAGACCAATCATGAAGACGAAGAGGATCAGGCCGAAGTCTTGCACGAATGTGAGAATTTCCTTTGGACCGGTGAAGCCAACGTGGCCAGCCAAAATACCTGCGAAGAGAACGAAGGTGACACCTAATGAAATGCCGCCAATCTTTAGCTTTCCGAGGTAAACACCAATAGCTATCACGATAGCGTAGAGTAGGGCGATGTGAGCCACCGACTCGGTATTGGTGAAGAGATTAACAATCCAATCCATGTATTCGTTTTAAAATCAGAAAATTATATTCCTGTAGTTTACCAAATTATTTTAGAATTTATGTTTTCTGTTGCTTGTTTTAAATGAAAGATACAGTTCTGTTTATAGAGAGAATCTGTAGATTATTAGGGATTCAATTAAAACTGAAAATTGGAGGACATCACATAGGATGCCCTCCAACCTATTTTTCTTGTAAAAAATCAAGCCCTTTTTGCAAATGGCTTTCTTTTTGACATGAGATTACTTCTCGATAGCTGCTACACCTGGCAATACCTTACCCTCGATAGCCTCGAGGAGAGCACCACCACCTGTAGAGATGTAAGATACCTGATCAGCCAAACCGAACTTGTTGATACAAGCTACAGAGTCACCACCACCGATGAGTGAGAATGCACCTTCCTTAGTAGCCTCAGCGATTGCGTCAGCAATAGCCTTAGAACCACCAGCGAAGTTGTCGAACTCGAATACACCTGCAGGACCGTTCCAGAGGATAGTCTTGGCACCCTTGATGGCAGCTGCGAAAGCCTTGCGAGTCTCAGGACCTGCGTCCATACCCTCCCAACCGTCAGGGATGTTGTTAGATGGGCAAACCTGAGTATTGCAGTCGTTCTTGAAGTCGTCACCGCAGATAGAGTCTGTGCCGAGTACGAGGTTTACACCATTCTCCTTAGCCTTCTTGATTACGTCGAGAGCAACGTCGAGCTTGTCATCCTCGCAGATAGACATACCGATCTTGCCGCCGAGAGCCTTAGAGAATGTATAAGTCATACCACCGCAGAGAATCAGATTGTCAACCTTAGTCAACAGGTTCTCGATGATACCGATCTTAGTAGAAACCTTAGAACCACCCATGATAGCTGTGAATGGGCGCTTGATGTTGCCGAGAACTGCGTCAACAGCCTTAACTTCCTTCTCCATCAAGAAGCCGAGCATCTTGTGATCCTTGTCGAAAGAATCAGCGATGACAGCTGTAGAAGCGTGCTTGCGGTGAGCTGTACCGAATGCGTCCATTACATATACGTCAGCGTAAGAAGCCAACTTGGCAGCGAACTTCTTCTGACGCTCCTTCATCTCAGCCTTAGCAGCATCGAATTCTGGAGTACCCTTCTCAACGCCAACTGGCTTGCCTTCCTCTTCAGGATAGAAGCGGAGGTTCTCGAGCAAGAGAGCCTCACCTGGCTTCAAGGCAGCTGCCTCAGCATCAGCGTTACCGCAGTCCTTAGCGAACTTAACGTCTACGCCGAGAGCGTCTGATACGTTCTTAACAATCTGAGAGAGAGAAAGCTCTGGTTTAACCTTGCCCTTTGGCTTACCCATGTGGCTCATCATGATGAGCGCACCGCCGTCTGCAAGTACCTTCTTCAATGTAGGAAGGGCACCGCGGATACGAGTGTCGTCTGTTACATTACCATTTTCATCCAATGGCACGTTGAAGTCAACGCGCACGATTGCCTTGTGACCGGCAAAGTTAAAATCTTCAATTTTCATTTTACCTAAATTTTATTTAGTTTATGTACTAATTTATTGTTCTAAACCTTTCTGCTGGTTTCAAAAACCGAAGGCAAAGATACAAATTATATTTGAATCAGCAAAATATAGTAGCGGTTTTTATGATTTTTAGTAGATGAAATCGTCTGTTTGCTATATCGGGTTTGCAAAATTCGTGTTTTGCGCTTCCTTCTGCCTGATTTGTTAAACAAAATGGAGAGAAATGAAATATATTCTTAACAAATTACTTTTTTTTTGGATTTTTCGATAATAAATAGTACCTTTGTGCGCAGTTAAAACGTTATTACATATAAATGAGATAAAATGGCGAAAGATAAGATTGCTTTTGTGTGCAGCAATTGCGGACAGGAAAGTGCCAAATGGATGGGCAAATGTCCTAGCTGCGGACAATGGAATACATTTAAGGAAATTCGTATTGCTGCTGATTCCGGATCGCAGGCTGCGAAGAATGCCGGAATGACCATGCGTCATGGTGGGGCTGCCACGATGTTTGGCGGGCAGCACAGCGAGCATGACGCTGCGCCGATGAAGCTTCGCGATATTTCTGCGATTGATGAACCGCGCATCGATATGAGGGACGAAGAGCTGAACCGTGTGCTGGGTGGCGGAATGGTCCCTGGCAGCATTACGCTCCTGGGCGGTGAACCGGGAATCGGTAAGAGTACGCTCACCTTGCAGACTATTCTGAACATGACTGACCGCCGCATCCTGTATGTGAGCGGAGAGGAGAGTGCCCATCAGATTAAACTCCGTGCCGACCGGTTGGCTAAAGGACAGGCGATGCTCAGAGATGGCTCTTCTGCGGACTCTCTGAAAACGGCTTCTCTTTCATCAGAAGGAGCTTTTGATCATATTACGGTTCTCTGCGAAACGCAGTTGGAGAAAATCTTCAGCCATATCCAGGAAGTGGCTCCTCAGCTGATAGTTATAGATTCTATCCAAACTATTGCTACGGAAGAAGTAGACAGTTCGCCAGGATCTGTTTCCCAAGTTCGCGAGTGTGCAGCCTCCCTGCTCCGTTTTGCCAAGACGAGTGGCATTCCGGTTATTCTGATAGGACATATTAATAAGGAGGGAACGCTTGCCGGACCAAAGATTCTGGAGCACATCGTTGATACGGTGATTCAGTTTGAGGGCGACCAGCATTACATGTACCGCATCTTGAGAAGCATCAAAAACCGATTCGGAAGTACTTCTGAGTTGGGAATCTATGAGATGATGCAAGGCGGACTCCGACAGGTGAGCAATCCGTCGGAACTGCTTCTTACCGAAGATCATGACGGACTTTCGGGTGTTGCCATCAGCGCAGCCATCGAGGGTGTCCGTCCGTTCCTGGTAGAGACGCAGGCTTTGGTTTCAACAGCAGCTTATGGAACTCCGCAGCGTTCGGCAACGGGTTTTGACCAGCGCCGTTTGAACATGCTTCTGGCGGTTCTAGAGAAACGTGTGGGGTTCAAACTGATGCAGAAGGATGTGTTCCTGAATATTGCCGGTGGATTGAGAGTAACCGATCCTGCCATGGACTTGAGTGTGTTGGCAGCCGTATTGAGCAGCAATGTTGACACGCCTATCGAGCAAGGTTGGTGTATGGCAGGCGAGGTAGGTCTGAGCGGTGAAGTCCGTCCGGTGAGCCGCATCGAGCAGCGTATTGCTGAGGCTGAAAAACTGGGATTCCAGCACATCATCATCCCGAAATACAACAATCATGGTTTCGACCATAATAAATATAAGATAGAAATTCATCCCGTTAGGAAGGTGGAAGAAGCATTCCGCTGCCTGTTCGGGTGAAGTAAAAAGTAATCATACAGTTCAAAAATTCAAAATTCAAAGTAAAATGAAGGATTCAGTAATCATTGTGAGTGGCGGCATGGATAGCATCACGCTGCTCTACGATAAGAAAGACGAGATTGCACTCGGCATTAGTTTTAACTATGGAAGTAATCATAACGAGCGTGAAATTCCTTTCGCCAAGATGCATTGTGAGCGATTGGGAATCAAGCATATTACGATAGATTTAGGTTTCATGCATCAGTATTTCAAGAGTTCTCTTCTTGAAGGTGCCGATGCAATTCCTGAGGGTCATTATGCTGCTGATAATATGAAGAGTACGGTGGTTCCTTTCCGTAATGGAATCATGCTGAGCATTGCCATCGGCATTGCTGAGAGTAATAATCTGAAGAAAGTTTTCATCGCTAACCATGGTGGCGATTATACGATTTACCCAGACTGCCGTCCGGAGTTTATCAAGGCGATTGATGAGGCTGCTGAAGCAGGAACGTTCGTTGATGTGCGCGTGGTGGCTCCTTATACGAATATTACCAAAGGGCAGATTGCGGAGATAGGTAAGAAGTTGGGCATTGACTATGCTGAAACCTGGAGCTGCTATAAGGGCGGTGAGAAGCATTGTGGCAAATGCGGAACTTGCGTTGAGCGCAAGGAGGCTTTGGCCGAGGCGGGTATTGAGGATACTACTGAGTATGAAGAATAAGGATGACGACGAACCAGGCGTTCTTCGTTCCCTATATATAATAAGGTGTAATCAGAATAAATATAATAAAAGAAAAATGAAAACAGCGATTTTATCTGCGGCTCTGATGCTTGCATCAACCGTTGCGATGGCTCAGAAGAGCAACTTCCAGTTGAAGGTGGATTTGAAGAATTTCAATTCCGATTCTGTACTTGTTTACAAGGGCAGAAATGTTAAGATGGATACGGTTTTGGTGAAGAATGGCAAGTTTACCTATTCTGCAAACCTTGATAAGGCAGCCGGATACGTTTTCCTCTCACCTGAAGCTTATCGTGGTGCAGGTCAGTTTATGTTCAACCTGCCTTGTGTTCCTGGCGAGAAGGCTGAAGTTAAGGGCGATGCAAAGACCCGCTTCGATATTTCGGGTTCTAAGTTCTATCAGCAGTATCATGAAGTAGATGTTCTGCTGGAGAATGCTAATAAGGAGTTGAGAGATTACGAAGCTTCCCTGAACCAGAGAATCAAGAATGGTGAGACCCAGCAGACCATCATAGCAGAATATGAGCAGAAGGCTCCTGCCCTGCAAAAGGCAAAGGACGATAAGATTTTCGATTTCGTAAAACAGCATCCTGATTATGAGGCTTGTGCTACTATCATAGAGCAGTTCGATGATGTCAGCAAGATGGAGAAACTGCTGGGCTTGCTCTCTGAGAATGTGAAGAACGGCAGAATGAAGGCTTTCTACCAGCCAATGATTGATATGGCTAAGAAGCGTGCTGAGGCTGAGGAGAAGGCTAAGAAGGTGCAGGCTGCCGGTGTTGAGGCTCCTGACTTCACGCTGAAGGATATTAAAGGAAATGATTTCAAGCTTTCCAGCCTTCGCGGTAAGATTGTAGTTCTCGACTTTTGGGGTTCATGGTGCGGATGGTGCATCAAGGGAATGCCTAAGATGAAGGAGTATTACGAAAAGTACAAGGGTAAGTTTGAAATTCTTGGTGTAGATTGTAATGATACAGAGGCTAAGTGGAAGGCTGCTGTTGAGAAGCACCAGTTGCCATGGATTCATGTTTACAATCCGAAGGACAGCAAGGTTCTCAGCGATTACGCTGTTCAGGGCTTCCCTACAAAGATTGTGATTGATGCTAATGGTAAGATTATCAAGACTATTGTTGGTGAGGATCCTGCTTTCTACACATTGCTTGATGAAGTGTTAAGCAAGTAATGTTAACATAAAACAATGTCGCCCTGTAAGTGCAAAATTACATTTGCTCTTACAGGGCTATTTTTTGTTTGTTCAGTATTTTATTTCTTTTTCTTCTTCAATTCCAGTTTCGGAATCTTGATTTTCTGTCCGGCTTTTACGGTGTTTTTACCATTCAGGGCTTCTACGTAGCATTCCATGCCGGAACCTAAATAGCGGGTGCTGATCTGTTCGAGGGTCTGACCGGCGCCAACCGTAACAGTCTGGGCAACTCCTATGATTCGGTAAGCTCCCGTGCGTACGCGAGCATCCTTATCATACTGGGATGATGCTATTTTCGAAGTAGCCTTTTCTTCGTCTTTATCTTTAGCCTTTTCTTTCGCTTCAGCCTTAGCTTTTGCTTCAGTCTGCTTAGCTTTTTCAGCGCTAGCACTTTCCTCATCCGATTTTTCAGCCAGTTTTACTGCTTCTGCAGTTTTAGCCATACGGATGCTGTCTTCCATCGCTTTCTGGCGGAGTTTCTGTTCCTGAGAGAGTGGGGTGGCAGCTGGTTTGGCTGGGACTTTCTTGGCTGGAGCCTGATGATACTGGTTTAGCTGCATGGCTAGATGATCACGCTGGGCAGTCATCTGACCATAGTTGAAGGCAAACCATCCCATTCCGCCAATCAAAGCTACTACGATGAGACAGACTGCAACGACCAGATAGCGAGGAATAACAATATGATGAGAATTGGAAGATTCTTCTTCCTCCTCTTCTTCTTCTTCAGATTCATCTGATGCAGGTACTGCTGGTTCAACAACTGCTTTCAGGGCTTGCTGTTGTTGGGCTAATTCAAGCTTCTCCTGCTCAAGTCTTTCCTGCTCAAGTCTTTCCTGTTCCAGCCTTTCCTGCTCAAGTTTCTCCTGCTCCAGTCTTTCCTGCTCCAGTCTTTCCTGCTCCAGTCTTTCCTGTTCAAGTCTTTCCTGTTCCAGTTTTTCCTGCTCTTGCTTTTCTTTTTCAAGCTTTTCTTTCTGTATTCTTTCCTGCTCCAGTTGGGCTTGTTTTAATCTTTCCAGTTTGGCTTGTTCAATAGCAATTTGCTTTGCTAGTTCGTCTTCGTCTTCTTTTTCCTTTTCAGATCCGATTACGACAACCTCCGGATTTGGAGTTGCAGTTTTTTCTTCGTCCAGAAAATCGATTACTTGTGCAGGAGCATCTTCTGTCTGTTCTTCTCCAAACTTCTCATCTATTTCATCGAAATCTACGCCGTCATTTACTACCACCGTTTCAAATTGGGCGAATGGCTTGTTCACGATTTCTTTCAGGATGTTGTCAGGCGTGAAGGTGAGTTTGTCTCTGCCTTCAATGGTGAAGCGCTCGCCCGTGTTCACATTGATGCTTTCACGGTCTTTCGTGGCCTGTACCTTAAAGGTGCCCAGCCATTTTATCTTCACCTGCTTGTCGGCATCGAGTCCCTGGTTGCACACATCAAACATCTTCCGGATGAAGAGTTCTGCTTCCACCTGGCTCAGACCGCTCTTATCTGCAAGCAGTTTTCCGAGTGTATTTAAACTGAATTTGCTCATTGCTCATCCCCTCCATTCTTTAGTTTTTCCTTGACCGAAGCAACCGGTCGGAAACCCAACACCAACTTAGGCGGTACCAGCTGGCGCTTCTTGGTAGTAGGATTAACCACCACTCGCTCCATGCGCTTCTTCACTTCGAAGGTGCCAAAATTGGGGATAGAGACAGCTTCTCCATCCTCAAACTCGGCAATCATAGCGTCTATCGCCTTGCGCACCAACTTTTGGGTGTCTTCCTGCGAATAGCCGGTTTGCTGAGCCAGTTCAGCGATGTATTCCTTATTGTTCATATTTATTTAATATGTAGTCAAAATTTCTTAAACTCCAGGCTATGGGGGAGAGAATGATTATTTCACCACCTTGCCATAGAGGTCAAATTCCTCGCTTGCAGTAATTTCTACCTGATAGAAACAACCCACGCGCAGACGCTTCTCATCGGCACGGATCAGAACCTCAGGGTCTACTTCCGGAGAGCAGAACTCTGTTCGTCCGATGTAGTAATCGCCTTCCTTGCGGTCGATGATAACGGTCATGGTTTTGCCCACCTTATCTGCCTCAATCTCAGAGCTGATGTCTTGCTGCAGAATCATCAGTTCGTCCAGACGGCGCTGCTTTACCTCGGCAGGCACGTTGTCTTCGTAGTGGGTGGCGCTGTAGGTTCCTTCTTCCTCAGAGTAGGCAAAGGCGCCCATGCGCTCAAATCTCTGTTCGCGTACGAAGTCGAGGAGCTCGTGGAAATCCTCATCTGTCTCGCCTGGGAAACCAACCATCAGCGTAGTGCGGATGTGAATGCCTGGCACGCGTTCGCGGATGGCCTTCAGCAGATTGATGGTTTCCTGCTTCGTTACGTGGCGATGCATGCTGGTGAGCATGTGGTCGCTGATGTGCTGGAGGGCAATGTCGAGATATTTGCATACGTTTGGCTTCTCGCGCATCACGTCCAGAAGATCCATTGGGAACTGGTTCGGATAAGCGTAATGCAGGCGAATCCATTTCACGCCCGGAATATCAGCCATCTCGCTGATGAGTTCGGTAATATGATGCTTGCCGTCAATATCTACGCCGTAGTAGGTGAGTTCCTGAGCGATAATCTGAAACTCCTTTACGCCTTCTGCCACCAGTTCGCGCACCTCCTGCAGAATCTCTTCCTTCGGACGAGAAACGTGCTTGCCGGTGATGATAGGAATGGCGCAGTAGGCACAGTGGCGGTTGCAGCCCTCAGCTATCTTGATGTAGGCATAATGGCGCGGAGTGGTGAGATGACGCTGGCCGTTGCAGGATGAAACTTCCGCCTTGCCGAGTTCCTGCAGAAGCTGCTTGTAGTTGAATTTGCCGTAGAACTTATCCACTTCGGGCATTTCTTCTTCCAGTTCCTTCTGGTAGCGCTGCGAGAGACAGCCCATTACGTAGAGCTTTCTGAGTCGGCCTTCTTCCTTAGCCTGGATAAACTCCAGGATGGTGTCGATGCTTTCCTGCTTTGCATCCTCGATGAAACCGCATGTGTTGATAACAGCTATCTCGCCCTGAGGGCGCTTTGAATCGTGAACGCAATGGTAGCCGTTTGCCTCAAACTGCTTCATCAGTAACTCGCTGTCTACGAGATTCTTCGAGCATCCTAGGGTAATAATATCTATCTGATTTTTCTTCATTTTCTAATTTTTAAAGAGCGAGTCTACGAATTCTGTCTTGTTGAAGAGCTGCAGATCTTCCATACCTTCGCCCAGTCCGATGTATTTTACAGGCACCTTGAGCTGGTCGCTGATGCCGATGACAACGCCGCCCTTAGCGGTTCCGTCGAGCTTGGTGATGGCGAGCGAGGAGATGTTGGTAACGGCAGAGAACTGCTTAGCCTGCTCGAATGCATTCTGTCCGGTACTTCCGTCGAGCACGAGCATTACCTCGTCTGGTGCTTCAGGCATTACCTTCTTCATCACTTCCTTTATTTTCTTGAGCTCATTCATCAGGTTCACCTTGTTGTGCAGTCGGCCTGCCGTATCGATGAGCACCACGTCGGCGCCGTTTGCCTTGGCGCTCTGCAGGGTGTCGAATGCCACGCTTGCCGGGTCGCTTCCCATCTGCTGTTTCACTACAGGCACGCCCACGCGCTCGCCCCAGATGCAAATCTGCTCTACGGCAGCGGCACGGAAGGTGTCGGCAGCTCCCAGAACAACCTTCTTGCCAGCCTTCTTAAACTGGTAAGCCAGCTTGCCGATGGTGGTTGTCTTGCCCACGCCGTTTACGCCTACTACGAGGATAACGTAAGGCTTATGGTCGGCAGGAAGTTCCCAGTCTGCCAGGTCATCGCTGTGATTCTCGGAGAGGAGAATGGCGATTTCCTCGCGCAGAATGCGGTTGAGCTCGCTGGTTGAAACATATTTATCGCGGGCCACACGTTCTTCGATGCGGCGGATAATCTTGACCGTGGTTTCTACACCTACGTCTGAAGTGATGAGTACCTCTTCGAGATCGTCGAGTACATCATCATCGACGGTAGATTTTCCGGCAACGGCGCGCGCCAGTTTGCCAAACACACTCTCCTTGGTTTTTTCAAGTCCCTTATCGAGAGTTTCCTTCTTTTTGTTGCTGAATAATCCGAATAATCCCATAATCTTGTTTTTATTTTCTGCAAAGATAATGCAAACGAGCGCAATGAAAGCTTGCTTTCAAATTGCCGAGTGCAGCTTATCTTCTGCAAAGATACTCATTTTTTTTTATTTTATGGCTTTTTCACTTGCTTTTTCGCCCTTTTCAAGAAAAAAAGTAAAGATTTGGAGGGTTTTATGTCATGACGGAAGAGTTTTCGCCGATATTGTGGGTTAATAAGGTTTAATAAATAATGTTGTCAGATACAAAAACAAATCGCCCTGCAAAGGGACAGAAGTGGTTTGGCTTCTGGACCCTTGCAGGGCGTTCTGTTTATTTCTTCATCATTTCCTTTACGGCTCTTTCGAGCTGGGTATCATGACCATTGATGAAATCTTCCGGACTGTTGTAAACCTCGATGTCTGGGTTCAGCTGGGTGTTCTCGCCGAACACGCCACGCATGTCGCGGCAGCCTACCTGAGGAATACCGAATACCAGCGTGTTGTCCATCAGCGTTTCCCACCATACGGCTGTCATGGTTCCTGCTACAGGAGCACCGATCAGCTTGCCGATTCCGAGTTCCTTGTAAACCCATGGGAAACCATGACCGTTGCTGTAATCGTTCTCGCAGATCATGACGCAAGATGGCTTCACCCATTTGTTGAACGGATCGCGGCCAACTACCTTACCGTGAGGCACAAACTCCTGATACTGCTTGCCGTTGAGCAGGGTGCAGAGATCATCGTGCAACCAGCCGCCACCATTATGGCGCTCGTCTACGATTACAGCGTCTCTGTTTCGGTTCTTGTCGCTCAGCAGTTCGCTGTAAACGGTGCGGAAACTCTCCGAATCCATCGCCTTAACGTGAACATAAGCGATGCGTCCGCCCGAAATGCTGTCAACGAAAGCGCGGTTGCGGTCTACCCATCGCTTGTAGAGCAGGTTGTTGAGTTTGCCCTGAGAGATAGCCTTCACCGTAACCTCCATCTTCTTGCCATTGGCGTTTCTGATGCCGAGTCGTACATTCTTGCCAACCTTTCCGTCGAGCAATGGGAAGTAGTCCATTCCGGCTTTAATCTCCTCGCCGTCGATGCTCTCGATGATGCTGCCGGCTGTTACGCCCGTATTCTTCACATCGAAAGGACCACGCTTGATAATCTCCTGAATCTTCAGGCCGTCGCCCTGGTACTGAGGGTCGAAGAATACTCCCAGGTTGGCGGTGGTAAGCGCGCTGTTCGAAGCGTAGTAGCGAGCTCCTGTATGCGAAGCGTTCAGCTCGCCAAGCATTTCGCTCAACATCTCCTGGAAGTCGAAATTGTTGTTGATGTAAGGCAGGAACTTCTCATAGGTCTTGCGGTAACCTTCCCAGTCAACACCATGAATCTTAGGGTCGTAGAACTTGTCTTTCACCTGTCGCCATATATGGTCGAAGAGATACTGGCGCTCCTCGGCTGGCTTATAGTTGAAGTTAGCCTCAAAGCTGATGTCCTTGGTGCTGAATCCGCTCAGATCCACCTTCTTGATGCTGCTTCCGTTGCAGATGAAGAGATTCTTCACATCCTTGTCGGTCTGCAGGTTGCCCTGGCCTACGCCCTTCATCACGAGCTTGGTAGAGCCGTCCTTCAAGTCGTGCTGCCAGAGGTCGTAATCATCCTCGAAGGCTGCCTGGTAGTAGAGCTTGTCGCCGTCTTTAGAGAGCACAGCATCGCCCATGTGCGAAGAGTTTGCGGTGAGGCGTACGATTCTGTCGCGGCAGTTTTCGATGTCCAGCTCCAGTGGCTTCACTTTTTCCACCTCTATCTTTCCGGTCTTCTTCTGCTTTTCGTCAGCCTTCTTTTTAGCTTCTTCCTTCTTTTCGTCTTCCTTCTTCTCCTTTTCGTCCTTGTTGGCGTCAGCCAGTTCTATCTCTTCCTTGCTCATGTTGAAGCGGTTGTAGGCGTCCAGGTCGAAGAACATGATGTAGGCATCGTCTTCTGCTCCCCAGCTTCCATGACTGCGGTAACCGGCTCTGTCGCTCTGGAAGAGCATTGCCTTGCCGTCGAGCACCCATTTGCCGTTGCTGTCGCTGTAGCCGGAATTGGTCAGGTTGTGAACCTCTTTGCCGTCAGCCTTTACCAGCGCAATATCCTGGTTGTTCCAGCCACCGTTGCCGATATAGGTTGAAAGGAGCCATTTGCTGTCTGGCGACCATTCGAAAGCGATGTCTCCATCGCTGTAAGAGTAGACGTATTTGCCATCGAGCACGGTGCGGATTTCCTTCGATTTCAGATTGACGATGCGGAGTGCTGCACGGTCTTCGAAGAAAGCCACTTCCTTGCCGTCAGGAGAGTATTGCGGATACTGCGATGTAATGCCTGTTTTCACCAGCTGCTCTTCCTCGATATCGGTAGCGTAGGTGAAGTTCTTCTCTTTCTCGTTCTTGATCTTAGACTGGTAAATCTGCCATACGCCGTTGCGCTCGGCTGCATAGACCAGAGCTCTGCCGTCTGGCGAGAAGCTCAGGTCGCGCTCCTGCTGCGGTGTGTCGGTAATGCGCTTGGTAGTGGTATATTCTACAGAAGTTACGTATACGTCGCCATGCATCACGAAAGCCACTTCCTTGGCGTCTGGCGAAACGGAAATCTCTGTAGCTCCCCAGCTTTTAATCTGACGTACGAGGCTTGGAGCGTCATTATCTGTTGTAATGGAGATGTTTACCTTCTGAGGCTCTCCACCTTCTTTCACGGTGTAGATTTCGCCATCATATCCGTAGCAGAGCAGGTCGGCGCTGGATGCAGTGAGGAATCTTACCGGATTGCCTTTGTGGTGGGTAATCTGCTTGTCGCTTGAACTGTTGAGGCTGCGGCGGTAGATATTGAATGTGCCGTCCTGCTCGCTCAGATAGAAGAATGATTTCTCGTCTGATGTCCATACTGGCGAGCGGTCTTCGCCGGCAAAGGTAGTCTGTTTGGCAAACTTTCCGTTACTCTTCAGCCAGATGTCGCGAGCGATAGGTGATTTCTGGTGTTTGCGCCAAGGGTCTTCGTATCCCTTTTTGTCGTGGTAGAGAATGTCGCCGTTCTTGGCGATGCTGATATTCTCCATGGTGAGGGTAGAGAAGAGTTCCGGTCTTCCGCCCTTGGTGCTTACCTTATATACTTGTGGAAATGTGTTGTCGCCGAAGATGATGCTCTGGGCTGTAGGCTGCAGACTGGCAGAGTAGAGCACATGATCGTTGTCTGCAAAGGCGATAGGTGTTTCGCTGCCGCTGTTGGTGGTGAGTCGGGTAGGAGCACCGCCCTTTGCATCGATTACGAAGATGTCGAGACTTCCTTCGCGGTTAGACTGGAAGGCAATTTTCTTGCTGTCAGGGCTCCATACAGGATGCGAATCGAAGGCTGCATGGGTTGTGAGCTGTCGTGCTTCACCGCCGTTGACAGAAACACTGTAGAGGTCGCCCTTATAAGCGAAGGCAATAGTTGTGCCATCGGGCGAGATGGCAGGGTAGCGCATCCAGAGCGGATGGTCTTCTGCGCTGGCAGAGAGTGCTGCCGAGAACAGAGCTACCGAAAAGATTAACTTTTTCATTTGCGTATGTTTTATGTTTGAATATGCGTTATAAAAATCTCTTCTCTTTCGGGGTCAGAATGCTGTTTCTTGCTCCTAACGGATGCAAAGGTAGTTATTTTTTGCGATATTTAAGCATAAAAAAAGAAAAAAGTGAGAAAAAGTTTGGTGTATTCAAAAAATATATGTACCTTTGCAGCCGCAAATAAGAAAAGTGGCTGATTGCGTTATTGGTTAGCTGGTTTGCGTTTTGAAAAGTGTTGGTTCCGTAGCTCAGTTGGATTAGAGCAACAGCCTTCTAAGCTGTGGGTCTTGGGTTCGAACCCCAACGGAATCACTTTTTATGCGTAAAAACGCAACGTTTAGTCAAGAAAAAATCAAATAAGCAGTATATATAACGTATTGAATAACAGGTACTTATATAGATTGCTTTTTGTTTTTTAAAGAGATATGTCATAAAGATTGATTTTCTAAACTGGTTTAAAACTAGTTTAAACGCATTTTTGGGATAACTATCTGAATAACAATGGTTTGTATCATTCACACAAATTGTTGAACGAAGGTGAGTGTTACAAAAATGATACCAACCTTCAAAATTTATGTTACCAAAATGGCAAAAATTAATTTAAGTATTTTTCACAATCGACAGAAACGTGGAACATCTCAAAAGGAAGTTTCTATCGAATTGTGCTTTAGTACAAAGGGTACGCGCAAGTATTATTCTACCGGTATCAAGGTGACAACAAATCAATGGTCTGATACCACAAAGAAGATAATCAAGCGCAAAGATGCAGATGAACTCAACAACTTATTGACTGCATACACTTCTAGAGCGCATGAGGTCATTGAGAAGTTGGTGAAAGAAGGAAACTATGATTTGAATGCCGTCATTTCCTTAATGAACGGAGAAGACGAAGGAACTTCTTTTATCGAGTACTGCGAGAGAAGACGAAATGAGCGTAAGGTGTGCGAGCATACCAAGAAACGCTACGATGTCTTTATCAAATTCCTCAAATCATGGGGGAAGATAAAGTCGTTCAAAGACTGCAATGTATCGAAGGTGCGTGCGATGGATGAGTATCTCCACAGACAGAATAAGGCTCAATGTACCATCTACGACTATCACAAGTATCTCAAGTTGTTCATCAATGATGCGATGATAGACGGACTTATTGAGCAGAATCCTTATAAGTTTCTGCCATTCCATATTGGCAAGGGAGAAAAGCAGTATGTTGATTGTGTCACAGAAGAGCAGTTTGATGCCATCAAGAAACTGAAACTATCAACACCTCATATTCTTCATGCAAGAGATTTGTTCCTCTTTCAATGCTACACCGGACTTGCGTACTCTGACCTTGCATCCTTCGATTATACTAACTGCGAGGAGATAGGAGGAAAAATGTTCTATCACGCTAAGAGAACAAAGACAGATACGGATTTCGTATTCCAACTTCTCAAACCTGCCCTGGAGATACTACAGAAGTATGACTTCAAGCTGCCTAGAATGACGAATCAGAAGTATAATGATTATTTGAAGGCGATCGGGCAGATGGTTGGAGTTGACAGATTGCATACCCACATGGGTAGAGCGACTGCTGCAACCTTATTCCTGTCTAAGGGAATGCCTATCAACATCGTGGCAAGGGTTCTAGGACACACTACCTTGCGTCAGACTACTAGATACGCACGTACATTAAATAAGGACGTACAATCTGCTTTCGATGCCCTCGAAGGCAAGATGTAACATAACAAAGGGGATCCTTCTTTGCGAAGACTCCCCTTTATCGTATCAGCCAACAAGGCTTTTGTCTCTTTCAGCAATCTTCTCGCTGATGATTTGCTTTAACTCCTTAACCACTCCTTCCTGTACTAGCAACTTTACTTTTGTTTCTGCTAGTTCTTTCAGCAGTTTTTCGTCCGTCTGCTTGTCTGCATCGTAAAACATACTGCCTCTGCCACAAAGTAGCCAATCTGCTGATATGTCTACGTATGTAGTCAGTATTCTGTCTATAAACTCCATCGAAGGCTCCTTTGTTCCGTTCAAATAATTGTTCGTAGCAGCAGGTTTTGCCCCGATAGCATCAGCAAACCCTCTGTTAGTCAGCCTGTAATGGTCTCTTACCTCGTTGATTCTATCTCTTAATCCTTCCATACTGCTAGTGTTTATAAATGTGTAAATACGTAAATTAACTATAAATAAATGTCTATGTTCTTGGATATTTGCCTACAAACATGTATCTTTGCATCCGTAAACGAGAATAAAACTCGTTCTAAACGGATTTATGTTGCAAAGATACAAAAAAATAATATGAAAAAGGTAGTAAAAATAGAAAAAATTTTGATTGATAAAGATAAAATTCCTAAAATCATGAAAATTTTCGGTTGTGGCAAGGCTACTGTCTACAATGCTCTAGCTTACCGAAGTAATAGCCAACAGGCTCAGGACATTCGTTCTTGTGCTTTGAATAGATATGGAGCAGAGCCTGTTCAGGTGCCACAACTAGTGAGTGTGTAAATGTGTGAAATATTTGGCTGTTGAACTTTTAGATTAGTTATTCAGACAAAATGCGTTTTAAACTGAATATGCGTGAGCATAGAGTAAACGATTGCTTAAGAAAGGTTCTTTTTCTTATTTGTAAAACCTATCTTCAATAGATAGAGTTGGTTACTAGTTACAATTCACTCTTGTGCGTGAGCATAGGAGTGATACATGGGAATCGAGCTATCTCACTCGGAGTGAGCGGGGAACAACCCGAGCAAAGGCGTTCAACTCGCCTCGAATCCCCAAAATAGTTTTGGAATATTGTTATTATAATGATTCTTGAAATTGTTAGGTGTGTGGCGGTATAGACCCAGTGGCAATATAAGTTGTTTGCGTTGAATTCATGCGCCACGAACCATAAGGAAATGTTGTGGTCGAGCATTCTACCGGCACCTTTCGTTTTATACATTATTATATATAGCGATTTCCGGAACAATCCCATTGTCCGTTTGTGGGCATAAGTTCTTTGAAATATTGGAAAAGTGTAAAGTCGAATAGTGTTAAGTCATTATAAGGTGATCCACGAGCATCAGTCTTTATGACTGATAGCTAAAGCGGTGAGCATGTCTCTTAAATTCATGGTAGCGCATGATGCCGTTATCCACCGATGGTGTAACTGGTAGCACGCCCGAAACTGTTTTGTGTAAATCCTTAATACATTCTTATCAAATCGGGAAGTTGGGTCCGAATCCTTAAGGTGGACTATTTTTATTAGTTTGTTGTGTATAATTATTCGCTGCAGCGGCAGCAGTCATTGTTTTAAAAAAATTTTTGACTCTTACCTGCTCGTCCGTGAGGATAGGCAGGTTTTACTTAAACTTCAAAATCAATGGATTATGATAGATTTATCCGAACCTACTCTTCACAAGTACCGGAGAAAGGTTCTCGAAATATACAGAGAACTCGAAAGAAACCCTTGGGCACCCTTGGGAATCTTCGAGTCAAAGCTGAGGAAAATTAATATCCTCAACTCGAAAATTAAAAATGTGTCCTCAGACATCGGAAAGCCAGAGGGCGAGTATTCAAACTTTACAAATGATAACTACATGCAATATGGGTTTAAAAAGAAAAACTCCTCTCAAGAGGACACCTATAAAGAAGACTCCTTGGGATAAAGCCAAGAAGGAACAAGAGAAGAAAAAGGCGAAAGCCGGACTTAGCAAGCAAGCACTTATTAAGAGGCTCGACAGATGGTTTTCTCTCTACGTAAGACTTCGCGACGTAAACGAGCAGGGCGTATTTCAATGTCCTACTTGCAGACGCATCTTACCTTTCTCAAAAGGAGACGCAAGCCATTATTGGGGGCGCATTCACATGGCAACGAGATTTGATCCGGACAATGTGACTATCGAATGCCAATATGATAACAGATTCAATAGCTCTCATCTGATATACTTGGGCAAGTATCTAGAAAAGAAACTTGGCTCAAAGAAGATGGAACTGCTAGAATGGAAACATCGTCAAGCCAAGAATTGGTCTCTGTTCGAGCTACAAGAACTCATAGCGTTCTACAAAAAGGAGGTTGAAAAACTTAAAATAGAAAAGAATTATGACGAATGGAAGTGAAATTTTTAAGAATGAAACTATGACCTCGTTAGAGATTGCTGAGGTTACCGGAAAGCGACATTCTGATGTACTTGAAGCTATCAGAAAAATGGAACCAGCTTGGGAGAAAATAGCCCAACGGAAATTTCCGCTCGGCACTTACACGGATGCCAACAATCAAGGTAGGCCTTGCTACGTTCTGAATAAGACCGAATGCCTGTACATTGCCACCAAGTTTAACGATGAGGCAAGGGCAAAGCTGATTCTACGTTGGGAAGAGCTTGAAACCAAAGAAGCATCCCTCATCAAGGTACCTACAACATTCGCCGAAGCTTTGAGACTCGCAGCAGACCAAGCAGAGAAACTTGAAGAACAGGAAAGACAACTTGCAGCAAGTTCGAAAGAAATTGTTGAGCTAAGTGGAACAATAGCAACCATGCAGCCGAAGGTTACCTATGTTGACAAGATTCTTGCGAGCAAGGAGACCGTCACGACAACTCAGATAGCACAAGACTACGGACAGTCAGCCAAGTCTTTTAATATTCTTCTTAGAAACTTTGGTATTCAGCACAAGGTAGGCGGTCAATGGATTCTCTATGCTAAGTATCTTCCAAACGGTTATGTGCAGTCAGATACTATTTCTATCGAGCATAAGGATGGTTCGTCCGGTTCTGTTATGCACACAAAGTGGACGCAGAAAGGCAGACTCTTCTTGTATGAAGAGTTGAAGAAACATAATGTTCTACCCTTAATCGAGAAGTAAATATAACACATATATAATAATGAGTAAATCAGGTACAAAAATCAATGTAGAATTGGTAACACAAGGGTGTTTCCCAACGAAGTCGTATGAGACGGATGCCGCTTACGACCTTCATTGCAGTAAGGACACGGAAGTAATTCCAAACAAACGTTTTTACGTTCCGCTCGGGTTCAAGATACAACTTCCTTCAAACATGAAGATGTTGATTCAGCCACGTAGTGGTATGTCTGGCAAAGGTATGTTGTTGGATGTTTATTTCCCTTCTTGGCTACATGGCGACTATCTAGGCACTGTTAGAGCAAATCTTGATGTAATTCTAGGTTTGATTGATTGCGGATATGGTAAAGAAGTTCATGCCATCGTCAAGTCTGGAAGATGGAGGTTAAAGCATCGCATCATGCGTCTGCTCGGCTTCAAGTTCGTTATTCCTTATTCCCAACGCATCTGTCAGGGTGCCTTCACTTACGTTCCAGATACTAACTTGGAACTTGGCAAGGTAACCGGCACTCGTAGCGGTTTAGGATCAACAGATAAGAATTAGTTTTTAGCGTTATTTTTCATAAATTTTAAATTTATTTTTCCCTGCTCGTCCGTGAGGATAGGCAGGTTTTTAAAAAAACGAAATCATGAAAAAGAATATAAGACAGAATTTCTTCAATCATATCAAGAAGGTACTTGATATAGTTGACAAGATGGGGGATGAGGCAAAGCATTTTCGCTGCATCGTACTCATGGGTGACAGAACCATTCCGAAGGCATACGCATTCATGCACGCATCGCCCGAAGACCTCAAAAATCTTATCTTGAACGCCATGCGCAATAGCGACCAGTTCACCTACGCTACAGCAAAGGCATTCGAGGAATACGATAAGGAACTGAGAGAAAAAGAAGAAACTTTAAACAAAGATAAAAATGAAGAAAATCCTATTCAAGACAATTAAACTGCAAAATTTCTGTGGAATCCGTTCCGGAGTCTTCGATTTCGGAGAAGACCTAACCGTTATCTCGGGAGAAAACGGAAGAGGAAAGAGCACTATCGGCAACGCCATCATGTACACATTATTCGGTACTGATACCAACGGCATGCAGCTCGACATCAAGACCTTCGATGAGAATCACAATATTATCAAGGAGATAGAGCATTCATCAGAGTTGGTTATGTTGGTAGATGGTGATGAAATCTCGTTAAAGCGAGTTCTGACAGACAAGTGGAAAGGCGATAAATGCACCAACACCTTCAAGTACTATGTTGACGGAGAATTGACTACCGCCGGAGATTTCGGCAAAGTAGTTAACGACATCTTTCAAGAAGACCCATTTTCGTGGTGCATCTGTCCTAATCTGTTCCTTGGTATGACATGGCAGAATCAGCGTGCATTCCTACAGTCGTTGGCAGGTGACATTTCAGTAGAAGACATCACGAAGGGCGAAGAGAAGTATGATTATCTTGTTGAACTCCTCAAACAGAAAGATATTGATGCCATCCTTCACCACCTCAAGCACAAGCGTACAGAAGTTCAGAAGGAACTCGATGCGGTCCCTATCAGACTTGCCGAACTCGACAAGACTCTTCCACCAAAGCAGGTTTGGGAGGATCTAGAGAAAGAAAAGGCTTATCTCCATGAAGCATTGGTAGAGATAGACAACAAGATTCAGCAGATTCGTACAGGTGGAGCAGACAGGGTTCGCCTTGACGGAATCCGCAAGAAGATTGAGTTTGCCGAAAAACGCAAACGGATGATGGAGCAGGGCGCAGACAAGGAGTCTACCGATAGCATGACCAAGCACCAAAGCGATGTTCTCAACGCAAACGCAGCCTTCAATAAGGCAGAATCTACGGTTGAAAACCTCAAAGCAGTCATGAGCGGCTATCCTACCACCGAGGTTCAGATAAACGCTCAGATTGAAGAGTGCAAAAAGAAGGTTAGCGACTTGAACAAGCGCAGCGATGAGATTGCCAAGCGCACTTGGGAATGGGATGATAAGGAAGGTTTCTGTCCTCATTGCGGTCAGGCTCTCCCTCTCGGTGATGTTCAGCTCCTTAAGCAGGAATCTCAGAACAGGTTCAATTCTCGCAAGGCAGAGGATATGAAGGAACTAAACAATGAGTTTGCCAAACTCCAAAGCGCATACACCGAACTAAACAAAGAGTTGGATAAACTGAATGATGATCGTCAGACCACCACAAACCAACTCGTCAAGGCTCATCAAGCGCTCAAAGATGCAGAAAAGCATAAGGCAGAAGTTGATGCCGATGTTCCACGAACCTACGAGCAGATTCTAGCCGAGAAGGAAGAGTATCAGCAGGTACTGAAAGAGATAAGCGAGTTGCAGGCAGAACTTGACAATCCATCTGAGGGCAATGAAGATAACGACAAGTTACTTCAAGCACTCGATGAAGAGCAAAAGCCGCTTTCTGACAGATACGATGAAGTCATCGGACTCCTCGCCTCAAAAGCATCTTACGACAACATAATGACTCATATCGAAGCAGCACAGAAGGATAAAGCCATCTTCCAGGAGCAGCTTGATGATATTGATGATAAACTCAACATCACAAACGAGTTCTATCAGTTGTCTTGCAAGGCTCTTGAAGACAAGGTCAATCAGCACTTCCGTTTCGTAAAATGGAGTCTGTTCCTCCCAAAACTAGATGGTGAGAAGAAACCTTATTGCGAATGTTATCACAATGGTGTGCCTTACAGCCGCCTCAATGGTGCTGCAAAGGTGAATGCCGGAATCGACATCGCGCGCACTATCGGTCAGTTCTATGATGTATCTGTTCCTGTCGTGCTCGACGAATGCGAAAGTGTTAACCATCCTCTAAGAACAGGCGGTCAGCAAATCCGTCTGGTAGTATCAAAGGATGATAAACTGAAGGTTGAGCATTTCGCTCTTGACACAATGGATTGAAACGCATCATGCAAATCAAGACGAAGTTCGATATAGGTGATGCAGTCTATCTGCTCGATGGGTACAAAATCCGACGTGCAAACATCGTGGGCGTATTCTTTCAGCAGATAGGCGAGGCACCTTGCTCTATTCAGTATAAGTTCGCAGTTTTCCCAACAAGGAAAGAAAGCGAAGTGTTTAAGACAAAAGAAGAATTAATCAAACATATAAGTAAATAAAAATCATGGCAGAAATTTTAAAATTAGAAATGTTGGTTGACAAAGACCTTATCAAGGGTACTCTAGCGTTAGGAGGAGGTATGAAGGACGGAACGGATTCGAGCCGGATAAAGAAGTGGTTAGATAACCACGATAGAGTAGAGGTTGATCCAAAAGAACTTTTTCCTGAAAGTGGTGAAATCAACCTTGCTTTGGGAACAATAGCCTTGGCTGGTATCGCTAAGGTATTAATCAATCATAAAGAAGAGGAGAAGTAATCATGGCAGATACAGCAGTAGCAAAAGCACAGCCTTCTCAGAAGGCAGTAGCAGTTAAGAATTTTCAGGCGGTAATGAACAATAGTTATTACCAAAGCCTGTTGCAGAGTTCACTAAAGGAGAACAAAGGTGCTTTCTGTACCTCACTTATGGAAATCTTTTCATCCGATGAAAAGTTGCTCCAGTGCAAACCGAATGATTTGATGGCTGAGGCTCTGAAAGCAGCATCCCTTCGCTTGCCTCTCAATAAGCAGCTAGGACAGGCGTATCTCCTTCCGTTCAAGAACAAAGGAGTAATGACTCCTACGCTCGTTATCGGTACGAAAGGTTATCTCCAGTTGGCTATGCGTACTGGAAAGTACGAGACAATCAATGCTGATGTCGTATACGAAGGCGAGTTCAACCATTACGACAAGGTTACAGGAAAGCTAGACCTTTCGGGTGCTCAGATTTCAAATACTCCAATCGGCTACTTCGCCTACTTCAAGAAGAAGGATGGTCTTACCAAACTTCTCTATATGACACTTGATGAGGTATGCCGGTACGCAAAGCAGTATAGCCCTACCGTCAAGTTCAGCGAAAAGGTTGATGCTGAGAAGTTGAAGGAAATGGCTCTCAAGCAGGCTGCCAACGGAAGTGGCGAAGGCGTAGGATGGTATTCAAACTTCGAAAGTATGGCCATCAAGACTGTCCTCAGAAGACTCCTGTCGAAGTGGGGAGAACTCTCTATCGAATCAAATGACATTACAAACCTTGATGAGGCTCCTTCTGCCATCGTTCAGCGTGATGAGGAGTTTGCCGAGGCAAAGAACGTTATCACGGTCAATGCTGATACCGGTGAAGTCGTGAATACCGAAGAAGTACATGATGAGCAGACACAGGCTCAGAAGTTTAGTTTGATTTAATATGAAGTTAATAATCGTAAATAGCAATAGTCTTGGCAATAGCTACGTACTGGAGGCTAGTAATGGTCAGCAGCTCTGTATAGAGGCAGGTCGTCCGTTGCAGGAAGTAAAGAAAGTTGCAAACCTCAAAACATCAAAATGCGTGGGAGTGATTATCAGTCACTCCCACGGCTGAAAGGCGATCATGCAAAAAATGCCAAAGACTTTCTGAAAGCAGGAATCGATGCTTACTCTACCGAAGAGCTATCCGAGAAATGCAAGGGAGTAAAAGGTATGATTAAAGAACAGACCTATCATCTTGGTGCTTTCAGTATCACCCCGATGAAGGTAGAACACGATGTGCCTTGTTTCTCTTTCCTCATTCATCATCCGGAAATGGGAACCATGATGTTCTTTACCGATTGCTACAATATGGAAAATGTAGTTCAAGGGTGCCGGTACTTCTTGGCAGAATGCAACTATGATGATTCTCTCCTAGAGAAAGCCGTAAACGAAGGCAAGACGATAGTCAGTCAAGCCGACCGCATCCGTCTTTCCCACATGAGTCTTGCTCACTCTATCGAGTATCTCAACGAATGCAAGGCAGCCAATACCGCCAAGCGCATCGTCCTCATTCATGGTTCAGCACGCCATCTTAATCCAGATGTTGCCGTAAACAAATTCCAGCAGGTCCTCGGTGTTCCAACCGACTATGCTTGCAAGGGTTTAGTAATCAATCTAATGTAATTATTAAAATATGAGTGTATACAATCCTAATGATCCTCGTGACTATCTGGCTATCGTAAAGGAAGTTCAGAAGGCTAAAGAATGTGGGTATAAAATCGAACTAAAGAAGTTCCATCCCATTCAGACCGACAAGCAGTCCAGTTATCTTCACTTCATGATTAGCTATCTCGCCCTAAAACTAGGGCAGACCTTCTACGAAACGCTTCGTGATATTCAGCGCAACGTTTGCAGCTACATCTTCTATACCGATGAGGTAGACAAGACAGGAAACCGCAAATACAAGCCTCTCACTTCCCTCAACACCGCAGAGGCTAGCAGCGTTATCAGAAACGTGATAGATTACGCAAATGTCCGCAGTATCATGATTCCGGAACCCGATGATCAGGTAGGCTTGCAGTATTGCAAGCGAGAACTCGAGAACTCGGGTGCCGGTTGGGTATAAATCATCAAAATCATATAGCTTATGAAAACGTTAAAGGAAATCCATTCGGAGGCTAATAAATATTCGGAAAGCGAACCTCTTCAAGATGCTTTTCTAGCTGGTGCAAGATTTGCGCTTACTGGTAAGTATTACAAGCCTTCTGAGTTGTTCAACAATCATGCAGAAGTGGAGACGGTAGACTTGGAGGTTGAAGAAGAGCAAAAACAGATGTTGGTCTTCGAACCGCCTTTTGAGGAATGGTGGAATGCCTACAATAAAAAACGAGGCCGCAAGAAGGCAGAGGCTAAGTGGAAGAAGCTAAGCTTAAATGATAAGGTAGCTTGTATGAAAGCAACACCTCTCTATGTAGCATCCACGCCCGATCCTGTATACAGAAAAGACCCACTCACTTATCTTAATGGAGAGTGCTGGAATGACGAAATTATTCAAAAGCAAGATTATGAGCAACAACGGAATATCCAACGTTCAGAGCGCGCTGCCCGACTCATCGCGAGTGCCTATCATCAGGGATAAGGCAAACTATCAGCGTCCTGCAACCTTAACTGAGGCTATAAAGAAGAATAAGGAAACCATGTTGGATATTCAGAAACGTGGTGGACTCAGAGACCTCGTAGGATGGGTAACAGGACGACTGATTGACCTTCTCTATTATCTTGGCGCCTACGATAATGCAACAGATTATCAGATTCAGTTGCTTGCTCAGCGTATCTGCACAAAGTATCACTATTTTACTCCTGCCGAACTTGATTACTTCTTCGTAGCCTTCACCAATGGTGAATACAACAAACTCATCAACAACGGAAAGACAATCAATCCACAAGATATTATGAGAGGATTGATAGCTTATGAGGCCGACTTGTTGAAGATGCGTGGCGAGGTAGAAATTGAACGCAAGAAAGAAGAGGATCGCTTGAAGGCGATAGAGGATTCTAAGAAGATACTCGGCATAGATGCATGGCGAAACTACTGCAAGTCGAAGGGATTAGACCCCGATACGCATACAATAGCAACCGTCAGCCTCCACGATGTCAATAAGGAACTGAACATTCAAAATCGTGGAAGAATGACCGACTTAATATAAACAAACAATAAAAAATAAAAGTTATGAATACAATTCAAATAGATGTTATTATTTTGCTATCCATCCTGTGGTTGGTAGCTATAGCAATCATTGTTGCAGACCGCATCAAATACAGAAAGTACTATTCTAGTAAAGGTAAGATGGTGGTCCTTCGTATCAACAATCCCGATGTACGGGACCGCCTCAACTCAGAGGGATTATCTCTCTGCCAGTGTGCTTACTACAACACACACAAGTATCTATACACCATCGAAGGTGATCGTATATGTGGTTTTACCGAAGAATGCACCCATCTGATAGAATATGCTATCAAAAACCATCAAGAGGTAATTGATTGTGATATTGATGTCAGCAAGTTCGTGAGCGAGGTCAAGAAGTTACAAAATGAGTATGAAACTAAAGTGGAGGAGTAAGTATGATTAGAGACGATGCAAAGATAATTATAACACAAAATTGTGTATCACTTAAAGAAGCATTGACTAGTGAAGAAATCAATGCAATCAATGAAGCTCATATCTATAGAGATTATGATTGTATACAACATCTTAAACTCGCTGGTAATCCTCCTAGTGGCAAGGAAAGACGTAGAACTAGGAGAATGTTAGAACTTAGAAAAAGAAAGGGTAGAATCTAATGAAAACATTTGTATTTGATATAATGCTCAACGGAAGATTCATCTGCACATTAAAGTATAAATATTGTGCGCTCTTCCCAATAGATTTTGAAGATTTAGAGAAGTTCATTATCAGTAAGAAACCTTCTCTGAAAGGAAAGGACTATAGAATTGCATTTTAATTGAATAATAATATGAAAGTATTTAAACTGATTCTTGTAAGTATCACTTATTTATTGATAGGAGTGTTAGAAGTGTACAGTTACTTTCTGTTTAAGGCAGATGTTATTGGCATGTTTGCATTCCTTACTATTTGTGGTTTTATAGTAACTTTTATGTCAGAACTAGATAGTAATTAAAAAGTAAAGCGTATGAATGGATTAACTAAAGAGGTAACGGCTACGTGTGGAAATACTATCCTTATCGTAGGCTTATCTAATAAAGACGAAGTGATGTACGTCAAATCAACAATAAGAGTGAAGCCGAAGAACAGAAAGCAAAAGAAGGAGTTCAAAAGCCAGTCTTATAGAATGAGAAAGGTTGCAAAAGGTGAGTATGAAGTAACAACATACTGTCCTTTTAATGTCGTGTTGTTCTCAAAGATAATGAGCCTTCTTGAAAAGAATGAGAATGGCGAGTTTTGGTTTAACATTGATAAAAAGTAAAACGTATGGATAAATTAGAATACATTCCAGGAGATTTGGTATATTTTGGAGGAGAAAAGGCTAAGGTATGGTTACGTAATCCAAGTGCCGATGATTCTATTTATGTTAGAGTTATAGAAAATGGAGGAGAAAATAGAATTTGGGATGCTTCACTTAAAGAGGAAATTAGCCCTATTCCACTCACTCCTGAGATTCTAGAGAAGAATGGATGGAAAATTGAAGATGTAAACCCTAATGATTTTAGTAATATTGTGAGTAAAGGAATCATGTATAGAGCAATTAAGAACAAAGAAATGCTTTTCTTTCAGAAAGGAGCATCGATTTTTACTTGTCCTTTGAATTGGAGAAAAATAGAAATCAAGTATGTTCACGAGCTTCAGCACTTTCTCTTTGGTCTTGGTATTAATCATGAAATGGAGGTGTAGGTATGGGTAATGATAAGTTATTGAGAATAGATTTTATTCGCCTCAAAAATATGTTGGCAATATTTGAAAGACGATATGCAAAAACCAACGATGAGTCTGCTTCCATACAAGAAGTGATAAAAGCAATAGATAGAAGATTTGATGTTTAACGCCTTCGAGCATAAATATTATAGTAATATGATACAGAACATAATAAAAAAGGTGCTACGTAAGTATCTAAAGAAGAAGCTATATAGTAGCAGTTTTCTATTTGCCACAAACGTGGCACGATTTAATTGGGTTTATGATTCTCCTCTTCGCCAATGGAGAGATAGAATCTGGGTAATCAAACAACACAATAAGTCTATAGCTGGAATTGATTTCTTTGATAAAGTATTGAAAGAGTATCTTTACAAGTAAACTAACCACTCTCTCCTCTAAAATGGAGAGGGTAAAAAAAGAGAATAATATGGATAAGATAAATGTCAAAGCGTCTCTTTTAGAGGTTGTTAATGGCAACAACTTAGAGATACTTAAAATAGACTTATGCAATGATGAAGAATCTTTTGCTAGGTCTTATAACAGAGAAAGAGACGAGTATTGTAAAACTTATACTACTCTAAAGAACTTAGATTTTGAGGTAGAATCTATCTTTGTGCATGATGAAGTTCGTGGTATGGTTTATTGTCAAGATAAAGATACTAAAGAACCTGTATGGATAGAATCTCGTGGTGATGAAGGAATGTCTTGGTGGGAAGTAAATAGAGTTCCTGAGTTCTATAAAGGCAAGGAGGGTAAGCAATGAGTAAAGAAAAAGCTATTAAGCACATTAAGACTATAAAGTCTTATATTACTTGCATTCATGAAGATTTATCAGAAGGTAAAAAAATAAAGCCTTTCGGTTTAGCATACAAGTTTGCAATACAAGAATGTGATAAGGCACTTAAAGAGTTGGAGGACTAAATTATGGCAAAATTTATGGTAGTTAGATATTGGGACACATATCCCGATGGAGTTATTGCAACTTGCGATACAGAGGAAGAGGCAGAAAAGATATGTAATAAATATCGCAGAAACCGCAAGCCTATGTACGACTATTTAGTCAGAAAGGTGGTGAATAATGCTAGAGAAGAGTTAAGAAATAATTATGGAAATAACATCTGTGAATTATGCCACCGAGAGTATTATACTAGCAGAGCACTCCCAGAATCACTTTGCGAAGGTCAGTTTTGCGAGGAGGCAGAAGATAGTTTAGCAGAAGAAAATAATATAGAGTTGGAGGATTGATATGACAATAGAAAAACTTATAGAAAAGGCTAGAGAGTTCGAGAAAAAGAACGAAAGAATCACTTGGAAGCCAAATGATTTTCCTGAGGATATGAGCGAGAGTAGTACTCTTGATGAGCTTGTATCAGAAGGAGATAATATGTATGATGCTTTGAAAGAAGCGGTTGAGCTAATAAGTGATTTGGTTGATGAATTGGAATATAAAATAGAAGTGGAGGATTGATTATGAACAGAAATCAAGCTAAAGCATTGCTGCCTATAATTCAGGCATACGCAGAAGGAAAGGCAATAGAGAGTAGATGTATAAAAGGAGATAAGTCATTATGGTATGATGATGAAGACCCAAGCTTTGATAATGATTTTGAATACAGACTAAAGCCAGATCCAAAGTATCGTCCATTTAAGGACGCAGAAGAGTGCTGGCAGGAAATGTTGAAGCACCATCCGTTTGGTTGTGTGAAAGACAAACAAGATGGACATTATGTCTTAATTACTTGTGTAAATGATGATACGTGTGGAATGTCATTGAATGGAAATGCAGCATGGTCTTTATATGGAATTATGGATTTATTCACATTTGCAGACGGCGTTCCCTTCGGCGTAAAAGTGGAGGAATAGCGTATGAAACAAAGAATATTAGATATGTGTTGCAGATCTCGTATGTTTTATTTCGAAAAGCAGGACCCACAGGTACTTTTTACCGACATAAGAGAATATCACGACACATTATGCGATGGACGTAAATTAGACGTGCAACCCGATATGATAGCCGATTGCACTAATTTGCCATTCGAAGATGAAACATTCAATATGGTTGTTTTCGACCCTCCTCATTTGTTAAAGGTAGGACCGAACTCTTGGTTATGCAAGAAATATGGTAAGCTGCCCGAAAATTGGCAAGCATTCATCAACGATTCTATCCATGAGGGCATGAGGGTGCTGAAAACAAACGGAACACTCATTTTTAAGTGGAACGAGCAGCAGATAAAGGTTAGTGATGTGCTAAAGGCTATCACCGATTACAAACCGATATTCGGACATCGTACCACCATCAAGAACCAAACAATTTGGATGGCGTTTATGAAATAAATAACCCACAATCCCCACACAGCTATCACAGCCGAGTGGGGATTTCTTTTTGCAATGAAACAATCTACTACCTAATTAACACAACTAATAAAAATGAAAAAAAGTGAAATCTATACCAATCTGTCTATATATTTATCTAAATCCTTTTCGTACCAAACTAGCTCGGTCCATCCTTTCCGCTTTTTACCCTTTGGCAGCCTGCCTTCTTTCACAAGCCGGTCAAAGGTAGCCCTCGAAACATGAACATAGCCGCATGCCTCAGCCTTGCTGATAGGCTCGTCCTTATTGGCGATTTCGTGCAAGAACTTCAACATCATTTTGTTTTGGAGACTACTCGTCAGACATCTTCCGCTCTGAATCCGCTCATGAAATTCCATCAGGAGCGAATCAATCATCTGCAGTTCTTCGCTAATCTTCGCCATAAGCTAGCACTTTTTGTTTCTGTACCAGAGAATAAACCCAATCGAGCAAGCCGCCAGTATGAACAGAAAGGCGATATAGCATCTTCCAAGCGACATCAGCCTTTGCTCGTTCTTCGTCAGTTGCCGCTCTATAGGATAAGGAACGGCGACAGAATCTGTCTTGATGATCGTGTCCGTCTTCACCTTATATATATTGCGATACCGGTCCCAGTAAACCACTTTGTTATGGAAAACAGTATCACCTTTCTGAAAAACATATACCGAATCCTTCATGTAGATACTATCCAACTTGGCAAAAGTATCTGTTCTGCATACGTATTCAGTTCTAGCAGAAGGAACCTTGATATACTCCTTCGTCTTGCATCCAGTAAACGCTAATAGGATAATTCCAATCACCAAGCCGATGCAAGCCCATTTCCAAAACCTTATGTCATACCATTTCATAAGCTATATCTCTTTGTATTCAACTTTAGCATCAAAGCAAGGGCACTCCTTGATTCTCTCCCAAGGATCCACTACGCCATTATGATTCTTGTCGGGAGAAATATCTCTGTGTCCTAAGATTTCAGCATTCGGATATTTCTTCTTTAGCTGAGTGAGCAGAGTGATAAGCGATTTCTTCTGTTCCTCTGTTCTATTGTCTACCGCCTTTCCCTTCTTGTTGATGCCGCCAACATAAGCCACATTGATAGCCGTAGCATTATATCCCTTCACGCCGTTGCTAACCATTTCTACCGGCAGCATCTGGTGAATCCCACCATCAGCAGTAATTACATAATGGTAGCCTGGGTTATTCCAGCCTTTGCGCTTAAACTCATCCCAAAGTTCCTTCACGCCCCATTTCTGAGAAGAGGCAGAACAATGAACAAAAATTCTCTTAATCAGTCTCATTTCTTCTCCTCCTTTCCCTGTTCCTTCATAATCTCAACAAAAGCCCTAGCCAAGTCTTCTTTGTTCTCCAGAAGAATACTTACCGTCTTCTCCTGCTTCCGTATCTCAGCCTTCTGCCAGCTCTTCTCCCTTACGCTTACAAATTCACAGAACACGCAATAGCCTGCCCAAATCATAGAGAAGACAGGGAAGGGGAGAACCGTACAGGCTATCAGGTCTATGCAGACCGTCACCATGAATGGAGAGAAATATTTCCTCGCCTTGTCGCAAGTCTTCTTGAATCCTGTACTTGTCGTAGCCAGTCCGTTCTCTTTCGCCTTCTTAATGCCGAAGAACAGGTCCACGCCCATAGAAATGATAAGAGCACCCATGCAGATGGCAATAACCAATGCCGATCTGTACAGGTGCTCTTGTAAAAATGTATGTACTATCTCTGCCATATACCATTATTTTTGATTAATGGCTACAAAGATAAAAGGCTTTTCAATAGCTTTTGCCGTGTTCCAACTTAGCTATTCATGTACCACCATATTTTATCTGTAGGGTGGTTTGTTGATTCGTCACATAGGAAACTGATAGCCAGTTCCGAAATCCTTTTTCTGGTAGTATCTTTGTTCTTCGACCATTTGCCCACCACGTCTATATGGTCAGCATACATCTTGTTCATCGTTACCGCAAAATCCCAGAAGTTGTAGTCCGGTATGTTCCAAGATAGCCGGTCATAATCCTCCTTCAACTCATCAAACCCGAAGTAAGGAGCATACTTCTTGTGAACATCATCATCAAAATAATAGATGTTGGCGATGCAGGCTCTACCCAGTTGCTCGTCAAAGTGATGCTTCCTTTCCATCCAGTAAAGCAGATTTCTCTGTACAATCCTCTCTTCTTCCTCTGTAAACCCGCACTCATCGTTTCTTAGCATCCCGAATGCAGATTCTGCTATTCGATAGAGCGATTTTGATAAATCCATAAGCATAAAGCATTAAAGTGAATATGATAAACACATGGTGCATCTCCAACTGCTCGGGAGTTATGAACCAGTGCTGATAATACAATCTGATTGCGTTGATACCGAAAAAATAGAAGAACGGAATGCGGAATATCCAGCAAGTATCTGAAGAAGAAACTTACAGGTATCATGGTCAGTGGCATATAAATGTATGCCAGTACATAAATCCAGATGATGCAGTTCCCGTTGAAATCGGTATCTAGTACTGTTGGTCTAGGGATAATGCCCATAGTCCCATACGCCGTACCAGTGACCTAGCATCAATGGGATGGGTGCCCACTTCGATAGAAGTTCATAGAACCTCCAAATCTTCCTACTCAATAAGCCTTCCATAACTAAGGCTTCCTCCTCTTCCGAGAGAGGCGATTCCTGTTTTGTTCTCATTTTTGTTACGAATTTAAGTTTGATTTCACCTTTTACTAACAGTTATTAGTATATATATATTATTTCGTTGCAAAATTAAACTTTTTCTTTCGTAACACCATGAAAACCAGTCTAATATTAAACTTATTTAAATCTTTATGCGCTTATTTGCTTATATTCTAAATAATATGTATATTTGCAGCATCTTAATGCAGCATGTATATGGCAAGAGCAAATTACGAATTGATTGACAGACAGAGGGATGATCTGATGAAGGCGTATCGGGAGATAGCTCCTAATTGCCATTCCCAACAGGAGGCTTGGGAAAAGGTGGTCCATTCTCCTGCTCCGAGATACTACGTTTCTCCAAAAAGAGCTTGGGATATACTCCGCAGAATGGCAGTCGGCGACTTCTCTAAGGTGGATAGCATGAAGCCGATTCGGCAGAAGTTGTACTATACGCTGTTCAATAGGATGAAAGAAATGACGCAGCGAAAGGAGTTTGTGGGAAAATCTTTATGGTTTATCTGCCAGTTCCTTGTTTCTGAGCCTGCACCCGAGTTCTTTATCCAGCCAAGTAATCTCAAGTTTATTTTCGCTTACTATAAGAAGTATGGAAAAAATTACAGAGAAATGGACCTTCGTAAGAAGAAACTTTCGAACAAAGCTGGTGCTTAGCATCATCTGTCTCGTTCTGTGTACTTGGCACGTCGGTTTCTATCCTGGTTGTCCTTGGCAGAACCATATCCTGTATAGCTTCTTCCATGTCAACGGATTTCATCTTGCCGTAAACCTTCTGGTGCTTTGGCAGATAAAGAACGATATGAAACCAGTCACTTCTCTGGCTGTTGCCTCTGTCGCTAGTCTGCTGCCCATGTATGTTAGTCAGCCTACAATGGGGCTTTCCGGTTTTCTCTTCGCATCATTCGGTTTAATTTGGGGTAGGACAGGACGATGGAAAGAGGCATTAAAGAAAGCGATGCCGTTCATTATTTGCACCATGGCCGTGCCGAATGTCAACGGACTTCTGCATTTTTGGTGCTTCGTATTAGGCTACATCGTAGCGTATTGCATAAATAATATCAAAAACAGATAACACACATATAAAGAGAATCATGTTTTCGAAATGTTTTTCATAACTCATTTTAAAGGCGACCACTCGTGATGAGCAGCCGCCTTTTTCATGTTATAATAAATTAGCGCGTATGAAAGAATTATCTCATTTTGTCTTCTCGTCTGCTTTGTACCTCTACTATACTTCCAGCAAAGGAATCAGCAGCCTTGAAGTTCTGCAGCGTATACTTAAAAGTAAAGTACTTCCAAGGCTTACCAGCCAAGCTTGGCAGCTTGCACCAGTGCTTGCAGTCGTTACTTCCGTATATCTCCAGCCCAATCGTACCTTCTTCCGAATCAAACAGATGCTTTACCGCTCTCAGCGATTTCAACGTCATGCTGCCGCCCAGCTTCAAAGGTCTGGTAGTAAATGATCCGCTATAGCTTTCCGTATCTTCGTTGATGTCTGGCTTTGACGTGAGTGAATAGACGTTTCCGTTAGTATCTTGTATCAGATTATCAGGATAATCATTCACTACCGCCTGTGCCTCTATGCCGCTATTCACCATTGAGAATGTCTTATCTACCATATTATATATGTATTGGTATGATTTCCCCTTGCTGAATATTCTCAATATAGAGTCTCTATAATCGTAGGCGATAAGGCATCCTTTCAGAAAATCCAGGAACTTGCCTTCACCGAAGGTTGCAAAGTTCCTTGGTACTCTTCCCCTCATCTGCTCGCTCATGCATGCTACGCTTCCACCGCTTGCCGCCATCAGTCCCTTCTTTGAAGCAAAGAACACAAGCCTGTCCGTCGGAACCAGTGGCGAATCCTCATTGCATACCTCTCTTGATATTGGATATGCTCTGCTATAGAGACCTTCTGAGTTAACCGACAAGCCGTAGATACCTTCGTCCGTAAATACCATCAATGGGTATTGACCAAACTGACCTTGGCTTACCGCCTCCGTGTTAGCAATAATTCCGAGTATCTTTCCGGTTCCAACCGTATTATCTCCCGATGCCTCAAATACAAATGGGTTGTTGACTACAGAAGTGAAAATCTGAGAGTTCAAATCCTCAAATCCTCCTATCTGTTTGTTTGCTACGTCCTTACCTGTAGCCAGTAAAGTTGGAGGCAAAGCGGCAAAACTATAACTTCCGTTTAACATAGGATGCATTTGCAGATTGATGTTGTAGTAGTATGTTTTACCCTCTTGGTACTTATTTACCATGATAAGCATCTCCTTTGCATTTGGATCAGGATAAAAGTACCAGTCGTTATAAGTCTGGTAGTCCTTATCTACCAGCAGAGCGTTAGACAATACCCAAGTGTCCATAGTTTGTGAAACTATATGCACATAGTATTTCACAAACCCATAAGCATTTGTTGGGCTTGTGTAACCAGCTCTGAATATGGTGAAGCCTTTAAATGGGTATCTTTTTACTCCTATCAGATTTATTCTGTTGTTATAACTGAACAGTTTTAAAGATGTTAGATTAGTCCATCCGTAATAATCATCCACCTTTAGCTGCTCCTGCTCTTTCAAGTTTGATAGTCTCCCTTCCGGCATGATTCTTACATCAGAAACCGTTTCGTCATAAGCAGAAGCGTCATGCCAGATGTTATCCAGATATTCCGAATTAAGTTCTAACGAGAATAACTTGTAAAATTGAGTCTTTCCTAATAGTTCGTCTACAATCTTACGCTCTGTCTTATAAACAGGCTCTATCAGTTCTCGGGCTTGGTAAGTATACCAATTGAATGTTATTTTTTTCTCAGAATAATGATCTGCTGCTACGTAATCATAATAAGTCTTTCCGTTTAGTTCACTTACGGTTTTGAAAGACCAGTCAGAATCTATCTCAAATGGAACAACATCGTCAGATGCAAATACCACGACCTCTTTGATTATATCTTTCCAATCATCTTTGTTAGGAAAGTCTATCTTAAAATTAAGATGAGAATAATTCAATATGAGCATATATTGCCAGGAAGCATCACCACCCGTAGCAATTTTGTTTGAAGTGATTATCCAGTTCTTTTTGTCTGAATCATAAACACAGGGACCAAACTTGCAATTCTTCTTGGTTGAAGGGTAACATATAATTGGGTTTGAAATTCTAGCAAATGTTGTTCCGTCAAACATTCTTAATGCAGTACGAATAAAGAAGGGAAATGCAAAGAGATTTTTATTCTTTGTATATTCGATGGCTTCTGCAGCGTGCCCTTTAACTGCATTTTGAAAATTAGTATATTTCTCGGTGTCAGACTCATTCATAATATGATGATAATCAAGAGTGTATTTTGCTGCTCCGTCATGCGAATCCTTTACACCTGTGAAATTTCCGCTTTCGTCATAACACAAATATCCATAGCCCTCTGTTTTCACTTCGCTTACAAATGTTCGCATTCTGCATACTGTTCTGTCCTTCTCCAGTTCTGTTTTTTCCTCTTCGTTGGTAAAGGCAAAACTTATATCTGGTATGGGCAGTTCCTTACCTAAGTCCTTATATGTATTACCTTTATACAGAATATAATGTATACCTTCTTCTGTAGCACAGACTAAAGTATTTCCTACGTGCTTAATATCGAGCAGTTTTGAACCTAGCCCTATCGTTTGCGTCTTCCTATCCGTGCTTTGATTATCTTTGAAGTTAATATAGCATTTTAGCTTTGTTCCATCCTCAATATATGTTATAAGGTTCCTGTAGTCATCCAGTTTGTGAACATAAACCAGCTTTCCTTCAAGAGGAACGCCACCTGTAATTTCCACCCCCTTCTGTACCGCCTTCATTTCTCCATCCTTAAAGATAAATCCGTCACTCTCCAGCAGTTCAGAATCTTCTGAAAGCAAGTCGCTAGGTACATTCGTCATTCCCTTACTAAAGCTCAAAGTTTGTCTTTCTAAGTTTCTTTCCATAATAATTCAACATTTAACATTGACTTAAATTTTCGCCGCCGTATGAACACCATCGCCACCACGGCTTCTTCTTTCCGCTTTCTTCCAGCTAGGCTTCTCCATGTCAGTAAGACTTACAAATAGACCGATGCCAGTACTCATTACCACATCATCATGGTTTCCGTTACCCACGATGTTACCCAAGCTGCCATCATCATGTCGCTCATAGATGCGCAACTCATGATACATTTCCTTGTCTGGCTCCTCATACAGGTTATCATCAATAAACTCTTCCAAGTTATCAATCACCTGCTGCTTTGTCAGCTTGTTGGTTTGGAAACCATACTTCGCCAGTACGTTATCTTCCACATTCTCAGAACTGCTCGTTCTCTGATACAGATTATCGTAGTAGTCGGCTATCTCCTGCAGAATAGTCAGAAAGTGATCACCCTCCGTGTTGTTGTTCTTCTCTCGGTCGGCAGTATTACTCTCTATTACCAACAGCGCATCATCATAATAATGGGCTAGGGCAGCAGCCATCCATGCCAGTTTATCATGTCTTACATGTCCTCTGTATCTCGCTACCACCTTTGGCTTGCCCTTCACCGTAGGAATCATGCCGAATCGGTCTATCACGGTCATAACGGTATAGTCCGATGTCGTACTCTTACCGCCAATATCCACGCTCACCAAATATCTGTTCTCCACTTGCAGACAGTTTGGAACAGCCCAAATCTTCAAGTCTCCCTCTCCGTCGTCTCTCAGCTTCACCTTCGAGTTCGGAATGGTGTTATCATCCTTCACGCTGATGTTCACCACGATGTCGGCAGTAAACTTAGGGTCTTGCTTATACATAGCCTGCATGTCGTCTATAGAATAAGGATTGAATACCAGTCTACCAGAGTTTCTGAACGCATCTTCCTCATCAATAGGAGCCTCGGTAGCACATGCCGCATGGGTAGTAAACTTGTTTCTGTAGTTTCTGTACCATTCTATCGCCTCAAAGCAAGCACCCTTCTGCCACATTCGCCAGAAGAACTTTCCTGTCTCACGATAACCCTTCGGACAGGTACTTCGGTCTCTGTTCTGCAAAAGCCACTTGGCAAATGCTCTTCTGTTCTCTACAGGAGTCATATCCTTTTCGATGAAGAAACAAGGAATAAATAGGAACGAATAAGCATCATTATTCTTTGGGTCCATTGCCAACTGGCACTTGTCGTAGAAGAAACCTGAGTTACCTCTACCGGTACTCTCGAATATCTCCACGTTGTCTTCCAATGGGTCGATACCACCGGATATAGAAGAAATCACACCCTCGGGATCATGCTCTGGTGTCTTCTTCCAATAGGCTACCTCCGAATAGTGGGCGCAGTGGAAGTTACTACCACGCACCGAATCGAAGTTCTCGAAGGATGCAACCGTCAGCGTACTTCGTCTGATTGCCTTCACACCATCCGTTACCTGGAAATCGTCAGGAGAATTTTCGTATGGCGAGAACTGAAGTTTTGCGCCCGGATGCCCCACAGTCCACCCCGGCTGACGCTCCAAAGCTTTTCGGTACATCGCCTTTATCTTCTTGGCGGTATTCTTCTGTTGGGCAAGCACAATAGCATTCCAACCATCGCGCCTGTAGTCTTGAATCCATTTGATGTAAAGCTGTGATAGGGTAGAGCCGCCCCACTGACGTGCTTTCAGAATAACCACGAACACCGGTTTGTGGGAATTCCGCAGGTCTTCCATAATCTTCAGTAGCTTTCTCTGAGGATAGTTCAGCTTGAAAGGAATCATCTTACCGGTCTTCTTATCCTCAATCTTATCTGTCACGTATAGGGCAAACTCGGGGTCTTCCATGAACCTCACTCTACAGATGGCAAAGGTAAGCATTTGGAAATGCTGGGCATCATCCTTCTGGTGCGCCACATAGTTGATGTAGTCTTTCAGACTGCCCATCTTTCTAAGACCTCTGAACAGAACAGATTTGGCAGTCTTCTTCGGAACCCACATCTTAGGAATGAAGAAATCGGATAGTTCTATCAGCACACGATGTTCAAAGTTATAGCAACCTTCGCCCGTCATAGGGTCGTAGGGACCATAAATCTCATCGTATCGCTTCTGATTTTCCGCTACGAGATTATCTATTTCCTGTTCAGTTACTAGAGCCATCCGTTAAATCGTTTAGTTCCTCAAAATCTGCATCCTGTATCTCGGGTGCTTTGCTTATATCCAGTACGTCTGCCTCGTCTTCGTCCTCTACGGTTGTCATACCGAGTGCCATGAGCTGCTTGAAGTCTGCATCTATACCGTGGGTAACGCTTACTTCTGTCTGCTTTGGTATCATGTGCTTGGTAAGGTCTTTGTAGATGGTGACGTATGTCTTAGGATCATACTCTGCCAGTTGGTTCATACAATCCTCAAACTGCTCTTGGCTCCTTGCCAGCCAGTCTCTGATATATTCCTTTTGGGCACTCTTTCTTGCAGGGAGAAGTTTCTTTACCTTCTCCTTCTTCTCTTTCTGTATCTCCCTTACAGACTTAAATCCATCCATTTCAAAATCTTCCATACGCTCGCTTTTTATTATCCGAAGGGTTTCAGAGTATGAATCATGCTGCCCGGCTTGGTAGAGTTGGCGCAGTCTATGATGTCTATCTCCAGTTCGTCCAGTTGGTTCATCTGGTCTATCGTCAGAGGGTCCTTGCTCGTCAATGTGCGCATAAAGTATTCGTATAGCGCACCTGTCACTATATAGTCGTGTATCAGCTTGACGAGTGCATCATATTTGGTATCATCCCAGTAGTCGGGAAATTTCAGCCACATCTCCTTCTCATCCCATTCTTTCAGGGCATTATCCCTAACCCTTCCTTCTGGTTTCATTACATAGGCAGACAGATTCGCTTCCACCTTATTAATATACTTGTCAAACCAACGGTAAAAGAGCGGACGTTCCTGATCGTTCTCGCTTGTCGGAATGTCTTCACCTTGCGTGTCCTTCATGTTCCGTCTTGCTCGTCCTACCATGTTGGTGTTTGCATCTATATCATACCAGAGCTGGGTGGCATAGATAAAGATGTGTTTATCCCAATAGCCGTGCCCTGCTCTTCGTGGCTTCGGAAAGAAAGGATTTGGCTCGGGCTTCCATCCTCTCTCTCGGATAAAATGTGTTGGGTGTAATTTATTAAACTCCATCTTATACCTCCTTTGCTACGGTTGCCTCTACTTCCACTTCCAGTTTGTCGCTGTGTCTGGAGAACAGAGTGATGGTTGCTACACCTGTATTGATAGGTTTCAGCCAGAAAGCATGTGGCTCCTTGCTTCTGTGTACTTCCAGTATACTAGGGTCGCTGCTTCTTGCCTCAATATCATCAATGGTTCCTTCGTCAATAGAGTAGGATAGGGTAACCTCCATATCGTCAATACGGATGGTTACTGCTCCGTCCTCTTCGCTTCCGTCAACCTTGGCGGTAAGATGTTGGGTGTATGGAACAGTAGGAACTGCCGGACCGCTCAGAACGAAACATCTTCTGATGCTCTGCTCGTCTAGTGCAAGTGTCGCCTGATATGGCTCTGCCTGTTTCAGATTGGTAGTCTTCAACCACCACTGATAAATCATGTAGTCCTCAACGTATTTTGCCACCAGTCGTGCAAGAGTATCGGTCAACGTTCCGTTGCATCTTCGTGAGGCGTTAAGAACAAATTCTACTATATCATCATCTTTGTCGTTGTAGTAGATGATGTTATCTCCTACAGTTTGTGCAGTAGGAACGATATATTCTGCAAGAATGGTCTTTGTCATTTCTAAGGCAGTCTGAAAGTCGTGCGTAAGCGTTCTTTCATGCACCTCATCGTCACCTGCTGCCTCTTGAAAACCAGTCTTGATATTTCTTTCGTCATTAGAACTGTCTATCTTTGCTTTCAGGTAGGTTGTCGACTTTACTGCCTCAATCACTACCGATTTGATAATTTGAAATTTTATGATCATAGCTTATCCTTATTTAATGGTTTCTAACTGTGGCTCGTTCTCTATGGAACCAGTCATGTCTTTCAATGTCTTTACTGATGTAGGAGGTGGCATCTTGTCGAATACAAGCTGTATTGCTGCCTTCAAGTGCATATTCATTTCTTCTGAGTATACTTTTGCTTGCTCTGTACTGCTCAAAGTTAGCACCATGTAGGCTGTGTACGCCCTTACATATCCAATAAAGCAACTTTCAAAAGCATTCTTGTGTCCTTCGTTCAGTCGGGTCACATTGAAAGTTACTGATGCAGGAAGTGAAGAGTCCATATAGGTTTTTACTACTGGTGCCATTTCGCCGGCAAAACTTCGAACTGCTGATTCGATATATTGCCTTATCACCATTTTCTCTACAGATGATAGGGTTGTGCTTCCAAACAGAGAAACACCATCCTTGTCTTTCAGTCTCTTTGCGATAACTGAAATCTGCTTCGTAACATCACTTTCGATGGACTCCATGCTGATTGTTACTAATTTTGTTTCTTCTTCCATACCTTATGCTGCTCTGTTATATCCTAATGCACTCTGTGCCTGTGCTACCGCATTCTGGTCTGCACCCTGCACAATTCCGTTCTCTACCTGACCGCCACCTTGCTGCTGAGCCATTGCCTGTTGCTGCTGATACATTTGTTCAAGCTGAGCCTGCTGCTCCTGTACGCTGGCAAGCAACTTGTCTGCAAATGGTGCATTGAGGTTCTGCAGATACTGGATGATGTTAATACCGCCCATTTCAAGAAGCTTGTCAAGCGTATCGTTCTGCATCGTGTTGAAGGCTGCTGTAGCTGCCGCATTCTTGATGCTGATCTTGAAGTGGATATCTCTTGCCGAAAGTCGGTCGTACTTGTATACCACATTGAAGTTCCGGTCGTAAACCTTCCTTCCGTCTTCGTAGTACTGTTGGATAGTCATGCACTTCTTGGTTGCCAGTTTCTCCGTAAACACGTCCATGTCGGCAAGGATGGTATACAGAGACGTGGTTGCATTCTGGCTTTCCTGTGCGTATCTGGCTGCCGATGTTCCTGCCGATGGGGTCTTACCCTGCAAAGCTCCGCTAACGTTGGTAACCTCTCTAATCAGGTTCAGCTCTATCTGCAACAGTTCATTCGTACCGATGTTCACGGCATTCGATGTAATAATCTCCGGCTTCGTATTCGGCGTCTTCACCGATGGCTTGTAGAATATCCATCCGTCATACTCTACCGCCTCTTCCATAAACTGCTCTGGCGTTCTTCCGTTAAGCACATTCGTAGGAATCATCTTGAATCCCTTGAAACTGCTTCTGATAGCCATGTCGTTCATCACAATCAGTCGGTTGATGTATCGCTGCTGGTCTATGATGTTGGCAAGGAATGGATGAATCTCTCCGTTGATATACGGATAGAGCTTCATCGTGAAAGGATGGCTCTTATAATCGTATGGTGTTTCGCCCTGGCAGAGGATAGTTCCGTCTGGCGCCATATAGGTATAGTACCAGTACTTATCAGCTATCTCTTCGCTAGTGATGTACGCTCTGTCTTCTTCCGCTATACCCATTTCGTCATACTGCTGCTTGCGCTTCATGTTATCGTTGCGCAGCTTCTGTATCATAGCTGTATCATCCAAGTCTATGCGGAAGTAAGCGCCGGTTCCTGTAGTTGCAATGGGGTCAAAGCATTGCAGTCTTGGTTTGGTTTCCGTGGTCCATACCTCAATCACTCTAGAGTAATGTCTTCCCTTGTTGCTATGGTCGAAACTGAGATTCTCCAACGCCTTCTCTTCGTTAAACTCATAGCCGTAGCTGTTATCGTCAGAAGGATAAATATCAAAGATAGCATTCAGATCATCTTCCGTAAGCCCATATTCCTGTTTGGCAAACTTCTGATACAAGTCTTCTCGGCTCACGTCATGCAGAACACCGATAAGACTCACGTCATTGTGTCGTGGGTCGCTGCCGCATTCAAAAAACATGTGGTCGGGTTCCATCGCATCTGTCCATGAGTCGGGCATTTCAAGTTCCTTCGCCTCCCAACTCTCTCTGACAAACATCTGACCGCCCATAAGATAGTCCTTAATAGCGTGGTTCAGCACATCTTGCATGTACGTTGTCTGCCAGTTGCATTGCATCGTGGCACTCATCATGTCGCTCAGTTGCCGGGAGTCGCTATCTCTTGCAAAGCAGACCGGTTCCGTTCCCTGCTTGGCATAAAGACCGGCAATAGATTCCAGAATGCTCACCATGATGTTGTTGCTCATAGGTGTCTGGTTGCGCTTCTCCATATAGGTGCGCTCCGTCATTTCCTCCCAGTAACCATGATGGTATACTCTGATGGTGTCGCTCCATTGGTCGCCCATACAGTAGCGCATCGTTCTCGCCCTCGTTTCTCGCACACCGCTCAGGTTATTCCAAGCGTTTCTGCATCGGCTGAGTAACTCCTCGTCCTTGCCGTGTTCTTGTCTTCGCTTGCGAGCCTTAACCGAGTCATACTTGTTATGTTGAGGCATCACTTTGCTAAGTGTCAGTATTCTTGCCTTTACCATTTCTTATACATTATTAATTATAGGCGCAAAAATAGGCAAAAACATGGCTTTCTTTGCCGTGTTCCAACCAACCACCAAGCTCAAGGTTGGAGCACGGCAAAACTTCTTCAAATTATTTGCATTTTTGCCAAAAGTTTCAAACAGTATAGAGATATGACAAAAGAAGAATTAGCACAGATGAATGAGGAAGGTGGTGCTCAACAGACTCCACCTGCTGAGGCTGCTACAGATGAAACGTCTGTAGATGAGCGCCCTAATCGTACAGCTTTCTCCAAGCGTTTCTCCAAGCGTCACTCCGACATCGACTTCGAAGACAAGGAAGCTCGTTATGCGGCAATGAATGATGATGCTGATTTGCTCGGACAGTACGAGGAGAGCGGTAAGGCGTTGTCTAAAGTATTCGATAAGCACAAGTGGCTCGCTGCTCTGGCGATGGATATGGAGAAAAATCCGGACGACAATCCATTTGATGCGATGGCTCGCTTGGGTATTGATGTAAAGACGTTGCTTGATGATCCTGAAGGCGGCAAGAAACTCGCTGAGATTCTCGCAAAACATAACGAGGACGTGGCTGAACAGAACGAGGCTACCGAGAAGGTTACTGCCAACATGCGCAAGTCGCTTGAACGCCTGATGAAGCTCTATCCCGATGAAGCACAGGATATGTGGTCCCAGATTTACGAGATTCACGACAAGGTTGAGAGTGGCGATATTTCAGATGATATTTGGAAGATGCTCCACAATGCAAACAACTATGATTCCGACATCAGTTCGGCGCGCGACGAGGCGGCTATGCAAGCCAGAAACGAGAAGATTCAGAATAAGGTTCGATCTTCTAGCACCGAAGGTATTCCTCCTTCTCTTTCTAGTTCAGGCGCAGGAAACAAGCCTGCCAAAAAGAAGAATGAGCCGAAGAGCGGATTCTTCGAAGGTCTCACTTATTAATATTAATCCATAAATATATGTATAAAATGAAGAAAGATTGTTTTAAGAATTTTATGAGCGGTCAGTTCATCATGAAGATGATTCTGATGCTTCTTGCCGTGGTTACTGGCGGCGGCGTTCTCGCTATGGCTGATACCGCAGAGCCAACTACTCAGATTGGCGATGAGGGTCACGAACCTTCAACAAAGGCTGATGCGGCAACTGAGCCTGTTGATCCTGATAAGTCAGACCGTTTGGCTCCAGGAGGTAAGGTAGAAGGTCAGGACTTGACCGGTACGCAGGCTTCTGCAACCCAGATTCGCAAGGGTGGTCTTGCCGAGGAGGATTGGGATAGTGAGGTAGAGAAATATCGCCCTTTCCGCACTCCTTTGCTCCAGATTATCCGTAAGATTACCAAGAGTGTACCTTGTAATGGATACGAGAAGAAGCATGCCCGTGTCGGTGGTGATACCCTCGATGGTGTTGTTACTAAGCAGATTGAATCTGTCGAAGCTGGTGGAACTATCAAGCTTACCAAGACTAACTTCTCGGGTTCTCTGCTTCCTCTCTACAAGGGTAGTACAGTTATCGTTCCTTCTGTTGCAGGTTACGAGCGTGGTTCTAAGACCAAGGTTAGCGGTCGATTGAATCTCTTGGTTGTTGATAAGACAAAGGACGAGGTTACTTTGCAGGCGCTTAATGGTCCGGCAGAGACCGAAGGCACTATTGGTGAAACCCTAGACTCTATGGGCTGTCCAGCTATCCCAGCTAACAGCCGAATCCTCTGTGCTTCTACCATCCTCTCCGAGAGCCAGATGAACGTTCCACCTGAGAACTACCAGCCTCGCTCAGAGGAGGTTTATTTGCAGAAGCGTGCATTCTCTATCATCTTCACCGAGGAGTTCGAGAAGATCAAGAAGAAGGCACCTCATACCGTTGCCGACATGAAGGAAGATGCTCTCACCAAGTTCTTGCTTCGTCAGGAGCGCAGTTACCTCTATGGCACTAAGTTGAAGTTCCTCATGGAGACCAAGGACGGTGCTCAGGAATATGCTTACTCTGCTGAGGGTATCATCAACCAGCTCACCAACTCATACGGTATCGGTGACACCTATACATTCGCTGACCTTATCGCTATCGCTAAGCTGATGTTCACCGACTTCGCTGAGTCTGATACCATGTATCTCTTCTGTGGTAAGAACGCTGTTGAGCGCCTGATGAAGATTGAACTTCCTAAGGGTCGCGATGTCATGTTCTCTACAGTTAAGGAGTTCGACATCACCTTCAACCAGTTCAAGTGTAGCTATGGTACTCTCAACTTCGCTTGGGATAGCACGCTCGACTACATGGATTTGGAAGACTGCATGATTGGTGCTGACTTCAAGGGTGCTCGTCACTACGTCAAGGAGAAGAGCAAGGAGCGCACCAACGACTTGTCAAAGGATGCTTACGATCCACGTCTTGCTAAGCGTTACATGCACTGGGAGGCTGATTGTGTTGCTCTCCGTGGATACAACAGCATTCTTGTTGGTCCAGAGAATAAGATTTCTACACTTGGTGCATCGGGTGTTATCAACAACATTATCTCCATGAGCAGGTTGCCTGAGACTCCTCGTGAGGGTATGATTGTCGCTTTGACAGCCGATTACGAGGGTAGTGGTCCAACCAAGTACGAGAAGGAGAATGTTTACATCTACAAGGGCGGAAAATGGGAACTCTTTTCAGGTCAGCTTATTGCAGCCTAGTGTAATACACCGAATAACAAGTGACTGGCTTCGTGCCGGTCACCTGTTGTTCTAAATAAATAATTAGCAAATATGATTAAGGTATATAGATATAATGCAAATAGAAACTCTGTAAGCCATATTCTTCAAGGCAAGAATGGCGTAACAGTTCGCTACAACTTTGAGCGTGGTAATGTGATTACCAAGCAGAAGCCGGAAATCATCTTGAAGAATGAGTACGCTCAGAATCTGCTTGAAAGCAGCGATCTCTTCAAACAGGGTCTCGTTAAGCTCATCCGTTCAGAGGAAACTCTGGAGGATAAATTGAAGAAGGCTGCAGAACTGGAAGAGAAATCTTCCGAAGAAAATAAAAAGGGACCTATTGAGGTTGCTTCTGTAGTTTCTGATGAAGACTTGATAGCTTTCGTCAACGAGGAAGACAAGCGTGAGGGTTCCCGACAGTTCAAGACTTTGACAAGTGCTTTGGAATGGGCAACAAAACACAACTTTGTTTTCCCAAATCACAAGCCATAATATATAATAAGGTGAAATGAAGGTAGAAGACATCATAAAGGCAGTACGTTGGTGCATAGACGAGGAATCCAACAACACATCGGAAATTGCCGATGAGAAGGATGATTTGTATATGGACAACATCATCAAGTCGAAGATAAACGATGCCCTGCATTGGATCGCCATTACTGCTGCATCGTCCTCAGTTTTGTCTGACTCAAATAAGGTGGATTTCAAAGAGACTGCTTCTAAGAAGGTTGCTTCTGAGAATACCGAATCCGGGAAGACTGATGTCACCACCTCATCTACATTTAAGGTAGAAAGTTTCGACGAAACAAGAGGCATTGGAGCAATTAAGATGCCTAGCGATACAGAGGTTATCAATATCTCCCGAGTTCGTGGCGAAGGCTGGTTCAAGGCAGTAACGCCAGTAGAAGATACAGACGATGAGGCTCTTATGATGTTCGATGATACAGCAAAGGGAACCGCAGACCGTCCTTTGGCAACAATCATGCGAGAGAATCCTATCCGCATACTCTTGCAGCCAATACCAGAAGAAGCCGTCATTTCCTTCGTAGGCGTTCCAAAGAATGTGAGCATAACATCAGATGCAACCAATGTAGCCATCCCCGATAAACTTTCGAATGCCTTCATCTACTATCTCGCCTTTCTCATCCTCTCAGCCTACGATGATACCAAGGCAAATCAGATGTACACGATAGCCTTGCAGCAGATAGGCGTTAGCACAAAGTAGTAGTATAGGAAGACTATTAATTATTAACTTTTAATTATTAACTGTACAAAATGGAGTATATATCAACGAATTATAACGAGGAAGAACTTGCATGGGTATCACCAGAGATTACTCTGCATCGTGACATCTACCTGATGATTACGATCAAACACCCGGGCAAAATCATCATCCGGCAAGATAAAGGCGATGGAAAGAAACCTCGCGTCCCCATCCGTGCCCACAAGAACACAAATAAGTTCTATCTTCGTATGCGAGTTACCCCAGAGACCGTAAAGATTCAGATATTCACTTCATCAGAACCAAAAGAAATTAAATATGCCTACATTTAGAGACGATATAAAAATAGGTGGTATGGTGCCGATGATGAAAACAGACGACATCAATGACCAAGCCATCACGAAAGATAAGATTCGTGACGGTAATGTTACGACCGAGAAGTTGGCAGAAGGTTCGGTAAGCACAGACAAGCTTCCCGATGGAGCCATCAAGACAGAAAAGATAGCCGACGAGAACGTTACGACAAGCAAACTTGCAGAAGCATCCGTGGTAACTTCAAAGATAGCCGATCAGAATGTAACCAAGGAGAAAATCGCCGACCAGTCTGTAGATAACTCCAAGCTTTCCCCTGAGGCAGTCACCTACGATAAGCTCAAAGACAAGTCTATTATCACCGAAAAGCTTAACGACCGAGCAGTAACTACAGAGAAGGTAGAGGAGAAGGCTATAACCAATACAAAGTTGGGTGACCAGTCTGTGGATGGCAGAGTAGTTCGCGAGGCATCCTTGGAGACCAAGCATTTCTCTAACGAATCTGTAACAACAGAAAAGGTAGCAAGAAAATCTATCACCAAGGACAAACTTGCCGACAATGCAGTCGATGCTTCTCAGGTAGTAGATGGCAGCATCGGTAACGCCAAGTTGTCTCCCGATTCTGTAACTACGGAAAAAATCAAAGACGGATCAGTCACAAATGAAAAGGTAGCAGACGATACGATTGGCATTGAAAAGTTCGACCCAGAGCTTCGCAAAACCATCCAAGCCGCCACTGGCCTTCCAGAGGATTTGAATCAGATGATTCAAGATGTAGACCAGTCTGTCAAGCAGCTTCATGAGAAGGACACAGACCTCCAGTCTCAGATTGATGATAAGCAACAGCAAATCACAGCCAACGATGATGATATTTCATTGTTGCAGACTCGCAGCACTCAGATGGAGGAAGCCATCAAGGGCATTTCCGCAAGTGGTGGTGCAAGCCAAGCCTCAGCAGTAACATACGAGAACACAGAGAGTGGACTTGATTCTGTAACAGCGCAGGGAGCCATTGATGAACTTGCAAGCAAGAAGTTCAACAAGGAAAACATTGCCCAAGAGTTTGGTAATTCAAATGATAAGGTAGTCTCCCAGTTTGCTCTGCCATTTCGTGAGATTGAGTCTCCAGAGTTTATCAAGGCAATAGTAGATGCAGAAGATAAGGTACTCTTTGGTTTCTACAGAGCAACTGGAAAGCCTTATTATCCTCTCAACGAAATGTATCACGTCATTCAGAACGATGAATACTTTGCTGCTTGGCTTGATGCAGAGGATAAGTTAGTTCTTGGTATCAGAAGAGACGGAGAAATCATTGGTGAAATCCATGCAGTCAATGCTTTAAAGCAAGTTGTCTCTCAGCTTCAATCAGACCTTGCATCATTGCAAGAGAAGGTAGGTACAATAGATACTAACCTCAAAGAACTCCTTGATGTCTTCTCTTTGCAGGAAACTCCTGAGTATCTTGCAGTAGAGCAGGATGCAGAAGGAAAAGTGTTAGCATCTACAAATGCAGATGGCTCCAAGCATTACAACACATCAATATATCCTAGTAATGTTGTGTTCCCAGATAGGACTATTGATAGTAAAGAAATAGAAGACTATAAGGAACTTCTTCTTGATGCAGACAATAAGATTCTACGATATACAGACAAGAATGATGTTATACATGAGAATAGACACTGTATTATCAAAAATCTTGATTTTGAGACATCAAATAGTATGGCTGCATATTCTACAACCCCATCACGTTCCTTAAATCTTCCTAAGTATGGATATACTAATATAAAGGAAGAAACTTTCTATCTTACAGCAAATAGCGGCTATTCAGACAAGGATGGAATCTTGGCTATGCTAGTTAATGCAGATACAGAAGAAAATGCCAAGAAAGGATTAACTCTATATAAGTATTACGTGAAGTCAACACTCCAAAACACAGATGGTATATATTCCATAAAGGAAGACAGTGTAGCCCTAAATTTCTATGTGCCATCCGATGTTAAAGAGGTTGATGGGAAAAGTTATGTGACAGCATCACTTACCAAAGGTAATGATGGAAACTATAGTGTAAACTCTAATTCCATAGAGGTTACCAAGATTATTGATAAACCAAATATTGGTACATGGGCAGTCGATAAAAAGGTCAAGCATTGGTGTGTTGTAGATATAGATTTTGGTTCTTTCCTTAAAGGAACATATAATGTGTTGGTCTCTTTTCAAGGTGCTTCAACCCTTTATGTTAGGGAAAAGAATTTTAGGTATGCTTTTGTTGAGCATGATTATAAAAAGAAAATTAAGTTAAAAATTGGAGAGTTACTGCGTCTAGATAAGTTTAACTTGAAGTCATACTATTATGATGACACAAAAATTAAAGAGCCTCTCATTTTTAGACTGTATTTACAAGCAAAGGAACTGAAAAACTTTAACGAGCAATATCCTTGGAGTAAGTCTGCTAAGATTCAGACTGGTGCTACAGGCATTATTAAGTCTTTCCCTGTATGTACTTCTGTTGGGGGAGAGTTCTATGGTATTCAATTTTTTGGATATAAAAAAGATAAGGCTAACTATATGTTGTCTAGTGATAAAGATGGAATGATACTGAGTGGAGGTGATGGCTGTTCTTGGGCAAAATTTGACTGGAGCAAATGGGAAGATGAAATGAACGATACTCCTACAGAAAGCAACAAAACAGCAGTTGAATCTCTCTATCAATTTATTAATGGAAATAATTTTACCAAAGATACAGTACCTAAGCACATGAATGTTTATGATTGGATTGATTATTTCATTTTCATTCAAGTTTTTAGGATGAGGGATAATGATATTCATAATCTAATTCTATATAGTGGAAAGGATAAAACAATATTCTCGCCATTCTTATATGATTTGGACTTATCTTTTGATAGATACTCATTCAATGTAGAATATTATAAGAGTAATACAGTTTGGTTAAAATTGAAGAGTGTATACTGGGATGAAATTTGCAAAAGATATGCTGAGTTAAGGAAGTCTGTATTGAATATAGGTAATTTCAATATGGTTGCTGCTGATTTGCAGAGTAATATTGATTACACAGATTTTACAAAGGGAATTGAAAAGTGGGGTGTACGTAGGAATGAACTAACCACTGGGTATCTGTCAGATTTATTCTCTAAGTTGTTAAATGAATTTGATGTATATTTTAATTTTAAATAATTATGGGAAAATGTTTAGTAACAAAGTTAAATGGCGTTGTAAATAACAACAGCCTACTAAAGTTAGGAGAATGCAAGGCTTTAGTAAAGAATATTTTAGCAACAGGTAATTGTCAGTTTATCTATAGTAAGGATGCTGATATACGTGTAATGAGTGGAAGTGCGAAAATTAATAATAATAATTCTCTACATATTAATGGGGATAATAATTTGAAAGAGGTTGCATTTTCAGCACAAGGTGATTCTTATATTGGAATTGGGAAATACGGATTGAAACAACTGTATTATGCGTATCCAGATAATAGCAGCATAAGAGTTGACCTTAGCACTATAAAATTTGCTTCTGATTTGGTAACTTTTTCTAGTTATGCTATTGGTGATATTTCTAATTTCGCAACCTCTCTTAACTTGAAGTCGCTAACATTGGTAGGAGATGAATTTTATGGGAATATTGATTCACTTAATAAGTGTACAAAATTAACATCTATAATAGGTTCTGGAAATATTATGGGTGACCTAAGCCTTGCTCCACCAAGTTTGCTTAATCTTACAGAAGGTAATTATACATGGGACAATGAACGAAGTTCCTCCTGCCCTATTTTTAGGGCCACTAATGTTACTTTAGATAACTATGTGGATAAAGCACTGATTAACTTGGCAAAATGTCAAGCATCAGAAAATGTTAATGTCAAGACAATAGATTTTATTGGTACAAGAACTAGTGCTAGTGATGCTGCAATTAGCACCTTGCAAAATAAGGGATATACAGTTAGTGTAAGACCAAATTATATTTAAAAGATATGAATAAGTTAACAAAGAAGTATAAGGTAGTACATGAGGGAACCAAGATGGTGTTCCCTCTGACAGAGGAAGGTGACAATGCTGAGGTATTCCCATCAGTTAATGCCACCGCAGTAGAGTTTGACACATACCAAGAAGCTAAGTCTTACGTAGATGAGCATAATTTGGTGTATGAAGAGCCAAAGTATTGATAAAGAAGAAGGGTGAGTCCAAAAGATTCACCCTTTTCTTTTACAGCAAGCCTGCACCAATCCACCAAGCAAGTAGCAAGCCTCCTCCCCATACATATTTATCAAAAATTGTTCAGAAATATGCTGAACCACATGCAGCATTTCGTGGCTGAGGCTGTTCATGTATTCAGCCTTTGAAGTAGTCCAGCCAATAACAACCACCGTTTTTCTTATATCAACATTAGAATAGGTTATTCCCTTATTGGATTCACCTTCTAGCACGAGATTACAGGCATCTTCGAGAGGAATGCCGGCGCATCCCAAATCCCGAAGATACCTTCTAACATTCATGGCATCCTTAGAATGAACATCATACATCACATGTACCGTCCAGTCATACCTTTCCAAGTAAATCTCCTGCTCAGTCAAAACTATAAACTTTAAACTATAAACTATAAACTACAATATCTCTTCCCAAGGAATGCCCACACCATTAAACGATGTATCAGCATAAAATCTATTGAAGATGAAACCATCCTGCTGATCCTCATCATCCACGTAGTCTTTGATGAACTGAGCCATCTGCTTTTCTTCCGTGACGGATGAACCATAGAAATCAGCTAAGCACATGTGCGCGATGTAGCAAGCGTCATAGCCCACATTATTCTCCAGCACGATATTATTCTTCTTCAGAATATCTTCTATGTCCTCCTTGCTCATCATGCGGATAGGCTTACCGTTCTTCCGCATCTGCTTCACGGCCCACTCACACATTTTCTTATTAAAGTGCCAGCCATTGTAGCGAAGGTAAGCCCTCATTTCTTCCGGCTGATAATCGTAGGCGTTCAAAGATTGTCTGTATTTTCTTTCCATAATCTTTCTGATATTCAAAAGGGTTTGGTAACGAAATCTGTTTCACTACCAAACCCCAAGTTAGTTAATACTCGTCGCCGTAGCTTCGATAATCACGTTCTCCACGTTCTCTGTCTTCACGTTGGCGCATGTCGTCGTACTCTTCATGCTCTCGCATACCACTTCTGCCTCCACGACCTCTGTAATCGGGCATGCGGTTTCGCTCGCCGTATCGGTCACGTCTACCTTCACGCTTCAATTCATCAAGGCAGCTCATAGCCTTGCCAAAGTAGCGCAAGCCCTTCTCTACGTTATCATACAAGCCATCAAACTTGTCTTCTGTAATCTCAATCATTACCATAATACCATAAGATTTTAAAAGTGAATAGATAGGGTAGGAGATTACTTGCTTGCCACCTGTTCGAGCAATCCCATCATCCTGTCAAGCTTGCCCTCCATGCCGGAAACCTTACCTTCCAGCTTTGAAATCTTCTCAGCCTGTTCCTTCTCCTTGGCTATCTGGGGGTTGAGCTGTAGTAGCATTCCCTCACAAGATTTAACGACTCTCTCATGGTAATCTACGCTCTCCAGTATAGCCTTAGATTGTCTCAACATCGCATCGACCTCCGCACTCATGGCTTCCTTGTTGTCGCTCACCACAAGGTTCTTGTCGTTGGCTATCTGTCCGTTGGCAGGTAACTGTTTGAAATCCACTTCCTCGTCATTGATCTTCACCTTCACATCAACCACAGTTTCCATAGGCTGAGGCGTAAAGCCATTATTGAAGGTTGGGTATTTTGTCTGAGGGTTGCTGACCGAAATAACCTGACCAATCTGCAAGTTAGGGTTTTCTCCCTTGTCGAGCACATAGAATAAAGAATTTGTTCGTAGTCCTTGAAACATAATGTAATCTCCTATTATCTATTCTGTTTGTTAAACAATACCCGTCATCAGCTGAAGGGTGTTAGTGTCTCTCTCAAACCAGAGCTGAAAAACTCCAGTTCCCGGCACGTCTGCAACCGTTAATGCTTCACCATTGAACTTTGTTACAGCCTGTGTTACTCCGTTGGTCTCGAAAAGGATAGGCAGCGTACCAGTAGTTCCAGTTGGAATAGCCTGCATCAGATTCACGAAAATCGTTCCCCTGTAGTTGGCATTCACGAAGGCGTGGTTTTTAAAGGTAAACACCACATTGGCAGTATTCACCGCCACGCCTGTAGAAGCGATAGCCGCCGAACCGTTACGATTCACCCAAGAAAAAGGTCTTAACCATAACATAGCAGCCTCCTTTCTTTAACCCCAGAATCCTGCACCGTTGGCAGCATTCAAACCATACAAACCTGCTTGATAGGCCACGCAGTTAGGAACCGCAGTAAATGGGCTGTAAGGAGTAGTTACGGTCTCTGGCAACTTACACTTGATACTAGCCACCTCGTTCTGCAGACCAGCCAATACCGCATTGATAGGAGCTACCGCCTGACCAACAATCTGAGAAGTCATTGCAGAAGACTTGAAGGTACTGTTCTCTTCACGCAGAGAATCAATCTTGTTTTGCATTTCGCGCATCTCAGCCTGCTTCTGACCGTCAACGATGGTCTGAGTACTTTCCTTGATAGCGTTATGCAAGTCGCAAGTCTGACGCTGGGTTTCGTAAGCTACGTTAGAGAAGCCACGCTCCTGACCTACAGCCACGTTGTTGATGGCATTCTGTAAGGTACCTGTCTGCTGACAGATAGCCAAGCGGTTCTCGCAGCAGCAGTTTGCAATCTGCTGAGCAATCTGCATGTTACCCTGCTGCAAAGCATTGATGGTCTGCATGCCACTCATACCTACCTGATTACCTACACTCTGAACCTGAGAAGTCAAAGCAGAAATTGCATTCTGAATCTGACCTTCGGTACAATTGAGCTGAGTAGCCAAATTGCTGAGCGCATTACGATTACCACCGATGGCATCCATCAAAAGGGCACGACCATTGTCGTTGTTAATCTCGTTAGCAAGACCGCCACGGCCGTTATTGCCGAAGCCACCCCAGCCATTGCCACCCCAACCCATAAGGAAGAAGAGGAAGATAACCCACATGAACCAACCACCTTCACCGCCGAAGCCATTGTTGCCCTTCATGGCGAGAAGCACATTTGGATCTACACCCTGCTTCTGGAGCAGAGGAGCAAGAAGTCCAAGCATTCCGTTTGAACCTCCGTTTTGGTTTTCACCAAAGATGTATGTCTTAGATTCTGACATAATAAATTAGTTTATTCGTTTCGTTCACTATTGAACTTGGTGCAAAGTTACGAAGAAGAAGAGGCTCTGCCTAACTATGCTCAAAATAAAATTTTCGCCCTCAAAGCCACTGTTACTCAGCATTTTATGCTGAGTCAACTTTTACTCATTTATTTAGCAAAAATCTAAACTGCGCAGAAATCGCCATCAAACCGATACAACCTATCAATATTTTCACTACTTTTGCAAGAAAATAACGCTTAACAAATATGGGATACAACAACGATTGGGTATGGGACAACAAGTTCTTTAGATTCATGATGACCATTATAGGATTTCTATATTGGTATATATTTATTTTGTTTATTCTCGTTATTCTTACTACTATTATTTCAATCTGTTTTGGAGATATGAGATTATTAGATATATTTCAAGAACATACAGAACTGTGTACTTTCGTAATCTCTGTAGCTATTCTTGTTATTATTATGTGTATGTCTTCAATAAAGGATATGTACATAAAGTGGAAGCCGACAGATGAAGATAAGGATCTTTTGTCTCATTTTCGTTTCGGTAAAATGACTAGAAAACAAAAGAAGTTAATGGCTAGGTCAATACGAATATCATCGGGACAGGTATTTTTGCGATTAAGCCGGATGAACCTATCAGAGGCAATAAAAGATTATCGGTACTCAGACTTTAATTTGAATGAGCAATCTTCTAGCAATGTTAGTTTACTATTAAAGGCTATTCCTGATATGGATTACATAGATAAAGGTGTAACTCGCACCCTAAGCGAATGGGAAACTTTATTTGCAGAAGAAAGAATTAAATTCCTAAAAGAAAAGATACGTTTTGAAAGGCATCGTATTCATAAGTATGGAGGGAAAAGCGATGATGCAAAGCAAGCTGATTTACTGAACATTTCTTATTTAGACTATAGGAGGTTTACGGAATTCTATAATATGATTCTTAATGCAGTTGAAAAATTCGGTTTAAATAGCATAGAAACTAAAGCGTCTATACGATTTGCTATTGATAGAGTTGGAGACTTACAGGAATGGTTTGATTTTGTTGATAGCAAAAAACATTTGCACGTTGTAAATTCTAAAGATAGCAGAAAATACGCAACATTCAAAACCAATATTATTAGCAATACAGTAGATACCGCAAACGTATTTTATACAAAAGGGAGCTTTTACGTGATGGCTTATTTTGACGATATTACGTATGAAGAAAGGGAGGCTTTCGGGAAAGATAGCGTCATATTATATATGTATCATTATGAATTTGCATACTTCTTGGTTTTTGAATTTTCCAAGTTGCGATTTGCAGTTCCTTTGAGCATCAAAGATATACATTTGAATCTTGAAAGCTGGGCAAACTCTAACGAAGACACGATATTGGTGAATTTAATAGAAAAGAATACTGGACAGTTAATAACGAAAAGAACATTGAATCTAAAAAGGATGAATGTAATCAAAGATAAATTAAAAATACAAAAACCATTCGATAAAGTGATTATTGATAAAGGCATAGCAAAAGCTATCAATAAGAGCCTTGATGAAATGGTTTATAATGGTTTTGTTCTAGAGGTGGTAAAAGGTGACAGAGATATAAAAGAAGGTTATCTCAAATTTAGCTAAAAAATGGGAGTGAGCCTTGCGCCCACTCCTTATTTATATTATTCCAATCTATCCAGTTCATCCACCGCATCCATCATGATTCTGTCAATATTCTGATTGGCGAAGTTGATGCTCTCGGTATCAGAAGACTTATCTCTGAGCTTCTTCCATCGCTTCATCTGCTTCTCTGCTAGGTCGATGATTCTAACCTTGGCAGCCTCCTTAGAGTTTTGGAAGTGGAAATACTCACCTATATTAGTGATTCTCTTATCAATCGGAACGTTCTTCGATTTCAGTCGGTCCACGTTGGCCATGGTCTTTTCCATTTCATCCTTGTAGTTATACCACTTGCTCTTGGTTCGCTGCAAGCTACTCTGCTCACTAGGTGTATAGAGAAGGGAACGAAGGAAAGGAATATCCTTGGTTTCCGTATCTTTACCATGCTTGATAACACCAATAGCTCGCTCTGTAAAGGTAGCAGCGCCACCACCGATACCACCGATGTAATGATTCAGCATACTAGGGTTCGTTACCATATCCAGGAAACTATTACCCAGCATATCCTCATTACCCTTGGCTACGTCGTTGGTCTGGGCATTCACCCATTTATTCACAGCCATATATCCGTCAGGCACACCCTTATAGGCTCTTTGCCAAGCAGGTGAATTTTCATTCCAGTCACCACGTCTTTCAATCGGCGCACCCTTCCAGTCTGTATTTAACTCCCATTCCACGAAAGGAGATAGGGCAGAAGGAGAGATAGCCTTGATAGTTTCATTCAATGGCTCCTTGCCAGCAGATGAGTTGCCGAGATAGTCCATCACCGGCACAAGCTGCGACATACAGCCCACGGCATCCAAGGCAGGATTCTTCTGTCCGCTCACGTTTGGCGAGAAGGTCAAACCAGCCGCCAAGTCGCCAAGACCATAGAAAGCTCTCAACTCAATAGCAAGCGGAATCGTTACGAACTCGCCACCTCCCTTGTAGATGCAGAGATTGTTTCTTCTGATATAATCAGGCAACTCGCCGTATGGGTCCTTCACTCCATTTCTGTCCTTCTCATCCTCACTCGCAATCAGCACATTGTTACCAAGTGCAGCTAGCGCACCGAGGGCAAAAGGAATAGCAAGCATATTAATAGAAGTACCTACAGGATGGTTCTTCAAGTTCTTCACAAGAAGATTTGTACTCTGAATACCGGCATTGAAGAACATAGAACAATGTCTCAGATAGCTAGCCGTAAATCCGTAAGCCCATCTTGCAGCCGCCTTGCCTCCAGTCATTTCTCCGTTCTTGAAACTCTTGATGGCATCACCGCTACCATGGCGGTTGAAGTTGGTAGATACCTCCTTCGCATCATAGACCGAACGGATGATAGAGCGGTTACTGTCTCGGCTCGCACAGTAGGTAGCGAATCGGGCGATATTCTCAGCCACCTCGTTGATGTTCGCCAGATTTCCGAAGAAGAAGTCACGAAGGGCAGCACCGCCCTTGTCAATCTTGCTTCTTTCGCTCTTCACATCTTTCTTATACTCCTTGGTCCAGTCCTTCATGTTCTTGATCTGAACCCAACCGGTTTCGCCGCCGTTCTCCATGAACTCCTTGAAATATCTCTGTACCTTATCAGAAGTATCAAGGGTTCCGTTACGATACTTGGCAAACAAGCCCAAGCCAGTAGTTCCGCTCAAATCCGTGAAGCTGATATTCGATGCACCCTTATACAAGCCCAACTGCGCATAGTACTTCGCCCAGAGCGCACCATATCTAGCACCTTCCTTAGAAGTAACGTTGCTAGATGCAAACTCCGCATCACGCATAATGTTTCGCATCACGAACTCAGGGTTATAAGATGTACACAACTGCGCCATCATTCTTGATATAGAACTCAATGGTTTCATGATACCCTTTGCGCTAGAGTTCTCCAGCAATCCATTCAACGCCTGCGCCGCTCTAGGATTTCCATTAATAATAAATGTATGGGTCCTTCCGGCAATCTTCACATCTACGATATGCTGCGATTTGTTCTCAGCTCTTTGGAACTTATAGCCGATTCTTCCTCTTCGATACACATTTGTCGCCAACCCCTTTGATTCCAAATCCTTCATTTCCATATTGAAGTCTGCTACTATCTGATTTATTTCATCAGCCGTAGCGTCCTCTGGAATGTCTGGGTAACGCTCCACGGTGGTGTGAGTGATAGGGTCATCGGCGTACCAAACCCTAGTCTCCGTCACAAGATTATTGTTCGAGTTGTTTCTTACGAATCTTGCAAATGCCTGACGGATAGCATTCATACCACCGTTCTTGATGGCTCTGTTACCCATCGCACCAATCTGCGCCAGCACGTTTGTTTCGCTCAGGTACTTGTGTCCTCTCGCTCTCATAATCGTGCTTCCGATGTAACTCTTCGGGTCGCCCTGCTCAGTAATGTAGCCATAAGTATCTTCTGCAGTAGCCTCATCATACTTTCTCAAAGGCACATACCAGTTGAACATATCAGATACATGACCGTAAAGCTCTCTACTGATAAGACCATTCTTATAGTCAGTATCAATAGAATACTGGGTTGCAGCCTTCACCTTATCCCAATAGTCCTTAACAGACCCCTTCTTGATACTCTCCATCTTCGCTTCTGAATCCATCACGCTAGCGATAGCCTCAGAATCATCGTAAGGATCAGAAGATTTATCCACTTCCTGTATAGCGTGAATACCCGAATAGTCATGTTCGCCAGCATCAAACTTATTGTCACTATCCACGTAGGTACGGATGAAATCGTCCATGCGCTCATAATAAGTCTTCAAGTCGATGTCTCCACGCTCCAATTTCTCGTCAAGGGTAGCTTTCTCGTTGTTCCAATCGAACTCAACAGTATCAGCTAGCTTCTTGGTCTTCTCGTTCATGCGCATATACATCAAAGCATCACGCACATACAAGATACGGTTTCGCTCCAAGCCGTGCTTTGTAATCATGTAGAGATTGAAGTTTCTAATCTTCTCATCATCCTTCTTGCCATCGAAAGCATCCAGTACGTCAGCCATCGCCTTATCCAGAGGCTTCATCACGTTACGCTCAAACATCTGAGCCGCATCACTCATCGCACCCTGCATGGTGTTCTGTAGCATATAAGGATTCTCCGAAGAGTCAATATCTTCAATCTTTTTGTCAGGCACAATCGCATTCATCAACTTCTTCAACGAAAGCATATTATCCATATAGCTCTCGGTGAACATATAGCCGTGCTCGTCAAGTGAACGATGGTATCTGTCAAGTGCCGTGCCGGCAGATGGGGTAGTGCGGAAGTGAATCTCACCATCTGTAGCCTCGTTCCACTCAGCCTTGGTAAGATTATCCATACTTCTAACCTTTCCGTCATTTCCGTAGAACATGCCATCATGCGCCACAACAGCAGGCATACGCTCATGGTCGAGACGGTATTTCACCGCCTCGGCTCTCAGCTTCCAATAAGGATCATTCGGATTCTTCTGCAAGTTCTTGCTCAACCAGAGCAGATACTTCACATCTTTAGTATTAGGAGCAATACGATAACCGATTTCGTGAAGGAAATCAGATACCTTATTCTTGATACCATTCCAGAAGCCAGCTTCGCCCTTGCCATCCTCGGCAAGTCTGGCGATACCTTCCTCAATGGCATCATAGATATTCAGAGGATTGAACTTTCTCTCCTCATCCACCAGCTTCTTCAAAGCCGCATTCTCAGGCTTATCCAAGTCGTACCATACTTCACGAAGGAACTTATCGAATCGTTCATCACCAAACAACTCTCTCATTCCCTTGTGTCCAACCACCTCATGCCATATAGTCTTCTCGGCAGTATATCTATCGTGGATATTAGGCATGTAAAGATGCACCTCGCCAGTCTTCTCGTCATACCAACCGGTAATCTTTCTGCCTTCCTCAATAGCTGCCTTCGCCGCCTTGTTGGTGATTTCATCAACCGATGAAACCATGTTCACCTTTGCGCCAGTCTTATGGGCCACCTTTTCGATATGGTTCTCAACCGATGAAGCAGGGTAGTTGCTTTCGCCGTTATCTGTGCGGAACTTGGCACCATCATCAGAAAGAACGGTATTGTCAACAGTCAGACCCTTCTCCAGAGCTTCCACAATCTGCTCAGACTTCTTCACGCCCTTCTCAGGAGCACCAATCTTAAAGCCAGCCTCCTCAAAGGCGATTCTCTGCTTAGGAGTCAGCACATTCTCAGGAATCTCAACCTTCGCATCGCCGATAAACTCCTTTGCTTTCTGAGCCACCTCAGCATCATCGAGCACTCTAACAGGCTTGCACCAGCGAGAGAGGATAACCTTTCTTGCCCTGCCAGTCTGTTTGAACACCTCTCCGCTCACGCTACCGCTCTTCCAGTCAACTTCACCCACAGCATCCTTGGCTCTATCTGCCTTGTAGCCGCTAGAAAGTTCGCTAACAGGTGTTTCGCATTCCACGACAACGATGTTAGGACGAATCCAAGCTGATTTAAACTGGTCGTTCAATGGAGAGCGAGACATGTGCCAGTAAGGATTGTAGGCAGCATTTATATCTGTTGCCTTCTTGCCGGTGGCATCCCTGCCGCCCTTATCAAGCTTGAACTTCCATTTCAGTTCGCCAGTCTTCTTATCAACTTTCTGTTCGCCAGTCTTAGGGTCAATATCTGGGATAGCCAATTCTGGGTTTTCGTCGGCACGAATCCACTGCTCAAGCTCGTTAGCCTCAACAAGTTTACCGCCCACCGATGCAGCCATAGGTGGATAAAGCTTTCCGTCAATAACCTGCATGGCACGATAAACCTTAATATTAGGTTCCTCTTCCAGTCGCTTGATTAACTCTGGGTCAGTAACCTTACTATTGACAATCTCATTGTTGAGTTCTGCGCCCTTTTGGAATACACCGTAGTCAAGGTTCCTGATTACGTTCTCTAATGCCTTATCTAGTCTATCAAGAGCACTAACCTTTGGAGGAAAACCAAGCATATTTCTTACGGCTGCAACAATTTTTCTGAACCATCCCTTTGCAACAGGCATCTGTGCAGCGATTCTTCTCCATGTAGGGTTTGCTAGCTCCGTTATCATTTCTGCAGGATTTGTTAGCGCATAAGGCTTTGCCCCATCAAAATGTCTTTCATAGTAAGAATTGATTGTATCATACAGATCAACCACCTCTTTTGCCGCCTTTCTTTGGCTATCATTCAGTAAGTCACCATAACCTTTCCGGTAAAGGTTGATGATGTCCGATGTCACAACGTGCAACATTTCGTGGCATATAGTTGACGCCAAGGTCTGCTTCTTAAATCCGATGGCAGACAAATAATCTGTATCAATCAGAATGAAATTTTCAGGATGATTATAGTGACCTGTTACATTTTTTCGTATATCAACTCCATGTTTCAGCTTAGTGCCGAGAACCTCTACTAATCCTCTAATACGATCAAAGATCTTTTGAACTTCCTTATCGCTGTTGTTATCATTGAATATCCTTTCTGCCAAATCCTGGCTAGCCCATTCCCCTTCTTCAAGACCGTATTTGTGCCGGAAGTCGTTGAAGCGTTCGATAAGATATTCTCTAGCTCTTTCAGCCGCTGCTTTGAGCATTGCAACTCGTTTGTACTCATCCAGTGCTTCGAGCATTCTAAGTGAGCTTTCAGGCGTGCTATTTCCAGTTCCGTTTCGAACAACTTTTCCTTCATCCTTTCCTGTTCCAGCCAACTTTCCGGAAATTCGTCCACTATCCCACTTTGAAGCTCCATCCATTCCTCTCGAGTCATTTCCTTCGGTTGCTTCGGACAGACTCTTTCCTTCCTTGACTCTTCTTTCAATGTCCCAGATGTTGTCTCTTTGATTGATTCCATACTTCTTTTCAATATCTTTAAGTTTGTTATCAAGAGAATCAATAATTGATTCCAGACCATCATATTTCTTGGTTTTATTTCCTTCTCTGTCCATGTCGAAAGTGTCAACATATTGTGTGCCTGCAAACTTGTTTGCCATCAACTCCACATATCTCTTTACGTTTGGACGGTCGGAAATGTCCCCATAAAGTCTTTCAACCTCATCATCGAATCTCTTTTCAATCTGCGAAGATACATTTTTATCTACATCTTCCGGAATGATTCTACTATTCTTAACATCTTTTGTATCTGTTTTAGAATACTGCAAGCCTCGTTCCTCACGGAAGTGAGTGCCTTCATCCTCAGTAGTCTTGCGCTCCTCCTGCACCTTCACACCCATTTTAGACAGGCGGTCCAGTACTGGCTTCAACTGGTCTGGCTTAAACTCAGCAAGCATATTATTACCTCTTGTCTCGAAGTTATTGCCATTAACCAATTTCAGCAAATCTTCATCCATGAAGTACTTGCCGCCCTTCGCCTTGCTCTTCGGTACACGAAGCTCGTAGAAGTTGCCACGATAGTTATCTATGCGTTTCACATTTACTTCACCATCCGATGAAGTAACCTCGTCAATACCACCATGCCATGATGAAAGCTCAAACTTATCTGCCACGCTGTTGATTGGCGAATCCGTAGTCAAGCCATTAGGGTCGAATCTATCTGGCATCAATATACCTGTCTTCACCTCGCCAGTATCAGTTGTATATTTCACCAGCTGACCGCCCAAGCCCTGATCCTTGCTGTCAACCAAAGCCTGCATCAGATTACCGGTCACAATATAGCCATTCTTGCGGCTCTCATTGCTAGTCAGTCTATCCCAGTTATCAAAGTTTTGGTTCAATACTCTTAGATGGCTGTCTCCCATACCGGCAGCCTGCTTGGTCATGCGGTCGATAGAACCGATAATATCCACCTTGTTTTCACCAGAACCCACCTTTCCTGCAATAGGGAAAGTAATCTTTCTTCTGCCATCCAAGGTTGCGAAGGAAACAGAAGAGGCGTTAGGCGAGTAGTTATCGGTAATCTTGATGTCAATAAGTCTACCGTAACTGTTGCCGAATCCGCTCAACTCGTTTGGATTGTTCATATCCATAGGCAGAACGAAAGCGCTGTTAGTATCGAATGTATCAAGCACTCGCTCAAACATTTCAGCCTTGGCTTTCAGGTTCTTCTCCACATCGTTCAGTTTATCTTTCTCTTGCTTGTAGATGTTGTCATACTGATAGCCAGCCATCTTCTCAATCTGCTCATCGCTCATCCCCGAATCCTTCTGACCCTTCTTAGCATCCTTGATATACTTCTCCTTAGCCTTGGTAGCAACCTTCACCGCACGCTCCTCATACTTCTGAGTCTCGTCCGCAATCTTTTTGTCGAAGTACTCCTTCACGGCAGCCTTCTTCTCGGTCTTATATTCATCCCAAGTCTTACCGCCAGTCAATCCTTCCTGAGAAGCCTTCACCTCAGAAGCCTTCATCGGTTTCTTCAAGATGGCCATGTTCACCTTTTCTATATAGGTGTTGTCTGCAAATGCGTTATCGCCACCCGGCTCTGCACCCTGCTTCCAAACTTCCTTGTGGAGAGTCTTAGCCTTCAGAGGAAGCTCGGTAATCTCCAAATCATTCTCGCCCATTTCGTTGAGCCGCTGAATCTCGTTGGAATAAAGCTCGCCAATCTCTTGTATCACTTTTTCTTGTTCAGAAACTTTTAACAATGACATTCTTTGCAGTGTCTTACTAGCACCAGAACCTGCATCTCCACTAGCTTTTGTCTCAATAAGTTTCTGTGGGTCGATAGATGATAAATCGTCTCCAAATGTACTTTCCCAATTTAGTGGGTCTGATAATTTAGAGTAAATATCAAGATGTTCTGCAAGGTAATTTGCAACCACCTTATCACCATATTTATTAATAATGTCGGCAACCTCCATTTCATTAAACTTACTCTTCTGAGAGGAAGTAGTGTTTGCATAAAGAGATTTCAGCTTGGATTTCAACATCATGAACAGACGTTGCTCGGCTGGAATCATAGACAGAATGTATTCGTATTGTCCCCTGTATTTCTGGTTTGTTCTGTCCGCACGTCCATGCGCCTGAACCTCATCACCGATGTTAAGTTGATTCTGCAATATCAACTCTCGGCGAGGTCGCTGGTCCTTAAACTTCAATCCAGCATGAAGGTCAATTCCTGTAGCTCCGGTCTTGTTGGCAATGATAACATCAATCTCTCCATTATTAAACTTTCTTGCTACATCTTTCTTGTTTGGCTTGACTCTCGTCTGTTTTCTTACGGTTCCGTCTTCATTGAAAACAAACTCAAACTCTCTTCCAGTTAACTCTCCTACACGATAGCCTTTCTTTTCAAGTTCATGTTTAATGTAGTCGATAGGTGATATGAACATACCGCTATTCACTTCTGCGATATGATTCATAATCTCATTATATCTTGCTTCTGCTTCTGGACCCAAATCCGCTAGACTGAGACTACCTTTAGATTCTTTTCCCTTGGCATCAGTTTGGGTATATCTGAGTACACCTTCTAAACCTTTCTTAAGGACGGTTCCGAAATCGGGCGATTCCATATCTACATCGTTTTCAAAATCATCTTTATAATTAGACTCCATCGTGTTCTCTAGGAAGATGATAGGCTTGATGCCCTTCTCAGAACTTTGCTCATCTTGATATTCCAAACACTCTATAGCCCTCTTAACAGCTTGAGGTGCCTTAATACCCAACAAAAGCTGACGTACTGTATTAAACGTTTTACTTGCAAACGGCTGGTTCTTGATACCTAATGCTTTTGTTCCCTTTCTGTTGGTTATGGTACTCTGAATGTCGGCAAGTTCTTCATTTCTTGTGTCAAGGTATGAATCAACGAAACGTTTCTGAAAATCAATAATATCATTGAAAATGTCAATAATACTATCATATTTAGTCTTTTGCTCTTCTACTGAACCTGCCTCATCCATTGGAACGTAATCAATACTAACTCCAGTCATATCACGTTCACGTCTGATCATCTGACCGCTCTCTGTCAAGGTTTGTGACATAATTTCCTGCAAAGTGGTTCCTCCAGTACGAATAGCTTCAATCAAGTCGGATGCTTCCATGCCGGCTTTGCTCATAGCAGTTCTCATGGCATAAATCGGCATGTTGTCTGGTCTCTTAGCAAATGTGGCTGAGATAAATGTAACACCCTTTGCTTTTCCAACAATATGCTGAAAATAATGACCGATACCGCTATCTCCACTGGCATTATGGCATTCATCCAAAATAAGATAGCCGTTCCCCATCAGAGCCTCTACAACGTCTCTTCTTTCCTGACCAAGAAGTCTTGAAGGTGAGTCCAAACGTTGTCCCTTATTTAATTTCAAAGATGTGCGCTCTCCATTCTCGTAGTCTGTTGTTCCGGAAGCAAATTGCTTATATGTAGTAAGCACATAATCGTATTCCTTTGGCAGTTTTCCGTATTTCTTGATATATTCAAACACACGTTTCTTCTCTGCGGCAGAAGGAAGGTCATATATAAGATTTCCGTCTTGGTCAGTAATTGCTGCTTGTTTTTTATCACTAGCAATCACGAAGGGGCGTAATTCTTTACTACCAATATCTACAGTATCACGATAAACAGTACTAAGAAGTGGTGCATCCTGAGTAAGGTAAACGGGAACACTCCCTTGTTTAACTGCGTATCTGATAAGGGCAGCACCTTGTCTTCCCTTACCGATACCAGTTTGGTCTCCAATGATAAAGGCGTTGCCTTGTTTCATTTGGTTAATTGCCAATGCCACAGAATCAGCCTGTTCTGACGATAAGGCTTTATACATATCATCTTTATCATTATATCCGAGTTCGTCAACTAAGAACTGGTCAACATCGCCAAGTTTATCCAAATTCTTCTGTACAGCCTCAGCTTGGTCGGCGGGCATAACAGCATGTAAGGAGAATGGATTTCGGCTCTTGCTTACATACTGAACTTTTTCGGTAGTTAGTCCCTGTCGCTTGGCACGCTGTCTAGAAGCCACATTTCCAGATCCATCTCCTCCACGTAGTCCTTCTGCTCGTTGTCCTCCGACATTTCCTCCATCGGATCTCCGTTTGTCCTCATCCAGATCCATTCCCCCTGGCTTGTGTCCATTATCTCCTGGGCGAATCTCTCCATCTGCTCCTCCGTTGGCTTTTCCTCCTTTTTCCACCATAGACTCACTTGCCATTCCAGCCCCGTGTGGTCTATCATTTCTCGAAGGTTTATCCAAGCTTTCTCGTTGTCCCAATTCTCGTACTCTCTCTTTATTAGGAGCACTATCATGTGCAGTAACACTTGGCTTGTTACTTTCTCCTCTTTCTGGTCGCTGAACACGGTTATCACCGGATAATCCATGTCCTCTTTCGGCTGATTGATGTATATCATCTTCAATTCGTTTATAAAGTTCGTCATAATCTTTCACGGTCTCGGCTCTTGCCTTATCCTTCACTGGTGGAAAGGCATTCTCGTTCAAGCGTCTTCCGTTTATTAATATAATACGTGTAGGGTAGCTGGTTCCCTGCTTTGCATAGAGACTGCCATCCACATTAATCACGTCCTCCACATTATAGTGGCTATAGAGATAACCAAGGAAAGCCTTATCCTTTGGATTCAGACTTCCGTTCTTGGCGTATTCCGTCTTGCCGCCGATGATAATGGCAGCACGACCATCGTCCTTCATGCTATCCAGGGCATTGATAGCCATCTGTCCTTCCAAAGAAGAAATTTTGTAGCCGTCATACTCCTTAGGGGTAGCACTACCGAATGGTGGATTTGTTACCACCACGTCAACGTCCTTGTCTGCAAAAGGCTGTGTTCCGTCCTGACTTGTCACGTTCTTGAAACCCTGTCTTCTCAGGTTCGCCAATCGCTGTGCATCAATATCGTTCACATGCACCTTATCCATTGGCAAGCCGATGGTAAGCATACCGTTGCCGGCACTTGGCTCCAGAGCACTCTCAATCACCTTACCATTGCCCTTCACATACATATCTGCGAGATAAGCGTAAGGGGCAGGGGTAGAATACTGCTGTTTCATCACTCGCTCAGAATCACGCTGGTTGAGTGAAGGCTGTCTGTTATATAGAAGCTTAATCTTTGCAAACTTCACATCATCACTCATAGCCTTGCTTGTAGCATATCGCCTTGCCATTCCAACAACAGCGGTTTCCACCAACTCTTGTAAGTCGGTATCCTTAACACCTTCAAGACCACAATCTTCAGCAATCTTTCTCATACCAGCAATGCCTGTCTTAAATTCTCCCATAGAAAGAACTGTCTGAATGCGGTTGATGAAGCTATTCTCCTTCTGCTTCCTCTCCTCTGCATCCTTGGAGTCACCAACCAGATTCTCCTGATGCTTAGGCGAAGTCTTCTCGTAGTAGTCTGCCCAGTCATTCAAGCTCATGCGTTGATCACCATCACGATAGCGGATATTCATCATCTGCTCGTAGATAGCATCCACGTCTTCCTTCTTGAAAATCTTGGCAGCAGGAGCAAACTCCTTGCGCATTTCCTTCACCACGTCTTCAAGATTGTGCATGCCTCTCTTGATTCTCAGATAAGCATTCTCTGCCATGGCGCTCACCAGCTTAGGCAATACCTCCAGCTGTTTAGAGTTAAGACCGATGAACGAAGCAGACATTTCATCCTTGCCGGCATTCATGAGTTCTTTCCAAAGGTCATTAACCTTCTTGTTGGAAGCCGCTACTGCTGCATCGTCAGCAGTCTGCTGAGGCTTCTTCTCTGTCTCATCATTAGTTTTCTTTTCCTTCTCGAATCCTTCTGCTGCATTATTGATTCCCTCCATAGGGTCAGCAGATGGTTCCGTTTTAGGAGCCTCAACCTTTGGTTCAGTCTTCTGTCCTCTGGTCTTGGCAAAGATGCTTTCATAGATAGCACGATGCAAATCATCCGTCACCTCACCATTAAGATAATCAAGAGCCATATCCTTGGACAAATCATCCACGTCTGCCTTCTTGATCTCATCATCAGTCAGAGGATGCTCCTTCTTGAACTCTGCTGCAGCAGCCGCAATCGGGTCAAAAGTAGGGTCTGGCTTCTCTTCCTTTGGAAGGAGTGGGAGACCGCCTTCATCAGATGTTTCACCATTCAGCTTCTTCATGTACTCAATTCCGTCGTGAATCTCCTTTTCTGCTTCGGCAATATCATCAGGATGCAGACGCATCAGATTATCGTCCAATCCCTTGATTTTTCCGATAAGCCAAGATGCCTGTCTCTTATTCAGCTTCACACCTTCAAGAAGTTTTCTTGTTGTAGGATCGTCAGAGGTCAGACGTTCAAGATAACTCAACTGCTTTTCTGTAGCAGGTTCAACTGGCTCATTCTTGATTCTATCTAGCGCATTTCTTGCCATGCTGAGAATGCCAGCAATCGTATTACTACGAGAAGGTTCTGGTTTCCACTCATCATGAGGAATGCCCAGATAATCATCAAGTAAGTCTTCTGCCTTGTAGAGAAGCTGAAAAGCATCATCCTTCTTCTTGATGTCGCTCTCATTTATCTCATCAATCAAAGCCTTCTTGCGGTCGTAGATAGGACCTTCTGGCATTTCTTCGGAACCAGTATCTGGCTTGTCGTCAAGATGCTCAAAGACACCCCTCAGGTCTCCATACTTCTTGCCGTTATACTCATAGTATGAACCGGTGTAATCGCCGTTCTTGTTTGGCTCATCCACCTTCATCACCTCCTTGTCACCATCAATCAGATACTTCTTCTTATAAATGGTTCCGTACTTACCTTCAACCTCAAATTCCTCGTCAGTCTCGGTAATGCGGTCAAGGTCAGATTTTACTCTTCCTTCTCCTGCTTCTTGTTCTGATCCTGCTGCTCTGTCTCCTGCTGGTTCAGCCCCATTTCCTCCTCCAGATTTAGAAGGAGATTCAGTTTCTCTTCGTCTGTCATTTTCTTGTTTGTTATTAATTCCAAAGACTTTTTCTATAGCCTCGTCCTTACTTAAAGGCTCAGCATTACCCTGACTGAAAGCATCCAGTTCCTTTCCTACCTTGCCCTGAACGGCATCGTAGAACTTGCCAAACAATCCTGTCAGGCTCTTCTGGTCTTTCAAGCCCTTGTATAATGTTGCTAATTCGAGTTCAAATTTAGTATATTTTTCTCGAATTGGTGCTTCTCCGAACATATTATTAGAACCATTTAACAGTTCTGCCTGTATTGCTGCCCTTGCCTGCTCTAGATTTTTAGAATTTTTAAATTCTGCAATCTGGTTCAGTTCGTTGTAAGCCTCGAAGGATTTTTGAATATTCTCCTTGATCCTATCCTCAGCCTTGCTGTTTCTGTCACGCATGAAGGTTGCCAATACTGCCTTCTGAGCGTTGCCTGGTAATCGGTTGAATGCGGCTTCTGTCTTTCTGTTTCCGTCAAACAGGCTAGCCTTCAACACATTCTCTAACCATTGTCTTCTGGTAACAACATCGGTAGCCAGATTCTCATATTCGGTATTGTCTATGAATCCGTTCTTATTGAGAAATTCTAAAGCTCGCTTGGAGTTCTGGTTAATCAAGTCGCTGAGCTTTGCATCTTCACCAAGAGTTCCCTCAGAAAGAAGAACGTTTGCAAGGTTCTCCATCTTATCACCAAGCTTGTTGATGGTAGCACTAATCTCAGGAATACGCTTGCCACCACTCTCGAATCCGCTAGCCATCATCTGACCCAGCTTCTTTGCAGTAGCATCATCTACAGGTAATTCGTTTACAATCACAGGCTTCTTCATCTTCTTGATGTCCTCAGCATTCAAGCCGAACTCTGCTGCGTGGTCAATCAACCATTGTTTATACTTGGCTGCTTGCTCTGGATGGGAGGCATACATTTCCTTCAAAGCATCCACGCGGTTATTACCTTGGATGGTTTCGTGTCTTTCGTTCACGCTAGGAGCCGAACCGATGAAGGCGTTATTGCTACCTGTAATCTGCTCTGGGTCAATATTGCCTGCAATCTTCTCGGCCTCAACTCTTGATGCTTGGCTGCTTCTATCTTTAGGCTGCCAGTCTGGACCGAAATGAAGAAGGTTCAACTGACCGTTGTTGTGACTAGCCTGAACCGTATCAAGTTCAACCAGCTTAACATGACCTCTAACTTTCTCGGTAGGGGAGAAGGCTACTGTTACTTCCTTGCCTCGTATGCCGCCAACTTCCTCTGGCTTCTGACGATGATAGATAACGCCGCCTTCGCCTTCACGGTAGCCCTGCTGACGTTCCTTTTCATATTGTCCTGCGTTTTCAGACGTGCCGACGCCAGTATTCTCAGCCTCTGGCTTCTTTTCCATGGCCGCCTTGATAGCCTTGGCTTTCTCAACCTGAGCCTCAGCCAGAGCGATAGCTTCCTTCACATTCTTACGAGCTGCGGCCCTCTCCATAACAGAAGCACCTTCATACTTGGAAGCCTTCACATTCTCCAAGTCTTTCTCCAAGGTCATGATGTCGCTATCAATCTGCATTGGCGCATCTTCCTCAAACAGCATCTTATATACCTCAGCACCCTGCTCTGGAGTCATTTTCAAGAAATCAGGCTCTCCGTTTGCATCAAAAGGAACAGGAGTGCCATCTTCGAGTCTCATCCCTTCGCCTTTCTGCTGAGGCTGCTCTTGTGGTGACACTCCGCTTTTTTGACTTTTTGCTTCTAATGCAACACGTAAAGGGTTATCTTCCTCTCCAATGAATTGTTCCTTTACAAAATTAAGAACATCTTCTTTAGAGATTTCTCCTCTTTTATAAGCATCAAATACTTTGTAAATTGCATCAAGCACAGTAATATTTGCGGAACTTCTGTCTCCATTATTAAGTTTGAAGACTATTGCATCATGAATATCAGCTATTGTACTGTTCGGATTTTCAAGGACTCTTTCAACTTTCTTTTCTATTAAAATCTCCTGCGCTTTAGTCAATCTGCTTTCCGAACCATTCTCAGGATTATTTTTTATACCTCCAGCTGGTGACTCATCTTTTCCGATTATTCCTAAATCATCTAACTTATCACGATAATCTTTCTGCTGAGTCTGCTCTTGTGGTGCTAAGTTCTCATTTGTGGTATTATCTTTGCCAGATGTGGTATCAACTTTTGTTAAAGTGGTATCATCTTTTGTTAAATCACCCTCTTTTGTGGTACTATCTTCCGATTTTGTGGTATTATCTTGTGGTGACTTCTCCTCCTGCTGAGGCTTGGCAGCATCCAGCATAGCCTGCTCCTGTGCCGCCTCATTATAAGGCTCAGAGTTCTTCATCTGCAATTCAAGTATCTTTTGAGCCTTCAACTCTTCCGGTTTCATTTCTCTGGAATAATCAACCTCGCTGGCATGAACATAAACCATCTGACCGGTCTGAGGATCAAAGCAGACAAGCATATCGCCCACATCTTCCTTGGCCCTTCTGATACCATATTCGTTAGGCTGGTTAAAGCTAACATCGCCACTACCAACGATAAGTTCCTTACCATCATGATAAACAAAGAGAACTGTTTCTGCAGAACCGTCTGCATTCATCATGCCGACTCCGTTCAGCTTGTCTTTATAAGACCAATCTTGCACGAAGGCAGATGCAACGTTCTCAATATTCTGCTTGGTAGCTTCCTGCATACCCTGCACTCTAGCGTTCGCATTAATATAATGGGCAAATGGAGTAAGCTGCTCAACAGTCAAGCCGCCCTGCTGAACCATCCAATCATAAATCTGAGGATTCGTTAAGCCTTGGCTCTGCAACTTCTTGAAGTTCTGGCTGAATATATCGTTGTCACGAATCAGAGCATCCATTTCAGCCTCAGCCTGTCTCAGACCGTTCAGTTCCTGCTTTACTGCTTCACCATTCGGCTGCTCTGTGCCAAGGTTGTTATCCTCGGCCACATCCTTACCATTGAGATTGCTCTGCTCCACATGAACCTTTCCATCAGGAAAAGCTTTTGCTTCCAAAGCACGGCGAAGTTCTACACATACATTCTGCTCAAAATCCGTTCGTTTCATCGGATTCTTTTTTATAGCTTTGATTAGGTCCTCACTCTTCATTCCGTTACGGACGGCTACAGAATCAATTGTATTCAGGACAGTTCCTTTCTCTGAGTTCAAGGCAAAGAGTGAAAAATCTCTGAAAACATCAGAACCTTCATTTCCCATATTTGTTACCAGTTTGTTGACGTCTGCGCCTGGCTTCTTCATGTTCTCCACAAAGAAGTCGTTCTGTAGCTCATAGTTGTTTCTGTCCTGTCTAGCAAGCAAGCCCATTGCGTTATACAGACGTTGATTTTCCCTTACGATATTGTGCTTATAGACAACATTGTCTCTATCTGTTTTGCTATCATAAGGAATCTTCGACAAGAGTTCTCCTTTGGCAGAATACTCGTTTACGTATTTGCGCTTTCCTCTCAGCAACCCGTCCTTCACATAGTCCTCGCTAGAGTATGTGATATAGTCCATCATCGGGCGAGCCGATGGCATGATTCCTGTAACCATAGCAGAGAACTTAGCCTTGGCATCCCAAGAAACCTTAGGGTCTGCCATGATTTGGTCATAAGTATTCTTAATCATGGAAGCATCTGTTTCCAGATATGGGTCATCATAGCTTACCTTCTTATTCTTGGTTCTCTTTGCGTAGCTGACAATATTCTCGCCATCAGGCATCAAACCATTCATAGCGCCGGAAGAAAATATCTGATTTCTCTCATCCTCCGTCATTAAGAATCTTGATTCCTTTGCCTTGTCTGAGGTAACGAAATCCTTGAAGTTTGCAATGGTAGAACCAAACCAGCCCATATCTTCGCCCTTCTCGTTCTTTCTTCCACCTTTCAAACCACCGATAGCATGCTGCAATCTGAAACCGATTGCAGTAGGAAGACTCTCCATAGTACCATTCCACAAATCAAACTCGATAGGCTTTCCGTTGGCATCCGTTCTTCCTTCAAGTTTTCCTGATACATAGCCGCCGAGATACATACCCATAGCTTCCATATAGGTCTTTCCTGACTCCAAGCCTACCTTGGCTGTAGCTCTTCCTGCATTTCCCCAGAATGAGCCGCCCTTTATAGCTTTCAGACCTATGCTTCTTCCTACTTCACTTAGAGGAATGCCTGCAAGACTCATAGTAGCAAAATTCACCGCACCAGTCGTACCGCCCTTTGCTGCAACCTTCAAGGTGTTTCCCAGAGAAGTGTCTTCGCCAGTAGAATAGTTCTGAATCACAGAGCCAGTAGAATCAAATACAAAACCTGTAACACCGCCGCTTGTCACAGCCTGTGCTCCCCTTGCCATCAATCTCTGCGCCAGATTTCCGTTAGCCATCAATGCCGCTAGCTTGGTACTGTTACCAATCAGATTTCCTGCCACAGCACCACCAAGTTTAGCGGAAGCACCAAATATAGGGTCAGCCACCATGCCAGCCACATCAGCCGTCACGTTCTCCACGGTTCCACCCTTATAATATGGGTTCTTTCCCTCGGCAGTAGCAGCAGAAGCCTGTTCGTTCAAAATCCTCTGTCCACGAGTCTGTGTAGCCAGTCTGAGAGCCTTGCCAATCGTGTTCGAGTCGATGAATCTGTTGGCGATATTGTCGAGCATATTCTTCGGCAGAGCCTTCTGATACTCCGATTCATGCAAGCTAGTAGCCAATCTATCTTTCAAATGAGGGATAATGGATTCCATATAAGCCTCTGGAGTTACGCCTAGACGAGTAGCCTCATTCTCCACCTTTGCCACAAAGTTTGGATCTTGGAACAACTTCAAGAAACCATCCCTTGCGTTGTCGGTCAAGTTCTTCGCCATCAAGTCAGGGTCAACCTGCTCATTGTAAGCCATACCTTTAACCATCAAGCCCATTCCACCACCTGCGCCAGCTTGCAAAGGAACACGATTAGCAGCATCCAAGCCTCTCTGTGCAGCCGCATTCTGCTCGCCGAGCACAGCTTTATTGATATAATCTCCCAAGTTGGCATCAACAAACTTGCTTGCTGAATCGCTCATTTCCTGCTCAATCTCACCCATAGGCTTCATCACTCCGACGGTTCCGTTGTCTATCATCGGCTGACTCTGTCTGCGGTACTCATCATTTGCAATATGGTCGATCGCCGACTGCGCCGCCTGCTTACGTACCTTCTGATTCTGCTTGTAAACCTGCTGAGTAGCCTTAGGAGAAGTATAGTCAACAGAATAATCTGGTCCCTTCTGTGCATTGTCAATTTCATAGAGAGAACGAACGAAAGGAGAAGCCTTTGCCGGCACGTTTCTCTGTGGTCTACCCATCTGGCTCTGCGGTCTGTGAAGATAATCAACAGACTGCTTCTTGCCATGCTGATATTCCTGCGCCACTTCCTGCGCTCTCTGCTTCATGGTCTTTGGCTTCTCGTAATGCTCTTTCTGATAAGCCTTCATGGTGAACAGATTAAACCCTTCCTTCTTGGCTGCGCCAACATCCTTTACAGATACATGGCCACGATCACCTGTCTTTCGGTTTACAACTTCAAACCTCGCATCAGGATAAGCTTTTGCGAATCCTTGTGGGTCTGCGTCATAATCACTCTTCCAAACCGTATGCTTGGCACCCGATTTGTCTCTAAAGATATACTTTAATATATTATCTGGCATAAGTTAATAATTAATCTACGTGAAACTTATTCTTTACAGTATTATTCTTTGTATTTTTGACCTTGTTTCCCTTCTGAGTAATAGTAACAACGCTACCTCTTGTTGCCTTTGGAGCCGATGTCGTACTTGTCTCATTATACATATAATGATTCTTTAGCATAGTTCTGAAAGCATCGCCCTTCTTGCCAGGCATATTTGCAGCGTAGGCAATCCAGTAGTTCTGTAAGTCGTTGGCATTCTTTGTGTCACCAGTACTTACGTAGTTAGTCCAAGCATCAAGATTCGTCTTATTGATATATCCGTTCTTGATCAAGTGCTGAGTAATCTGCTTCTTCTCGATAGCGTTTAGATCATACGTTCTGTTCAAGTGTCCTGTTGGAGAGGAGAGATTGGTAAGCTTGCCGCTCTTTCCACCGCCGCCACCAGAAGCAATAGAATGAGCCAATCTTGTTCTAGCCATGTTATTCCTCTCCTGAGCAAGAGCGATACGAATAGCACCTTGAGACTCAGAAACTTTATTATGTCTTGCAGTCTCATTGAACTTGTTGGTAGAAAGTTCGTGATTGAACTTGTCATTATCAAGCAGTCTCTGTAAACTTGCGGTTTTGTAGTTTCTTTCGAACTCATCGTTCTTTGCTGCACGTTCTTCTGCTTTCTGCTTGTAACCCAACATAGTTTCCTGATAAACTTGCTTTGCTCTTGCAGCCGCACTCTTGAGGTATAGATCAGCCTGCTTATAGGCAGCATCCGCATCAAGGGCAGCCTGTTTCTGTCTCTGAGCCTTTCGGTTCTGATAACCCTGTTCCATCATGGCAGTAGGGTCGTTGAACACCTGCAGAGGCGCACCATTAGAAGTGTTGACGATGTTAGCCATGTGTCGGATAGCATCAGCAAAGGCTGCAATACGCTCTCTGTTGGTAGTGATTCTGCGGTCATATTCGTCAGGAGTCTCGCCCTCACGCATTCCCGGTCTGCTCTTCGGAATAATCTTGCCGAGCCAACTAAAAAAGCCGCCATCCCTCTGTTTAGGGTCAGCCTCAAACTCTGGAACCTGCTGTTCCTTCGGCATCTGAAAGCCGCTCAGAGCAGTAGAAAGCGTATCATAGCGAGGTGTTCCGTCAGCATTCCAACCAGTAGAAGGCTGTGGCATTCCCTCAAAGTTGCTCTGAGGCTGTGGAGTATTCTCTGCTGCATCGCCCATGTAAGGAGTCTGTACTGGTCCCAAGGCAGGGTTAGCATTACCGCTTCCCTGCGGAACGAACTCTTCCTGCTTAGGCATCTGGGTGAAGTCTGTAATAGGTGCTGCGCCAGTCTGAACAGGCTGAGCCTCAAACTTACCGGTAGCACCGCCACCATTCCCGAAGAAGTTAACGCCAGCACCGCCATTAACCCCCGCGGTCACTCCGTTGCCTCCATTCATCACCTGATCATAATCGGGATATTTTGCCCTCATCAGGTCATGAACAGCCTCAGGATAGCCGCCGATAGTTACCGGCTTCTTCCTAGGCTGCTGCGTATTCTGATTATTGTTTACTACTGCCATAGCTTACTTCTCTGATTTTATAATAATTTCGCCAAACAGAAGAAATTGGTCTATAACGTCATTGAGTACTTTAGAAAGTTCCTCTGCAATATCAACCCTAATCATCTGGTCTGGGATGCCTTTCCCGTCCTCGCTTCCTACGAGTCCGAGTTTATGAGCCTTTGCGTTAAAGGATTCATAAGCCTTCTCTTTCAAATCATCGAGAGAACTTTTCGCATATTTTGCTGCATAAGACTCAAAAACATCATTAATGGATTCTCTTGCAGCTTTCATACACTTAGCATTAAAATCAAGCGTTTTTGCCGTCAGTTTCTTCTCCTCTTCCTCGCTAAAATCAGGAAGCTGAGGGTTGAAACTGTAGCCATTCGCTAAGCGGCGATATTCTTTGAAGTCTTTTGAGGAGACTGGTCCTCCATTGACAATAACCTTTGCCATCTTCCGAATCATACTTAGAGCAGCAATACCATATTCACGATACTCCTTAGAACCTTTGCGAACCATTTCAACCAGATTTGTCTTCTCCTCCAACTCATTCTTGGTAGCCGCCAGTTCTTTGCCCAAATCTGCAATCACCTCGTCCTTCTCTGCATACTTTTTCTTCAACTCACACAATTCCTCATACGCATCAGAAAGCAAACTTGCATAGTTCATTGCTGATTCTTTTGATTCTGCAAGATGCTCCTTCAAGTCGTCAATCACCTTCTCTTTGTAAGCGAGAGCACTCTCGGCACTCTTTAAAGCCTGAGCGTCAATCTTGTCAACAACCTTGTCGGCAAGCTCATTCTTCAACTTCTCATTCTCTCCAACATATTTCAGACCTAACTCGGCAAGATTCTTCTCACGAATCTTTGTAAGGCGAAGTTCCTCGTTCTTCTTGTGGATAATCTTGTTGAGTCTGGCAATCTTTTTAGTGAGACGCTTAATCTTTTTTCCCTGTTCATCCAACAAGGCATCGTTGAACTGGGAGGCTGATTCTTTAAGGGCAGGGTTTACGACTGAATCTTCCTTGATGTGGTTATCAGCAGAACCTGGAGCCTTGGTATTCTCTTCGTACTCCTTATTCAAACGTTTCTCACGCATAGTGTAATCATGGCCGCTAATGGTTACATAATAACCTTCCTTGGCTAAAACACGGAAAGCTTCAAGCACAGAAGGATTCTCATGCTCAATCCATCTACTCTCGTCAAACTCAAATGGCTCTGTTGTCTTGTGGATACCAATCACTGCAAACTCTTTCTTCAATATATCTTTTGCCTCTTTTAGCGTCATACCCATCTTATCAGAAGCGTTAGCATGCTTTTCATGCTCCTTCTTCAAACGAGCCTTGCGAGCGTTAAAGTCACACACTTCCATCTTGATCATATAACCGGCAGAACTAACAACCTGCATGGCCTTACATATACTAGGATCCTCGTGTTCGGTAAACGCTTCGCTAATAGCATAAGGTCTAGTAGCTTTTCCAACGTAGAAACCTTCCTTCTCCAATATCTTTTTTGCTTCTTCAAATGTCATAATCTATCCAATTAAAATAATGATAAAAAAACCAGCATAAGCGCCTAACGCATCTGCTATAATATCCTTGCGGTCAAACAAGCCGTATGTGTTATAGTCGTATGACTCCTTCAATATGCCGGCAATAATCGAAATCATACCGGCTGATACTGCCGAAGCTGCAATACCAAGACCAAGCACGTTCATATTCAAAAGAGCAACAACAATCGTGATCAGGCAGCAAGTCTCAAAGTGCAATACTTTGTCCTCGCCACCAATTCGCTTTATAAAACTCTGAAATCTATTCATAATCATTTTGTTTTAACTTCATTAACACTTCCCGAAAATTCAGGGGTGGGGAAAATCGGAAAACCGAAATCCAGAAAAAGGGGGTGGGGTGAGGCAGAATTTCTTTATTTGTATTATTCTACTATAATTTGCGACGGTGGTCGAAGGGGGTGGGGGTCTTGGGGTCGCCTGTTACGCCTCGACCACCTTGCCTGTCGCTCGTCCGCTCCACCTTCTCGCTGCCTACCCAAGTCCCGACAAGCCAACTGCCTTCTTCAATCGGTATTGGTTCTTCTCCTCGGGAGTCATCATGCTCTCAGCCAAATTGTCGCTTGCAGCAGAACGAGCGGTCTCATTCATGGTGTGTGATACATTTGTGTTACCACTTCCACTTCCATTTGAGCCTAAAGCGTTGGTTTTCACTCCTTTAGCACCTTCTAGTTCTGACCCCAATTGGTTCACACCGAAATTGAAGAGGGCATTTGACGCATTTTGAGCCGCATCGCTAGTGGCTTGCGCCTTCTGCTGCTCGATTTGCTGACGTTCCCTTGACAACTGCTGAGTGTTCTGAAGGTGAACATCCTCCACATGCTGCTTGCGAGCCGTGTCCTGTGCCGCTACGTTGGCTATCGTGTCGCCCATAGCCTTGTTAGCTGCTTCTTTTGCCATCGCAACACTTGCAGCAGTTCCACCGCCAACGGCTGCCGCACCATCAGCCTTGCGAACATACTCGTCCTGTACTTCCTTCGCCCTTCTCATGAGGTTCTGACCCGCTTTCGTGTCAAGGTAATCGGTATTGTAGTTCTTGTCGTACCAAGCCTTCTCAGCGTTGGTTCTGTACTTGTTCTCGGCTGCTGCCCTTCTAGCCGCCTTCTTCGCCTTGTTAGCACCGAAAATAGATGAGCCAACACCAAGCGCCAAGGATGCAGCACCTAAGACCCATTCTTTCTTGTCCGTGAGAACAGGACAAGAGGTCAAATGCTTTGGGATTTTTGATAATATTTCATTCATAATTGCAATTATTTGATGTTTCGAGGGCAAATATATAATATTTGAAGTTCCATTTTGCCGTGTTCCAACCTCGTTCAAAATCGCCCAAAATCCCACAAATTTCTTTATCGGGGCGCAATCCACCCTTTTTCTCCTCTCATTTCGCCCTCTATAAGACCAATTTTGTAAGAAAACGTGATTTTTGTAAAGAAAAGACAAGTGGCTAATTATAAGCAAGTTAGTTTCAATCGTCCCATAGGATCGATAAAGCCATAGTGTAAAGAAAGTTCTTATTTCATAAAAGAAGATTCTTTGCAAATAAAAAAGTGGTTTTGCATTAATAGGTACGCACGCACGCAAGGAAGTCGTTAGCAAACTTTAACTAGTCGTATTCAACCTTCTTGAATGTTTTTCACCCACAATCAACGCTAAACTAGCTCATTTCTGCCTATTTTTGCGATTTTCGGGCAGTTGGTCGGGATTTCTCCCAAATTCGCAAGTTTTGAGCCGTTTAAGAGCCATTTTAGGGCAGATTAGAGCCGATTTTGTGGGTTTTTCGTAGATTTCATGGTTTTGTGCCGGATAATGCGCTCATCTAGGATTTAGACCAAAATAGACCAAAATAGACCAATGTGATGAGACAAGACCTCCTCCGTACCAAGTCCAATGGAAAGTTCTTATTTCATAAAAGAAGATTCTTTGCAAATAAAAAATGGAGATTTTATTTTTCTAGTTGGAGAAATATTTTTTCCTAGTTGGGGAAATTGTTTTTTCTCCCTGTACTCTCTCTGTTCTCTCTCTTGTTGGGTGTGTGTTCTTCTTGTAGGTGAGAGTGAAGAATACTCGGGGGAGATAAGGGGGCAGCGCCCCCACGGGCGCAAGCGCCCTCCCCATGCCCTGTGGGGCTAGCGCCCTCACCACAAGCCTTTCAGCCACTTGCCGAAGGTGTACACCGAATACAGGTAGCATACCACGATGAGCAGTTGCAAGAGCCACTCAGCATACTTCATGTATGGTTTCTTATGTTCCTCAACCTTCCCGAACACATTAAAGAGATAGGCTATACAAACGAGTGAGACTGCACCGAAGGCGAGCCACATGATAATTTGTACTATAATCATTTCGCTATAATCCTTAACTCATCAACTTGCTTGAAGAACTCCTCCAATGTATCGGCAGTATAATGGATGCCCTTGTAGCGGATATAGCTAGCAAAGTCACCTTTCTTCCCTTCCTCGTCCTCAAAGAACTCGGAAATATCACACCCTATTACGTCAGCAACCTTACGCATGGTTTTATACGTTGTGTTGCCAGATATGTTTGCGTACAGGGTTTCTCTAGTGATGCCCATTTCTTTTGCAACAGACACCATGCTAAATCCCTTCTCTTTTATCTTGCCTTTAATGTCCATATTCTGTATTATTATAATTTGACTGCAAAGATACACTATTTTTTTGTAACTTCCAAACGTATTTTGAAAAATCATATTATAATACCACAAAATACATAAAAGTGTAATATTCTGTTAAGAAACCAATAGTTTTGCTTAACAAGTATTAAAATAATACACTTTTCTGCAAAAATATTTGGAAGTGTGAGATTAAAATGATACATTTGCACTCGAAATCAAGTTAGTTTGATTTTAGAGGAACGATGGCACGTTTAGAACTTCACGTTTAACTACCTCTATAAAAGTACAGATTAGTCGGGAAAGTCAGAGAGATAGAACTCTTCAAACATCGTAGCGAACAACGTCAGTTTCGTTTAGCCTTTTTTGGTCGTTAAAAAAGGACTACAGAGAAGTAGACAAACTCAGTTGAGTGTTATCAACTCTAAATAAGGAAACACGTCAACCCACGGACGTTAAACGAAGGGAGTTAGGCTGCATGAGACTTGCAGACGTTGGGAGCAAACGTACACCTGCACTTTAAGCTTAATTTAATCAGTAACAATTATGAAGAAGTATTTAGTTGTCAGAGCATCAGAAAGTAATATTTTCGCTCTAGAAGGAGCGTTTGAGGAAGAGCGAAAGGCTGTAGCCTTTGCGTTGTTATGCAGTCAGGAACAGAATTGTGAATTCTACAACTTTTACATAGCAGAGATTAAGACAGGTTTAATAAGCATTTAATAACAAGGGGCTAGCAATAGCCCCTCTAAACCATAAGATTATGGAAACAACAAAGATGTGTTTATTAGAATTGACTAAGGCTGAGGCTATGGTATTAGCCAACGTAATTAGGAGGACTGCAAACGAGAATCCATTTCATTGGAAGGAAAGCAGCGTTGAGAAGACAAGAGACCTGTACGATAGCGTAATCGCTCAGTTGTACGACTATAAATATTAAAGACTATGGCAAAGTTAGCAGATTATATCGCTTGTAGCCTAATTTATCACAAGGGAAACAAGTTCGAAATCGATGAAGAAAGAACCATAATGCCTTGCATATACGAGGATAGTGACGAGTATATCAAAGAGTATTGGGGAGACGACGAGTTTATAGGGAAGTTTCCTGTAGCGTACAAAGGAAAGGAAGTTCAAGTTCTTGTGTTCAAAGACTATGAAGAGTACTTTGGTGTATTCAAAGACGAAGAAAACAAGTGCATGAAGACGTATATCGTAGTACAGGAATTCTCAGAACCAGAGAAAGAACCAAAGATTATCGCTCAATTCAATGAAAGATGGCTGGCAGAAAATTACGCTTGGCATCATGAAGGGAGACTTTGGGTGTATAAAATGAGTGAGTAACAATGTGGGGAGATAAGGGGGCAGCGCCCCCACGGGGCGTACACCCCTCCCCACGCCTAACGATTTAAGTTATGGGAAAATATTTAGTAAACACGTTCAGCGTTATTAGACAAACAAACGGAGATACAATCCGGCATGAAGGTTTTACAAAAGTGCTTAGCGATAATGTAGTAAAAATCGCAAAACAAGCTAACAAGGAAGTTGGCTACAAGTACGTAGGACGTTTTAAAGATACACACGGACGCTATTACACTAGGTATGAGCGCATGGCTGAGGAGTTATCTAACTCGGAACGTGAAGTTATCTACTTCGTAACAATAACAAAATTAGTATAAGACTATGGCTAAGGAAGTACACGTAATATTGAAGGGCGATTGCTATTCTATGAATACTTATTGCAGCACCCTCAAAGAGTTTTTGGAAATGAGACATCTTAAGAGAAGTGACGTTTCCGATTGGTGGAAAGAGTAATGAACCATTAAACAATTAAGACAATGGAAAGAACAATAACACTTACAAGTGAAGAGATAGCAAACATCAAGTCTGCTATTGAAGATAGAATAATCCTTCTAGAGGATTATCTATCAAAAAACGAAGGCACTCCAATAGCGCACAAGCGATTGAAGGAGTTTAAAGAGATTAAAGCAAAGTTGAACAATTAAAGCGATAAGACAATGGAAAAGAAAATAACACTTACAAGCGATGAGATTTCAAGCATCACTCTCGCTATATACGACAAGGTAATGAACCTTTCACAGGCAGTCCTCATTTGTGGTGCTGAAATCACCCCGAATGCACAAAAGAGAATCGAGAACTTAAAGGCAATTGCCCTTAAACTGAATGGTGTTGAATATTAAAGATAGGAGATTAGAATATGAGAAAGAACAAAACTTACGAGCAGCAGAAGAAGTTCTATGACAAGAACAACGACTACGAGAGTTTAGGTGCATTATTCTTCGAATGGCTTACTAGCGGTTATATGACCGCAAAGCAGATGCAAGATGTGTACAGAGAAGGAACAAAGGAATGCAAGGAGTATATCTTTGAAGACTTGTTTCACCTTGTAGGACACAAAACCTTCTATCAGTTCGTTAGAATCTTCAACTTTGGCAAGAAGTAACATGGAGCGGTCAGCGAATAGAGGAGCGCATCACGTTCAAGCCGTGAGACCGCACAAGTTAAATCAATTAATAAAGAAACAGAAATGGAAAATAATATTTGTTTATCTTGCAGATTTGCATTCAGAAATGGCAAATGCAATCGACTTGTAGTATCTAGTATTGGTATGAATGACCGACTTGGCAGTTACTATAAGAAAGACAATAAATGCCCTTATCATGAGGAAGGAAACGATTGCAGAAACAGAGATTATGAGCCTATTAATTTTTATAATTCATAACAATTAAAAGAAAGGAAATTGATATGAAAGTACATCACATTGCACATTACGAGTATGGCAGCAGACCGCACTCGGAAATGAGAGAAAAGGAGTTTCCTACACGTTGGGAGGCTGAGAAGTTTTGTGAGGAATGGAGAAAAGAACATTGGTATTTTGGCGGTGCAGCATGGGCAGAAAGCATAACAGAGCCGAGACCTATAACCGCTAACGATGTTCTCGCAGCCGCAGTAATCAAAAAGATTTTAAGATATTAAGCAATATGATAAAGAAAATTTTAGCTTTAAAAGAATATTGGATCCTAGTCAACGAGATAAGCGACTATCTCAGAGACCATGACACCATTACCACAAAAATCAACGGAGTTGAATACGTAGTGTACAAACGCCTAAATAGCGACTATGTAGAGTTTCTGAATAACGAGACGAATGAAGTCACTTTTGTTGATATTATAGACGAGCCAACCGAGGTTTCAAGCCTTTTGGTTCAGTCAGCAGTAAACGAAATAAATAACAAGCAAAAACATGTTAGGGTATGGACATCACAATTTATGTATTAATCTTCTTAGTTGGCAGTATTACAGGCTATAGACTGAGAGCAGCTAAAGATATGGAGGACGAGTAGCATGGAAGTAATAAGAGTAACAAAGACGGCACGCAACCGAATAGACGCTATTTTTACAGGTAGTAAGATGTTCTTCTTCAATCCCGATTTCGGACTTGTGGCAATAGCTAACAGATATGACACATCAAACATCGTATGTGATAAGAAATTCATCCACTATTGGAAGATAGAGCGTAGTGAACAGATAGACAAAGATATGATAGAGAAGACCATCAAGAAGTACTATTCACAATACAATTCTTGCTACTTAAAGGTCTCTCATCAATTCGAGTACATAAACGAGGACAACAAGCCGCAACACGCTTTACCATATATCGTTGATATAACATATAAAAACTGATAAGACAATGAAGAAGAATAAGTTAGAACTTACAGATAAGGAGTATGACGCTTTAAGGGCGTTACTCTATCAAACAACAACATACGAAGTCTTCATGGAAGCACATTTGGAGTTGTTTCCGGAGACTTATAAGACATTAAAAGAGATAAACAAGAAATTAAATCCGTAAAGATATGAAGAAGAACATTAAGTCGGCATTGGTAGTGGCAGCGATAGCTGTCCTACCACTTATGGCAGCAGGAATGCGTGGTGCCATCAATGACAAGGAAGTCCTTTTAGACTTCATCGAGTATTGCAAGACATGTGAGAACCTTAGGCAAGTGGATCCTAACAAGGACTACACAAAAGCAACTCTCCATGAGCTGAAGAATGCAGCACGTTTCTACGAGGAACAGGAGAACTTTGCCGACTGCACAGATTATCAGCAGCAAGCAAAGATAGACGAGATTATCGGCAGAACTTATGCCGCTAGAATGATTAACAATAACAAGTAACAAATTTAAATTATAGGAGATAAAATTATGAAGACAACTAAGGCAGTTAGATTGAGTGACAATTTTGTAGGAGTTGAGATTAACACCATACAAGACGTAGTAAAGGCACAGGCAGCCGGACTCAAACTTGTAGACAAGGAAGGTTGGGAATATAGTATTTACACCATCGATGATGAAGAGACCGGAGAAGAGCGAGAGCCTACAGAACAGGAAATCTTCGAGCACATCACCAAAGACCTATCAGAAGGCAAGGAAGTGTACGCATGTATGGAATTATCGTCTGATTGGGAAGTACAGGAACGAGCAAAGACAAATCTTAAAACCAACTTCTATGTTGGGCAGCAGGTTTTCCTATTGCGTGATAACAAGATAGCTGAGAAGACGATTTCTCGCATCGTTCTTGAGAAGAGAGAAGACAAAGACAAGGAGTGTTGCAAACTTTTATTAAAACATGATAATGAATACACCTATGGTACATACGTCTTCGCCACAAAGGAAGAACTTGTAGAAAGTCTGTTGAAGGAGTAAGTTTAACCCGAGGGAGAGAAATCTCCCTCACAAACCATTTCGAGTATGACTAATTCAGTTGTTAAAAATCTGTTGGATAAAAAGGATTGGAGCAGAATCATTTTCCGCTTTCAAACATCAAGCTATACTCTGTTCAATAGCGACAGATACGAGATAGATAGTTTCTGTATATATATCCATGACGATACGTCCAGAGAGTACGAGGAAACGAAAGTTCTAGACATAAGCAGTCTGATTTCCATGCATATTAAGAAGAAGAGTTTTGAAGATATTGTAGAGGAGATATAAGCAATATGACGATAATCATAAAATTTTTCAAGGGAGCCATCTACGTTGACAAGTTCGGACGAAGATACAGGGCACGTACAACGTTTATCATCAAGCAGAACTTATTTACTGAGAGGTTCTTTCTGCCGAACGGAATGCAAGTAGACAAGAGCACTTGTATTGAGAAGATAAACGAGAAGAGAAAATAGTTGTTGTTGTTATATATAGGGCGAATGCGGTATTCAAGCCGCTACAGATGGTTGCAACGTACCATCCGTCCACCAAGTATTAATTTTAAAAGAAAGGATTTGATTATGAAAAGGTATGAAATTGAAATCGTAGAGAAGGTAGTATACAAGGTAGAGCGTTATGCTGTTTCGCCGGAATGTGCTGAAAATCTTGTAAGAGAACTATATGATATGGGTGCTTTTGAAGGAGAAGGCGAGTTGGAAAGCGTTTCGTTTGATGTAGAAGAGAAGGAGGGCGAGTAAGATGAAGAAACAGAAAGTATTTGTGTTGATTAAGCACGGAGCAGACAATCAAGATTATTCGGGCGTTAATGTTATCGGAGTTTACTCCACAAAGACCGCAGCAAAGGAGCGGATGGCAGAAGAGGAGGATAATATCCTAGACTTCTACAAGGAGGAATATCCCGATAACTATGAAGTGTCTGAAGACAAGGACGAATCATCATGGAGCTGCTCATGCAAGGATAGTATTATGTTTGATGAGTTGTTAATAACAGAAAGTGAATTAGATAAATATGGCAAGAAGAAAAATAGAATTGATTGACGAGAGCACAAAGAAAGTTGCCCTCTCACGGATATTCGGCAAGAATTGTGCAAGCAATATTGGCGAGGAAAAGCAGAACTATTGCGGATATGTAAGTGGAGAAGTAACAGAAGTTGTCTTCTTGGGAACCTGTATAGTGATAGAACGCAAAGAGCAGTTTGCCCATACTTACAAGTGGAGTGACACCATTTGCAACGCCCTTATGAAGACTAATGGCGTGAAGTACAGGAAAGAAGGTTGGGTCAGCTTTAACGAGCAGAAAGACGCCTACTTTGATGTAGATACACGCAGCATATATATCAGATTTCAAACAAAACAAAAACAGAAAGCAGTATGAATAAGCAAGAATTTATCTTCGTCTTCCCTCAGTCTGGGGAGACGATAACAAAGAAAATGAATCCTTTGGCGGTGAAGGATGCAGCCGTGAAGTATCTGAAAATGCAGAACGAGGTAAGAGGAGACATCTGTATCATCAAGAACGCACATGAAGATGTTGTGGCCATGGCCTACGTGAGCGACATGATGAAGGTTTCCTTCTTCACCGAGGATGAAAGTGTGAACGACATCAAACCGATAGGAGTAATCGAGGAAGGAGGGGAGAAATGAGCGAAATCAATTTCAAGGCAATACGATTAAGAACAGGTACGTGGGTTGATTGTTCCCCTACTATCAGAAATAGCGAAGTTTTTAACCATAAAGAAATTGGCGTAGTAAACTCATATTTGATTTATATCAACACCATCTGCCAATTTACAGGCGCATGTGATTGTAACGGATTTCCTATCTATGAGCATGATTTGCTCAGACAATACGAAGATACAGGCAGCATCTATGAAGTAGTTTGGAATCAAGGCAACACTAGTTTTAGTTTGGTCGATACAGAACACCCTGTTCTCTATCCGTCAAATACTTTAGGGAGAATGTTGCGTAATAGGCAACTAAAAGTTATCGGCAATAAATTCGACAAGAAAGGAGGTGAGAAATGAGATTACGACAGGCGAAGAAAATACTTTGCAGAAATAAAAACTATTTTTGGAGACCACGAATCATGCTTTACGCTTATGGTTTGTGCGAAGACCATAGAATCGGAAAGGCTATCCGTAGGGTTCGAGCCTATCAGAAGAAAGGAGGTAAGCTATGAGCAAACAGGAATGGTTCGTGCTCTTTATCTTCTTATTCACGATACTGATGGCAATATTAGGTTGAGGATATGGAAAGGGCAAGAATCATAATATACGATGATTGGGCGATACTCGATGAGACAGAGACCTTCTTCAAGGATAAATCCTATCTTATCGGCATCGCCAAATCTACCCTTCAGCAGACGCCCGATGCGGTAATCGCTGAAGTATGGGTAAAGGACCGGCTGAAAATGAAGTTCCGCATCAATAGCAAGGGCAAGGTTCAGCAATGCAAGGTCAGTCAGCATCCGGGGTGGGGTGGTCGCAGAGAGCGAGCCGGAGCACCGAGCAAGGGCGCAGCTGCCCTCATCTACAGGGTTGTGACGCATGTAAACGAAAAAACGTTTGAGTTTTTCGAATCACTAGGACGCAACAAAGCCGAATGGATCAGACAGGCTATAGCTGAGAAACGAGAACGTGAATACAAGGAAAAAGCAGAGCACTAGGCTCTGCTTTTTCTGTTTCTATTTGATTCTATCCGGATAGGAAAGTGATTTTGTATTCGCCCATCCATATTTACAAAGCAGTAGTCTATCCATTTAGTGCTAAAATCACCAAGCAAAGACTTCAACGGATACCTGATTATCTTAGCCTTGCGCCTAAACCTGTAACCTTGACTTTCCCAATACGGACGAGCCTTCTTCATTTGCTTTTTAGCTTTTCTAATACTAGTCATACGCTACTCCTTTTTCATAACTAAGATTCTATTACTTCCAAATACTTCAACTTTGCGAATCTGTAAGAGTTATATGTTTCGCCAAGCGTTTTATACACTTTAGATGTAAAGTATAAAATGCAGCCAGTATAATCATTAAAACCTAAGATGATATACTTATCTTCAATATACCCTGCTACATATGCGCCAATATCCTTGCCCTTATAAAGAACTCGCTTACCTAGATGAGCATTATAAAAATCCTTGTTTGTCATACGCTACTTAAATTTAATGATAAAAAACTCAGTATCAATCCATTTATCGGGGCATAAGCCTTTCTTAGGCTTGCCGATTGTGATACTCTCAATCTTCTTCTCGATGCGTGGACTATCCTTTCGGTAGCCGTTGATGAAGAGAACGTGAGTATATTGTTTTAACACAATCCTCTGTGCGTCAATATATTTTTTAAGTAAATCCGTTCGCCCTGCCAAAGCCAAGGCAAGATGTCGCACATCAACAATATTGCTGTTATTTTGAAATAATCGTGCTACCCAATACGGCTTTATCTCACGATACTCTTCATCCTTTTTTTCGTCAGAAATCATTTCAAACCATCGCTTGCTGACGGTGATGGTCAGAACTTTCTTCTTATCCAATTCAGCGACAGCTTCCTTCAAATACTTATCCATTACATTTGTCAACCTTTCCATCTTCTTTATGATTTTCTTTCTTACCTTTGTATTTCTTCTGAAATTCGTTGAGTACATCAAGGAACGCACACGGATTATTAGCAGCGGTTTTTGCGATAGACGCATCCTTAGTCAACTTACGAGCATCATATTGTCCGTATTTAAACAAGATGCATTTTAGTGAACTGAATAGTGCAGTAAAAATCTCACATTCTGCAATGTTCTTATCTCTATTCCACTCTGCACAAACATTGACTTTCAACGTATTCTCTATCGTTCCGTCATCTTTGAAGTGAATGATATGTTCGAGCGGATGATAGTTACTTAACGAAATTTTAAAAGCACTAGGACCGATATTTCTTGAAAAATAGTTGTCTACATCAAGTACTATTTCCGTATCAGCAGGAACTCTGCTGAGAATATCAACGAACTCGCCAGCCTTACCTAGGATAGGTTTTGACGGATAATCTTCTGTATATTTCATGCTATCTTGTGCAATTTAGCGATGCGTTCTTTGTAAGCATCATAGTCTTGTTTACTAATCTCAATAACACTCTGAATGATTACTGTTCCGCTAACCATATCATTCTTGAATTTCTCTTCCACGTCCGTGATGATGTTCATGAGCGGATAGAATTTAATATCCTTTTCTTCCCCTTTAACGCTACACGTAACCGAAGTAACGCTAATCTTGTCATCCTTACGCATGAAGGATGCTACTGCATAATAATATCTTTCAACTTCCATAAGCCTACAACTTTTCTAATTCTTCCTGTAAGTCATTAATATTCTTCTCTATGCTTGCGATAACCATCGCTCTCAGTCCTTTGATAACATCCTTATCGAGAAGGTAATCTATGTTAAGAACACGTCCGTGGTCGCACCTTGATTCAAGACTAACTCTTAAATCCACATAATGGCTATTTGCAAACTCCAAAAGTTCTCTTTCATTATCGAGTTTCTTCTTTAACTCAATAGCTTTCGTTAAATCTTCTTCTTTCATACGCTATAATTTATCTTTTATCTCGTCCAGTTCCAATACGATTACGAAAAAGGCGATTATAATGAATAACTTGAACATAACTCTACTTCTTTTTACGTTTCTCAAATGCTGCCTGTTTCTTCTGCATTATCTTGATGATGGTGTTTTGCACCTTCTCAAGAACAAACTTAGGAGTTTCATCATCACGGATGAAGATAGGATGCACACCTATGTGGTGGGTTTTATAGAACAACTCATCATCTTCACCTTGAAGTTTGATGTAGATTCTGAATGAAGGAAGAAATAAGTCACTATGACCTTTCTTTCCGGCGTTCTTAGGAGTAACGTACTTGATGTTGTTTCCATCAAGAAACTCCTTTACTCTGTTTAATTTTGTTTCATTCTTCATGACTTTCAGTATTATAATTTTCTTTCTTTCAATGTAGGTTCCACAAATGAACACAGAAGAGTTTAACAGAAGAATCCATCAGGAATTCCTCCAAAACTCATGTCCTTCTGTATCACCTTTTCATTTTGCTTGCCGTAGATAAGGTGTCTGAATCCATCAGAAACCATTCTATCGGTAATTGAGTAAGAACATGCAAGGACTATGAAACCGAGCGTACCAACAACAAAGTCGGCTTTCTTCTTGCCAGTCCTCTTTAATATCCTTTTCGTTTCTTCTTCGTTTCTAACATCAAAGGAGTGTTTTTCTGCAAGAGTGGAACTTATTTTCCCTTCTCCTATCAGTTTCTTCTTCAACTTAGAAACAGCACCACTACTCATATTGATCGCCTTTTTAAACTGCCCTATCGTGATAGCCTTACCTTTGGCACCGACTTTTCCATCATCAGATGCTTTCATGCAACAGTCCTTGTGCTCGGCAGCACAAATCGGATAGACAAAAAGTTTCTCGTTTATGAGATTGTAGAGTTCCTTCATCGTGTACTCCTTCACTTCAAACTTACAGACCATTGCTCCATGATACTCTTTGTTCTTCCGATTCCACTTTGTTGTATGGTCACGGAAAGAGGAGACAACAACCTTGTTGCCATCTATGGTAAACAGGTCGCTATCTTTCATGTCTTGAATAAGTCTTTGAGCTTTTGGTCTTCCAATACGTAATCCTTTGCGCAATTTGTATTCTGTTACGTTCCAAATCACGGAATTGCTATGCTGCATTTTGAACCATATTGCCAGCGCAAGAAGTTCCTTCATGCTCTTGCTCGAAGAGTATGTCTTAAGAAGTTCTATGGTGACGTTTATATACTGCATAGCAAACAAAAATTGGGGAAAGAAAAAACCGCACCTCTTCTTTCGGTTTAATCAATCCCCTATATTGTAATACCTATTGAAAGTATTGAAGTTCCACAAATGTTGTATCAACAAGATAGAGGTGAGAATCCTGTATTGACGAGTGCAAAAGTAAGAAAAGTATTTGAAACCGCCAAATTTCAACTTTTGCAAAATATAGTTAAAAAGTAATGAAAAATTTGTGTTATAAAAATGTTATCACTATCTTTGCACCCGAAAGATAAGTGGCTGATATAGACAGATTTGTGAGAAATTGGTTGTGAACCCAACGGAATCACTATAATAGGCAAAATGAAACTTATTTGTACAAAAATAGCGTGAGAGAACAATGGCAGTAAGTTACTTATTCATAGGTACTTATCTCTGTTGTTCTTTTTTGATTTTAAATATATTTTATCACTTATTCCTCTTTTTATGTACTCTTTTTGTAAATAGCTGTTAGTCAATATGTTATGAATTTGATGTATTGAGAAATCATCCATATGTGTTACAAATGTGTTATCAAAAAGCGCTAATGTGTTACAAGAATAGAGTAGTTGAAATCCTTAATGACCGGAAATGACCGTGACCTTAATGACCGGAAAACGGCCCTAAACATTTATTTGTTTTTCTGATGAAATTCCTTCCTTGTCTTAGCCATTGCTCCTGTAGCCCTATCGTGGGTCTCTATCAGCAGTGGACTCTTGTGATATTGTACAATCTTGACTCCGACTGAGTTGTGCCTTTTCTTTTCCTCGATGCATTGAATGATCAAGTCTGGATTGGCTGATTTAGCCGTTGGAGTCTTGTCAAAGTTCTGAATATAGGCAGCGTTGGTCAGGAAGAGAATGTCGGAACCTTCCGGTATTTCCTGCATTACCTTCACCATGAGGGTTAGCATCATGCGGAACTCAGTGGTGTGTAGGTCGCTGATTACATCACGGCTGATGATGTTGCCGTTATGCTCAATCACAACGGCAGCACCACCAGCTCGCTCTTTATGGCCATAATCACATGAGCCACCTATCCAAACGTAATATGTAGATGTATCTTGTGTCATAATTATTTTATCTTCAATGTCCGCAGATATTCCTTCTGCTCGGGCGTGATTCTGTAGCTCTCGATGGCCTTCTGGATGGTCTTGTTGTGCGTCCAGGGAGCAAGGCGGTTTTGCTCGATGTAGGGAATTGTTGCGTCCCATTGCTTGGCAAGGGCGGTGGCGAAGAACCAGGCTACCATCATTCTTACGTAATACTCTTCGCTCCTTACTGATGCAGGAATTTCAAGATATTCTGCTTTGAAGTCTTTATCCAGGTAATGAGACATAAGTATCTCTATTCCAAAACGACAAGTATAGACGTGTGACGATTTACTCCAAGTCTTGATCTTTGCCAATAGTTCCTTCTTGTGTTTGGCAAACACCTTCGGAGACATGATGTCGCAAACTGCCCAGTTGTCCACGAAAGGCAGGAAACTGTCTGTAAGACGAATGCATTCTTCGTAGTCCTTCACCTCGGAAATGAGGAGACCGTGAAGCATGTTCTCATCGTAGTATTCGTGAGGAAGCTGATGAAGAAATTCCTCGCATTCTACCTCCTTTGTAAATTCTTTTGCGAACTTGCGGAGCACAGGCACACGAATGCCTATGAAACTCTCCATAGGCACTCCCGGTGTCAGTTTAGCTTGGAAAGCAGCATACTGCTTATCCTGCATGGCGAACAGTCTTTCTTGAAGTGAAGTCATAAATCTTATTGTTATTTTATCTTGTTATATTCCTCATCGCTCACAGCCTCCTGCCATTCGTTGGATGTGTTCTCGCCAGGTATTTCAAAGGCGAGGTGAGCAAACCAGCTGTCTTTTGCGGCACCATGCCAATGCTTCATGTTGGCAGGAATATGGATGACTGTGCCGGGGAGGATTTCCTGCGCAGGTTTGCCTTCCTCCTGATACCAGCCACGTCCGGCTACACCTACCAGCATTTGTCCGCCGCCCTTTGTGGCGTGGTGCGTATGCCAGTTGTTACGGCAGCCAGGCTCAAAGGTAACGTTGAAGAAAGGTATCTGACTATCAGATATTTGTGCCAGATAACTGTTGCCTTTGAAGTATTTGGCGTAAGCTGTGTTGGGTTCGCCAACAGGGAATATCATCTCGCGCTGGAAAGCAGCCTTGGAGTCTTCTCCTTTCACATCTTCGTTCCATACCTCCTTTGCCAGATTGAAGGCAGCCCAGGCCTTTGGCCAACCTGCGTAGAAGGCGATGTGAGTAATAATCTCTGCCGCTTCCGTACGGGTAATTCCGTTATTCTTTGCCGACTGCAAGTGATATTTCAGCGAGTTGTCGGTGATTCCTTGGCTGATGAGCGAAGTGATTGTTACTAAACTGCGGTCGCGCAATGAAAGCAGGTCATTGCGGCTCCATACTTCTCCGAAGAGGATGTCGTCGTTGAGGTGAGCGAACTCCGGGGCAAACTCACCCAACTGGGTGCGCCCTGCTGTCTGTACTATTTTCTTCATTGTATCATTTTTTTTAATCTTATCCATATTTTCAAATTCTTCTCCAGAAAACATCTTCGATGTATAAAATAACAGTTATTCTAAATATACTTCATTATATTTATGCAGTCTTGCGGTACTCGCTTGGAGTCTTTCCCGTCTGTGCCTTGAAAAAGCGGACGAAGTGCTGAGAATATTCAAAGCCGAGGCGCTGGCTGACTTGCGTAATGGTTAAGGTTTCATCTACAAGTAGTTGGCGGGCTGCAGAAAGCAGTCGGTCGTTGATCATACTCTTAGCGGTTCTGCCAGTCTCTGTCTTGACTAATTCGCCGAAATATTTGGTAGAATAGCAGCATTTGTCGGCAAAGTAGGCTACGGTAGGCAGCCCTTCATGCTCCGCTTTCCGGGCAATGTATTCATCGAGCAGAGAGATGAATTTCTTTACTACCGAATGATTTATCTCCTCGCGTGTGATAAACTGTCGGTCGTAGAAGCGCAGGCAATAGTTCAGCAGCAACTCGATGTTTGAAACGATGAGTTCACGCGAATGTCTATCTATAGGATGCTGAAGTTCCTGCTTAATCATTGAGAGTACATCACGGAAGATGTTTACCTCGGCAGCGGATAGATGTAGTGCTTCGTTGCTTGTATAGTCGAAGAACTCATATCGGGAGATGTTCTTGCCAAGCTGGGTGCGGTTGAGCAACTCGGGATGGAAAGCCAATACCGTATATTTGGCAAGCGGTACTCCAGGAATGGGTTCAACCTTAATCGACTGACCTGGAGCAAACGAGGTGACGGTCATCTCGTCAAAATCATATTCTGTTCTGCCGTATGACAATTTGCAGCCCTTGTTTTCCTTCAGAAAGAGGGCATAAAGTCCGTAATGGTGCACAGCCTCCTGTATCGGAGAGGTGTTCTCTACACGTGCAATGCTTACCAGAGGATGAAGCGTTTTCACCCCAATGTAGTCGTTGAATTCCTGTATCGTATTAAAGAATAATTCCTTCATAATCCTATTCATTTTAAATTTTTGCAAAGATAATGCAAATGAGCGCAATGAAAGCTTGCTTTCAAATTGCCGAGTGCAGTTTATCTTCTGCAAAGATACGCACATTCTCCAAAAGAGCTTATACCTGGTTTTCGGAAGATGTTACCATTATCGGAGATTTATTCCATTCTTCCATATTTCATCTCCACGCCTTCCTTATCATATTGCTTGCGCTTGCCGGTTGGTGGCTCAGTAAGTGTGATGCGAACTACAGCCGTGCGTGACAAGGAACGGGCGATGCTCTGGTCGAAAGCATCCATGTGTTGAGGAAGGAAGCACCATGAAAATACCAATTCACATCATCATCTGATGCGAGTGAAAGAGGTAAGCCATAAGGCTTGCCGTCTTCGTCAATAAAACTGACCGTTATATACGGAGCCTTGTGCATTACTTCCAAAGCCCACTCACTATCCATTGCTCTTGATTCCTTTCTCATTTTTATCCAATTAATTTAATGATCTGTTTATCCGAAGCATCAGGCAGGATTTCTTTCAGATGCTCGAAAATCCTCTGATAAGATTCCTGGGGAGTGCGATTGCATTGGCAAACCTCCCTGCCATAGAGATCTTCGGGAGTATTGAGCAGCGACCATCCCCAGCCATATTCGTGATTGTGCTTGTCACGAGGGTAGATGAAATCCTCGGTCACGATGTAAGTCGCCATTTCCAGTCGGGTGAGATAACCGTCAAACTTGCTTCTCATTCCCTTGCCGGTGAAACCGCAGGCTGCCCGAAGTTCTCTTGTGATGAGACTGCCGGTAGATTGAAGCGTGCAGAGAATGGCTCCTTCTATCGATTCTTCATTCGGGCGAGGAAACTTGCTTCTTCTGTAGTTACAGAAGTCCGGCCACCATTCCTGGCTGATGAATCCAGCCTTCTTGTTAAAGAACTTTCCGTACATACACGGCATTTCCTGCACAATCTCGCCCTTCCATTTCCAAAGCGGCCAGTCCCAACCGCCTTCAGGAAATGTTACATAACCGCAGTCTTCCGCCACAATGTCTTCGGCAGAGAAGCCTTCAATGCCGCTATCAAGGAGAGGGAGAAAGCCGATCTTCTGAATCAGCTCCATCATGCCTGTTGCTGAATATATTTCCGGAAAATTCATATTCATTTATTTTTTATCCGTTGAACTTAAATAATCTTGACGTTACATCTGTCTTCTTATGTATCGTGCCAGTCCGTAAACATATCTTCGGCAACCTGGACGATAGTGGAGCAGGCGGTCGAACCATGCAAGATGTTTGTTGAATAGGCGAACTGTAACACCTACATAGACCATGGCGAAGAGCGTTCCGATGCCCACGATCTCCCATTTCCATGAACCGAGAAGCAGGAAACAGAACAAGACGGCCAAGACCACGAGCGTGATGTCCACCCGAATCTTGGCTTTAGGGAAAGGCCAGCCGGTAACCTTGTGAATGGCGATGGAAATGCCCTCGCCAGGCATGGTTACTGAGCCGCACTTCACCTCCATGGCAATTCCGAAACCGAGGATGGTGCAACCGGCAATCTGCACAAGGGCATTGACCAGGATATTTTCTGAAACCATCCACTGTGTAAGCATCATATTGAGGTCTATGAACATTCCGAAGATAAAGCCGATAGCGAGCTGGAAGAGTTGCACCCACTCGAAGTTTCTTCTCAGAATCAGAATCTGCAGCACCACGAAGATCGCATTCATCATGATGGTGTAGCCGCCGATAGTCCATCCTGGGATGTAATCAAGCATCTTTCCTGCCGAAGCCATCACGTAAGGGATGGTGGAAATAACGCTTGAACCTAACTGACTTCGCACACATGCAGCAACTCCGAAAGTCATTACATAGAGCGAAACGAGCAGCAGAATATGCTGCCATACAAAAGATATAACTTCTTCTTTCTTAATCATTTATATTATTTTCTTAATCAATTCATTCAGTTTATCCTCTCTGATAATCTTCGGCTGGGCCTTGCCAGCGAGAATGAGAATCTTCTTGCCGTTACGATAAATATGAAGCTGTCGTGAGCGAACCACGGCTGTCAACTCCTCATCATTCTTCATAGCTTGCCAGATAGGATAATATACTCCCTCAGGTTCAAACAACTTCTTTTGAAGATGCGAGCAGAGGTTTGTTGTATCAATAGTTATTGCCATATTTCCTTCAACTTCTTCTTATCACTTTAAAATCCCAACTCCACATCTTTGCCGAATGGTGCGAGCGAAAGCGCGGCCATCTTGAAATGCTGTTTTCCCCAAGGAATGCCGATGATGGTACATGCAAGAGCCAGACTTCCGGTGAAATAACCGATGGCAGCTTCGAGACCTCCGAAGAGCCACCAAAGTAAGTTTCCTATTATGCGCATAAGATTATTCTTTTATATTTTTGATTATATCAAGAATGGATCAAGCGTAGCCAGCAGTTCGGCTTTATCTACCACACCGCTTGTGCGCCACAATACTTCTCCGTTTCGGAAAAGCATCAGCGTAGGCACGGATTGGATGCGGTATTGGCTTGCTGTTACGCCGTACTTATCAACATCCACCTTGATGATTCGGATGCGGTCGCCCAACACACTCTTCACCTGTTCCAGAATGGGGTGCATCGCCTTGCAAGGTTGGCACCAGGTAGCAAAGAAATCGACCAGAACAAGCTGGCCACTGTTTATTACATTATTGAATGTCTCCATAATTATTTATCTATTTCTGTGAAACGATTGAAAGTTCTGCCGTCCCTCGTAACTTTCCCGAAGAACATGTTTTCCGGTCTTACCCAATAGGCTTGGTCTCCATAGAGAGCCTGATAAACCACCATGCGCTCCTGGGTCTCGGAATCGAAGGCAGAATGGATGAACTTGTATTTGCCGCCCTTGAAGTGCTGGAAATATCTTTCTTCCTTTGCCGAAAACTCCATCAGCATTTTCTGGGCAAGGGGAGCGTACCAGGTCTTCACCTCCTGCTCTGTAGGTGTGTGACCGCCAGGGAAATGGAAGGCTTGATTGTAATGCTGCAGGAAGAGAGGGGAGAAGTGAGCCAGGGTGTCCTGCTCACCAAAAAGTCCCCACACACGATTCTTATAATAGGGGTTGCAATGGTCAAACTGCACGGCTTCCAGATCTGCAAACTCCTCTATCAGCGCCTCGTCAATCACCAGCTGCTGATTTCCGTCCCTTCTCGGCGCCTTGTATTCATGCTCGCCGATGCGCTCCTTCAGAAACTCCGTCATCATGAAATACGGATTGCCGAGCAGGGCAGGAATGCCCACCACCGGAGCCAGCATCTGGGCGAGGAAAGAGCCGCAGCTGTTGCCCAGAAGCAAGTCGGGCTGTTCGCGGTCGATGATGGAGCGAATCTCTTTCAGTGCCTCCTTGGGGTGCAAAGGGAGGTCGGGAGTCAGCACCACCGCCGTCCCCTCAAACGCCTCTTTCAAGGCTCTCGCCATCGGACAGCTGCCCGTGGCGAAGAATCCGTGTAGGAATAATATCTTCTTCATGCTCTAATCATTTGATAATGATGCGCCTGTAATTTAGGGAGATAAGCCATGCTCAACTCCCATATTAGGCAATATATCTGCAAAAATACAAAAAATATTCAGAAAAGTGATTTTATGGATGGATTTTGTTGGCAGGGCGAACTTGATTTAACCTTATTTTATAAGATAGAGGGATATTTTGATAATCAGAAATCCTTAATGACCGGATTCATGAATATATGTACACATATACACCAAGGGGAGTTTGCTCGTGATGAGTAAACTCCCCTATAATTATCTTAAAAAATCTTATTTGTTCAATAGAAAGTTTTGATATTCAGAATATAATCATTATATTTGCACGTAATATTAGTGGTGTTATTATGTGCAATATTAAATATTATATAGCTGAAACTGCTGCATATTTCGGCAACATGTTGGGCGAAAAAGTAGCTTTGGAACCAGCAGATAAAGATTTGCTGGAAGGAATCCCTATGAATGTTTCTTCCAGGTTCTCTTTTTATAAAGGATGTATTTGGGGGCAGCACATTTTGATGGCTTACCTAAAGGATGGTGACTCTGTGCCACCTGCCCAGTTGAAGAAACAATTGGATATTATAGGTCGACAGACACAGCTCGTCGTCGTATTAATCACTCCATCCATTTCATCTTATAATAAGGTAAGATTGGTGGCACAAAAAGTTAACTTTGTTATCCCCAACAGGCAAATGTTCCTGCCATCTCTTTTGCTTGACATCAAGCCAGACAGGAAGGTTGGCTTGGATTTGAAAGAAACCATTCCTCCCTTTGCCCAATGTTTGTTGCTTTATCATTTGCAGATTGAATCCATTGTTGGGACAACTGGTTATGGACTGAGCGATAAGTTTGGCGTTTCTTATGCGACCGCAAACAAATCATTGCGCTGGCTTGTCTCCAAAGATCTGATTAAGTTGGAAGGAACAAAGACCAAGACGGTGCAAATTGATATAAGCAATAGGGAACTTTGGAATAAAGCATTGCCAATGTTGGTTTCTCCGATTGAGCAGCTTTATTATACGGATGCAGTACTTGAAGGACAACAGATAAGTGGGGTGAATGCGCTGGCTTTCTACACGATGCTTAATGAAGAATCATGGCAGTGTTGGACTGTTACAAAGAAAGAGCTGAAAACTCTGGCCATCGTAACCGACAAGCAGTTCGGAGAAAATGAAATTCAAGTATGGAAGTATAACCCAAAAATGTTAAGTACTGAAGGAGTGGTTGATAAGCTTTCGCTTTATCTGTCATTGAAAGACAATGAAGATGAGCGAATACAAATAGAGTTAGAACGATTAATAAATGAAATGTCATGGTAAGAGGAATAGATACTTTCAAGGAGTTCTTCAAAGGTTTTGAGGACAATTATGTTATAATAGGTGGCACGGCATGCGAAATTCATGAGGATTTGTATGCTCAGGTACCTCGTGCTACTAAGGATATTGACATTATCTTAGTGGTTGAAGCTTTGTCGGCTGAGTTTGTTGCTAAATTCTGGGAGTTTGTAAAAAAAGGCAATTATGAGCAGCGAAACAAGGGTGTTAATGAGAATGTTGAGCCCAAACATGAATATTTCCGCTTCATGAAGCCTGCTAATTCTGCTTTCCCATATCAGGTTGAACTCTTCTCACGTAGTCTTGGCTTGATGAATTTCCCAGAGGAGGCTCGTATCACACCGATTCCAGTGGATGAAGACCTTTCAAGTTTATCGGCAATACTCATGGATGAAGACTATTATCGTTTCACGATAGAACATAGCTTGCAGGAAGATGGCGTGCATATCGCCAATATCGAGAGTCTTATCTGTTTGAAAAGCAAGGCTTTCTTGGATTTAAGTCAAAGAAAAGCTAAAGGTGAAAGTGTTGATAGCAAGCATATTGCAAAGCATAAGAAAGATGTCTTTCGTCTTGCAGCAATGCTTACTCCAGCAAGTAGATATGAACTGCCCGACATATTAAAAACAGATGTTAGTGACTTTTGTGATGCTATCATGCAGGATTTGCCAAATGCCGATTTCATCAAGTCTGCAGGTCTTGGCAATGTTACAAGCCTGCAGATTATAGAACAACTTAAGAAATCAATGTTGTAGTTATGGTTAAGATACAATATGCTTCAGATTTGCATCTGGAATTCATGGAGAATACCCTGTATTTGGAGACTCATCCTCTTCAGCCTGTTGCTGACATCCTGGTGTTGGCTGGAGATACTGGCTATTTAGGTGATGAAGGCTTTGTCAAGCATCCATTCTGGGATTGGGCTTCAGAGAATTTCAAGGAAGTAATAGTAATACCAGGTAATCATGAGTTTTATTTGGGTTATGACTTGGGGCAACTCTATGATGGATGGTGTATGCAAATTCGGCACAATATCAGATGCTATTATAATGCTGTAATACATCTTTCGGATGATACAGACCTCATCGTTTCTACACTATGGGGATATATAGAGCCGCAGGATGCTTTTTCAACCGAGCGCAGAGTAAATGATTTCTACCGTATTAAGGATTGTGGCGTTGTGATAAACAGTGAACGGTTTAATCAAGAGCATGCTAAGTGCCGCGCTTTCATAGAAAAGGCTGTTAGTGAAAGCCAGGCAGAGCATATTGTTGTGGCAACGCATCATGTTCCATCATTTCAACTGGTGTCTCCGGATTTTAAGGGAAGTCCGATAAACGGTGCTTTCACAGCAGAGCTGGGGAACTTCATTGCTTATAGCCGAATAGACTATTGGATTTATGGTCATTCTCATCGTAACATAGACAGGATAATAGGAAATACTCAATGTGTTTCGAATCAGCTTGGGTATGTGAATCATGGAGAATCTGAGTCTTTTGATTCAAAGAAATGTATTAATTTAATGCTTTAGTTGAGGCTCTACATTATTTAGAGAAGCAATAGCGTCCGTACTGCGGACGCTATTGGCTTAAGCTCATAAAAAGACACTGCCCCTTCATGACACCCTTGGAAATTCGTAATTTGGCACTTAAGTTATACGTGTCGAATGGCATTCTGTTAGTTACCAGTGTATTCGCATTTTGCCCCCCAAAAAATCCTTAATGACCGAAAATGACCGTGACCTTAATGACCGGACCCTTTGGGGGGATTGAAAATGAAAATGACCCTTAATGACTTTGACCCTTCATGACCGGAATTCTCAGTAGAACGAAAACGGCCGCTCTCCTCATGATTTTTACTCAGAGGTGAGCGGTCTATTTTTATGGTTGAGTCTCCTTATTATAATAAGGTAGACTCCATGTTCTTTATCCCATGCAGCTCGTTACTCCGAGCGTAGTAGCGATAGCGGTCAGTATGCTGATGGCTATCT
>ENA-OPBO01000029-OPBO01000029.1-human-gut-metagenome-genome-assembly--contig:-NODE-29-length-111920-cov-9.090073_pt1 | contig 111920 bp, 85 predicted proteins | sample MGYA00241071_ERZ501458 | MGnify/ENA primary metagenome ERZ501458 (study PRJEB25962, sample SAMEA2042509) | human gut metagenome | biome: human gut; feature: human-associated habitat; material: faeces... | reverse complement strand
GCGAGCTGGGTTCAGAACGTCGTGAGACAGTTCGGTCTCTATCTATCGTGGGCGTGGGAGTTTTGAGTGGTGCCGTCACTAGTACGAGAGGACCGTGATGGACAGACCTCCGGTTTACCAGTTGTGCCGCCAGGCGCACCGCTGGGTATCTGAGTCTGGATTGGATAAGCGCTGAAAGCATCTAAGTGCGAAGCCAGCCGCAAGATGAGAACTCCATTGAGGGTCGTCAGAGACGATGACGTTGATAGGATGCAGGTGTAAAGACAGCGATGTCAAAGCCGAGCATTACTAATTGCCCGAACACTTTCTTTATGAAAGTTCATAGTTTCAACTGTATGTACAGTCTGAATGGTGCTGAAAGTTGTAATTCAACATTCAACAATCAACATTCAACATTACTTATGCGTTTGCTTGTGTGCAAATACGTCATAACCCATTATCAGGTGGTTATTGCGGTGAGGTCCCACCTCTTCCCATTCCGAACAGAGAAGTTAAGCTCACTTGCGCCGATGGTACTGCAATGCAATGCGGGAGAGTAGGTAGCCGCCTCCTTTCAATTTCAGAAGCCTCGATTACGAAAGTAGTCGGGGCTTTTTTGTTTTCATGCAGTTTTGCTTTCTTATCGCAGCTTTATCCCACAGATTACGCGGCTCCTTTTATCTTTTTACCTATTCGGTCCTGGATTTTGTAAATGTGTATAGATTCAAAATAAAAAAGGCTGACCAGTAAGGTCAGCCCAATTTGATATTATTTGTTTTTACGGTGATTTCGTGTCTTCTGCTTTGACTTTTTCGCTTTGCTGGAAGAAGTGTTAGCTGCAGGCTTTTCCTTGCGTACTGGAGCCGAATCGCCGGCTAGGGTGAAATCTAGTTGTTTCTTCTCCAGGTTGGCTTGCGCCACCTTAATGCGGATAGCGTCGCCTAATTGATATTTATTATGGTGACGACGACCAATCAAACAGAAGTTCTTTTCGTCGAAGTCGTAATAATCGTCAGCGATGTCGCGCATCGGAATCATTCCTTCACAATGGTTTTCGTCTATGGTAGCATAAATTCCGTAAGAAGTAATACCGCTTATATGGGCATCGAATTCCTCGCCGAGTTTATCTCCCATGAATTCTACCATCTTATATTTGATACTGTCACGTTCTGCATTCTGTGCAATCTGTTCCATTTCAGAGCAATGCTCACAGAGTTCTTCGTAATGTTTCTCGTTGGCACTTCTGCCGCCATCTGCGTACTTAGTAAGCAAGCGATGAACCATCGTATCTGGATAACGGCGGATAGGTGAGGTGAAGTGGGTGTAGTATTCAAATGCCAGTCCAAAGTGTCCGATGTTGTGAACGGAGTACTTTGCCTTCATCATGGCTCGGAGTGCAACCATCTGGATGAGATTGTTCTCTGGTTTGCCTTCGCAATCTGACATCAACTTATTGAGACTTCTTGCTGTAGCGCCCTTCGTACCCTCTGTTTTCATCTTATAACCAAACTTCACAACGAATTCACGCAAGGTTTCCAACTTCTGTGGGTCAGGATTGTCGTGAATACGATAAGGAAGCGTCTTTGGCTTCTTTCCTTTCTTTACCTTTCCGATACTTTCTGCCACTGTACGGTTGGCGAGTAGCATGAATTCCTCTACGAGTTTATTGGCATCCTTAGAGCGCTTGTAGTAGCAGCTTACTGGTTTCCCCTTTTCGTCAACGTCGAAATGCAACTCTTCGCGGTCAAACTTAACAGCACCATTTTTGAATCTTGCGGCACGCAGTTTCTTAGCCAGTCTGTCAAGCGTAATGAGCTGAAGTGCGTTTTCTCCCTGATAAGGATGTTCCTTGGTTTCGGCTGGAGCAGGTTCGCCAGTACCATCAATCACACCATTTGCTTCGAGGAGTTCCTGTACCTCTTCATATTTATATCGGCGGTCGCTCTCTATGACGGTATGTACGATGCGATAGTTCTTGACTTCGGCATTGTTGTCGAGTTCGAAGATGACGCTGTACGCAAGTTTTTCTTCATTAGGACGAAGCGAGCAGATAAAGTTACAGAGACGCTCTGGGAGCATCGGGATGGTGCGATCTACGAGATATACAGATGTTGCACGTTTCACAGCTTCCTTGTCGATGATGCTGCCCTCTGTGACGTAATGTGACACATCTGCGATATGAACACCTACCTGCCAGTTACCATTCTCCAATCTCTGGATACTGAGGGCATCATCAAAGTCCTTGGCATCCTTCGGGTCGATGGTGCAAGTGAATACCTTGCGGAAGTCCTCTCGTTCTTTGTAATCCTGTTCTGTGATTTCGCCGCTTATCTTGTTGGCTGCATCTTCTACATTCTTTGGATATTTATAAGGTAATCCATATTGAGCAAGAATAGAATTCATCTCAACATCATTATCACCCATCTGGCCAAGAATGTCAACAACCTCGCCAATAGGACTCTTGTTTTCTCCATCCGGCCACTCGATAATCCGGACTACTGCCTTGTCATCGGTCTTTCCTCCCTTCACCTTTCTTCTAGGAATGATGATGTTGTGAGCAAAGACATCGCCAGGTGTCACGAGGTAAGCCAGATCCTTATCTACTTTCAGACGTCCTACGAAGGTATCTTTAGCGCGTTCAAGGATTTTGTTGACCTGTGCCTCCTTGATGTGGTTCTTACGGCGAGCGAGGAAGGTGAATTCCACCCTGTCGCCATTAAGTGCTCCCATCGAATTGCGTTCTGAAACGAAAATAGGCTTCTCGCTATCATCAGGGATAACAGAGTTTTTGCCATTTGCCTTTCTAACGAATTTACCTTCCATCACCTGTATGCTTTGATTCAGGCGATAAGAATTATCACTTACCTTAGCCAGGTAGTCATCCCATGCCATTTCCTCCATAATGTCAATCGCCAGCATCTTGAGTGGATGCGTCGTGAGATGGAGGGAACGGAATATCTCTTTAAAGCTGAGCGTTTCGCCCGGTCTTTCGGCAAAGAATTCCTGCAGCATCTCAGTGAGCTGCGCTTTGTTCATTCTTTTGCCACCTTTTTTACCTTTTCCCATAAATTATGACTATTATTAGTTTTATAAGGCAAAGAAACAAAAAAAAAAGGAGAAAACAAAGTTTCTTGGCATCTTTTTTCGTTTTTTATTAAATATGAGGCAAAACAGACCATAATATGTCTTCATTTTTCGTATTTCAGAGCAGAATATAGCTTATTGATTCTTTTTGTCTGTTCGTAAATATAGTTCTTCCAAAATTGTGTTTAGGGGGGCTCGGATGTTACAATACTGTTACAACTTGAAATATCGGTAACAAATATTTCGTAATAACGGAAATTCTTATTATATTTGCAACCGAAACGTAACAAACATTTCCACAAATACAAATGAATATGGATACAAGTCAATATCTTGTGATTTTTTTTCAGATTCTCGGTTCTTTAGCTTTGCTCATCTATGGTATGAAGGTGATGAGTGAGGCCTTGCAGAAGATGGCAGGATCTCAGTTGCGCCACATTTTGGGTGCTATGACAACCAACCGATTTACGGGAATGCTTACAGGTACCTTTATTACCTGTGCCGTTCAGAGTTCCTCTGCAACTACCGTTATGACGGTTTCTTTTGTAAATGCAGGTTTGCTGACCTTAGCCCAAGCAATTTCCGTTATTATGGGTGCCAACATTGGTACCACGTTTACGGCTTGGATTATGTCGCTGGGTTATAATGTAGATTTAACGATTGTCGTATTCCCTGCGTTCTTCCTCGGCATTATGCTGATTTATAGTAAGAAGCGCCGTTATTTCGGAGATTTCCTTTTTGGTATCGCCTTCCTCTTCTTCTCGCTCGTTCTGTTGAGTAGTGCGGGTAAGGCTCTTGATTTGGAACATAATCCAGCGGTTATCGATTTCTTTGGATCTTTTGATACGAAGAGTCATTTTACGATTGTAGTCTTCCTCCTGATTGGTACACTTATAACCTGTATCGTACAGAGTTCGGCAGCTGTGATGGCCATCACCATCTTACTCTGTTCTACGGGTGTACTTCCTATCTATCTAGGCATAGCCTTGGTGATGGGTGAGAATATCGGAACTACCGCTACAGCCAATCTTGCCGCTTTGGGTGCCAATGCCCAGGCTCGTCGTGCAGCCTTGGCCCATCTGGTATTCAATGTCTTTGGTGTAATCTGGGTTCTCTGCCTGTTCTATCCATTTGTAGATTTCGTTTGCTCTATCGTGGGGTATGATCCTGATGGTGGTATGTCTGCGGCACAGAAGGCAAAGTTGTTGCCAATTGTTCTGGCGATGTTCCATACCTGTTTCAATGTTTGCAACACGGGCGTTCTGATTTGGTTTATCCCACAGTTGGAAAAAGTTGTCTGCAAACTTATCAAGCCTAAGGCAGATAAGGAGGATGAAGATTTCCGTTTGCGCTTTATCCAGGCTGGCATCATGAAGACACCAGAACTTTCTGTCTTCGAGGCACAGCAGGAAATCGGCAGTTTCGGCGAGCGCATCCATCGTATGTTTAGTATGGTGAGAGAGTTGCTGGATACTCAGGATTCCAAGACTTTCGACAAACTCTATGAGCGTATCGAGAAGTATGAGGGTATTTCTGATAATATGGAGATTGAGATTGCCAAGTATCTTGATCAGGTGAGCGATGCTCATCTGAGTGATGATACCAAGGCGAAGATCCGTGCGATGTTGCGTGAGATTTCTGAAATCGAGAGTATTGGTGACAGTTGCTTTAATCTTGCCCGCACCATTAAGCGCAAGGGTGAAAACAAGGAGGAGTTTACTGCCAAGCAGAGTGAAAACATTCATCAGATGTTTAAGTTGGTAGATGAGGCGCTGACTCAGATGAACTATATGTTTGCTCATGAACGCCATTCTATCAGTCTCAACCATACGTACAATATCGAGACTGAGATTAATAATTATCGTACTCAGTTGAGAAACCAGAACCTGGATGATGTGGATAACCATCTTTATACCTATGGTGTAGGTACATTGTATATGGATATCATTCAGGAATGCGAAAAACTGGGTGATTATGTGGTTAATGTCGCCGAGGCTCGCATGGGAGTCAGAACATCTGAGGCTGTGTAATGCAGAATGTTATTGATAGAAAGAAAATAAAAGTAATAAAAGCAAACGGGGAAGTATCAATGGATGCTTCCCTGTTTGCTTTTGTTGTTTATATATTCTGAATGTTTTTATTTTTCCAATATTTCCTTCAGTTCCTTCATACCATCTGAAGCCCCTTTCATGATGTGCTCTATCTTGTAATATCCATTGGTGTTTACGGCACCCGGGTCTATCAGATAGATAGGAATGTGAGGCTTGGTATATGAAATCAGACCAGCAGCAGGATAAACGTTGAGTGAGGTTCCGATAATGACGAAGATATCGGCTTGCTGTACAGCTTCGGCTGCCGGCTCAATCATAGGAACGCTTTCGCCGAAGAAAACGATAAATGGGCGCAACAGGCTTCCATCTCCAGCTTCGGTTCCAGGTTTTACCTCGCAGTCATCCTCAGGTAATTCCTTGATGTAGCGATAGTCGTAAGGGTCTCGTGAAGAGCAAACCTTTGATAGTTCGCCATGCAGATGGATTACATTCTTGGAACCTGCCTTCTCATGCAGATTATCTACATTTTGGGTGATTACCGTCACATCGAAGTCTTTTTCCAGTTCCTTGATAAGTTTATGCCCCTCGTTAGGTTGTGCAGCATAGAGTTTATGGCGCAACATATTATAGAAGTTTGTTACTAGGGTAGGGTCAGCTTCCCATCCCTCATGGGTAGCTATCTGTTCTACAGGATAGTTTTCCCATAATCCATCATTGCCACGGAAAGTTTTGAAACCACTCTCCACAGACATGCCTGCACCGGTTAAAAATACGAGTTTCTTCATCTTATCACGTTTTAATTATTCATATTTTCTTAATCTTTTTATTAAGAATGCACAAATTTAGCAATTTTTCTGCAAATAACATCGTTTTAAGCGAGAAAAATGTTATCTTTGCACTCGTTTTAAGGACAAAAAGTACATTTTAAGATTATTAATACATTATTATAAATAAATTTTATGGATAAAGTAAGTTATGCTTTGGGCATCGGCATCGGTCGCCAGTTGGCTTCTATGGGTGCAGAGAGTTTGAATATTGATGATTTTGCACAGGCTGTAAAGGATGCCATCGCCGGTAAACTTCAGCTCGGCGAGCAGGAGGCTCAGGAGTTGGTACAGAACTTCTTTGCAGAGCAGGAGGCTAAGGCTCAGGCTGCTGCTGCCGAGAAGGGCAAGGTTGCTAAGGAAGCTGGTGAGAAGTTCCTCGCCGAGAACGGCAAGAAGGATGGTATCATCACTACTAAGAGCGGTTTGCAGTATCAGGTTTTGCGTGAAGGTAATGGCAAGGCTCCTAAGGCTACCGATCAGGTAGAGTGCCACTATGAGGGAACGCTTATCGACGGTACTAAGTTTGACAGTTCTTACGACCGTGGTCAGACTGCTACCTTCCCATTGAACCAGGTTATCGCTGGTTGGACAGAGGGTCTTCAGCTCATGACCGAGGGTGCCAAGTTCCGTTTCTTCATCCCTTATCAGTTGGGTTATGGCGAGCGTGGTGCAGGTGCATCTATCCCTCCATTCTCAGCATTGATTTTCGATGTTGAGCTCGTTGCCGTTAAGTAATCTGTTAGTAGATATATTTAAATGAAGTAAAGGCAATCCTGGAATATAATAGATAAAAATAAAGATTTAAAATATAAATAAGAAAATGAAAAAGTTATTTTTCGGAGCCCTCGTGGCTTGTGCTGCTGCTACATTCGTAGGTTGTGGCAATTCTACTCCTAAGGCAGATCTCAAGACTGATGTAGATACAATGAGCTATGCTATGGGTATGTCTCAGACTCAGGGTCTGAAGGAGTTTTTGGTAGAGCGCATGGGCGTTGATACTGCTTACATGGATGATTTCATCAAGGGTCTTAACGATGGTGCCAACGCTGGTGACGACAAGAAGAAGGCTGCTTACTACGCAGGTATCCAGATTGGTCAGCAGATCTCTAACCAGATGGTTAAGGGCATCAACCACGAGGTATTCGGTGAGGATTCTACAAAGTCTATCTCTCTGAAGAACTTCATGGCTGGTTTCATCACAGGTACTACAGGCAAGAAGGGCTTGATGACAGTTGAGCAGGCTGCTCAGATAGCTCAGGCTAAGATGATGGCTATCAAGGCTAAGAACATGGAGAAGGAATATGGTCCTAACAAGGTTGCTGGTGAGAAGTTCCTCGCTGCCAACAAGAAGAAGCCAGGAGTTGTTACTCTGCCTTCAGGTGTTCAGTACAAGGTAATCAAGGAGGGTAACGGCCCTATGCCAAAGGATACTTCTATGGTTAAGGTTAACTACGAGGGTAAGACAATCGACGGCAAGGTATTCGATTCTTCTTTCAAGCGTGGTCAGGCCGTAGATCTCCGTGCTAACCAGGTTATCAAGGGTTGGACTGATGCTTTGGTTCACATGCCAGCAGGTTCTGTTTGGGAGGTTTACATTCCTCAGCAGTTGGCTTACGGTGAGCGTGAGCAGGGTCAGATCAAGCCATTCTCTGTATTGATCTTCAAGATTGAGTTGATTTCAGTTGGTGGCAAGTAATTTTTGTGGGAACTCATTTTTATAGAGGACTTATAAATGAAGAAAATATTAATGACAGCACTCGTCCTCGTGGCGGGTGCTTCTTTGTTTACAGCTAGTGCTGCAAGCAAGAAGAAGGTTAAGAAGGCGGCTACTCTTGTTGAGTTGAAATCATCAGCCGATTCTTTGAGTTATGTAGCTGGTATGAATGCCACTCGTGGTCTGATTCCTTATATCCAGCAGAGTTTTCAGGTAGATACTGCCTATATGGAGAATTTCCTTCGTGGTTACAAGGATGCGCTTGCCATGGGTATCAATCCTAAGACCGTAGCTTATTCTGCAGGTATGGAGGTTGCTAAACTGGTAGAGAAGCGCGTATATCCTGGCACAAAGGAAGAGTTGAAGAGTACAGGCGATTCTATCAGCCATGCTATGTTCCAGAATGGTTTTATCGCAGCTTTGGCTAATGATACAACATTCTTTACCTCTAAGGCTGCTGCCGATTTCCAGAAGGAAGCTTTGGCTGGTGCCGGCGAGAAGTTCCTTGCTGCTAATGCCAAGAAACCTGGTGTAAAGGTGTTGCCTAGCGGTTTGCAGTATAAGGTGATTACCGAAGGTCATGGCGAGGTGCCTAAGGCTAGCGATGAGGTAGAAGTTATCTACGAGGGTCGTCTGATTGATGGTACCGTTTTTGATGCTACATCCAAGCATGGTGGCAGCAAGACTGACAAGTTCCGTGCCAATGGCTTGATTAAGGGTTGGACCGAGGCGCTTACTCTGATGCCTGTGGGCAGTAAGTGGCAGGTTTACATTCCTTACGAGTTGGCTTACGGCGAGCGTCAGGCTGGTCAGATTCCTCCATACTCTACTTTGGTGTTCGACCTGGAGCTTGTCAGCATCGTAAAGCCTGAGGTTAAGGCTGAGCCTGCTGGCGAGTTGAAGGAAGATGTAGCCGTAGGAGCAGAGAAGAAGGTGGCTAAACCTGCAGCCAAGAAAGCTGCGCATTCAAAGAGGAGAAAGTAATTACTGAATTCATTTCAACAAGTAATTACTACTAAAATATAATAAGGTAAGAGCCAAGGATAGAGTGTTATCTTTGGCTCTTTTGTTTCTTTTACGTTTGTGTTTGTTGCTTTTGCATAAAAAACGGGAAAGCGAATCTGTTAGTTCTCTTATTTGCATTATCTTTGCATATGATAATAAACAACTTCAATAATCATTTTTTTAACCTAAAAGATAATGATGAAACAAATTACAACAACCGTATGTGCAACTGTGCTGATGGCTAGTTGCTGTAACATAAACAATACGGAGCAGCAAGTGAACCAACAGGTAGATGAACTCTACAGCAGAATGTCACAGCCAGAGCGTATCGCTCAGTTGAGAAGTGGGTATATGGATGAGCTTTTTGATGCGGAAGGCAATTTGGATACCGTCAAATGCAAGCAGCTCTTTCCTTATGGTATTGGACATTTTTCTCAGTACGCCAGTCAGGAATTGGTTGATGCCAATTTCTTGCGAAAGCGTGTGGCTGTTGTACAAGATTGGTTGATACATCATACCCCAAATGGTATCCCGGCTCTTTTTCACGAGGAAGTTCTTTCGGGTATCAATACGCAAGATGCAACAGTCTATCCACAGCAGATAGGTCAGGCTTGCTCATTCAATCCAGAGTTGGCAGAGCTCAAGACTTTGCAGACAGGTACCGCTCTTCGCAAGATGGGTGGCGTATTGTCGCTTTCCCCTATGGTAGACGTCTGCCGTACTCCAAGTTTTAATCGTCTGGAAGAATCATACGGTGAGGATGGCTATCTTTCTGCCGTTATGGGTACTGCTTTTGTCAAGGGTCTTCAGCAGGGTGACCTCAAAAAGGGAGTGGGAGCTTGCTCTAAACACTATCTGGGATATGGTGGTGGCGGTGATGCTGATGAGAAGGAGATGATGGAAGATATCCTTTTGCCCCATGAGACGATGATTCGTCTGGCAGGTAGCAAGGCTTTGATGCCGGGTTATCATGCTGTTCATGGTACCAAGTGCGTGGCAAATAGTGAGATCCTCAACGATATTTTGCGAGATTATCTCGGATTCGATGGAATGGTGGTGAGCGATTATACTGCCATTGACCAGTTGCCGGGACTAGATACTCCTCTTCAGAAAGCTGTGGCTGCTATCAATGGTGGCAATGATGTTGATTTCCCTAGAGGTGAAAATTATCAGTATTTACAGGAAGCCTTGGATAAGGGACTTGTTAAGAAAGAAGTCTTTGAGCGTGCTGTAAAGGATGTTCTGCGTTATAAGATTCGTGCAGGACTGATGGATAAGAATCCATATCTGTATAGTACGGAGGATGTAAAGCTTGATACTAAGGAAGAACGGCAGACGGCTTACGATATTGCCAGCCAGTCTATCGTCTTGTTGGAGAATAATGGTGTTTTGCCTCTTGTGAAGGAGGCTGATGTTAACAGCGTCAAGCAGGTTAAGAATATCTTGCTCACGGGTCCTAATGCCAATTCTATCTGGGCGATGTGTGGTGACTACTCTTTCCCTTCAATGTTCTATTTCTGGCAGAGTTGGAAGAAAAAGTGGGATGATAGCCACTTGCCACATATCGTTAAATTGCTAGAGGCAATGCAGGCAAGTAAACCTGAGGGTATTAATATTAAGTATTCTCGTGGTTGCGACTGGACAGAGGAGATAGAGACCAAGTTTGAAGAGTCTGGCGATAAGCGTGCCTGGGAGTATCAGCTCCTGCATCGCAAGGTTGATTCAGGCGAGAAGGCAGACAAGGCAGAAGCTTTGGCGATGGCAAAGGAAAGCGATGTTATCGTTGCTGCTGTAGGCGAGAATGTGATGCTCTGTGGTGAGAACCGTGAGCGAGATGGTCTCAAGCTTCCTGGTAAGCAAGAGGAATATGTTGAGGAACTCTTGGCTACGGGTAAACCTGTAGTCCTGGTAGTCTTCGGCGGTCGTGCGCAGGTTATCTCCAAGATAGCCAAGCGTTGTGCAGCAGTCATCCAAGCCTGGTATCCTGGTGAAGAGGGTGGTACAGCTGTGGCTGACATTCTTTATGGCAAGATTTCACCATCTGCCAAGCTGAGTGTCAGCTATCCTAATACTGAGGTTTATGAGCCTATCTGCTATAATTATTCCACCCGTCAGGATGCCCGTGTAGAGTGGCCTTTCGGTTATGGATTGAGTTATACAACCTTTGCCTATAAGAACTTGCAGGCTGTTAAGGAGCTCTCTACGGCTTCAGAGTCGAGCAATATCTACTTTGAGGTTACCAATACGGGTAAGGTTCGTGCCGATGAGATAGCGCAGGTATATCTGTCGCCAACTCAGAGCAACCAGCAGATTCATCCTATTCAGTTGCAGGGCTTTACCCGCATCTCTCTCAATCCTGGCGAAACCAAGAGAGTATGCATCAAGTTCTATACTGATCAGTTTGGTTATTATTCTCATCGAGGCAATCGTCAATGGAACATAGCTCCAGGAACGTATGAACTGAAGATTGGAGCCTCTTCTCAAGACATCCGTCTTAAGCAGCAGATAGTTTTGACGGGTGATAAAGTGGTGAAACCTTTGCGTGATCATTACTTCTCCGAGGTTATCAGATAAGCGTATGATTTTTCTACTAAAAGTAGCAAAATGCCAAGGTTTTTGGTTAAAAACAGTATAAAAAACAACAAAATGCACGGATATTGCAAAATATTCGTGCATTTTGTTTGCAGTTTCAATAGATTTTATTAATTTTGCTATCTGGTATAGAAAAGTACCTTATAAATAGAATAATATAAAACAAAACGAAATGGAGAAAATAGACAATCTAGACAGAAAGATTCTCGGCATCCTTTCTAAGAATGCCCGTATTCCTTTCAAAGACGTAGCCGCAGAATGTGGCGTGTCTCGTGCTGCCATCCATCAGCGTGTTCAGCACTTGATGGAGGATGGTTTCATCACCGGTAGCGGTTTTGATGTAAACCCTAAAAGCCTGGGTTATTCTACCTGCACTTATGTAGGTTTGAACTTGGAGCGCGGTAATATGTATAAAAAGGTGGTAGAGCGCTTGCAGAACATTCCTGAAATCGTAGAGTGCCACTTTACAACCGGTTCATACACCATGCTGATCAAGCTTTATGCCCGCGACAACGAGCAGCTCATGGATCTGCTCAACAATAAGCTTCAGGCTATCCCTGGTGTGGTTTCTACCGAAACGCTTATCTCTCTTGAGCAGAGCATCAAGCGTGAGATTCCTGTACTTCTCGATGAAGATTAATAAGTGTCTCCATACCTGAGTACGATTTTTAGAAGATCTTGAATCATTATTTTTTGAAAGATAAACAAATGGAAACATTTGACTTAGAGTCGCATCTCCAGGATGCATACTCTAGATTTCCCGAAGCGAAGCATCAGCCTGTAATTGGCCTTACTGCCAATTATGAAGGTATCGATGCTACGCTTCGCGACCGTTATTATAAGCAGGTAATAGCGGCTGGCGGTACGCCAGTCATTATTCCTCCTGTTGCCGATGCTCAGGTCATCGTCAATACCTTGGAGCATCTTGATGGATTGATTCTGACGGGTGGCGGCGACCATAATCCGCTGTGGATGGGCGAAGAGCCTTCTCCCCGTCTTCACAACATCAATCAGGAACGTGATGCTGCCGAACTGATGATTACCCGATTGGCTTTCAACCGCCAGATTCCGATGCTTGGCATCTGCCGGGGTATCCAGACCCTCGCCATTGCGCTGGGCGGAAAGGTGTGTCAGGATATCAAGCAGCTGGTAAAGCACAGCCAGGATGCCGACCGTACTGAACCTACCCACATCGTAGAAATCAGGAAAGATTCCACCTTATATAATATATATAATAAGGAGAAGATCTTTGTCAACTCGTTCCACCATCAGGCGGTAAGCGAGCCAGGCAATCATCTGCGCACCATCGCCAAATCTTCCGACCATATTATCGAGGCTGTAGAGAGTAGCGAATATAAGCAGATTCTCGGTGTGCAATGGCATCCGGAATGGCTGGAAGAAGAAGGATTGAAGATTTTCCAATGGCTGGTTAATCAGGCTAACAACTTTTATGCAGCCAAGCAGTTGCATAAGCGCATCCTTACGCTCGATACCCATTGTGATACTCCGATGTTCTTCCCTCAGGGCATCAAGTTTGATCATCGCGATTCCCGCATCCTGGTTGATCTCCATAAGATGACCGATGGTCATCAGGATGCTACCACGATGGTAGCTTACCTGCCACAGCCTCAGATAGGCGAGAGCTTCAGCAGCAAGGTGGCTTTCGATGTAAAGGGACCTGCGCAGTATGCCGACCTCATCTTCGACAAGATAGAAGAGATTGTGAGCAAGAACAGGCAGTATCTCAGCATAGCCCGCACTCCTGCCGATCTTTATAGCGATAAGCGGAATGGCAGAAAGAGCATCATGCTCGGCATCGAGAACGGTCTCGCCCTGGAGCACGATATCAGTAACGTGAAGCATTTCGCCCAGCGCGGCATCGTTTATATCACGCTCTGCCATAATGGTGATAATGATATCTGCGATAGTGCCCGTGGCTGCAATACCCATAATGGTGTGAGCAGTTTTGGCGAGAAGGTGATTCAGGAGATGAACCGCCTGGGCATCATGGTAGATTTGAGTCATGGTGGCGAGAAGAGTTTCTACGATGCACTTGATATCAGCCAGACTCCTATTGTCTGCAGTCATAGCAGCAGCCGTGCGCTCTGCGATGTGCCTCGCAATCTGACCGATGACCAGATGCGTGCCCTCGCTGCAAAGGGTGGTGTGGCTCATACCACGCTCTATCACGGATTCCTGCGTAAAGAGGGTGAAGCCGACATCATGGACGCTATCGCCCATCTTGAGCATGCCATCGATGTGATGGGTATCGACCACGTAGGTCTGGGAACCGACTTTGATGGAGACGGCGGCATCAGAGGGCTCGCCGACTCTTCTGAACTCATCAATTTCACCCTCCAGCTGTTGCGCCGCAAATATAGCGAGCAGGATATTGTCAAGATTTGGGGAGGCAACTGGCTCAGAGTGATGACGCAGGTGCAGAACTTTAAACATTAATGTTATGACGAAGAAAATGAAGATAATTTTAGGCTTGGTAGTTGCTGCCGGAGTGGTAGCTGGAGCTATCAGCTATAAGAATGCGAACAGTTCGAGTTCGCCTGAGGTTCAGGAAGTAGAGGAAGCAGAGAAGTTGAATCCTGTAGGTCCTGCCTTTAATGCCGATTCGGCGTTGGCTTATTGTGCCGCACAATGCGATTTCGGTCCTCGCGTCATGAACAGCGAGGCGCACGACAAGTGTGGCGAATGGATTGTGAGCAAGTTCAAGCAGTTTGGTTGTGAGGTAGAAACCCAGAAGGCTGACCTCAAGGGCTATGATGGTACCATCCTGAAGAATACCAATATCATCGCCCATTACAACCCAAAGGCTGAAACCCGCATCTTGCTCTGTGCTCATTGGGACAGCCGTCCTTGGGCTGACAACGACCCCGACAGTACCAACTGGCGCAAGCCTGTAATGGCTGCCAACGATGGCGCCAGCGGAGTAGCCGTCATGTTGGAGATAGCCCGCCAGCTGCAGGCTGACAAGAAACTGAATCCTAACATCGGCGTAGATTTCGTATGTTTCGATACCGAAGACTGGGGAACACCTCAGTGGGCTGATGTTCAGGACGATGGCGATACTTGGGCATTGGGTGCCCAGTACTGGAGCGAGAACAAGCCTGAGGGATATAATCCTCGTTTCGGAATCCTCCTCGATATGGTGGGCGGACAGGGAGCCAAGTTCTATCGTGAAGGTATGTCTATGCAGTATGCCGGTGGCATCGTGAAGAAGGTTTGGGCTGCAGCCCGTCAGGCAGGTTTCGGCTCTTACTTCCCTAAGAGCGATGGCGGAATGATTACTGATGATCATATTCCGGTCAACGAGAAGGCTAAGATTCCTACTGTAGATGTGATTGCTTATTATCCGGACTGCCAGCAGAGCAGTTTCGGTCCTACCTGGCACACCGTGAGCGATGATATGGCTCATTTGGATAAGAATGTGCTTAAGGCGGTTGGTCAGACTATGATTCAGGTGCTTTATACTGAGGAATAGGTGGGCATCCCATTCGAATATAAAAGGAAATGTTCCTAGGAAAAGTTGTTGCTTTTCTTAGGAACATTTCTTTTTTCTGTCTGTTTAAATCTTCGTTCATAGACGTTGAACCGCCGTTCAGTGTCTTTGAACCGACATTCAATGTCTTTGAACGGCGGTTCAATGTCTATGAACGGAGATTTCTTCTGCTTGTATCAACAAAAAAACTTAGGTATAAAAGCAATTCCTATTGACTGGAAATGCTTTTATACCTAAGTGTATGGGCTTTCTGAATAAGATGAGCTGGTTAAATCTGCCCCGATTCTACCTGTCTTACCACTCTTTCTGTTAATCTGTCAACGCCGTTCGGGTCGTACTTCTTGTTGAGGCTGGCACCGAAGAGGCTTGCAAATGCCTGATAGAATCCGGCACGGATAGGACCCAGAAAGGCTTGAATCAGGTGATAGGATGAGGAATTGCACTCACGATATACCAGTTTGATGCAGAGTTTACCCTGTGCATAGGTGAGTTTCTTCATTCTCGGGGTATATTCCTGTTTGATACCTTTCTCCACCAGTTTCATGTGTGCGTCCTTTGCCTTCTTGTTAGGCAGCGTTTCCAGATAATCACCCGTTTCGATGATAATCCTTCTTACCTCTTTGGCTATCGGCAGCACCTTCTTGATGTTGTATACCAAACGGTTGTAAGCCATTCGTTCCTTGGCGTTCTTGAATACCGGCTGCGGATAAATGTACACGTTGTTCACCTGAACATATTGCACGCTGTCATGATCCAGGAGCACTTTTCCTACCTTCACCATCGGTTCAAAGGTAGGAGTATCCATGTCCACCTCCCTGTCTTCAGGGTTGTCGCCATCGGTCTGCGCCATGGTTTGCAGGGTGATGCAGAAGAGCATCGCCAGTAAAAAGCATATTTTCTGTTTCATGTAAATCTCCTCAAAGTTCTTTGTCCAGCTCCTTTTTTTCGTGGACTTCTTCTATATATAAAGAGGTGTAAGCCCCTTTGTGTTACTAATTACGCCGCAAAATTACAGATTATTTCTCAAATTGAGAAAGATTCTTGGCTTTTTCTTTCTCTTTTTCATATTTTAGCAGTAACTTTGTCTTAATTTAATAAATGAAGTGCCTACTGCAGATGAAGCATGCTCATTCCATAACATCCCTCTTGTTGAAACTGTTTCTGGTAGGCAGCTCCCAAATCTTCTGTGCCTTATGGGCTCAAGCCCAATCTTTCTCTCATTCAGAACTGGGCGCCGTGCCCGAAGATTCTCTTTCCGCTTCGCCACCCTGGCAGCAACTGCTGTCCGACATTTCTTCATCCGAAGATTTCGAGCATGTAGCCTGGCAGGACTATGAAGAAGATTTGGAGGAGATGGCGCAGCATCCCGTCAATCTGAATACGGCAACGAGAGAAGAACTGGAGCGCATGCCGTTTCTTACTGCATCGCAGGTAGAAGACATCCTGTTCTATATCTACCGCTATGGCCAGCTGAAGAGTATGAGCGAGCTTACCCTGATAAGCAGTATCGGCTGGTACCAGCGCCAGCTGATGAGTTGTTTCTTCTATGTGGCCGATGACGGGAGCAAGCCGGCTTTTCCCAGTCTTAAAAACATCGCCCAGTATGGCAAGCACGAAGTGATGGGCATGCTGAAGGTTCCTTTTTATGAGCGCAAGGGCGATGCGAGCGGAACCGACGGCTATCTGGGTTATCCTTATAAGCACGGACTGCGCTACCAGTTTCGCTACGGCAATTCCGTCAAACTGGGATTCGTAGCTTCTCAGGATGCCGGCGAACCATTCTTCGGAGGCAGGAACACGATGGGTTACGACTTCTATTCCTTCTATCTTCAGGTAAAGAACCTGGGCAGATGGAAGAATATCACCCTGGGCAGATACAGACTGAACGCAGGATTAGGACTGATACTCAATAATGATTTCGGCTTCGGCAAACTCTCTGCCTTAACCTCCTTGGGCAGATCATCTTCCTGCATCATCCGCGGTCATTCTTCCCGTTCTTCTGCCAATTATCTGCAAGGCGCCGCAGCCACCTATACCTTATTAAAAGGCCTCGAACTGACCGGCTTTCTTTCTTATCGCCAGATAGATGCTACGCTTTCTGCTGACGGCGGGGGCATCAAGACCATCCTGAAGACCGGTTTGCATCGCACGGTGAATGAGATTGCTAAACAGAAGGTAGCATCCAATACACTTGTGGGAGGCAACATCAGTTACCGGCATCAGGGCTGGCACATCGGAGGTACAGCCTTTTATACCTCTTTTTCCCTTCCGCTCACGCCTAATAAAAGCCAGCTTTACAAGCGTTTTGCTCCAGAGGGGAATGCCTTTTGGAATGCCAGCATCAGCTATGGTTACATCTCCCATCGCCTCACCCTCTCCGGCGAAACGGCAACTGGCGATTGCGGTTCCATAGCCACGCTCAATGCAGCCTCCTATCTCTGTTCCGACCATTTCACACTCATGGCTCTTCACAGGTTCTATTCTGCCCGATATTATTCTCTCTTCAGCAACAGCTTTTCCGAGGGGAGCGATGTGCAGGATGAAAACGGCGTATATCTGGGCTTTACCTGGATTCCTGCCCATCATTGGAGCATCACAGCCTATAGCGATTTCGCCTATTTTGCCTGGCCTAAGTATCAGACCAGGGAGAGCACACAGAGTTGGGATAATCTGGTGAATATTCTCTTCCAGCCCTCAAGAGTGCTGACGGTAGGAGGAAGATTCCGTTATAAGGATAAGGCGGGAACCACGACCGGCCGTCTGCGTCTCTATGCCACAATATCCCAAAAACGATGGAGCGCCAAAACCAGTTTAGACTATACGATGAGCCAGGCGGAAAGCACGATGAAGAATGAGGGCGATGAGCCCAGTAAAGGCTATATGGTGAGCGAGCATATAGGATGGGAATGGAAATGGAAGAAGCAGTTGAAAGGAACGTTGAGAGGCTGCCTGGGCTATTTCCATACTTCCGATTTCGCCTCCCGTATCTACGCTTATGAGCCTGGTCTGCTCTATCAGATGAGTTTCGGCAGCTACTACGGCGAGGGCATCCGTTACGCCTTGGTGGCACGCTCTGAGATAGGTTCCCATCTGCTGCTTATCGCCAAATTGGGCACAACCGATTATTTCGACCGCTCTCACATCTCTTCGGGTTTGCAGGAAATCTCCCGCTCTTCGCAATCCGATCTGGAGATACAGGTAAAGTGGAAATGGTGAAATCTGGGGGATTCAAGATTCTTTATGAGAAAGAGTAGATGTGCTTTATGCAGAAATGGTAATCTTCTGCCAGATCTCGGTGTCGCCGCTCTTCAGCTTCTTGCAGAGACCACGCTTGTTCTTGTTCTGCTGATACCAGACCTCCAATTCACGAGGGTACTCGTCGTCCTTATCCATCTTCTTCGCCCAGATGCTCTCGATTCTACGGCATACGCCCTTACCCGAAGCCTGCTCGCCGATGATGATAGACATAAGTGCCATTGGGGTCTCGCTTCCGTCGCAATACTTCGCCTTCACGCCGTCGGCGTAGGCTGCGGCGATAGGGAGGGCAGAGAAGAGGGCTGGCACGCGAGCCTCTAGGGCTACGCCAGAGAGCGAGTCACGGAGTCCAAGTGGAAGCTGATCTACAGGAAAATCGTTGAGTGGTTGGGTACTAGCCTTAGCAGCCAAAAGATTCTCAGCATTTTGAAGATACCCGACTGTGCCGCCTTACTATATAATTGTATAAGGGGTAGACCTGATCTGTCTGCTTTTCGGGTACGAAGAAAACAGATATAACTTTCTTAAAGAGCTGTATGAAGTGCTCGAATTTTTATTCGATTGTTCTGGCTATTTCAATCTGTTATGTGCCTCATCTCCCTTATGTTAAAATTTACCGACTTCCTGTTCTAAAATCATGTAAGTTGTTGACAATCATAGGGTATTCCAATTTTAACTTTTACCGATTGCCATTACCTGTATATACATCTTCCGTAAATACGTAATAACTTTGCTGGCAAATTTTAAAATTTGTATTGCAAAGATGAGATACTTGTATTTGATTTTGGTTATGACCGGACTTTTCCTTGCGGCTGGTTGTCAGGAGAAGGATGGAAAAGGTCAGAAACACAGTGTGGTAGTTACGCAGCCGGAGGCTATCGGTGGCGGTGCACGGAGTCAGTTCTCGGGAACGGTAAAGGAGGCGGCAGAGATTAGTCTCGGCTTTAAGACGGCTGGGCAGATAGAGCGCATCTGCGTAAAGGAAGGGCAGTATGTGCGCAGTGGACAGCTCTTGGCCGTGCTCGACCAGAAGGACTATGCGCTGGGTGTGAAGGCTTCCGAGGCTCAGTATCGGCAACTGAAGGACGAGGTGGATCGGCTCCGGAAGTTATACGAGACGCAGGGCATCTCGGGCAACGACTATGAGAAGGCGTTAGCCGGATTGGAGCAGGTGGAGGTAAACCTGCAGGTGAACCGCAATAAGCTCGACTATACGCGACTCTATGCCCCTGCGAGTGGCTATATTAATAAGGTGAACTTCGAACGGGCAGAGATGGTGAATGCCGGCACGCCCGTGTTCTCTCTCATCAGTCAGGGGCAGATGGAAGTGGAGGTAAGTCTGCCATTGTGGACCTATCTGCATCGTGGAGATATTCGTGAGGCCATGGCGCTGCTGAATGGTCAACAGTATCGGCTACAGCTGCGAGGCATCTCGCCTAAGGCTGATGGAAATCAACTTTATAAGGCGACGTTCACGATCGCTGAAGCGAACTACAAATTAGCTCCTAAAGGGTCGGGGATTACAAATCCCCGACAACAAAATGCCCTGCAGCTGTCGTCTGGTATGAATGCAGATGTGGTGCTCTCGTTCAGTGGCGAGGGTAGTGCCAGCGGCTTTGCTCTGCCTATGAACGCTGTGTTCGAGGCCGATGGGAAAAGTTGCGTGTGGGTGGTAGAGAAAGATAAGGTGACGAGGCGCGAGGTCGTGGTATCTACGGCAGATGCTCAAGGTCGCGCTATCATTTCGAGCGGCCTGCAAGGTACGGAAACCATCGTTCGTGCCGGTGTGCATGCGCTCCAGGATGGCGAACAGGTCGTGGTGCAGGATGAGCGCCCGAAGACCAATGTGGGAGACTTAATGTAGTTCATAGTTTATAGTTCATAGTTGAGAGTTATGAAAGCAGAGCAGATTTCGAGATACTTCGTGGAGCGGCCTACGCTCTTTTGGAGTTTTGTGGTGGGCATATTGGTGGCTGGCGTCTTTTCGTTCATGCAGATGCCGAAGCTGGAAGATCCCGCCGTTTGTGGCAAACAGGCGATGGTGGTAGCGATGTATCCTGGTGCCTCGGCCCATCAGGTGGAGCTGAAGGTGGCTCAGAAGTTGGAAGACCAGCTTCGTACGCTGCCCGACGTACACGAGATTCGTACGGAGTGCCAGAGCGGTGTGGCGATGATCACGGTAGAGTTTGAGATGACCGTGCTCAACGAAAAACTCGAGGAGCACTTCGATCTGTTGCGCCGAAAGGTGGGCGACGTGAAAGGACAGTTGCCCAGCGGTTGTTATGACCCCGTCGTGGTGGATGACATGATGGATGTCTATGGCATCTTCTATTCGCTGACGGGCGATGGCTACACCTATCCGGAGATGGAGAAATACGCAAAGCTGATACGCAGGGAACTGCTGAAGGTAAAGGGCGTGAAACGTGTAAACATAGCCTGCGCGCGCAGCGAAGTGATCAACATCACGCTCTCAAAAGAAAAACTGGCACGCAACGGCATCATCCCCACCCAACTGATGATGCAGCTGCAGACGGTGGGGCAGGAGGTGAACGCAGGGAAATATGAGACCGACGGCAATCGCATCCAACTGCGTGTGAACAACCGCCTGGAAACTGCCGACGATATCCGCGAGATGCTCATCAAGACGATGGACGGGAAGGTGATGCGGCTGGGCGATCTGGCCACCGTGGAGCGCACCTTTGCTGAGCCGCAGACCAACGGATTCTTTGTGGATGGAAAGCCTGCCCTGGCCATCTGCGTGACGATGAATACGGATGCCATCGTGCCCGATGTGGGTAAGGCAGTCGATCAGCAACTCGCACAGACGATGAAACGCCTGCCAGCAGGACTCTCGACGGACAAAATCTTCTTCCAGCCCGACAAGGTGAACGAGGCCATCAACGGCTTCATGATCAACCTGCTGGAGTCTGTGCTCATCGTGGTCATCGTGCTCATCTTCTCGATGGGATGGCGTAGTGGCATGATCATCGGTATGGGTCTCGTGCTCACTATCGCAGTATCATTCCCCATCCTGCTTTCGATGGGCAGCACGCTCCAACGCATCTCTCTGGGTGCCTTCATCATCGCGATGGGTATGCTGGTGGACAACTCGATTGTGATTATGGATGGCATCCTTGTGGATAAGAAACGAGGATTGCCACGCCCGCAATACCTTTATAATATATGCAACCACACGGCCCTGCCCTTGCTGGGTGCCACGGTGATTGCTGCAGGCACGTTCGTCAGTGTCTATCTCTCGCCCGATACGGCTGGCGAGTATTGCCGCGACATGTTCCTTGTGCTCTGCGTGTCGCTGTTGGCCTCGTGGGTGTTGGCACTGATTCAGGTGCCTGCCTGTGCCAATGCGTGGATGAGTGAGCCGGAAAATGCAGATAGCGAACTGCATGAGAATCGGGCACATCAGATGGTTCGAAAGATGCTCAATGTGCTCATCGGTCATAAGACCGTCACTATTATAGCTGCCGTTGCGCTCTTGGCCGTCAGTGGTCTTGGGGCGCTGAAGGTAAAGAATCTTTTCTTCCCCGATTTCGACTATAAGCAGTTCGTGGTGGAGTATCAGTTGCCCGACCAGACGAGTCCAGACCGTGTGCAGCACGACCTGTTGGAAATCACCGACAGTATGCTTCAGGATAAGCGCATTGAGCGTGTGGCTGCCGTGATGGGAACGGCTCCTGCTCACTATTGTCTTGTCCGTCCGATGACGAATGGTGGCGAGAGTTATGGCGAGCTGATGGTGGATTGTCCCGACTTCGAGACCGTTCAGGAGGTGATTCCTGAGTGGCGTCGCCGATTGCGTCAGGCCTATCCCGATGCTCATATCCGCTTCCGCAAGTACAATTTCTCCATCTCCACGAGTCACACCGTAGAGGTGGTGTTCAAAGGGCCTGATCCCGCAGTGCTGAAACAACTCTCAGCTCAGGCAGAAGAGAAGATGCGCGAGTGCAAGTATGTAGATGCCTATAGCGTGAGCAACAACTGGAAACCGAAGGGCAAGGCGCTCGTGGCCGACTATGTGAAGACAAATGCCCTGCGTGCCGGTATCTCGCGCAGCAATGTGGCCGATGCGCTGATGGCTGCTACGGACGGCCTGCCCGTGGGTGTCATCAACGACCAGGACAAGACGGTTGTCGTAAACATGCTCGTGCGACAGGACGACGGCTCTCGCATCCAGAACCTGCAGGATATCCCCGTGTGGGGTATGGGTAACGTGAACCTGAATCCTAACGACCTTGCAGGACTGATGACTGGAGCCACAGATGCCGAACAGCTGAAGGAGGATATGTTCCGTACCGTCCCTATGAGCAGCGTCACCGACAGTATCCGCCTCGACTGGGAGGAGGACTTCGTCTATCGTGTGAACGGTGAGCGCACTATTGAGGCACAGTGCGACCCCAACACCGAACTCTTCCAGGGCACAACCGCCAAGGTAGAACAGGAACTGAAGTCGGCCATTGCTGCCATTCCCCTGCCCGCAGGCTACTCGATGGGCTGGGGCGGCGAGACAAAGCTGCAACGTGAATCAACAGCCAACGTGCTGAAGTACGTGCCGCTGACGCTCTTCCTCATCCTCACGCTGCTACTCCTGCTCTTCAATAACTGGAAGGAGGTGTTCCTCGTGCTCATCTGTTTCCCCTTCGTCATCTGCGGCATTATCCCAAGCCTGCTGCTCTTCCGTCAGCCCTTCACGTTTATGGCCATCATCGGCTTGATGGGACTCATGGGTATGATGGTGAAGAATGGCATTGTGCTCGTAGATGAGATCAACCGGCTCAACAAAGAGGAGCATTATTCCGCTTACGACTCAGTGATTACCGCCACGATTTCTCGTGTGCGCCCCGTGCTGATGGCTTCGCTCACGACCATCCTCGGAATGGCTCCACTGCTGGGTGATCCGATGTACGGCTCAATGGCCGTCTGCATTATGGCAGGCCTTACTGTGGGTACCATCATCACACTCATCCTCCTGCCCGTTATATACTCCGTTTTGTTCCACGTAAAGAAACCTCAAGAAGCATGAAAAGAATCGTGATAACAGTGTTCATCGCTGTCCAGTGTGTTGCGGTATTTCCGCAACAGAAAATGACCCTCGCCGACTGCCGGGAAACAGCTCTCCGCCACAACGAAGATCTCCAGAAGGCTGACATCGAGCTGCAGAAAGCCGAGCTTGACCGTCAAATCGCCTACAACGCCTATCTGCCCAAACTCGACGGCTCTGTGATGGGCCTCTATATGAAAGACCAGGATATCATGGGTAATAATCTCCTGCTGCGAGGTACCTATGTGGCAGGACTGAACCTGACGCAACCTATCTACGTTGGTGGTCAGATTACCGCTGCCAACCGCTTGGCTCGTCTGGGTAAGGAGTGCCAACAGGAGAACCTGCGGAAGACCCGTGCCGAAGTGCTTGCCGAGGTTGATAAGTCGTACTACACCCTCATTTCCGTATCACAGAAGGTACGTATGCTCGAAGCCTTTCTCCGTCAGATGAACGGATTGATTGAAAAACTCCGCGCCAGCGTCTCTGCTGAACTGGCTACGGGCAACGATATGCTCCGTGTGGAGGCCAAACGATCGGAAGTGGAATATCAACTCCAGAAAGCCCGCAACGGTGAGGAACTCTGTCGATTGGCACTGGGCAATGCCCTTGGGTTACCCATCACCGAGCAGGTCGTACCTATCGATACTGTGTTCTCTGTCGAGGCCATTTCTCAGCTCGACGAGAACTTTGAACTGTGCCCAGAACTTTCCCTCCTAAAGAAGAATGTTGAGGTGAAGGAGACCCTCGCCAAGAAGGAACGCAGCAATTTCCTGCCCACTATAGCCCTCTCGGTTGGCTATTCCTACTACGGCAATCTGAAGATGCGTGGCACCACGATGCAGCCTGACGGCACACCCTATCAGTTTGAACAGAAGTTCAGCGATGACATACCGATGGCGATGCTCTCCGTCAGCATCCCCATCTTCCATTGGGGCTCGGAGTTCAAGAAAGCGAAGAAGGCCCGTCTCGACGTCACCGCCGCCCAACTCGATCTCCAGAAGAACCGCCGTTTGCTGAGTATCGAGGTGCGTCAGGCCGTTCAGAACGTCACCAGTGGTTACCAGATGGTTCAAACCGCCCAGACGGGTCAGCAACAAGCCGACGAGAACCTGCGCGTGATGCAACTGAAGTACGACTGTTCTATGGCCACTCTCACCGACCTCCTCGATGCCCAGGCTCAGTGGCAGCAAGCCCACTCAAACCTCATTGAGGCGCAAGCGCAGTATAAGATTTATCAGACTGAATATCTCAGAGCCACAGGACGGCTCTAAGCCTTCTTCGTTCCGATGCTGCGAATCTGCTCATCGAAGTCATCGCGGTTGATGGCCTTCTGCTTTGTGCGCAAGCGGTTATTATATACCGTCTGTGTGGAGCAATGCAGGAAGTCGGCTATCTTGCCGGAGTCAGTGAAGCCGAGGTGGAGCAGGGCGAAGATGCGCAGTTCGGTGTTCAGGCGGCCTTCCTCTTTGGGGGTAATCTGTTGGTTGGGTTGCAGCAAGGCATTGAAGTCGCTGACAAATGTAGGATAGACGTGCAAGTAAATGTTGTCAAAAGTGCGATAAAAATCCTTCAGTTCTGACTGCACCATCAGTGGTGACTCCGTCTGCTGGAGCAGGTCTTTGTACATGTGGGTCTTCACCTTGCGGTTGATGTTCTTGCGATACTGGTCGAGCTTGCTGATGTAGTCGGAGCAGAGGGTAAGCACGAACGTCAGGTATTTTTCTGTCAGTGCATACTGTTCCTGTAGCTGTGTGTTCAGGGCCGACAGTTGGGCATTGGCTTCAGAAAGTTGGTCATTGGCCTCGTTCACTTGACCGTTCAGATGAGTGATTTCCGCCAGCGACTCCTTCAATTGCTTGTTGGTATCGGCCAGTTCCATATTCGAGCTGTTCAATTCGTCGTTCAGCAGATGCAACTCCTTCCGTTGGCGGCTGCGCTGTTTCAGCACGCGATAGAGATAGAGCGCCACGAAGATGAGCACCAATGTGAAGATACCTATTACCCATAGCAGCACGACGAGCATTTGGTTTCGCTGTTCCTTCTCTTCAGAATTCTTCTTCTGAATCTTCCCAAATACGCTCGAGGCATTCACCAAACGCACACGGTTGTTCATCTTGCTGGCCATCGCCATACACATCGAGATGTAGTTGTAGGCACGCTCGTTGTCGCCCAGATTATAGAGCATATCAGAAAGGTCTTTCAGCGATGAGTTGTCGTTGTTGCATAGTATGAGATCCATTGCTGCGGCGTATGCGAGGCTCTCAAGTTGTTTCTCAGGTTGCTTACTCTCACGAAACATGGCGGCCAACAGATAGAGCATCTGACTATTGGCAATCGTCAGTTTCCGGTTGGTTGCCAGGTAGCCCTGTAGTTCGGCTATACCCTGCGCATGCTGTTTCCTGTATATCTGTGTGATAGCACGATAGATGTAGTAGTATGGATTTTCCTGAGGCAGCAGTGTCAGCACTGAGTCGGCATATTCATACTCCTTCTGATAGAGTTCCATCTGCGTCTTGCCGCCCACATCAATATATTCGGCAAAGCGTGAGTAGAGCAGCGACATCTGTCCGTAGTACTCTATCCAGAGCGAGTCTTTCAGTGATGAACGGTCGACGCGCTCCATCTCCTTCAGCGACTCATGAATCTGTCCAGCAGCCGAGAGCAGGTAAGACTTCCGGATGTGGCAGAGAGCCTGCATCGCGGGATTCCCCATCGCGCTGGCTATCTTGCTGTTGGCATCTACATACGCCTTGGCAGAGTCGAGGTTGAAAAACTGGTACTCGTGGAAGAGCCGTTCGTTGCGCTCAAACTGCCCTTTAGGTGTGGTAGGCTTAGGTTGAGCTGCCATCCTGCTGATTTCCTGTTGCCGTTGCTGGCAAATGTTAGTGTACTGTGAGATGAGCGAATCCACCCGTTCGAGCAGCTGTTCCGTCTCTTTGCTATAAGGGCGTGCCTGAGCTTGCTGAGCTATTGCCAGCAGAGCCAAAATCACGATAACAGCAGTTTTTTTCATATAGCCATAGTTTTTTTATTGCGCAAAGATACGGAAATTCCGCTGAAGTTATTCTTTCCTGCTCTATCTTTTGGGTTACTTTAACATTACCGACCATTTACCCACCACCTACCTATGGAATTTGTAAACGTCTGATTTTCTATGGAATTTTAAGAATATAAATTTACCTCTCACTATTACCCACGCGTACGTGTATTATAATAATATCATAACTTTGCTGCCAGATTAAAAAGAAGAAAGATATGAGAATCAAGCAAATGATGTCAGTCCTGCCGATATTGGCAGTAGTGGCATGCGGAAGTACCGCAGAGAAACAGAGCGTCCAGCGCGTTGAGGCACTTGCCGACAGCCTTTGGGCACAAAGTGAATGGATTTCTGTGACGGATGCTCCCGTTGTGACTGACACCGTCAGGGATGGGAGTCGTGCCGCTGACGGTGCCAGTTGGTTCCTGCTCTCGCTGAAGGAAGAGAAGGCGGTGAAGAGTGCACGCTGGATGACGATGGCACTCGGTGTTTATGATCTCTATGTGAATGGTCGTCTCGTTGGCAGCGACCTGCTGAAGCCCACGCCTGGGTAGCCGATGCCGGCACCTATCAGCTCCGCTTTGCTGCCAACGTGCAGGACATGCGTGCCCGTGCCACCTATTGTCTTGCGAAGGAGAACGTCACCCTGTGTCACGATGTGCTCAATCCGGCAGAACCTATCAACGAACTTTCCATCAAACATTACATCAATGAGTAAGATAGTTACGTTAGTCATAGCCGGATTGCTCTCAGCAGTATCTCTGCATGCAGAGAATAGCAATGTGCGATTTAATTTGAACATTCCTTCAGTTCCAGACACGATATATGCCCGTTGGGTGGCACCCAAACCGCCATCAGGGATTGCACCGTCACGGGTCGTTTCACCCACGAGAACATCCCGGATTTCACTGGCGGCGACCTCCCCGGCAATGGTGTTCCCAAAGCCGTAAAAACTTTCTTCGGCACCGACGGCATGAAATACAGCATAGAAAATTGCATAACCCAATAACCCCAACAGCATAATGGAAATCTACAGAGAAAGAATTCTGCAGGGCGTGGAGAAAGTAAAGACCATACTCGCCGCCCATCCCGTCACTTTCGGTCTTCTCGTGATGACCAGCGGCATCAAGGCCAACGAACTGATGCTCATCCTCGGATGGATGATGCACGACGACCTCATCGCCTTCACCGACCCAGAGTATGATCGAAACGAGAAGATTTAGGCTTTGGACACATCTGCCTAAAGGAGAAATAACCCATCAAACAAGGCTACTCCACATTTCCCAGAAATCTACCGAAAGGTTACAATAGTAAATCGCAAGGCGCTGATATTCAGCAGTCTTGCGATTTTTTGTATTTACCTCCTTCTGTTACCCGTGCGCACATCATATATAATTATGTCGTAGCTTTGCAGCAGATTTTTCAAACCAATTCAAAAAAAAAATTAACATGAAGAAACCCAGATTATTTCTACTAGCAGGACTGCTGACCATCATCGGCGGCATTCAGACGGCGCAGGCCGCTGAAGCCGGAGCTGAGATGTTGGCTGCACTGCAACAGCAGCAGGGCATCAAGGTGAAGGGAACCGTCGAGGATGCTATGGGCCCGATTATCGGTGCCAGTGTGATTGAGAAGGGAACGGGAAACGGCGTGGTGACCGACTTTGACGGTAACTTTGCGCTGACGGTGAAGCCTGGTGCCCAGCTCGAAATCTCTTACATAGGTTATAAGACCGAAGTAGTAGAGGTTGGCAACAAGACGCAGTTTAGTGTGACCCTGAAGGAAGACAACGAGGTGCTCGAGGAAGTGGTCGTTGTCGGTTACGGTGTGCAGAAGAAGAAACTCGTCACGGGTGCTACCGTGCAGGTGAAGGGCGACGACGTGGCCAAGATGAACACCACGAGTGCACTGGGAGCCTTGCAGAGTCAGACGCCGGGCGTGAACATCACCGCCTCGAACGGTCAGCCGGGCGAGGGCTTCAAGGTGAACATCCGCGGCTTGGGCACGGTGGGTAACTCAGAGCCTCTGTACGTGATCGACGGTGTGGCCGGAGGTGACATCAACTCGCTGAACCCTGCCGACATCGAGTCGATAGACGTACTGAAGGATGCTGCCTCTGCCGCCATCTACGGTTCGCGTGCTGCCAACGGTGTGATCCTCGTGACCACCAAACAGGGAAAGATCGGCAAGATGCAGGTCTCTTACGACGGCTACGTGGGTTGGTCGAACGTCTATAAGATGCCTAATACACTGACCGCCCAGCAGGCCATCGCCCTGGAGAATGAGCGTCTCTTCAATAACAACGCCCCTGCCTACAACTGGCAGGCACAGCTGGGCTCCTACACCTGGCAGAAGTTGCAGCAGGGTTGGGAGGGCACCAACTGGGTGGACGAGATGCGCAACAAGAATGCTGTATCGACCAACCACGCCATCAATCTGGCCGGCGGTTCGGACATCAGCAAGTTCTCTGCAGGTTTCAGCTACACCTCGCAGGACGGTATCATCGGCAAGCCCGTGACACCCAACTACACCCGCTACACGGCCCGTCTGAACAGCGACCACGTGCTATGGAAGGGCAAGAAGTTCGACATTCTGAAGGTGGGAGAGAACCTGACCTTCTATTATAGTACGCGCAACACGATTGCCCAGATGATGAACGACTACAACGACATCCGTTCGGCCATCCTGACCACCCCGCTACTGCCGTTGCACAATGCCGATGGCGAACTCTTCGGCCTCGCTGACAAGCAGCAGACAGGTTGGGCCTACAAGGACGACCAGGGCAATCCCGTGATGATTATGAAGAACGCCCACGGACAGAATAAGACGCGTACCTACGGTCTCTCGGCAACGGCCTATCTGGAGTTCCAGCCCATCAAGGGTCTGAAGTACCGCAGCCAGTACAGCTATCGCCAGACGAACTACACCTACCGCTCGCTGACCAGCCCCTTCGCTGCCTCTTCGACCTATCAGAGCAACGTCTTTCAGGTGCACCAGGAGTCGTCGAACGGTCACGATATCGCTATCGAGAACACCATCAGCTACGTGCTCCCCGACTATAAGAACCACCACTTCGATGTCCTCGTAGGTCAGTCGTACGAGACGACCGGTCCTGGCGAAACACTCGCAGTGGACAACAGCGCCACCAACGGCCAGCAACTGCCCACGATGAAGCCCGACATGAATCATGCCTACATCAGCAACACCGCCAACGCGCTGAACGGCACGGACATCAGCGGCGCTCCTTTCGACGAGTGGGCCATCGCCTCGTTCTTCGGACGTGTGAACTACAGCTGGCAAGAGAAGTATATGGCCACGTTTATCATCCGCGCCGACGGCTCGTCGAACTTCGCCCGCGGCCATCGCTGGGGTTACTTCCCATCGGTCTCTGCCGGATGGACCATCACCGAAGAGAAATTCATGGAGAAGACTCGCTCGTGGCTCGACTTCCTGAAGGTTCGCTTCTCGTGGGGTAAGAACGGAAACCAGTCGATACAGAACTTCCAGTACGTGTCGCCTGTGGCCTTCGACCTGAGCCACGCTTACGCCTTTGGACCTACGCTGCTGCCCTCGTCGGGCACGAAATCGGTGGGTGCCTACGTGCAGACGCTGGCCAACGAGGATGTCTCTTGGGAGAAGTCAGAGCAGTTTGACCTGGGTATCGACGCCGTGATGCTCTCGAACCGTCTGCGTCTGAATGCAGACTGGTACGTGAAGTACACCAAGGACTGGCTCGTTCAGGCTCCAATCCTGGCTACGGCAGGTGCAGGCGCTCCCTACATCAACGGTGGCGACGTGCGCAACTCAGGCTTCGAGGTGGGCCTCTCGTGGAACGACCGCATCGGCAAGGAGTTCAGCTACGGTGTGAACCTGAACTTCTCGTACAACAAGAACAAGGTGACGCGCATCGCCAACACTGAGAAGATTATCCACGGTGATACGGGCGTGTTCACCCTGGGCACCTCAGAGTTCTATCGCGCCGAGGAGGGCTTCCCAATCGGTTACTTCTGGGGCTATGAGACGGCAGGCGTGTTCCAGAACCAGCAGCAGATCAACGAGTGGATAGCTGCCGGCAATGGTGTAGCACAGGCCAATCCTCAGCCGGGCGACCTCATCTACGTGGATCGCAACCACGATGGCGCCATCAACATCCAGGACAAAACGATGATTGGCAACCCGCACCCCGACTGCCGCTTCGGCTTCAGCGCCAACGCCAGCTATAAGGGCTTCGACCTCTCGCTGACGGCAACGGCCGCTACGGGTCAGCAGATTGTCTATTCGTTCAACAAGAACAACAACACCACTGCCGCTTTCGACCGCTGGCACGGTGAGGGCACCTCGAACCGCCAACCCGCCCTGCGCGACGGTTCCTCTCTCGCTTCCGACATCAGCGACATCGATATAGAGGATGGCGACTACCTGCGCATGCAGAACATCACACTGGGTTACGACTTCAAGAAGCTCTTCCCCCAGATGCCCATCCAGCAGGCCCGTCTCTACGTGACTGCCCAGAACCTCTTCACGATTACCGGCTACAAGGGTATGGATCCTGAAATCGGATTCGGTGGCAACGACGTGAAGGGCAACACCAACTCGTGGGTGACCGGCATCGACACCGGCTCCTATCCCGCCGCCCGTACGTTCCTCGTAGGTATAAATCTCAAATTCTAAGAAAGCCGTATGAAAAAGTTTATATATCTTGCAGTTGCTCTTGCAACCTTTGCATTCACAAGTTGCGAGGATGCCCTCGACACCGAGAGCTACACCTCGTCGAACACGCAGAACTTCCCCGCCTCGTTTGACGACGCTGAGATGCTCGTCACCTCGATGTACGCCAATCTGAACCACGCTGCCTCCAAGCCCGAGTCGTCGTATCTGCTGAGCTCTATTATTGCCAGCGACGACTGCTACGGAGCGCTCGGCCAGTCGTACGACCACCTGCAGGTTAGCTCCGACACGGAGTACGACTTCTGCTGGGAAATCCACTATAAGGGCGTGACCGCCGCCAACCTCGCCATCGAGGGTCTGACGAAGATGGCCGACCAGGTGAGCGATCAGGAGAAAGTGAACCAGCTGCTGGGCGAGGCCTATTTCATGCGCGCTTTCCAGTATCACGAACTGACAGAGATGTTCGGTCGCGTGCCCCTGATTCTCTCCACCTCGCAGGACAGCAATTCGCCCCAAGCCACTGAGGAGGAACTCTACGGCCAGATGGGTGCCGACCTGCTGCGGGCCATCGACCTGATGTCGCCGAAGAAATACAACGAGTATGTGGAGTCGGGTCACGCCACCCGTTGGGCTGCCGAGGCCCTGCTGGCTCGCGTGTGGCTCTTCTATACCGGTTTCTATCAGAAGGACGCGATGCCAAATGCCGACGGTTCGCCAATCACGAAGGATCAGGTGGTTTCATTGCTCAGCGACTGCATCCAGAATTCTGGTCACGCGCTCGTAGGCGATTTCCGCAATCTCTGGAGCTACACCAACCGCCATACCGTCAATGACTATAAGTACACGGCCGGCGTGATGGGCGTTGACAGACAACCCCTGCTCTGGGCAGGCAACGGCAACCAGGAGGAGGTGTTCGCCGTGAAGTTCTGCAACTTCTCCGGTTACACCTACGCCAATCAGAAAGGCTATGCCAACCTCTATCGAGCCTTCTTCGGCTTCAAAAACAAGGGCGGCACCAACGCCTCGTTCCCCTTCGGTATGGGTAATGCCTTCGGCACCGTCACCAAGTGCCTCTGGGAAGAGTGGGAACAGAGCGAACCTAATGACCTGCGCCGCAAGGCCTCTATCGCCCGCGATGTGGATGAGTTTGATATGTCTATCTACGAGGATGGTCAGGTGACGGGCATGTACGACGAGACTGGTCTCTGGAATAAGAAGTGTATGCCCATCCTCAGCAACGATGCCTACGCCCTGCGTGGCTCATGGGCCGACGCCCTCTTTTGGGCAGCCGAGCCGGAGTACGACGGATCGGGTTGGGTAACTCCGCAGTGGGGCGCCCTCTTCGAGGACTATATGGTCATCCGCTTTGCCGACGTGCTGCTGATGCAGAGCGAGCTGACGGGCGATGCCCAGTACATGAACCGGGTGCGTGCCCGTGTGGGCCTCTCGCCTGTCACCTATTCGCTGGAGAATTTGCAGCGTGAGCGTCGCCACGAGCTGGCCTTCGAGGGCACGCGTTGGGCCGACATCCGTCGCTGGCACATCGCCGAGCAGGAGCTGGCCAAGCAGAATGGAGCCACCGTGCTGAATCTCGGCACCGAACACACCATCCGCGACGGCAAGTACGTCAGCCGTTATCAGCAGACACAAGGTTTCTGGCCCATCCCTGTGGCTCAGATTCAGCTCTCCGACGGTGTACTCCATCAGAACGATGGTTGGGGCACTGCCGAAAGCCTTTGGACAGTTTGGAATTACGATTGATTCATTGAACATTGAATATTGAACATTATGAAAACTTTAAAGTATATCGCAATAGCAGCCGTAAGCCTGTTGACGGCTTGCGACCCCCTTACCGACGATTTCTCAATGGATTCGAGCGTGATGGATGCCTCAGAGCTCAATCTCACCGTCAAACCCGTAGAGGTGAACGGACAGAAGGGCAATGTCATCGTCGTTGAGAACCATTCGCCCATTCTCTCTAAATGGACCGTTGGAGACCGTGTCTCCACACGTGCCTGCGACACCCTGCTCGTCAACACCATCGGCACCCACGCCGTCACTTTTAGCGGTCTTGTGGCCGAAGCTGGCAAGACGGTAGAGAAGACTTTCTCGGTCGATGTGGACATCATCTCCACCATTCCTCAGGCCATTGCCCAGCGTCTGTGCATCGGTCAGGAGGGTGCTCCTACAGCGTTCAGCACCACGTTCAATCCATCGCTCATCACCTGGACGGTAGAGGGCAACGTGGTGAGCGTCTGCAATCCCAACCCCGTGCTCTCTGACTGGACATGCGGCAACCGCACGCTGGCCACGAACATCGGCGAGATCAAGTTGCCCAGCGCTGGTTCTTATCCCCTCAGTATCACCGTCACGCTGGCCGACGGCAGTCAGCAGACGGTAGCTCTCGGCACCGTAGTCATTAAGGACTTCGACTTGCCGCAGGTGGTGCTCAACCTCATTGGCGAGCACGGCACGAAGACCTGGCATCTGGCTAAGGAAAACGCCTACTGGCTCGGATTCTATCAAGAGGCTGTTCAGTACGACTTCACCGGCTATCTAGGTTACTTCACTCCTGCCTTCGGATTGAAGGGCGAAGAAGCTGGCTCGATGACCCTCGATGTGCAGGGCAACATCAGCATCGCTCCTACGGGTCGTGAGGGCACGTTCACCTACGACTTCCCCGATGATCACGGCTGGGAACTCGGTTGGATTCACTCCACCATCCCTACAGTTGCCGGTATCTGCTATGATTCCAACACGCAGCAGCCCACCTATAAGCCTACGGATTACTTCGTCGTGGAGTGTACGGCAGAGCGACTCGTCATCGGCGCACCCTGCATCGAGGGCACACCGCTCACCGACTGGGCACAGTGCATGTTCTGGGCCTTCGTTCCCGCTGAATAGTTTCAGGATACCTGTAAAACAATAGTTAGTTATATAGTTAGTAGTTAGTTTTGGAAGCCCGTGGAGAATCGTCTCATTCCAGCTCTGCGGGCTTCCCTTTTTTCATCAAAGTACGAATGAAATGAAAAAGTTCAAGATAATGTCCCTCCTATTGCTCTGCATCTGTCTTCAGCTGCAGGCGCAGCCGTACGGTAGCTACGAGCCGGCCAAGCGTATGCGCATCATCATCGACAACGACTTCAGTGGCGATGTGGATGGCCTCTTCCAACTGGCTCACCACTTGATGTGCCCTTCAGTCGATATCCGCGGCATCATAGGCTCCCACCTGACTGCCTGGCCAGGCAGCAACGAGGACGATCCTGCCGTCATGAACAGCACGCCCAGAGCCGTGGCCAAAGCTCGCGAAGTTGTCAAGCTGATGGGCATCGATGTTCCCGTTGTGGCAGGAGCCGAGAATCAGCTGACCGCGTTCAATGAGCCACAACCCTCTGAGGGAGCACGTCTCATCATCCGCGAGGCCATGCGCACCGATACCGATGTGCCGCTCTACGTCGTCTGTGGAGCCTCGCTCACCGATGTGGCCTCTGCCTGGCTGATGGAGCCGGAGATTGAGAAGCGCATAACGGTTGTGTGGATTGGCGGACGCGAATACGACGGGATGAAGTTGCCTGCGCCCGATACCGACTTGTTGGAGTTTAACCATCAGTTGTCGATGAAGTCGGTTGAGTTGGTGTTCAACCGCTCCCAGATTCCCCTTTGGCAGGTGCCTCGCGATGCCTATCGCCAGTGTATTATGTCGCTCGACGAGGTGGAGACCGATATCCGTCCCTGCGGTCGTATCGGCCAGTATCTTGCCGACCAGCTCTCGGCCAGCCTCTGGTCAGCTATGGGCGAGGTATATATCATGGGCGACAGTCCATTGGTTCTGCTTACCGCCCTCCAAACCGGTTTCCATCCAGACCCCTCTTCCTCGCAATACGTTCTCCGTCCTGCTCCCACCATTCTCCCAGATGGTCGCTATCAGGACAATCCCCAAGGCCGTCTCATCCGTGTCTATACCCACCTCGACACCCGCCTGATGTTCGCCGACCTGAAGGGAAAGTTGAAAAGGTTCAAATAGAGGCGAATGTCCCATTACTCGCTATGGCTTAATTATCTACTTTTGCGCATGGCAAGATGTTTTCAAAACTCTGATATTCAACGATTAGCGTTTATATGACTTTTACCTATCTATATTACCCGTGCGCATGACGCATATAAAATGTAGTAACTTTGCAGTCGGAAATTAAAAACAGAAGATATGAAGCAGAAAATCATGATAGCAGTGATGAGCACCATGCTGGCTGGATGTGGCATCGGTGGGCAGAAAGGAGAGTTTAAACTCCAGGCAAATGAGCAGCCGCTGGTGACAGAGGATGTCGCCCGGCGGGTGGATGCGCTCTACGAGAAGATGAGTCAGCCGGAGCGCATAGCTCAGTTGCACGGCATGAACGTAGCCGACCTGTTTACGGACGGAAGGCTGGACACCTTGAAATGTCGCCAGTTGATTCCCAATGGCGTGGGTCACTTCTGTCAATATGCCAGTCAGGAGAACAAGTCGGCCGACGAGGTGCGCGATATGATAGCACAAGCGCAGGAATGGCTCATCGGGAATACGCCCAACAAGATTCCTGCCCTCTGCCATGAGGAGGTGCTGACAGGCATTGCCACGAAGGGTGCCACCATCTATCCGCAGCAGATAGGACTGGCCGGTTCGTTCAACCCGGAACTGGCCGAGGTGAAGACACGTCAGACGGCAGCACAGCTGAGGAAGATTGGCGGACAACTGGCCCTCTCGCCGATGGTCGATGTTTGTCGCAATCCACACTTCAACCGTCTGGAGGAGTCGTATGGCGAGGACGGTTACCTGTCGGCTGCGATGGGGGTAGGCTTCGTTCGTGGACTCCAGTCAGAAGGTTTGCATGATGGTGTAGCCGCTTGCTGCAAGCATTTCCTGGGCTATGGAGGCGGTTCGGAGAGCGGCGAGAAGGAGCTGATGGAGGAAATCCTATTACCCCACGAGGCAATGATCCGCGTGGCTGGCAGTAAGGTGGTGATGACGGGCTATCACCAGTTTCACGGCACTAACGCTGTAGCCAACCAGGAACTGATGCAGGACATCCTGCGTACATACATAGGTTTCGACGGCATTATGGTAAGCGATTACGGTTCTGTGAACCAACTGCCCGACATCGATACGCCCGTCGGCAGGGCTGCTGCGGCTCTGAATGCCGGCAACGACGTGGAGTTTCAGGCCGGCTACAACTATGCCTACTTGCAACAGGCTATCGACAGCGGACTCGTCAGTCAAGAGAACTTCGAGACAGCTGTAAAGCGCGTGCTCTCGCTGAAGGCCCGTACAGGTCTGCTGGATGAGCATCCGAAGCTCTATGCCGAGGGACACATAGAATTCGATTCGCCTGAAGAACGGCAAACAGCATACGAGATGGCGACGCAATCGGTCGTAATGCTCGAGAACAATGGTGCACTTCCACTGAAGAAGGGCCAGAAAATATTTCTCACTGGTCCTAATGCCCAATCGATGTATGCCATGCTGGGCGACTACACCTATCAGGCGATGTCGTACTTCTGGCGCCATCAGGAGGCTGACGACCAGCATCCCCGCATAGTGAACCTCTATGACGGGCTGAAGAACCGCCTGCCCGAAGGATTCGAGTTGAACTATGAGCGCGGCTGCGACTGGACAGATGAGGTGGAAACGGTCATCGCAGAAGGTGGCGACGAGCGTGCCCGACAGCATCAGCAGTGGCAATTGGGCCGCAAGATTGACGGAAAAGAAGAAATCAATCGCCAGAAGGCACTGGAGATGGCCAAGGAGAGCGACATCATCATCGCTGCGATGGGCGAGAACACAATGCTCTGTGGAGAGAATCGCGACCGCAAACATCTGCGTCTGCCAGGCAGTCAGGAGCAGTATGTAGAAGAACTCATCGCTACTGGACGGCCCGTAGTGCTGGTGATGTTCGGCGGCAGAGCACAGGTCATCTCGAAGATTGCCGACCGCCTGGCCGCCATTATTCAGGCGTGGTATCCAGGCGAGGAAGGCGGCAATGCGCTGGCCGATATCCTCTATGGCAACATCTCGCCGTCGGGCAAACTCTCAGTGAGCTATCCTCGCGAGGAGATCAATGAGAATATCTGCTATAACTATCAGACAGAGCAGGACGGGCGCATCCAGTGGCCCTTCGGTTATGGTCTCAGCTATACATCTTTTGAATACGGCAATCTGAAGGCTGACACGAAGGTAGCTACCGATGCCCGTGCCATCCACCTGAGCTTCGACCTGAAGAACGTGGGCGAGCGTGAGGGGGCAGAAGTGGTGCAGCTCTATCTCTCGCCAGTAGAAGTTGCGGGGGATTTGCAATCTAAAGAGCACAGGCAATCCCCCGCTTTGAAGCCCATCCAGCTGCAGGGTTTTAAGCGGGTGAACCTGAGGGCGGGCGAACAGCAGACAGTCAGCTTCCTCATCTCGCCCCAGCAGTTCGGCTATTACGAGAACGGACATTGGAACATTGCTCCTGGCCGTTATCAACTGAAGGTGGCTGCCTCTTCGCAGGATATCCGCCTCACTGCCGACATCGAGTTGACAGGCGATAAGCAGGAGATGAAACTCCGTACCGTTTATTTCGCAGAATAACAAAAAAACAAGCAAGATATGAAAACAAAGAAACTATTGATGCTCGCCCTTGGTGCATGCCTCTTGGCAAGTTGTGGAAACAAGTCGGCTTCGGGCGACGGAAAGATGGACGCGTTCATCGGCGATCTGATGTCGCGGATGACGCTGACGGAGAAAGTCGGTCAGCTGAACCTGCTTGCGGTACCCTCGTTCGTGTCGGGCGACAGCTCTGACGATAACGATAGTCGCGAACAGCTCATCATCGACGGAAAGCTGGGTGCTATGTACGGCTCGTTCGTGGCCGAGGATCTGTTGGCTGCTCAGAAGCTGGCCGTAGAGAAGAGTCGTCTGGGCATTCCCCTGATGTTCGGCTATGATGTGATTCATGGTCTTCAAACCGTGCAACCCATCCCCCTGGGACTCTCCACTTCGTGGAACCCAGAACTCGTGGAGCGAGGTACGCGCATTGCTGCCATTGAGGCATCGGCCTCAGGCATCAATTGGGTGTATTCACCGATGGTGGATATCTGTCGCGATGCCCGTTGGGGACGCATTGCCGAGTGCTTCGGCGAGGATCCCTATCTGAGTGGAGAGATGGGACGGGCGATGGTGCGAGGATACCAGGGCGATGACCTGAGCGACTCCACCACTGTGATGGCCTGCGTGAAGCACTATGCGCTCTATGGCGCTGCCGAGGGCGGTCGCGACTATAACATCGTGAACATGAGTCGTCAGGAGGCACTCAACGGGTTCCTGCCGCCTTATCGTGAGTGTGCCTTCGAAGGTGCAGGGTCGTTTATGGCCTCATTCAATGATTTCGAGGGCATCCCATGTCACGTGAACCACTATTTCATGACCGAACTGCTGCGCGATACCTGGGGATTCAACGGATTTGTGACCTCCGACTATGAGGGCATCAATGAGTGCGTGAAGCACGGAATGGGCACCATCGAGGATGTGTCGGCTCGTGCCCTGCAGGCAGGTGTGGATATGGACTTGAACGGTCAGGCCTATATGGACAATCTGGAGAAGCTGGTTAAGGACGGCAAGGTGAAGGAGAAGGACATCGACGTGGCTTGTCGCCGCATCCTCGAAGCGAAGTATAAGCTCGGCCTCTTCCAGGATCCCTACCGCTATCTGAATATGGATCGCTATAAGGCAGACATCCGCACGAAGGAGGCTCAGCAGATGAGTCGTGAAATAGCGCAGGAGTGCCAGGTGCTGCTGAAGAACGAGGGCGACGTGCTGCCACTCAAGAAGAGTGCGAAGATTGCGCTCGTTGGCTACATCGCCACATCGGGCAAGGAGATGCAGGGGTGCTGGGCGTTCTCGAGCTATGCCGACAGTTGCGTGACGTTCCTGCAGGGCATGCAAGAGGCTGTGGCTGGCGAGGGCGGCTCGGTGAGCTACGCCGAGGGTTGCTGGTTGCTCGAAGACGGGCAGCGCGAACAAGATCTTGTGAATCAGTATCTGGGTGCCTATAAGCCCGGTCAGAAGATAAAGCCCGTACACACCCGACAGCAGGCACAACTCGTGGCGGAGGCCGTAGCGTTGGCTCGCCGTAGCGATGTCGTAGTGGCTGCACTCGGCGAACTGAACAATATGAACGGTGAGGGAACCTCTCGCTCTGACATCACCCTCGGACGCACGCAGATAGAACTACTGAAGGCGCTCAAGGCTACGGGCAAACCTGTGGTGCTGCTATTGAGTACAGGTCGTCCCTTGGCACTCACCGATGCAGAACCCCTCTGCGACGCCATTCTCTGCACGTGGAACCTGGGCGATCAGGCTGGTCGTGCCGCTGCCGACGTGCTCTTTGGCGACGTGAATCCATCGGCTCGTCTCACCACCTCGTGGCCTCGCAACGTGGGTCAGTGTCCCATCTACTATAATCACAAGAACACGGGTCGCCCCCACGAGGACGGTAAACCTTATCAGCGCTTCAAGAGCAACTATCAGGACTGTTTGCACGGCCCGCTCTTCCCCTTTGGTCACGGATTGAGTTACACCACGTTCGAGTATAGCGACGTGACGCTCTCCAGCAATGAGAGCATGGCTGACGGCACTGTGAAAGCCTCGGTGACGGTGAAGAACACGGGGCAGCGCGACGGAAAGGAAGTGGTGCAGTTATATATTAAAGATGTGTATGCCACCTGCTCGCGCCCTGTGATGGAGTTGAAGGGCTTCCAGAAGATTTCGCTCAAGGCGGGCGAACAGAAGACCGTAGAGTTTGAAATCGGTCGCAAGCAGCTGGAGTATTACGACCATGCTCTGAAGCAGGTCGTAGAGCCAGGCGATTTCGAGATTATGATTGGTCATGATAGTCAGAACGTGAAGAAAGCAACACTTACTATTAAAAATTGAAGAATTGAAAATTGAAGTTTTATGAAGAAGATATTTTTTGCAATCCTTTCAGTAGTGCTGGTGTGCAGCTGTGTCCAGCAACTGAACGCTGAGCCGTCGTTCAGTGGCAAGTGGTATGCCCAGCAGTATGGCTGTCGCACGGTGGTGACCTTTAATGCAGACAGCACGCTCACCATCAAGAGTGAGGCCAATTCGAGTGCCAACATGACGGTGCCCTTCGTGGTTGCCGCTCAGACGGATTCCACGACTGGTGTGACCTCGAACACTCGCTACGACTTCGACCTAAAGATGTATATGGCCAATCATGGTGTGGCCATCTTCGACGGAGCCGACCATCTGCAGATAGGTGTGGCCTTCGGTCCTAAGGAGTATGTAAGTCGTCCGGTGAAGCCTGAGGATGCCATCCTGAGCCAGGGAAGCCTCGTGCTCGACCTCTATCGCGACTCCACCAAGGTCACATCTGTACTTGATAAGAAAGTCGATGTCCCCGCCGAGGCCAAACTTGCCTTCGAGCGCAATAAGCGTTTGGGCAAGGGCATCTGCATGAACGGCTACGTGGATGCCAACCCTGACGACGGCAACGATGCCCCGATGACGGAGCAGGACTTCCGTGAGATTCGAGAGGCCGGTTTCGAGAGCGTCCGCATTCCTATCACCTGGGTGAAACATTGCTCCAAGGAGGCTCCCTACACCATTGATGCCGACTTCTTCAAGAAGATTGACTGGACCATCGAGCAGTGCTTCAAGAACGACCTGGCCGTATCCATCGACCTTCACTACTATCCCGCTATCAACATGCCTTACGATGACGAGGTGCTCTCGTGGGATGAGAACCTGGTGCGCTGCAAGTCGTTCTGGCAGCAGATTTCAGAGCACTACAAGGACTACTCGAATGACATGCTCTTCTTTGACCTGCTGAACGAGCCGAACACCAAGCTGGGTGCCGACGGCCTTAACAAACTCCACGCTGAACTCATCAGCATCATCCGCAAGACCAATCCTGACCGTACTATCATCGTAGGAACACCCAATCTCGGACAGACTTGGACACTGGGCGAGCTCACCTTCCCAGAGGGCGAATGGAACATCATCGTGCAAGGTCACTACTATCTGCCCCATACCTTTACGCACCAGAACCTGAGCTACGTGCCGAGTGCTATGAGCGGCAAACAGGTAGAATGGCTTGGCACTGACGAGGAGAAGGCTTCCATTATCCGCGATCTCGACTTCTGCAAGCGATGGAACGAACAGACGGGACGCCCAGTGAACATCGGCGAATACGGTGTCTGTCTGAATGCCCCGCAGGAGAGCATCAACCGCTACCTGCAGTTCATGCAGCAGCAGTTCCGCGAGCGTGGTTTCAGCAACCACATCTGGGCCTATCGTGGCCTCTTTGGAATCTATGATCTAAAGAATCACAAGTGGAATCAAGAAACTCTAAATGCACTGAAGTAATGAAACGAACATCAATAGCAATCATCCTCGCATCAACCGTCTTGGCAACATGGGCACAAAAGCCTGTGCTACCAAGCGATGCTTCTATCGAGAAGAAGATTGAGCGGCAGCTCAGCCGCATGTCACTCGACGAGAAAATCGGTCAGATGGTAGAGTTGGAGATTGGGATGATAACCTTTCGCGACCCCCGATATTCAGCTGAAGCTCTTGCGGAAATGGATGAAGTCCAGTTGGCAGAAACAATCGAAAAATTCGGGTTGGATAAACTTTACCATGCATCGGAACTCGTCCTGAAAACATCTGAAGAGCGGAAGGACAAGGAAAAACTGATGCAGCTCTACTGGCTCTCGAATGACATCGCATCAAAACTTCCGTTCCGGGTTGATGAGACGGCACTCGACTCAGTGATTAACAAATACAAGGTGGGCTCTATCCTCAATGCTCCGCAAGTGACAGCTCAAACACCAGAGATGTGGAACTATGTGGTGAATACCATTCAGGACGTTTCCATACAAGGTATCGGCATTCCCAACATCTATGGTCTCGACCAGATGCATGGCACCACCTATACGGCTGGTGGTACGCTCTTCCCTGGCAACATCAATATGGCTGCCACGTTCAATCGAGACTTGGTGAGGAAGATGGGCGAGATTGTGGCCTATGAGACGCGTGCATGCAACGTGCCTTGGATATACGGCCCCGACATCGACCTCGGACGGATGCAGGCTTGGAGCCGGCAGTATGAGGGTTTCGGCGAGGATGTCTATCTGACTTCTGAAATGGGGGCTGCAGCCCTGCGTGGTATGCAGGGTGATGACCCTAACCATATCAACCGTTATCATGTGGCTGGTTGTCTGAAGCATTATTTCGGATATGGTGCGCCCTATAATGGTCTCGACCGTTCGCCCATCCGTCTGAACTATGAGGAACTTCGCGAAAAGCAGTTTGCCCCATTCCTCCGTGGTTTCCGCGAGGGAGCACTGAGCATCATGACCAACTCGTCCAACGTGAACGGGGTGAAGGGACTGGTGAATCGCGAGTTCCTGACCGGTTGGCTGAAAGAGGGGTTGCAATGGGATGGAATGGTAGTGACCGACTGGGGCGACATTGACGGTGCCGTGAATTGTGACCATGTAGCACCAAATGTGAAGGAGGCCATCCGTATGGCCATCAACGCTGGTGTAGATATGATGATGGTTCCCTCACAGTTCGGCTATGGTCAATTGCTGAAAGAACTGGTGCAGGAAGGACGCGTCTCGCAGAATCGCATCGATGACGCCGTGCGGCGTATTCTCCGACTGAAATATCGTCTTGGACTCTTCGACCAGCCTAACACCTTCTCCAAAGACTATCCAAAATTTGGCAGTGAGGAGTTTGCCGAATATAGTCGGCAGGCTGCACTTGAGTCTATCGTCTTGTTGAAGAATGAACAGGTGCTCCCCATCCAGAGAGGCAAGAAGATACTCGTTACAGGTCCCAATGCCAATAGCATGCGCACCTTGAATGGCGGATGGAGCTATACTTGGCAGGGCGATGGTGCAGACCGTGAGGAATTCACCGGCCGCTACAACACCATCTACAAGGCCTTGCAGCATCGCTTCGGACGAGAGAACGTACAACTCGTTGAAGGGGTCACCTACGATAAGGTGTTGTGGGCAAAGGATGATGCCAGCCACATCGATGATGCTGTCAAGGCTGCGGGAACAGCTGACTATATCGTGGTTTGTATCGGTGAGAACAGTTATGCTGAGACGCGAGGCAATATAGCAGACCAGAACCTCAGCCCTAACCAGAAACAACTTGTCCGTGAACTCTCCAAGACGGGAAAACCGTTGGTGATGGTGCTCAACGAGTCGCGCGGTCGCGTCATCAGCGACATCGAGCCAATGGCCCAGGCCGTTGTGCACACCATGTTGCCAGGCAACTATGGTGGCGATGCGCTGGCCTTGCTGTTGGCTGGCGATGAGAATTTCTCAGGACGACTGCCTTACACTTATCCGGCCCAGACAAATGCTATGGTGAACTACGACTACAAGGCTAGTGAGGTACGTGAGACTATTCCTGGCGTCTATGACTACAACGCCAAGACCTACGAGCAGTGGTGGTTTGGCGCTGGCATGAGCTACACTACCTACGAATACAGCAATCTTCACGCAGACAAGACCGACTTCGACTGGACCGATGAACTGACTATCACCGTCGATGTAAAGAACACAGGCCGGATGGCAGGCAAGGAGGTGGTGATGCTCTACAGCTCCGACCTCTACGCCTCGATGATGCCCGACAATCGTCGCCTGCGTGGGTTTGAGAAAATCTCGCTCCAGCCAGGGGAAAGCAAGACCGTCACATTCCGTCTCCCAGCTAGAGAACTCACATTTGTTGGTCAGGATGGCCGCTGGATGCTTGAAGAAGGAGACTTCCGCATCACCTGTGGCGACCAGACCCTTATGCTGAACTGCACTAATACCCACGTGTGGGAAGAAAAGAATATTCCTGTTGATTAAAGTCTGTCTTTTTGGAATATATATTTAATCATCACGACAAAAAGACGACAAAATAACAAAAGAGAAAGCTAGGTTGTCGATTTTCAACTTCTTAGCTTTCTCTTCTGTCGGGATTGCAGATTCGCTCTATCGTATCATCGCTGATAGACTTACCCCATCGTCTTGGAGAAATCAGCATCACGTTGATGCCTCCTCCAAGAAAAGTCTTGAGGTCTCTTCTATCTTCGATTCTATCAATGAAATATTCGTTTTCTGCAATAGAACTATATTCGAATGGTATCTTGTTCATAAGCTTAAAGTCTTGATTCTCTGTAAAGTTACAAAATTATACCCAAAGGTATTATACCTTAGGGTATAATTAATGAAACTTTATGTTTTTCTCTCCATCATTATCTCTTTTTCAAGTGGACTCAGTAAAGTATTAAATAAGGGCTTTTTTCCTATCTCTTAAAAAAATACCACGGATAAATTCAATTTGTTCGTGTTTTAAAAATTGTCCCGTTTTCCCTTTTATGATATTGTGTGTAATCCGTTGCTTAATAGTGGTTTCTGCAAAAAGTTGCTGATTTTAAACAACTTTGTTTTAAACAACCTTGTTTAATTTGTTTTTTTTGCTATCTTTGCATAAGATTTGCTGCATAGTATTAAATAAGGTAGTAATTATGAGAAAAAGTAAAGAAGCTTCGTAGCGTATGGCAATTACAGAGCCATGTTTCTTACTGTCTTTATGGAAGCAAAAAACTCATGATGGAACAGATGTTCCAGAATGACAGTTACTCATTCTATCGTTTTGGAGATTTCTTCTATCTGAACAAGATAAGCGAGAAAGACTGGGTGGAATATATCTGTCAGCGTTTCGAATCTACAGGCAAGCATATTTCGGAAGCCCTGGCTTGTAAAATCTGTCAGGTAACAGACTGATATTCCTCTTATGTACAGCAGTTGGCATGGTTTGTATGGTTGCGTGTACAAGATAATTCTGTAGTAACAGAAGAAGACTTAAAATCTGGGGTTTATCCTGCTTTCTCAGTCCTTCTTTTCAGGAATATGATGCAAGATTATAAAAAAAATGGCGTTTTATTTGTGTATATAAGAAATTTGGGGTATTTTTGCAAAAGAGTAAAGTATCTCTATGCTAACGAAGAAAACAAGAGAAGTGATGAAGATATTGATAGTTATCCCTTGTTATAACGAGGAAGAAGTGCTGCCTAAGACCTTAGATGTGCTGGGGGCATTGATCAGAAAGATTAAGAAAGAGACTGATGCCGACACAGAACTGCTGCTTGTCGACGATGGCAGTCGTGACCATACTTGGCAGATGATTTCGGATGCTGCCAAGGAACATGGATATGTGCATGGCATCAAACTGTCGCATAACCGAGGCCATCAGAATGCGCTCTGGGCAGGTATGGAAGCTGCGGTAGACCATTGCGATGCGATGGTAAGTATCGATGCCGACCTGCAGGACGATGAGAATGTTATCGTGGATATGGTGCGCCAGGTGCAGGAAGGCAAGGATATCATCTATGGTGTGCGCAAGGAGCGCAAGACCGATACCTTCTTCAAGCGCTTTACCGCCCAGGCTTTTTATAAGCTGATGCAGAGTGTGGATAAGGATACGGTTTACAATCATGCCGATTTCCGCATGATGACCAACCGCACCCTGAAGGCTCTGATGCAGTATCCCGAGCGCAATCTCTTCCTCAGATCCATCGTACGCCAGTTGGGTTTCCGTGAGGGATTCGTCTATTACGACCGCAAGGCTCGTGAGGCGGGTGAGAGTAAGTATCCGTTTACCAAGATGCTGAGTTTCAGTATAGATGGCATCACTTCGTTCTCCGTAGCACCTCTTCGGTTTATCACCTTCCTGGGTTTGGCAATGACTTTGGTAGCAGTCATCATGATTATCTTTGCCTTGGTAGAATATTTCCAGGGCAAGACTATCCAGGGCTGGACCTCCATGCTTGTTTCCATGTGGTTTATCGGAGGCATCATCACCACGGGCGTAGGCATCACGGGCGTATATATCGGCAAGATTTATACCGAGGTGAAGCGCCGCCCACGATACTTCATCGAAGAAAGAGTATAATCTTATCGAAGAAAGAAAATAAGAAGAATATCAATTTGATAGATACAAAAATAGCATCGGTACTTATAATCCCGATGCTATTTTTGTATCTAATCACTACTCATTTGTTAAGTGCAATATTGGCACTAGTCTTCACGAATCGGTAGAAACCTACCTTGTTGTGCCATTCAACCGTCTTTCTTACTTCCCAAACTTTCTGGAAGGTGTAGTCCTTGCCGAATTTCTCAAGGAAATCAGGCATGTCTTCTTCCGGAATCATCAGCACGCCATCCTGTGGCAATACCTTGTCAAACTGCTGGATCTTATCGCCCAGATAGAAGTTGAGGCTGAAGAAATGCAGCATATCTACCGACATATAAGAATAGAGTTTGCTGGTATCAAACTTCTTCTCGATAACCGGCACCAGGTGCTTATCTGCCTTCGTGTTGAGCACGGCAGGCTGCAGGGTGGAGTCGAGTGTGATGAAAATTGCGCTAATCATCACCAATGTATATTTCATCATTTGGCTTGTCTCTTTTTTCTTGAGTGCCTTGAATATATGATAAGCCCCTATTATAAGAAACATATAGCATACGTAGAATAGGATACCATGAGTAGATTCCCCTATTGCATGGAGCATGGCGATGTTGTCGGCAGCATGCTTGCCATGGAAAATGGTATCTGGTATGCCGCCTGCTCGTATAACAAGCGTAGCAATCACAAGGATAACTGCCAGCGAGGCAATCACCCCTGCATATACCTTGATGGCTCCCATCTTCTCCTTCATCATCCAAACGATGTATTCGGCGATGAGATAGGCCATGAACGGATAGCATGGCAGCAGATAAACGCTGCGCTTGCTCTTTGGGATGCAGTAGAAGAAGAGTACCAGGAGAAAAGCGAGCCAGGTGAACACCTGCAGCGGAGTAGCCTTCTTCGCATTCTCCAGGAATCGGGTCTTCGAGAACTTCTTCCATGGCAGAATGAAGAGCGAGAACAATAATAATAAGGTGTAAGGCAACCAGCCCGTGATGAGCGTGAGAAGGTTGTACCACGCTGGGTTCTCGTGTGATTCGTATGCCATCTTGCCCATGAATCGGTCGATGTTCTCTTCCTTCACCAGGCGCAGGAACTCGTCGCCGCCTTGCAGATAGGCAGCATAATACCAGCAGAAAGGAATAACGAGCGAGAGCAGGGCGGTTAGAGCCATGCGCCATACGATGCCCCAGAAGTTCTCACGTTGGGTAAGCATGAATACGCCCATCACAAAGCAAGGCAGAATGATGCCCACAGGACCTTTGGTAAGCGTAGCGCCACTCATGCAGAGGATAGCGAGCCAAGGCAACTGGTGCTTTCCTTTCTCCCACCAGCGGTAGAGTAGATACATGGCTCCCACCATGAAGGCGGTATTCACCATATCTACACGGCAGTTCATACCCGCACGGTGCACCTCGAAGGCGGTGAGCGTAAGGATGGCTGCGATGAGGCTGGTCTGGGCGTTCTTGCGCTTGGCATAGAACACGAAACCGCCGATGGTCATCAATACCAGCGATACGGCAGACGGCAGGCGTGAAGTGTACTCATTCACATGGCCGATGAAGAGGCTGAAGAAGGCGATGCACCAGTGGAAGAATGGCGGTTTGTAAGGGATATCACCTCCGTTGTTGATAGGCAGAATCCAGTTGCCATGTTCCAGCATGGTGTAGGCAACCACCGCTTCGCGCGGCTCTCCCTTGGTATTGAAATCTGTGAGTCCGAGGAATGGAATCATCATCACGATAGCCAGGATGATGATGAGCCATAGGGCTTTGTTGTACTTGATGTTCATGTCTTATCGAAGTCTTATTATGTATTTTTGGCTGCAAAGTTACATATAATTATTTGTTTATAGACAGAATAAGGCTAGAAATTTTGCTTTTATTGGGATATAATTATTAACTTTGCAGCCGATTTCTAAAGTAGAATAAAAATGAAACGATATTTTAAGGCTTTTGGGTATCTCCTTTCGGTGCATGTATTGGCATTGCTGGTGATGACTCTGTTCAGATTGGTAGAATTTATCGCCCTGCATGGCATGATTGTAGATGCAGAGGCGAGTAGGGTAATGGCGTTTGTCAAGGGTGTATGGTTTGATAATGTCATAGCTTGTTATATTTCGGTATTGCCTGTGGCTGTGCTCCTGATAGCAGCCAGCCTGGGTTGGTGTCATCGCCGTTTGCTGCGTGGCATCAACATTTGGTATGCGGCATGGTTTGCCATCGCCTTCATGCCTTCGGCAGCCAATACTCCTTATTTCCAGTATTTCTTCAAGAACATCAATTCCAGCATCTTCGGGTGGTTCGGCTATGTAGCCACCACATCGGGCATGCTCTTGCAGGAGTCTTCCTACTGGCTCTATATCGCCCTCTATTTCGTGTTTACGGGGGCGTTTATCTATGCGCTCGTCCGTCTGCGCCGCTACTTCGAGGGGCTCTTCCTTCTGCCTAAGGACAATATGCACCTAGTGCTGGTGGGAGCACGTTTCCTCATTTCCTTGGCTCTGATAGGCGCCTGCCTTTTCGGCATCCGTGGCAGAAAGGGCTATAACCCTATCAAGGTGAGCCAAGCTTACTATTGCGAGGATTCTTTTCTCAACCAGCTCGGCATCAATCCGGCATTCAATCTCCTTACTTCTGCGCTTGACGATATGCGCAAGGAGAACAAGGAGTTGCATCTCATGCCATACGCTGAGGCTATCACGAATACCCGCCAGTGGCTGGGTATCACGGGAAAGGTGGATAGCACGAATATTCTGAAGCGTGAGGTGGTGAACGATTCCCTGATGATGAAGAAGAATCATCCTAACGTGGTGGTGATACTGATGGAGTCGATGTCGGCAAACTTGTTGGGTACTTTCGGCAATCAGCAGCCGCTCACCCCAACGCTCGATTCGCTCTATCATCATTCCCTGGCGTTCACCCACTTTTATAGTGCCGGCATCCATACCAACCATGGCATGACGGCTACGCTCTACAGTTTCCCTGCTCTCATGTTCCGAAACCTGATGAAGGGAACGGTAACTCCACGCCGCAAGGGTATCGCCACGGTGTTGAAGAAGTATGGCTACGAGAACATGTTCTTCATGACTCACGAGGCACAGTATGACAACATGAAGGCTTTCTTCCAGACCAATGGCTACGATGACATCTTCTCTCAGGAGAACTATCCTAAGAGCGAGGTGGTGAACAGCTTTGGTGTGAGCGACCATTTCGAGATGGGCTATGCCCTCAACACCATCAACCAGAAGGCGAAGACGGGCAAGCCTTTCATGGCTACCATCCTCACCGTGAGCAATCATCCACCATATATCATTCCTGATTTCTTTAAGCCGAAGACCAAGGAGAAGGAAACACAGATTGTGGAGTATGCCGACTGGGCGATAGGCGACTTTCTGAAGAAGGCAAGTCGGGAGCCTTGGTATAAGAACACGATATTCGTGATTCAGGCAGACCATGGCAAGCTGGTGGGTAAGAGCGAGGGCGAGTTGCCTCAGTCTTACAACCATATTCCGCTCATCATCTTTGGTCCTGGTGTTCCGCAGCAGCAGTATGCGGGCTTGGGCATGCAGGTGGATGTAATGCCTACGCTTTTCGGCTTGATGAATCTGAATTATGAGTACGAGGGCTTCGGCGTGGATCTGCTGAAGCAGCAGCGCCCGATGGTATTCTATTCGGCAGATAACCAGATTGTGGCAAGAGATCATCAGCGTTGCTTCGTCTATAATCCGTCGATGAACCGCAGTTTCTGCTATGATGTGTTGCCGAATGGCAATCTGAAGGAAACCAAGCAGGAATCTAAGTTCCAGGATTTGAAGAACTATGTCTTCTCGAATATCCAGGCAGCTGAATATATCGAGCGACATCAGCAATAAAAAACAGTAATCCCCCACCACGCTATGGCTGCGTGATGGGGGATTAACTGTTTCAGGAGATTCAAGATGCTTTATGCCGAGAGGGTAAGCTTCTGCCAGATCTCGGTGTCGCCACCTTTCAGCTTCTTGCAGAGACCACGCTTGGTCCAACGGCTTATCATCTTACGGATGGTTTCACGACTGGCTCCGTCGCCACGCTCACGGCTGGCATCGAAGAGGGTGAACTGCTCAGGGAGCTGGGCAAAGAGCAGGGTGTTTCGAGACTTATAGACTGGGATTGCCTCGTTGTCCTGCTGCTGCTTGTCGAGACGCAAGCCAAACATCTCCATCTGCATGGCGAGCACGTAGTCGGCCACAGCCTTGGCAAAACGGATGCAGGCATCGGTCTCCTCTCCGGTCTGTTCCAGGATGTGGAAGATGACGCCACAACGGAAGCCGATGACGGCGGAACGGCGACGATACACATCCATCACACGGTCGGCATTCGCCAGGGCAAGCTGTCTCTTTGCTTCGAGCCACTGGCAGAACTCTTCGCACATACGGGGCAGCTCCATTACGCCGTGACTACGTTCAAGGAGAGTTACTGCCTTGAGGATGTTTGCCTGCTCCTCCTCGGTATAACCGTGGTGCTGGCTGAGGGGTGCGAAGGAGGTATCGGGCATCTTGGCGAGCATCATTCTTGAAGAAGATCCGTCCTCGATGTTATCATCGGTGAAGAACTTCTGGAAGATGTTCTGGGTGCAGCAGCCGGAGAAGTTGAGCTGGGCGTGGGTTACGCCGCTGGTGGCTGTGATGTAGTCCTGACCCACCTCGCTCTGGTCGAACGCCTTACGGAAGTAGTCGCCGAACACCTTCCATACGCTCTTCATCGAACCGAGCTCCTCGCTGAACATATACATGGTATGGCCGTCGGCACAGAGCTGACGACGCATCAGAGCCGACTTCGAGATAGTATCGCCAATGTGACGGATGCAAGGCTTCGGATCTACTACACCCTTCTTGCCCTTGTGCTGCTGGTACCAGGCTTCGTCTTCACGAGGTTTCTCATCGTCCTTATCCATCTTCTTCGCCCAGATGTTCTCAATGCGGCGGCATACGCCCTTACCTGATGCCTGCTCTCCGATGATGATAGACATGAGTGCCATCGGAGTATCGCTGCCGTCGCAATACTTCGCCTTCAGACGGTCTGCGTAGGTTGCGGCAATAGGGAGGGCAGAGAAGAGGGCAGGCACGCGTGCCTCTGCGGCTACGCCAGAGAGCGAGTCGCGGAGTCCGAGTGGAAGCTGGTCTACTGGGAATTCGTAAAGAGGCTGTGTACTTGCCTTAGCGGCTAAAAGGTTCTCTATGTTTCTTAAATTTTCATTCTCCATAATTATTTAATGTTTAAAAGTTAGCTTGTCGGAATATCCGGTAAACGGCGGCAAAAATACGACTATCTTCTGTAACCGCCAAATTTGAGTGTGTGATAAGGTCCGAAATTCAGCAGCTATTTGAAGCAAATTGTGTTAAAAAATCTAAGTCATAGTTTTGTGGGTCGGAAAACATAGGTTCTTATGTGCTAAATCATAGTTTCTCGGGTGCCAGGTTATAGCTTCTCGGATAACAGGTTCTCGTCTCAATCCGTAATCCCCTTTTTCTTCTTCTTCCTTTCTCATAAAAAAATAACACGGACAAATTGAATTTGTCCGGACAAATTGTTCGGAGTGCCATAACGTATTGTTTTCCTGGTACTTATAAGCCTGCCGGACAACCATCCGGACAAATTCAATTTGTCCGTGTTTTAAAAATATTCCCGTTAAATTCTTTGGTGTCTTACCCGTAATCCATTGACTATTAGTTAATTCGTAATAAAAATGCTAGTTTTAAACAACTTTGTTTAAAACAACCTTGTTTAATTTGTTTTTTTTTTGCTATCTTTGCAGAAGTTCTGTATCTGCTGCCAATGTAACCCGCCTCAAGAAGTCCTTGATGGTGAAAGATCTGATTACAATACCTGCTCCTAAGCATCTGGAAATGAGTGACCCCATCTTGGCATTGTGGCTGAAGAGAAGAGTGTGGAAGTTGACGTAAATTACCCGAGATTTACGTGAACTTTACCCAAGAATTACTTTTAACTGCCTGATAATCATAAGGATGTGGCTCGCGTAATTAAAAATCAATTACGCGAACTTTTTACGTGAAAAACGGAAGAGTTAAAGGATAAATAAGACAAGACACTGGAATTTGTCATCATGGTTTGGTGAGGAAAAAGTAGCCAAGTCGAAGACCATGATACTAAAAGAAGTGCTATTGACGAAAAAACAGAAGGATATTGTGAACTTCTGTTCCGTAAGGTTGCAAGTTCCGTTCCGTAAGGTTGCAAGTTCGTGACTTAATATAGTTAGCTCTGACTCTAATATACCATGCTCTAGTTAAAATATACCAAGTAATATTGCAAGCTCGGCTCTTAATATTGCAAGCTCGGCTCTTAATATTGCAAGCTCACGGCTTAATATTGCAAGTTCACGGCTTAATATTGCAAGCTCGGCTCTTAATATTGCAAGTTCTCAAAAAACTATAATCCGCTGTTTTGTGGTGGTCTCATCTAAAAAATATCGCCTTGATATTGCTGCCAATGTAATTCGGCTCAAGAGAAGAGTGGGCTGGGAGAAATTGTTTAGAATAGAAAGTTTATGAGAACCTTTATTCTGATAGGTTCTCATAAACTCTCATCAAGTCGTGGCTCAGTTTCTCGTCGGAGAAATTGAGCGCATATTTTTTTCCTTCGCTTATCATGTGCTGCCTCAGGTTTTCATCCGTGCAGGTGCGTAAGATGGCATCAGCCATGCCTTTCGCATCATCAGGATTCACATAGATGCTGTCTGGTCCGCCAGCCTCTTCCAGGCACGAACCGGTGCATCCGATGGCAGGAACTCCGCTACTGATGGCTTCGAGCAGCGGAATGCCGAAGCCTTCTATTCTTGAAGGATAGGCAAAGGTGGATGCCCATTTGTAGAATGATGGCAGGTCGGCATAAGGTACCTGATGATAGAAATGAAACAGATGATCTATGCCTTGCGTCTTAAGGAAATCCTGTATCTTGTCAACGTAAGCCGTGCGGCGGCCAACGGCTACCACGTGGATGGCAGCTGCCGCCTGATCCTGTGCCTGGTTCTGAATTCCTTGACTTCCGTTTCTTCTGTTCAGTTCTGCCATGGCTTTCGCCACCAGCATCAGGTTCTTGCGTTCCTCGATGCTTCCCACATAGAGTACAAACTTATCGGGAAGCTGGTATCTTGCCTTTACTTCCTGCAGCTTTCCTGCTTCTATCTCTTGTGAGAAAACTGGGTCGCAGCCCTGGTAAACCACGTCTATCTTGCTTTCCGGAGTATGGTAATAGTGCATAATTTCCTGCTTGGTATATTCGCTGACGGCTATTACGCGGTCGGCACACTGGCAGGCACGGCGGAACTTGAAGTTGTATATCTGCCGGTCTATCCAATGATAGTATTGGGGAGTATGGATAAAGATGAGGTCGTGAACGGTAACGATGTATTTGCATCCCTTGCCGCCCGTCTTCATCTTTCGCTGCTCGGGAGTTCCGATATTGAGTGGAAGTTCGTTGCTCAAGCCATGGAAGATTTGGATGCCGTCCTTTTGTATATCTTTTGAGATACCCCAAACTCTCCAAAGCGAACGGAGCCTGCTCCATATTCCTGGGGGAGGAAAATGGAGAAACAGGTGCTTGATTGTTGGTATCTCCTGGAGATAGGGCATGCGATGAGGCTTGGGAGTATATAAATGATACTGATTGCCGGCGAATTTCTCCGACAAAATCCTGATGACAAACCTGCTGTAGTTGCCTAATCCCGTGCGGTTTTGTGCCGCTCTTTTAGCATCGAATCCTATGTTCATCTTTTTGTTTTTTCTTTAATTATCGGGACAAAGGTATATTAAAAAACTGATTTCTCAAAATAAATATGGATTTATTTGCTAATTACGTGGAATTTGCGAAATTTTGCCAACTAAATAAAGTAATTCATAACAAGACAGATAGAATGGATAGTACAAAAATGGAGAATAGCCAGTGGCTGGCAGGGATCAAGCGTTTTTTTTGTCGCCCTTTCTTCAGCGACCCTCGCACCTTGCTGGGGCTCTGGTTGATTCTAGGTGTGGTGTCAGCATTGATCAAGATTTACAAGTGCAATAACTTCTTGATATTCAAGTATGTTTTCTGGCATGCTTGGAATCAGACTTCATTGTATGCCCAGTATCCTTCGGAGTTTTTCGATTCGAACCACTATGGTCCGTTCTTCAGCATCATCATCGCATCGTTCTATTGCATAGAGAAAGAGAAAGATATTACGGCAGCCTGCTTTATCATGATAGGAACCTTCGTGAAGCTTTATGGTATCGTGGGTTTGGCGTTCTTCTTCTCCAAGCACAAGGTTAAGTTTGTGGCAGCATTGATAGGATGGGCTGTCCTGTTCTTTGTCTTGCCGATGGCGATAACCAGTCCTGAGTATATCATCGACCAGTATAAGGAGTGGCACGTCAGCCTTGCGGGCAGGAACATGGAGAATATGTTTTCCAATATGCAGAATCAATCGCTGCTGGGACGTTGCGCTGATGGTGTTTGCCTTCATTCTGACGAGCATGTCGCCATCCGATCTTTTCCCTGCTTTCATCCGCAAGAACTACGTGCAGCCTTACGCCTTGAAGGCATTGCCTTGCGTGCTGATATGGTTTAAGCTCGTTTACGGGATGATGACAAAGGATTATTCAACTCCTCAAAATGTATCAGAAGAAAAATAAGAGAAAAATCTTTTCGTTCCTTTGGGCGTTGTAGTCAATATGGTTTTTTCTATAATACTAAAGTAGCTCTGGAGAGGTTATCCATCTACGGGCAACCTCTCCTGAGCCAATATATTCCGAATGTAGAAGGGGCTTTACAGAATAGCTTTATTTGAATATAGCCAATGCTTTCTCTATGATTGGTGCCATGTCATAATACTTATATTCGGCAAGGCGACCACCAAAAATTACATCTTCCTCCTGGTCTGCCAGGTTCTTGTATTGCGCATACAGTTCAGAATTCTCCTTGTCGTTTACCGGATAGTATGGTTCCATGCCATCTTTCCATTCGGTGGAATATTCCTTAGAGATAACCGTCTTCGGGGTCTCATAGACTTCTGCCCCGAACATTTCGAAATGCTTGTGCTCAATCACTCGGGTATATGGCACTTCGCACTCAGTATAGTTTACCACGGCATTACCTTGATAGTTAGGGCAGTCGATGGTTTCCTGCTCAAAACGGACAGTGCGATAGTTGAGCTTACCAAACTGATAGTTGTAGAACTCATCTATCTTGCCTGTGAAAACCAGCTTAGAGGCAATCTCTTTCCAATGATCTTTCAGCACCCCCTTGTTGCCGTTTGGGAGTTCTATCTCGTCTTTAAAGAAGTCAACTGATACCTTTGTATCTGCCCCCTCAAGTAAACCATCGATGAGTTTGTTGTATCCCCCCATAGGGATTCCCTGATATTTGTCATTGAAGTAATTGTTGTCGAAGATGAGGCGTACCGGCAGTCGCTTGATGATGAAGGCTGGCAAGTCTGTACACTTTCGTCCCCATTGCTTCTCGGTATATCCCTTGATGAGGCGCTCATAGATATCTTTACCGATGAGCACCTGAGCCTGTTCCTCCAGATTACGAGGCTCGCTTACGCCATCGGCCTTCATCTTAGCCACGGCTTCTGCCTTCTGCTCATCAATTTTAGCCTGTGCTTCTGCTGGTGTGGTTACGCCCCACATCTGATAGAAGGTATTCATATTGAAAGGCAGATTATAGAGTTTGCCTTTGTAGTTTGCCACAGGCGAGTTGGTGTAGCGGTTGAACTCAACGATAGAGTTAACGAAGTTCCACACCTCTTTATTGGATGTATGGAAGATGTGAGCCCCATACTTATGTACGTTGATGCCCTCTATGTTCTCGCAATAGATATTGCCACCGAGATGTGGTCGCTTATCTATCACCAGACAAGTTTTTCCCTGTTTATGAGCCAGGTGGGCGAATGTGGCTCCGAAGAGTCCGGAGCCAACTATAAGATAATCATATTTCTTCATACTTGCGCTAACTAAGTTATATTTTTCTAAATGGGTGCGTAAAGGCATACCAGCCTAACATGCAATTTAACGAGAATCGTGTATTAAATAATTGCCATATACGGAAATAATATTTCTTCATATACTTATTTGTTATTCCATATTTTCTGCAATAATTCATTACTACGGTGATGTTAGAATAATCTTCCTTTTTGATATGCTTATTGAATCTTAAGCTTTGCATAAAAAGAATTGCGGCTTCGTCAATATATCTAAGTTGATTGAGTCTGATAGCTGGAGTCAGACATTCTTGTTTTTGCGCGTCAAGATATTCAAACATCAATGTAAGTACCTTTGTAATATGAGAAAAGTTCTTCTTTAAGGCTATAGCGTTAGTACTATTTCCTTCTCTTCCTACAAGATAGTTATATAGATATATATCATATACAATAAGGTCTTTGATAGAACTTAAAGGTATAAGGCAATATAGCAGGTCCGTATAGCAGATTCCTGTAGGAAGTACTAAACCTACTTTATGCAAAATACTACTCTTGTAAGTCATGCTATGCATGTTGAATTCTACTTTTTTAGAATAATCTGTGATTACAAAACTTGAGGCCTCATAAACCTTTCCGTATTCAATATTGGCAATAGGGAACTTTTTAGTTTTTTCCTTTCCGTTTTTGTCTATTGTTATTTCTGTTCTGAGTGTAACAACAAGATCTGCATCACAAGTTTCCAGTTTTTCAACAAATGCGTCTAATGCATCAGGTTCAAAAAAATCATCAGCATCGAGAATCCGGAAATATTTTCCGCGAGCAAGTGCTAAGCCCTTATTTATGCATGAACCATAATGTGCATTCTCTTTATCAACAACAATAATGTTCTGTGGAAATTGCTGTTGGTATTCGTGTGCAATAGCAGATGTGTTGTCTTTGCTGCCGTCATTGACAACAATAATTTCTATTTTATCTAAGTGCTGTGTGGCAACAAGTCTTTTTAAATTGTTTCCAATATATTCCTCCATGTTATAGGATGGAATTATAATTGATAACAAAAATGAAGTCGTATTAATCATTTCTTTCTATTTTAAATCGTTATTCTATTTCTTTTAATCCTTTCTTGCATCTTGTTCTTTTCATATCCTTAAGAAAGTGGCGTTCATTCTCGCAGCAAATGCTATCTCTTTCATGGAAGAGATGATACTCTATAGCTTGGAACTTAGCATACTTTCGCTTTAGCCCAATATTGAAAAGACGGTTGAACAGATCGAAATCTTCATACCCATAGCCTATTAACTCCTGGTCGAAGCCATTTACTTTGCGCAAATCCTCAAACCACATAGCCATATTGGCACCTCTGCCATAGAAGCGACGCTTGTGGTAAAGGTTTTTTGTACAAAATGTGAGAAAAGGTAGCCATAGGGCATTTTCTTTCCGTCTTACGCCTTTAGTGTAAAACGGGATATTTATCTTCTTTTCTTTGATAAGCTTAAGGGTGAACTTATTTTTTAAAGAAGCTCTACTTCCTATAACAAAATATCCTTTTTCAGCTAAGCGCTCATGATCTGCGATAAAATGACGCTCCATAATGATGTCTCCGTCAATAAACACAATATAGTCTCCATGGGCCATGCGAAGAGCATTGTTTCTAGACTCTGCCAGGCGAAAGCCTTTATCTTCTTGCCATGCATGGAGAATTGGACATGGGAAATCTTTGGCGAAGTTTTTTATAAGTTCTCTTGTATTTTCTTTAGAACCATCGTCTGCGATTATTACTTCGTCAGGTATACGTGTCTGAACTTTTGCGCTCATAAGGCTCAAACGTAAAGCCTCGGGGCGATTATACGTGGATATGATTAGTGAAATCTTCATTGTTTTATTATTTGAGAGATTTTTTGCTTTTGTATATTTTTATCATAAACTGTAATAACTTACTGTTTGGATTGGAGCGCCAATGCTTGATATACTTGTATAACAAGAGTGGGCTACTCATGATAATATGATTAGAACGTTCATATACTTCTGGACATGTAATCTCTAGTTTTTTATCTAATTCTGTTAGTATCGTGTAATCTGGCTGTTGACACTTCAATAAATAGAATTTATATATGTATCTTATTCTTTTAAACAACTTCTCGACCAGCATATCTTTTATTGCAGAGTTCACATTGGTGAGTGTAGCATAACTGTCTAAAATGTGGCTCGTACATATGAGATTGTCCTTGAAATGCTTTGCCGAGAATGTGTTAGACATGGTCTGCCCTTCACGACCTAATGTGTATATGTAGAGAACTCCCGGTACATACTTAAACGTTCTGATTGTAGTTAATGGCATAAAAATCCATTCTTGGTCAGTATACGAAATACCTTCAGTTTGCTTGTAATTGATAGCTAACAGATTCTCGCGTTTGTATGTAATGGCGTGCATCCAAAGATTGATGATGTCTTTATGACAGCAATAGTCTGTAAACTGCAATGTTTGGTTGCTTGGCAAGTTAAAAGTCACATGATCTTCTTTGCCATTTACATGAGACTTGGAAAAGTCTGTTATAAATGCATCAACATCTGTCTTTGAGGCAATATCTACCAAGTTCATTAAAGACTCAGTATTGAATTTGTCGTCAGCATCTAGCACTTTAACATATTTTCCTGTCGCTTCTTTTAGTCCACGATTGATGCAAGAACCATAATTGCCATTTGGCTTATCTATAGTTCTAAATATATGTGGATATTTTTTCTCATACTTTTTAGCTATATCCAAAGAATTGTCCTTGCTTCCATCATTGATAATAAGCACCTCTAATAGATTGCTTTTGATAATCAATGATTTTAGACAAGTATCAAGATACTCACTCATGTTATAAGTAGGTATGATAATTGTAAGAATCTTGTCCATATACTTTTTGTTTATTGTTTTTTAAATGCCTCTTTTGGAATAAACTTTGACCAAAATTCTTTTCGATGTTTTCGGTCATATCCGTGAGCAGCCATAGGAAGCTTATTATTATTTATTTTATAGCATAGTTCCAACTTGCGGTCAAAGGCAAAATCTGCAGCTTGCTCTATCGTTGGTAGTTTAAGTTCTGTTGGAACTAATGCCCAGAATATATCTTCATTGTGTAGTGGATCTTCAAAAGAATTATACAGTTGAATTTCTTGGGCATACTTGATGCAGAGCTTCTTGAATACTTCTACCTTTCTCAAACAGAACCCGCCATTACCAATTCTGCCAAACATTTGGCAATGGAGATTTTTGTTAGCAGGTTTTAACTTTACTTTCAGTTGGAGATATTGTTTCATTGGAAAGTGCAGATACATATTTCTGTTAGGCCATGGTGCACCAACAAGATCGATACCCATATCTATCCATTTCATGAGATCATCTCTGAATATCCATACATCTGTCTGACAGATAAGGAGATATTCGTAATCGCTGAATAAACTATAAAAATCGGGAGATGTCATCATTTCGTTATATCCCATAATACCATTAATGGTTCCTAGCCACTGATTACTTACTTCGATTTCTCCTACTTGTGGATACCTTTCTTTTAAAGTATGAGTATTCAACCCTGTAGGCTTTATCAGTACAGTAGGATAATTACGTAGAATTTCGAGATTATTGTCAAGAGCAACAATCTCTTCTTCACGTAAATCCCTATATATAGGAATAGCTATAATGACTTTCTTGTCTTGAATCATTCTATCTAAAATTAATTTCTTTTAATGTCTTTGTCAGAAAACTTCCTTTATTCAGTTTCTGTGCCAAATTTACCGCTTGCTTTTTCATCTCCTTTTTCTGTTTCGTGGTAAGATTGGCAAGTTTGTCATCCAGCTCTTCCAACGAACCAATGGTTATACCTGCTCCTGCTTCTTCGATGATAGGAGCTACGGCAGCTTCTTTCCAGATGATGAGCGGCAAACCGGCACGGAGGTAGAAGGATACCTTATGAGGAGAATTCCATTTCAGGTATTGCCCGTATTCTCCCGAGCAGCCATCAAGAGAATTGCCATCCCATACCAGTCCGAAGTCGGCATCTATGTGCTTGATAAATTCCTCTGACGGTACAAACCCTTGGTAAGTAATCTGAGGATTGTTTTGCAAACCTTGCAGACCTTCTTTGTTTCCACAAACCAACAATTGCCAATGGCTCAATGTCTTGGAAAGTTCTATCAGAAATGAATTCTTCTTCATGCTCAAGGCTCCGGCATAAACCACCTTTACCTGTTCTCTTTCTGTTACCTCTTCCGAGCATCTTGATGCAGAACGATAGTCGAATAAGCCCAGGGCACCAACTGACTTCTGTAACCCATGCTCTTTGAGCCATCCTTTCATCTTCTCGTTTGATGCAATGATGTAGTCACTATTCGAAAGGCGGTTTATCTCTTTCTGGATGGTGAGCTTCTTTCTGCGGAAAGAACCGAGGTCGTGAATCAGAGAAACCGTTCTGGCTCCTTTCAGATGGGCTACATGGCAGAGAAACGAAAAGTACTTTTTTACAGGATATTGCAAGAACAGCACATCGTCTTTCTGGAGTAAGATACAGGCACGAAGGATGCCAATCAGGTCCAGGAAGAATGCTAATATCTTACTGTTCCTGATAGTGCGAGGCAAGCCAAGATTGATGGCTCCCATTTCTGCAAGCGTATCCTCGTTGTCTGTTTTTGCTTTATTGCCGGCGCTTGTCAGATTATAATAGTTGCGACTAATATAACAAAGTCTTTTTTGTTCCATATTCAATAGTTTTGAAGTGAGATATATTTGAACTATAATTCTAGCTGGAATGGAATTTCGTGCTTCTTTCCATATTTGGTCCAGAACCTAGCCCGTTCTTTCATCACATAGGCTACAGCCTTGTCGGTATCTATGTTGCGCAGCAAGGCATATTCGCTTACTAAGATACGGGTGAATTCTTTGGGCCCCCAGAATCTTCTGAGATTATAAAGTCCTTTCTTCTCACTTACTGGTCCGAAATCCATTCTGTTGATATCTACCAGCATGAAATGGAATCCTTCTTCATCTTGTTTCCAGAGAATATTGCCTGGTGTAAAGTCCTTATGGAGGATTTCATGCAGATGAATGTCTGCAGCGAAATGGGCTAAAGCTTTTGCCACGTATTGATATTCTTCTGGCTTAGCATCTGCCATCTCATAGAGGGTATGACCATAGTCACACTGGATGGTGATAAGATAGCTATATCCTAAGAGATTCAGAAAGTTACGCTCTTCAATGAGGGCTAAAGGTTCAGGAGTATTGATACCTTTTCTTTTCAGAATCATAGGATATTCGAATGCCCGTTGACCTTTTGGCTTCCTGATATTCCAGGAATAAATGAGTTTGTTTTGTCCATGTGGTATATGAAAGCGCTTTACGTTAACCTGTGTTCCATCTGGTGCAGTAAGTACCTTGATGAGGTTGCGCCCCGTATAAATCACACGTCCTTCCTTCTCGAAAACATCAGGGATGCTCTCTAGGAAGTCTTTCAGATATTCGTATTTAGGATTTATCTTAATCTTTCTCATTCTTATAGTTAAATATGAATGTTTATACTTCTTCCATTCGTTTCATTTCCCATCCAGCAAACTGGATGATGATTTTATGCAATGTCGTGCCTTGGCGCAAGATTTCTATTCTTGGTGCTGCGGCATAACGATTGATCTGTTCTACTGCTTCCTGCCATTGTGCCTCGGCTTTTGCCTCAAAATCCTTGGCTGGCAACATCTTCAGTTCGATGATATAGCTATGCTTGGTAGGATAGTGGGTCAGGTCGGGCAAGAGGAAGAAATCACAATAGCCGTGATTTAATTCAAGCTCGGGAGCCGTAATGTAATAGCTGCTCAGGTAGAGATATGCCATAAAGAAACCTTGCAGGTTGCGCTCGGCTTCGATGCCATCTCTTACTGATGCCACTTCGGCGTAAGCCTTCGACATAAAGCCCAAGACATCTTCCCATTTTCCATAGAACGCCATGCAGGTGAGCATATAACCAAACTCATTCAGGTTGATATGGTTGATTTCCTGATATTGCTCCTGCAGATAGCCATAATATTGACGGCGGACGTTGTTGTTCGGGATTCCCAGGAGCAACTGGTCGCCGAAAGTATCCTTGATGGTAAGCATGCCGTAATAGAACAGTAGGCTTGGGAAGTATTCCGGCTTCACAATTTCGCTGGCTGGGAAGGTTTCGTATAGATTTGATACGATGCTGCCTTCCTCCGTAATCCTGCGGATGATGCCCTTGCGGTTGCCGTCTAGCTTGTCGAGCTGGAGCAGTCGCTTCATCTTGTTGTAGTCGGTCTTCGTGTTTGGGTCTATCATCTGCTTAGGGGCTTTACCATCGTCCATGTAATTACGGAGATAATATAACACCATATCGCAATTGAAAACCCTGACCTTACTGTTTAAGCATGCCTCTGAGAAGCAATAATTGTCATACCACGGCTTAATCTCTTCTATCATTGCCTCGATATCGCTATCTGCCGGAATCTGTCCCGCATCGCGATAACGGGTAAACATGGCTCGTACATCTTCTGTGCTGAAGCCCAGCATCTTGTCAAACTCAGGCTTGGTTGAGATATGCCAGCCGATGTTGAAGCCGCTGGTAACATCGTCTAGTGTTACAGGACTTACACCCATCATGAATATCTTGGCGAATGAACCCTTGAACTTCTTGAAGTAGTCGCGGTAGAAACCGCTGGCATGCGTCATCGCATGATACACTTTTTCACCCTGTTCATTGAGCACGGTGTTGGTGAAGTTGTCGTATTCATCGATGATGAGATAAAGCTGATAATTGTGTTCTTTTGCGTATTTTTGGATAGTAGCAAGCTTGTTGGATGCTACATCCTCTGCAAGAACGGTCTTTCTGGTTGCTTCATCATAGAATTGTGCATATCTGTTGATGAAAGCGTCAAAGCAGATATTGCAATACGAATTGAAGCGTTCCTCCAGATTGTCGATGTTTCCTCCTACTTGTGAGAAATCGAGTGTCAGTACCTGATACTTACCCTGTAGAGGGGTAGGCTGACTGCCAATCCAGAGACCTCCGAAGATTTCCTGGAACTGGTCTTTTATCTTGCAGTCATAGTAAGCTTCGAGCATACTGAGGAACAGGCTCTTGCCGAAGCGGCGAGGGCGAATGAATATCAGGTTGTCGGGTTGAGCCTCCAACAACGGAATATACATAGTCTTATCTACGTAATACTGATTTTCTCTGATAACTCTCAGGAAATCAGAGACTCCATAAGGTACTCTTTTTGCTTCTATCATCTTGTAACCCTTTCTATTATTAAGATAAACTCTATTTCTCTTGGAACAACTCTATTCTCTCGGTACAACTTTCCCCTTCACCACCTCATATCGCTTGTCAAACTCCTCCCTGGTTCGCTTCCATCTGTTATGCGTCCATAAATAATAAGGTGGATTCTTGCGGATGGTTTCTTCCAGCATCTGGAAGAAGCGACGGGTAATCTCGTGCTCCGGCAGGGAGTTCGGATTGCGGGTGATGAGTTTGTAGGTTGCCGTGTAGTAGCCTCGCTTAGGGCGGGACATCTCTACATAGAACACGGCATCGTTCATCTTTCTCATGATTCTCTCGCCGCCAGTAAACACTGGGGTTTCGGGATGGTTGAGGAAAGGAAGCCACAGGTGGATGTTCTCCCACTTGGGACCCTGGTCGCTGATGTAGCCGAAGATGTTCATGATGCCCTTGCGCTTGTAATCCACCAGATAGCGGAGGATTTCTTTCTTGGGCACCACCACGCCATTCTCCTCGTGAGAACGGATGCGCTTGAAGAGTTCGTCGAAGGCTTGGTTGCGCAGAGGATGATAGATGAGGCCTATCTTGCGTGACTTGGGCAGTTCGATACCCACGCATGAGAGCCACTCCCAGTTGCAGTAATGGCCCAGGATAGCTGCCACGTTCTGACCTTCCAGGAAACATTGCTCCACTTCCTCGCTGTTGATGACCTGGAATCGCTGGTGCAACTCCTTGTCACTGATGCTGAGCAGTTTGACAGCCTCGAAGAAGTAATCGCTGAACCAGCGATAGAACTTCTTCTCGATGTCGATAATCTCTTCTTCTGATTTCTCAGGAAAAGAGCTGGTGAGATTCTTACGCACAATACCCCTGCGGTACTTGATGACGCGATACATCATGAAGTACTCGAAGTCGGCAATGCAATAGAGCAGCCTGAAAGGCAGCAGCGATATTGCATAAAAGAATGCATAAACAATCTTAACCATCTGTAAAACTATAAATTCTTAACTATTAACTCTTTACTCAATTACACCTGCTGCATATCATGCAACTTCTTGTAATATCCTTTTTTTTCAATCAGTTCCTCATGAGTACCACGCTCCACAATCTTACCCTCGTGCAATACGCAGATTTCATCGGCATGCTTGATGGTACTCAATCGGTGAGCCACAGCCACGGTGGTACGGGTTTTCATCAGTTTCTCCAAGGCATCCTGAACCAGGCGCTCGCTCTCGGTATCGAGGGCAGATGTTGCCTCATCGAGGATGAGGATAGGAGGATTCTTGAGGATGGCACGGGCGATGCTGACACGCTGGCGCTGACCACCGGAAAGTCTGCCGCCTCGGTCACCGATATTTGTATCGAAACCTTTCTCCGACTTGGTGATGAACTCGTAAGCATTGGCTATCTTAGCTGCATTGGCTATATCCTCGTCTGTAGCATCGGTCTTGCCGAATCGGATGTTATCCTTGAAGCTTGCATTGAAGAGGATAGCCTCCTGGTTTACATTTCCTATCAGCATGCGAAGGTCATGTACGGCAAGGTCTTTCACATTAATGCCGTCAATCAGCACCTCGCCTTCCTGTACATCATAGTAACGTGGAATCAAATCTACCATCGTACTCTTACCGCTACCGCTCTGACCAACGAGTGCCACGGTCTTGCCTTTTGGTATCACGAGATTGATATCCTTTAATACATATACCAGTTCGGCGCTCTTTCGGTCGGTATAGGCGAAGGAAACGTGGCGGAACTCTATCTGATGTTCGAAACTGCTGATATGCTCAGGGGTCTCCTTGTCCTTGATTTCCACCTCAGCCTGCAGAATCTTGTCGATACGCTCCATGCTTGCCAATCCCTTTGGGATATTGTAGCTTGCCTTTGAGAATTCCTTCAGTGGGTTGATGATGCTGTAGAGCATCACGAGATAGAAGATGATGGTAGGACCGTCGATTCTGCCGTAATCCAGAACCAGGATACCGCCAAACCACAATACCACTACGATGAGGATGGTTCCCAGGAACTCACTCATCGGGTGTGCCATCTGCTGGCGGATATTTACACGCATGATGTTGTCGCGGTAGCTGCTGTTAACCTGATTGAAACGCTTGTTCATCTTTTCTTCTGCACAGAACGCCTTGATGATGCGCAAGCCGCCCAGCGTTTCTTCTACCATACTCATCGTATCGCTCCAAAGTGCCTGTGCCTCGATACTGTGTGACTTCAGTTTCTTGCCCACTACTCCCATGAACCAGCCGAAAGGTGGCACAAAGAGGATGGTGAAGAGGGTAAGCTGCCAGCTGATGCAGATGAGTGTGATGAAATAGAAGAGGATCAGGATAGGGTTCTTGAAGAGCATGTCGAGCGACGACATGATGCTGCTCTCCACTTCCTGCACATCACCGCTCATGCGGGCAATGATATCTCCCTTGCGCTCCTCGCTGAAGAAACCGAGCGAGAGACTGTTTATCTTCTGGTAAATCTGGTTGCGGATGTCTCTTACGATACCTGTACGGATAGGTATGATGGTGGCTGACGAGAGGAAATAGGCTCCCGTCTTGAGGAATGTCATAAAGGCTAGGAATACACCGATGACCAAAAGGGCTGTTGATGCACTATGGACAACAATAAACTCCTGAATATAATAATACAGGTTATTGGTTGCAACCTCCTTGATGCTACCCCAATCTCCATTCCAGTGCATATACTCGTTGACACGGATACCACCGTCTACTTGGAACAGGATTTGCAGGATTGGTATCAAGGCTGCAAACGAAAAGATGTTCAATACCGCAGACAGGATATTGAACAGGATAGACAGTCCCAGATACTTCTTGTATGGAGGGACGAATCGGCGTAAAATTTGCAAGAATTCCTTCATAGGTGCAAATATAGTGCTTTTTAAGAAAACCGCCAAACTTTTGGCGGTTTTTCTTGTTTATATTCTGTTTTTTCTTTCAGAAGAGTCTTTTTATTCAGAAAAAGCTGTTCTGAAGAGTTTGGGTTTACTCCTTTACTTCTTCTCCGAAGAGAGTAGCAGAGGTAGAACCGGTGATGCGAACCTTCACGAACTCTCCGATGTGGTGGTTGCCCTTATCAATGACAACCGCCTTGTTCTGTTCTGTTCGGCCCATCATCTGCTCGCGGCTACGCTTGCTGAAGTTCTCGATGAGGATGGTGAATACCTTGCCTTCATCCTTCTTGTTCTGCTCGGCACTCACCTCGGTCTGCAACTTGATAAGTTCGTTGAGGCGGGCTATCTTGGTTTCCTCAGAAACGTTGTCTGGCAGATGCTTGGCTGCATAGGTGCCCGGGCGCTCTGAATACTTGAACATGAAGGCGCTGTCGAAGCCTACTTCCTTTACCAGCGAGAGGGTTTCCTGATGGTCTTCCTCGGTCTCGTCGTGATAACCCACGAAGATGTCGGTGGTGATGCCGCAGCCCGGGATGATACGCTTGATGTCGGCGATGCGCTGCAGGTACTCCTCACGGGTGTATTTGCGGTTCATCAGCTTCAAAATCTTGTTGCTTCCGCTCTGTGCAGGGAAGTGGATGTGCTTGCAGAGGTTTGGTTCTTCGGCAATGGCGTGGAGGATGTCCTCGGTCATATCCTCTGGGTTAGAGGTGGTGAAGCGTACTCGCATATCCGGTACAGCCTGGGCTACCATGTGGAGGAGCTCGGCAAAGGAAAGACTGCCTTCCTCGCGCTTGCCCGATGGCGAGAGACCATAACTGTTTACATTCTGTCCCAGCAGGGTAACTTCCTTGAAGCCACGCTGCTGCAAATCGCGAACCTCACGCAGGATGCTCTCGGCATCGCGGCTGCGCTCACGTCCACGGGTATAAGGCACGATGCAGTAATGGCAGAAGTTGTTGCAACCACGCATGATGCTTACAAAACCGCTCACTCTGTTGCCACCGATGCGCTGAGGTACGATGTCGCGGTAAGTCTCGGTCTTAGAGAGTTCGATGTTGATGGCATTGGTACCCATCTCGCACTGCGCAATCATATCCGGCAGGTTGAGATAGCTGTCTGGTCCGCAAACCAGATTGGCATAGTGGTTCTGGATGAGGTCATCCTTCACGCGCTCAGCCATACAGCCCAAAACGCCGAGAATCACCTTTCTTCCCTTCTTCTGCTCAGCATGGAGGGTGTCGAGGCGATGATAAATCTTGTTCTCTGCATTCTCGCGGATACTGCAGGTGTTCAGGAAGATGGCATCAGCCTCTTCTTCTTTCTCACAAATTTCGTAGCCAGCCATCTGCATCACAGAGGCAACTACTTCACTGTCTGCCACGTTCATCTGGCAGCCATAAGTCTCAATAAATAGTTTCTTCATTGTTCTAGATGAATTCTATTCGTTTATAATGTTATTGTAATTAAAATATGTATTTATCAGAATCTCAGTCGCGAAGAAGGTGTATGATGCTCTATCATTCCCTTCGATACTGCCATCAATACAAAATAGATGACGACGGCAGAGATGAGGCCGGCGATGGCATCGATGAGATAATGCGCCTGAATATATACGGTAGCCAGACACAGGAAGATGTAGAATGGCAGCATCACGTATAGCATTTTTCTGTTGCCGGCATGCCAGACCAGGAGCATGCAGATGGTGCTCACGCCCACATGCGAACTTGGGAAAGCTGCTGTAGGACGCTCGCCGGCGTTCTTGGCATCCTCTACAAGCTGGTAGAAGATTCCATCGGTGTAGCCCGGTGTCGGCAGGCAGTTGGTATGGGTATTGAAGTAATCGCCCAAAGCCGGGAAGATGCCTTTGGTTATTTCTGATATCCCTACTGCATCAAAGTAGAAGGTCGGACCCGCTACCGGTACATAGATGTAGATGAGATAGTAGATAAAGAAACTGGTGAGCATGACGAATGCAGCTCTTTCAGCCTCATAATATCTGCAGAAGAAATAATAGAATGAAACCAATGCAATCATCGGATAATACATAAAGTAGCCCATCGACATCAGTTCGCTTACTACAGCCCAAGGCAGGGCTTTGGCAAAGAGCAGGGCGGGTTGACATCCGAAAAGATCCTGCTCCCAACCTGCAAAGATATGGTCGAGGTTGGGGAACATGCGGTTGATTTCGTAGGTGTCGGGATACCACCAGGCAAGCAAAGCCATCTGGGCGATGATGCGCACCATCTTGGTGATGCGGCAAGGTATCATGCGGTATACTGCCCAAAGAGCGATGGTCATGACGAGCGCTCTCAGTCGTCCCCAGAGCATAGCTTCCGGGTTTACGAGTTTGGTGTAGGTAAAGAGCATGGTGATAATGGTGATTGCCATATATCCCAGCATGACCCATTCCAGTGTCATCAGTCCCTTCTTCGGGTTCTTGTCTATCTTGAAATAATCTTTTATCACGCTTCTTATTAGTTTATAGTTTACAGCCATCCGTTATCCTTGTACCACTTGATGGCGAGCTTCACACCTCTTTCCAGTGGATAATGAGGATGATAGCCCAGTTCATCCATGGCTGGCTCAATATCACATCGCCAGTTGCGCTGTTTCAGAATGTTGTACTTATCATTGTTCAGGGCCGACATCTTTCCCGTCATCCTTCCGAGATACTCTCCGAAGAAGGTTACGATGCGCAATACCCAGACAGGTGCCTTGATACGTAGTATCCAAGGATTGCCTAACTCCTTTTTTATCAGGTCGCTGAAGGCGGCCGACTGATATACTTCTCCATCGCTGAGGAAGTATTTCCTGCCGTTCATTCCATGATCCAGAGCCAGGAATACAGCCTGTACTACGTCCTGTACATATACAAAGGTGATGTCCTGGCGCTTGAATCCTACAGCAAAGTCAACATGCTGCTTGATGCTTTGCGCCATGAGGAAATAATCTTTCTCCCTGGGACCGTAAACTCCTGTAGGGCGGAGGATGATATAAGGGAAGTTGTTGCCGATGCTGTCCAGATAGCGTTCTGCCTCCAGCTTACTCTTTCCGTATGCAGTATTTGGCTTAGGAGTATCATGTTCTGAGATTTCCTGATAAGGCTGCTCTTCGCGGATGGCTCCAAAAATGCTGAGCGAACTGACAAAGACAAATCGCCTGATAGGCATCTGGAGGCGCAGAAGGACGTTCACCAGATGCTTGGTTCCCTCTGTGTTTACCTTATAAAAGTCCTCTGCATGCAGGCACTTCGTTGCGCCGGCTGCATGCACTATATAGTCGAACTCGTGCGGGGCGAGTTCTTTCTCCAACTCTTCCTCTGAAGAAAGATTGAGATTGATTAAATGGATGCGCTCGTCTTGCAGATACTTTCTGGAACTGGTAGGGCGTACTGCCGCCCAGGTTTCCATGCCCTGTCTCAAGGCCTCTTCCACGATGTAGCTGCCGATAAAGCCCGACGCACCCGTTACTAGAATCTTCATTAATTATTTATAAAATTGCAATTTCGGCTGCAAAATTACAACAAAAAATCGAGTTATCCTCTATGTTATGCCAAAATTCTTTCTTTTTCTTTGTGAAATCACTTCTTTATGGCAACTTTGCTGTTGCGAATCAAGTATCTTGCTTAAAAACATATCTGTTTGTCCTATTTAATATAGGTAGAAAATAAATATAGGGCATGAAGCCCACAAATGAACTTCATGCCCTATAAACTGTTAACTATAAACTGTTAACTGTAAACTCTCCCTAAGCTTCATGCTGTCTTACACCCATGCGGGCCTCTACTACGTTTACTACATAGTCGCCGAGTTTCTCGCATTCCTGGATGATATCCATATACATGGTACCGATGGCGTAGGTATAGAGATGGTTGTTTACATCGTTGATGTTCTGGCTCTTCAACTGATTGCGATAGTTGTTGATTTCGTTCTCGATGTTGAAAGAGAGGTTGGCATCGTTGTCTCCCTTATGACCTACGAGGGTGATGTTCATCTGGGTAAGGGCATTGTCGGTAAGTTCCATCATCTGATGCATGTGCTCATACTGTGAAGTGATGAAGTCTTCCTTGCCCTTGAAACGGCGGTTCAGCGTGCGGGCGATGTTGAAGCAGCTGTCACCGATACTCTCTATCTCAGAAATCTCACGGAGCATGGCACGAATCTTTGCCTTGGTCTCGTCAGAAAGATGAGAATCGCTCACCTGGTCGAGATACTTGGCAATCTCTATCTCCATGTTGTCAGAGATGCCTTCGTATTTCTCTATGCGGCTATAGAGTTTTACAAACTTTTCTTCATTGGTCTCGCCAAGAAGCGTCTTCACCATGCCGAACATGCGCTGGATGCGCTCTGCAAAACAATGGATTTCCTTCTGTGCCTCCAAGACAGAGATTTCCGGTGTCTTCATGATACCGCTCTGGATAAAGCGCAGGCGGAAGTCGTCCTCATCGGTATTCTTCTTAGGACGGATAATCTTGCATACCAGCTTCTCTATCTGTGGAATGAACCATACCAGGATAAAGGTATTGGCGAGGTTGAAGGTGGTATGGAAGGCGGCAAGCACAAAGGATAGCTTGGTTGCATTGGCTACGAAATGAGAATCAGTCTTCTCCATGGCATCGTCGAAACCTACCCAGCCGCAAACCAGATGGATGAACGGGTGGAATATGCAGAGTATCCAAAGCACACCGAAGATGTTGAACACCATGTGCGCCATCGCCGCTCTCCGGGCCTGGGTATTGGCGGTGAGCGCTGCCACGTTGGAGGTTACGGTTGTACCGATATTCTCACCCATCACAAGCGCAATGCCCTGATAGATAGGCAATACGCCGGTAGAGCAGAGGATCATCGTAATCGCCATGACGGCTGCCGAACTCTGCACGCACATAGTGAGTATACTACCGATAATCAGAAAGGTGATGGTAGTCTGGAAACTGTGAGGGTCGAAACTTGCAAAGAATTCAAGAACCGGCTGATTATGAGCCAGATCCATGTCGATACCGGTTTGGCGTAAAGTTCCCAAACCGAGAAACATAAAGGATATACCGAAGATGAAGTCGCCGATAATCTTGCGTTTCTTGCTGTAAATCAGGATGATGGCGATGAAGAACGCCGGCCATACAAAATCTGTGATGTTAAACGAGAAACCGGCACTCATGATCCATGCGGTGAGCGTGGTTCCGATGTTGGCGCCCATGATAACGGAGATAGCCTGGGCTAGGGTAAGGAGACCAGCATTAACGAATGATACGGTCATCACCGTTGTGGCTGTAGAAGACTGCACCGCTGCGGTGATGAGCGTACCCGAGAGGATGCCCGTCAAACGATTGGTGGTCATGGTTCCTAACACATGGCGGAGCTGTGGTCCTGCCATCTTCTGCAAACTGTCGCTCATGGACTTCATACCGAACATCAGTAGGGCGAGTGCTCCAATAAGCTTAAAAAATATCCAAATCGACATATAATAACTTAATTAATGTTGTCAAATACATCAAGTTTCCGAATTTCTTCGTAACTTTACACTCTGTAGGCGTCTCTCTTCTAAAAAGAGTAAGCCGATGCTCAAAAAGCACCTTCGGGGGCTTCGAGAGCGGGTAGATTAGTTTAATTTTGTAACATAGTTTTAATACAAATGAAACAAGTAATTCAAATCCGTTGCAAAAATAATAAAAAATCTCAGAAAGTAGAAATCGGAAGCACACTTTTTGATATTTTTTCAGCATTTGACCTCAAAATGACCCACGGACCGGTGTCTGCAAGGGTAAATAACAAGGTTGAAGGCATGCATTATCGTGTTTATAATTCTAAAGATGTAGAATTCCTTGATATGACTTCTTCATCCGGTTCGCGTGCATATACCCGTACCCTCTTCTTTGTTCTCTGCAAGGCGGTACAGGACATTTATCCTGCTACAGATGTGGTGATTGATATCCCCGTATCGAATGGTTTCTACGTAGATATCCGCCTGGGCAGACCTGTTGTAGATGAAGATGTGAACATCATCCGCCGTCGCATGCAGGAGATTATCGATGCCAGGATGCCGATACGCCGGTTCACCGTGCCTACCGAAGAGGCTGTTGCGCTGTTCCAGGAGAAAGGGGATGTTGAGAAGGTGAAACTGCTCAAGACATCGGGCTCTATCTATACTACCTATTATAAAATAGGTGATTATGTAGATTATTACTACGGCACGCTGCTCACCAATACCTCGCAGCTCTATCTCTTCGGGCTGGAGAAATATTATGATGGCATGCTCCTGCGCATTCCTTCGCTCAAGAACCCGGATGTGCTGGGCGAAATGACCCGACAGGACAAGATGTTTGAGATATTCAAGGAGCATCATCGCTGGCAGAGTATCCTGGGCATCAGGACTGTAGGCGATTTTAACCAGGCGATAGATGCCAATCATTCTACCGACATCATCAATATCAGCGAGGCGCTGCAGGAGAAGAAAATTGCCAAGATTGCTGAGGAGATTGCCAGCCGCAAGGGCGTGAAACTGGTGCTGCTGGCAGGTCCTTCTTCTTCGGGCAAGACCACTTCGTGCAAGCGCCTGAGCATACAGCTTGCCGTAAACGGATTGAAACCGCTCCAGATTTCGCTCGATGATTATTTCGTGGATAGGGAGAAAACCCCGAAGGATGCTTCGGGCGAATATGATTATGAGAGCATCTATGCCCTGGACCTTGATTTGATCAACGAGCAGTTCAACGCCTTGTTCCGTGGTGAGGAGGTAGAATTGCCGAAATATGATTTCCAGAGCGGAAAGAGTAAAAAGAGCGGCAACAAGCTGAAGATGAACGATAACAATGTGCTGGTGGTAGAGGGCATTCATGCATTGAACCCTGAGCTGACGGCCCACATCCCGCAGGAGCAGATTTTCAGAGTATATGCTTCGGCGCTGACCACGATTCTTCTAGACAATCACAATTATATCCCGACAACAGACAACCGTTTACTTCGCCGCATCATCCGCGATTACAAGTATCGAGGTGTCTCTGCCCAGGAAACCATTCATCGCTGGCCTTCGGTAAGGGCGGGTGAGAACAAGTGGATATTCCCGTTCCAGGAGAATGCCGATGCGATGCTCAATACGGCAATGCTTTATGAGCTGGCTGTGATTAAGACGCAGGCAGAGCCGCTGCTGCAGCAGGTTCCGGAGAATTGCGAGGAATATGCTGAGGCTTACCGGTTACTTAAGTTCCTGAAATATTTCAAGGGTATACCTTATAATAATCTGCCGCCTACTTCGCTTCTGCGAGAGTTTCTGGGTGGCAGCTCGTTCCATTATTAAAGGTTTTATCTTTCGGAGATAAGTTGGCTGTTTGAGTAGGACAACCAACTGGCAGAAGCCGGACAGCCGACTAGCGCCTTATCCGCTAGTCGGCTGTTTGTCTTTAACAGTCCTCGGAAATGGGTTTGTCTGATTTTCTTTTAGGGGCCTGGTTCGCTTTTCGGGGCGATAGACGAAAATCTCTTCACTCTTCACCAAATGCTCCGAACCCCCTGTGTTTATCGGCATTTCTAGGGGTGAAGAGTGTTCGGGCACTCTTCACCCACTCTTCACCACTCTTCACCTTCTGTTGCAGCGGTCTTGTACCTCTTTTTAATTGAACTTTCTTAAGTTTTGCCCCACACGCCCTGAAGGGGCAGAAACTCCTAGCCCAGGGCATCGCCCTGGGTAATTATGGACGCAACCCTGTCGCCCTGTAAGGGCAAAAGCTTTAAAACTCCAGGCAAAACATAAAGCTTTTGCCCTTACAGGGCGCCTTGCTGATTGCTATTATACCCAGGGCGATGCCCTGGGCTAGGAGCTTTTGGGCCTTCAGCCCGTTCTTGACCATACTAAAGAGATTCCAGTCTTTTTTATGTCTGTCGGTGAAGAGTGGTGAAGAGAGGGTGAAGAGATACAAATAACTCTTCACCCCTCGGAATGCCGATAAACACAGGGGGTTCGGGCCGAAAGGTGAAGAGTGAAGAGTATTTCAGAGTAGAGTTGCTATACTTTATATAAAGCGTACGAATTTATAAAGCCTGCGGCTTAGAGCTTGCTGCCATAGCACAAGTCGCCGGCGTCGCCGAAGCCTGGCACGATGTACTTATGCTCGTTCAACCCCTCATCAATAGAGGCACACCAGATAGTAGTCTTGTCCTCAGGGAAGGTTTTCTTGATGTGCTCTATACCCTCAGGTGCAGCGAGAACACAGGCAATGTGGATATGTTTAGGATTGCCCTTGGTGAGGAAAGCCTTCATGCCCATCTCCATGCTGATACCTGTGGCAAGCATAGGGTCGGCAATGATGAGCACCTTATCAGTAAGATCAGGTGTGGCGAGGTATTCGATATGTACGCCCACCTCAGTATGCTCCTTATTGGTATACTCGCGATATGCACTCACAAAGGCATTGCCAGAGTGGTCGAAAATATTGAGGAAACCTTCGTGGAAAGGAAGTCCGGCACGGAATATAGTACCGATGACAATCTTTTCGGTAGGAAGATTGACCTGGGCCACACCGAGCGGTGTAGTCACCTCAGTCTTTTCGTAATTAAGAGTCTTTGATATTTCAAAGGCTTCATACTCACCGATTCTCATAATGTTGTTGCGGAAGAGCAATCGGTTCTTTTGATAATCGCAGTCACGCATCTCAGCCAGATACCGGTTGATGATGCAATTGTGCTCGCTCAGATTATTTATCTTCATATAGTTGTAGTTTTTCTGCAAAGATATAATAAATCTCGGAAACGGCAAAATGTTTGGGCAATTATTTTCTCTCTGGAGGAATGAAAGAACTGTTGCTATCTTATTTTTCCTTCAAATATCCTCTTATATATAATAGGTGTAAATCTCTGCTTGTTTTTCTCTAAGCAGAGATTTTTTGCAAAGTCAACGTGGCAATTGTCGGTCGAATCGGCTTTTTTTAAGTTCTTTAACCTAAAAAGCTTTTAAAAAGAAAGAATAATACCTAAGAATCTTTGCTATAAAACATATTTTTCGTAACTTTGCGGCGGTTTTGGGAGAATGATGATTTCTTCTGTCAACCAAGATAAAAAGGTAAAGAGAAATTATTCACAACTTAAATACATTTAAAATAAAATGGCAAAGTTTGATAAGTCAGTTTTAGCAAAGTACGGAATCACAGGTACAACTGAGGTTCTCTACAATCCTTCTTATGAGGTATTGTTCAATGAGGAGACTAAGGAAGGTCTCGAGGGTTTTGAGGTTGGTCAGGAGACTGAGCTCGGTGCAGTTAACGTAATGACTGGTATTTACACTGGTCGTTCTCCTAAAGACAAGTTCATCGTTGACGATGCTACATCTCACGACACTGTATGGTGGGATTCTGAGGAGTATCACAACGATAACCACAAGGCAACTCCAGAGGCATGGAACGCCGTTAAGGAGATCGCTAAGAAGGAGCTTTCTAATAAGAAGTTGTTCGTAGTAGATGGTTTCTGCGGTACACACAAGGATACACGTATGAAGGTACGTTTCATCGTTGAGGTAGCATGGCAGGCACACTTCGTAACAAATATGTTCATCCGTCCTCAGAACGAGGCTGAGTTCGATCAGGAGCCAGACTTCATCGTTTACAATGCTTCTAAGGCAAAGGTTGAGAACTGGAAGGAGTTGGGTCTCCACTCAGAGACAGCCGTTGTATTCAACGTAACTTCTAAGGAGCAGGTTATCATCAACACATGGTATGGTGGTGAGATGAAGAAGGGTATGTTCTCTATGATGAACTACTTCTTGCCATTGAAGGGTATGGCTTCTATGCACTGCTCTGCCAATACAGATATGAACGGTGAGAATACAGCTATCTTCTTCGGTCTTTCTGGTACAGGTAAGACTACATTGTCAACAGACCCTAAGCGTAAGTTGATCGGTGACGATGAGCACGGATGGGACGACGAGGGTGTGTTCAACTTCGAAGGTGGTTGCTACGCTAAGGTTATCAACCTCGACAAGGAGTCTGAGCCAGATATCTACGGTGCTATCACACGTGACGCTCTCCTCGAGAACGTAACTGTAGCTAAGGATGGTAAGATTGACTTCGCAGATAAGACTGTTACCGAGAATACTCGTGTATCTTATCCTATCTACCACATCAAGAACATCCAGCGTCCATTCTCTCAGGGTCCAGCTGCTAAGCAGGTTATCTTCCTCTCAGCAGATGCATTCGGTGTATTGCCACCAGTATCTATCTTGAACGCTGAGCAGACTAAGTATTACTTCCTCTCTGGCTTCACAGCTAAGTTGGCTGGTACAGAGCGCGGTATCACCGAGCCTACTCCAACATTCTCTGCTTGCTTCGGTCAGGCATTCTTGGAGTTGCACCCAACTAAGTACGCTGAGGAGTTGGTAAAGAAGATGCAGAAGTCTGGTGCTAAGGCATACTTGGTTAACACAGGTTGGAACGGTACAGGCAAGCGTATCTCTATCCGCGATACACGTGGTATCATCGACGCTATCCTCGACCACTCAATCGACGCAGCTCCTACAAAGACTATCCCATTCTTCAACTTCGTAGTTCCTACACAGTTGGAAGGCGTAGATCCTAAGATTCTCGATCCACGTGATACATACGCTGAGGCTTCTCAGTGGGAGGAGAAGGCTAAGGATTTGGCTGCTCGTTTCATCAAGAACTTCAAGAAGTATGAGACAAACGAGGCTGGTAAGGCTCTCGTTGCTGCTGGTCCACAGCTCTAATTCGACACTTCGAATTTATACTAAATATGGAATCCCGTTTCTTGCAAAAGAAGCGGGATTTCTTCGTTTTTACGCCTCGAAATCACTAAAAAACTTAAAAAATGCGCCTAAAAATGAATAATTTGCATAATAATAAGGAGAAAAGGTCGAGTTTTTAAAGAATTCTCAGTAAATTTGCAGCTAAAAATAAAATAGGATAGAATGAAAAGGAAGTTTTTTGCTTTCATAGCGCTGATTACAGCTACGCTCTCGCTCTCTTCTTGCTTGAGCAGCGATGAAACAACAGTAGAATATACACATGATACAGCCATCACGGCTTTCTCGTTGGGTAGTCTTGACAGATATACCAAAACGAAGGCAGGTAAAGATACCTTGCTCAAGGCTAATGTGACGGGCTCTGACTATAAATTTTCCATAGATCAGGTACAACGCTTGATTTATAATGTAGATTCCTTGCCTTGTGGGGTGAGGGATACTGCCATATTGGCTACTATCAGCAGCAAGAATAGCAGCCCTATTCTCCTGATGGATATCAACAAGACTGATTCTGTCGCAGCATACTATTCAAGCTCTGATTCCATCAACTTCTCAAAGCCTCGCTTTATTAGAGTTTACAGCAGCGACTACTCTGCCTATGCCCAGTATCAGGTTACCGTAAACGTACATAAGGAGTTGCCTTATGAGTTTAAGTGGCATGAGCTGGCTCAGAACAACAGTCAGTTGGCAGCGTTCTCTGATCTGAAGGCTGTAGCTTGTGGTGATTACATCTATGTATTCGGCAAGACTGCCGATGGTACTAAGGTGCTGAAGTCAGCCATCAATGATGGCAGCGCCTGGTCATCTATTACGAAGAAGGTAGGCTTAAGTAGTGACGCTTACCAGAGTGCAGTAGCGCTGGATGGCAAACTCTATATTGCAGATGCCGGCAAGGTTTATGCTTCTGCCGATGCTGAAACATGGACAGAGGTTTCTAAAAACGCAGATATCAAGCAGCTCATTGGTGCAAGCAGCAAGTATCTCTATGCTTATAATACTGCTGCAGGTATCTCTGTTTCAAAAGATAAGGGTGTCAACTGGAAGGCAGAGAAACTTGATACAGATAAAGCCTATTTGCCAAAACAGAATATCTCAATGAATGTGGCTGGCGTACTCTCTGCTAAGGATGTAGAGAACGTAATGCTGCTGGGTACGAATGATACGATTGCTACCACATGGTTGCGCACGGTTGACTATGCAAATGAAGACGGACAGTGGAACTATCTGGAAATCGAAAACAATAAAAGTGGAAAGATGCCTTGGCTGGATCAGGTAATTACCTGTGCTGCCGATACAGGCTTCGTGGCTTTAGGCAGTAACGGCAAATGGTATAAGAGCCAGGATGCCGGATTGACTTGGAAGCAGGATGCGATGGTTGTTCTGCCTGCTAAGTTTGCTACTGACGGTCGTTTCGCTTTCTGCCGTGACAAGCAACATTATTATTGGATTATCAGAAACGGATACGTATGGAGAGGACGTTTCAATATAGATGGCTGGAGCAAGGAAGATTAATCATCCTGCTTGCCTTCTTAACTCTGGGCTGTATGGCGGTTCGTGCACAGGACGATCCGCAATATCGCATGGAGATAGGCGCCGGTGTGGGAGTAATGACCTATGAAGGCGACTTTAACGGAAATGTGCTTGGCGACATGCAACCTGCCGGTTTCCTGGTGGGAAGATACAATTTCGACCCCTACAAGGACTTGAAACTGAGTGTGGGCTTTGGAAAAATAAAAGGTTCTTCGGCAAATGTGGATACTTTCTATCCTGATTATGCGGAGAATCCCTATAGTTTCAATCATACGCTGGTGGATATGAATCTGGTGTTTGAGTACAACTTCTGGCCTTACGGAACAGGCAGAGACTATCGCGGAGCCCAGCGCCTGGTTCCTTATATACTGGGTGGCTTGGGAGCAACCTACGTAAAAGGTAATGAAAAAAATGTATTTACAGCAAACGTGCCTTTAGGCATCGGCGCAAAATATAAAGTAAACGAAAGGTTGAACTTGGGACTGGCCTGGACTTTCCATTTCTCGCTTAGCGATGAACTGGATGGTGTGAAAGACCCTTACTGGGTAAAGAGCAGTGGCATTTTCAAGAATTCCGACTGCTATTCTACCATAGCCGTTTCGGTGACCTATAGTTTCAGTGCAAAATGTAAAACTTGTAATAAAGAAGAATGATGGACAACTTAGATATGAACAGGATTCCTGAGCACATCGCTATCATTATGGATGGCAATGGTCGCTGGGCAACAGAACGGGGCAAGGAGCGTAGCTACGGCCATCAGGCTGGAGTAGATACCGTGCGCCGAATTACATCGGAGTGTACCAGGTTGGGGGTAAAATATCTCACCCTCTATACTTTCTCTACAGAGAATTGGAACCGTCCGGCCGATGAGGTTGCTGCCTTGATGGGACTGGTACTGACTTCGCTCGAAGATGAAATCTTCATGAAGAATAATGTCCGCTTCCGTGTGATAGGCGATTTGAAACGCCTGCCACAACAGGTACAGGACAAGCTTCAGGAGACCATGGACCATACTGCGAAGAACGATGCTATGACTATGGTTGTGGCATTGAGCTATTCTTCACGTTGGGAAATCCTGAATGCTACAAAGAAAATGGTAAAAGAGGCGCTCGAGTCTGGTTCAACCTATGAGCAGATAGAGGATAAACTGACAGAGGAGAACTTCGAGAAGCATCTTGAGACCAGTTTTATGCCAGATCCTGAACTCCTGATACGTACAGGAGGTGAACTCCGTATCAGCAACTATCTTCTTTGGCAGATAGCTTATTCAGAGTTGTATTTCTGTGATACCTTCTGGCCAGACTTCAATGAAGAAGATCTGCACAAGGCAATAGCAAGTTATCAGAACCGCCAACGTCGATTTGGAAAAACCGAGGCACAGGTGGAAGAGGAGGAGAAATAGGAAAACCTCATACAAGCATAGAAAAATCATATTATATATAATAAGGTATAAATGAATAGATTTAAAAAGATTTTCATCCTGCTGTTCGGCGTAATGGCATGCATGCAGATTCAGGCACAAGATAAAATCGTAAACCCTGACATCTCGTATGCTGGTACACCTCGTACCCTTAAGATTGGTGGTATCAATGTTTCGGGTGTTGAGGGCTACGAAGACTATGTTCTCACAGGTATCTCAGGCCTCAGTGTGGGCGATGAGATTACTGTGCCTGGCGACGAGATTACCAATGCCGTAAAGCGCTACTGGAAACATGGACTCTTCTCGAAGGTGGCTATCGCTGCCGACTCTATCGTAGGTGAGAAGCTTTATCTTCATATCTATCTTGCGGTTCGTCCACGTATCTCTAATATCAACTATGTTGGTTTGAAGAAGAGCGAGCGTGAAGATATGGAGCAGAAGTTGGGTATGGTAAAGGGCACTCAGGTAACTCCGAATATGCTCGACCGTGCCAAGATTCTTGCCAAGAAGTATTTCGATGATAAGGGCTTCAAGAACGCTGATATCCAGATTAACCAGCGCGATGATGTCGCCAACAAGGGACAGGTAATCCTGGATGTTGTTGTTGACAAGAAAGAAAAAATCAAGGTACATCAGATAACAATCGATGGAAACGAACAGCTTTCTGACCGCAAGATTAAGGGTGGACTCTTCTCGAAGGGTGCTTTTGCCAAGACGCATGAGGCTGGTAAGTTCGCTACTTTCTTCAAGTCGAAGAAGTTTACCCCTGAGCGCTGGAAGGAAGATAAGCAGAAACTCATCGACAAATATAATGAGTATGGTTTCCGTGATGCTCAGATTCTGGAAGATAGCGTGAGCAACTTCGATGAGAAGCACGTTAATATCTACATCAAGGTAGATGAAGGTAAGAAATACTATATCCGTAACATCTCCTGGGCAGGTAATACCGTTTACTCTTCAGCTTATCTCGAAGCATTGCTCGGCATGAAGAAGGGCGATGTATATAACCAGAAGATATTGGGTAAGCGCCTGAATGAAGATGATGACGCTGTTTCTAACCTCTACTATAATAATGGTTATGTGTTCTCTCGTATCGAACCGACTGAAATCAATATTGATGGCGACTCTATCGACTTAGAGATGCGCGTAACAGAGGGACCTCAGGCTTATCTGAGCCATGTACGTATCAATGGTAATACCCGTCTTTACGAAAACGTAGTGCGTCGTGAACTTCGTACCAAGCCAGGCGACCTTTTCTCTAAGGATGCTCTGATGCGTTCGGCTCGTGAACTTGCTTCTATGGGACACTTTGATCCTGAGAAGGTTAGCCCGGATGTAAAGCCTAATCCTGAAGATGGTACGGTTGATGTAAACTGGAATCTGGAGCAGAAGAGTAACGACCAGATTGAGTTCTCGCTCGGTTGGGGTCAGACGGGTGTCATCGGACGTGTGGGCTTGAAACTCAACAACTTCTCTATGGCAAACCTCTTCAACAAGAACAAGGAGCATCGTGGTATCATGCCTATCGGTGATGGTGAGGTGCTGAGTATCGGTGCACAGACCAATGGTACCTACTATCAGAGCTATAACGTAAGCTACTCTACCAACTGGTTTGGCGGTAAGCGCCCTATCCAGTTCAGCGTAGGTGCATACTACAGTAAGAGTACCGACGTGTCAAGCAACTATTACAATAGTGCAGCCATGTACAACTATCAGAGTTACTTATATGGCTATGGTTCTAGTTACTATAACAACTACGAGAATTATTACGATCCAGACAAGTATATCCAGATGGTGGGTGTAAGCCTCGGTTGGGGTAAGCGCCTCCGTTGGCCGGATGATTACTTCACCTTGTCTGTACAGTTGGCTTACCAGCGCTACATGATGAAGAACTGGAGCTATATGTTGATGACCAACGGTAATGCGAACAACTTGAACTTGACCATCGCATTGAACCGAACATCAACCGATAACCAACTCTTCCCACGTCGTGGTTCTGAGGTTGAGGCAAGTGTCAACCTTACTCCACCATGGAGTGCGTTCGACAACAAGGACTACAAGAATCTTGCCAACGATTCTAAGTCGCCAACCTATTCTGCTGAGCAGCAGGAGAAGTACAGATGGATTGAATACCATAAGTGGAAGTTCAAGGCAAAGACTTATACTGCACTCACAGAGGGTCAGAAGTGCTTCGTATTGATGACCCGTGTAGAACTCGGTTTGCTCGGTTCTTATAACAAGTATAAGAAGAGTCCGTTCGAGACCTACTATGTGGGTGGTGACGGTATGAGTGGATACTCATCATATTATGGTGAGGAAACAATCGGACTCCGCGGTTATGAGAATGGTTCTGTATCTTACAGTCCTACAACCGGTTACTATGCTTATGCATACGACCGCTTCTCATTGGAGCTTCGCTATCCATTCCTCTTAGGTAACACAACCATTTACGGTTTGACCTTCGTAGAGGCTGGTAACGCCTGGTATGAAACCAAGAAGTTCAACCCATTCAGCATGAAACGTAGTGCCGGTGTCGGTGTACGTATCTTCTTGCCTATGGTTGGTCTGATGGGTATTGACTGGGCTTACGGTTTCGATACTGTATGGAATGGTAGCTCATATAAGAAGGGTGGAAGCCAGTTCCACTTCATCTTAGGTCAGGAATTCTAAAAATGGGTTTTATGAAGAAAATAGTATTGATGCTGATGATGGCTGTAGCAGCCATCTCAGCACATGCACAGAAATATGCATTGATAGATATGGAGTACATCTTGAAGAATGTACCCGCTTATGAGCGTGCCAACGAGCAGCTGAATCAGGTAAGCCGCAAATGGCAGGCTGAGGTAGAAGCTCTTAACACAGAGGCAAGCACCATGTATAAGAACTATCAGAACGAGGTAGTGTTCCTTTCCCAGGAGCAGAAGAAGGCTAAGCAGGATGCCATCATGCAGAAAGAGAAGGAGGCTAGCGATTTGAAGAAAAAATATTTTGGTGCAGAAGGCGACCTTTATAAGATGCGTGAGGCATTGATGGGGCCTATTCAGGAAGAGATTTATACAGCCGTAAAAGAGATTTCAGACCTGCGCGGATATTCGCTTGTTCTCGATAGAGCTAGCAACAGCGGCATCATCTTTGGCTCTCCTAAGATAGATATTAGCAACGAAGTGCTCCAAAAATTAGGTTATTCCAAATAATAATTGTATATTTGCAGCCGGTAAGTACATGTGCCAATGGTTGGCAGCATGAAAACTTCATTTAGAAATTAATAATTAAAAAGAATAGAACAATGAAAAAGCTTATTTTAATGTTGATGCTCTGTGCACCAATGACTATGATGGCTCAGAAGTTTGGTAAAGTAAATACTCAGCAGATTATGCAGTCTTTGCCAGATGTAGCTAAGGCTAATGGCGAGATGGAAGCTCTCCAGAAGCAGAAGGAGAATGACTTGAAGTCTATGCAGGATGAGTTCCAGCGTAAGGCTGACGAGTATCAGAAGGGTTCCAGCACAATGAATGCTACAGCAAAGCAGCAGAAGGAAACTGAGTTGCAGACTCTCCAGCAGAAAATTCAGCAGGCTTACCAGGATGGTCAGCAGGAGTTGCAGAAGAAGAGCAGCGAACTCATGCAGCCTATCGTAGCAAAGGTACGTACAGCTATCGAGGCTGTAGGCAAGGCTGGCAACTACACCTTCATCTTTGAGGATGGTGCAGCTGTATATACAGGTACTAACGTAGTAGACGTTACTAAGGAAGTACAGGCTAAGATTAAGTAATCAAGGCAAATAAAAAGAATATAGATTGAGGGCAGGCAGAAGTGCTTGCCCTTATTTCTCATTTTCAATAACGAGGTATTTATAAGGTATTCATCATAAACGGTATCACTCATCATGAAAAAGAATCTCTTATTTCTGGCTTTTGCTCTCATCTCTTTGACTGTTTCAGCCCAGCATACAACGCCTGCAGCAAAGGTTCAGCAACAACAGATTGCTGTATCTGCTCCTTTGCATTTTGGCTACTTTAGTTTTGATAAGGTTTTTCTTACTATGCCTGGTTACGCTATAGCCAAGCATAATATGGATGAACTCCGTGAGAAATACGATGCAGAAACGAAACGTGTAGAAACTGAGTTTAATGCTAAGTATGAGGAATTTCTTGATGGACAGCGCACTTATGCCAAGACAATCCTGGAGAAACGTCAGGCTGAATTGCGTGAATTGATGGAGAAAAATATTGCCTTCAAGGCTGAGGCTACCCGCCTGTTGCAGCAAGCAGAGAATGATGCTTATGCTCCGCTCAAAGCAAAAATAAACGAGGAAGCCAAAAAGATTGGCAAGCAGAAGGGCTTTGCCTTTATCATCAATACAGACAATAATGCAGCTCCTTATCTCAACGAAGAGATGGGGGAGGATATTACAGCTTTGCTGGAGGAGACTTTGAAATGATGTTGCCTTCTAATCCCGGACCAATCGGTGTCTTTGATTCTGGTTATGGCGGACTGACCATCCTGCATGGGTTGCGCCAGACGATGCCTCAGTATGATTATATGTACTTGGGTGATAACGCTCGTGCTCCTTATGGCTCGCGTTCGTTTGAGGTGGTTTATAAGTTCACACGCCAGGCTGTGCTTAAACTTTTTTCTATGGGGTGTCATCTCGTTATCCTGGGATGTAATACGGCTTCGGCTAAGGCACTACGTTCTTTGCAGCAGCGCGATATTCCTGAGTTGGATCCCACCAGAAGAGTTTTGGGTATTATCCGCCCTACTGCCGAAGTAATTGGTACTATTACCAAGAGTAATCACGTGGGACTTCTGGCTACAGAAGGTACTATTAAAAGCCAAAGTTATAATATGGAAATTTCGAAACTTTGGCCAGAGATTCAGGTGAATGGCGTGGCTTGTCCGCTTTGGGCTGCCATCGTGGAAGCCAATGAAGCAGATAGTCCGGGAGCTGATTATTTCGTAAAGAAACGCATCGACCAGCTGATGCTGAAGGACGCTGATATTGATACCATTATTTTGGGTTGCACGCATTATCCGCTTCTTATGAGCAGCATTGTGAAGAATCTTCCTGATGGCGTAAGAGTGGTTCCGCAAGGACAATATGTAGCAAACAGTCTGAAAGATTATCTGAAGCGCCATCCGCAGATGGAACAGATGATAACCAAAACAGGCTCTTGCCGATATCTCACAACAGAGAGTGAGGATAAATTCAAGGAATCTGCACAGATTTTCCTTCATGAACAGGTGGAGGTTACACATGTAGATCTTGAATAGTATTATAGTTAATAATTTATAGTTAATAGTTATGCAAGAAACAAGACAAAACCGTATATCAAGACTTCTCCAGAAGGAGTTGAGTCTTATCTTCCAGTCACAAACCCGCATGATGCATGGTGTGATGGTAAGTGTTACTAAGGTTAGAGTAAGTCCAGATCTCAGTATCTGTACTGCTTACTTGAGTGTGTTCCCTTCTGAAAAAGGAGAGGAGATTTTGAAGAATATCAATGCAAATGAGAAGACGATCCGTTTCGACTTGGGTAAAAAAGTGAGAAACCAGTTACGTATTATTCCAGAACTCCGTTTCTTCCTTGATGATAGTCTCGATTATTTGGAGCACATTGATGAACTCTTGAAAAAGTAAAAGAGTAAGGAAGTAAAAAGACAAGGGAGTTAAGACGGCAATTCTTGACTCCCTATACTGTTATATAAATAAGGTAAGATAGAATTATGAATTTCCCATTCTTTATAGCTCGCAGGTATCTTTTCTCAAAGAAGAGTACGCACGTCATCAACGTCATCAGTTCTATTTCTGTAATAGGAGTGGCGGTAGCTACGATGGCTCTGGTCATCGTTCTGAGTGTTTTTAACGGCTTCCATGACCTGGTAGCTTCACTCTTTACGAGTTTTGACCCACAACTCAAGGTTGTGCCTGTTGAGGGAAAGACTGCACCTGCAGATGATCCTATTCTTACTAAGATTCGTCTTTTGCCGCAGGTAGATGTTGCAACAGAAACCGTAGAAGATCAAGCTCTTGCAATCTATAATGATCATCAGGCTATGGTGAAAATCAAGGGTGTAGATGATAATTTTGCAGAACTTTCTCATATTACAGATATTTTATATGGTGATGGCTCTTTCTCCTTGCATGCTGCCAATCTGGAATATGGAACAGTAGGTATCCGTCTTGCCCAGAATTTAGGCATAGGAGCACAATGGGATGGTTTCCTGAAAATCTATGCTCCTAAAAAGGAAGGACAGCTGGATATGACTAACCCTGGTGATGGCTTTGTTGTTGACTCGCTCAACTCTCCTGGCGTACTTTTTGCCGTCAAACAGGCTAAGTATGATAAAAACTACATCATCACTTCTATTTCATTTGCCCGTAATCTCTTTGGTCAGCAAGGTATGCTCTCTGATTTGGAATTACGCTTGAAACCGGGTAGCAATCTGGATGCTGTAAAGGCTGAGATGCAGCAGATAGCTGGTAATAAATATAAAGTGCTTGACAGATTTGAACAACAGGAAGATACCTTTAAAATTATGTCGATAGAGAAGATGATTGCTTATATTTTCCTGACCTTTATCTTAGTTGTTGCATGTTTCAATATCATCGGGTCGCTTTCTATGCTTATTATTGATAAGAAAAATGATGTAGTGACTCTTCGTAATCTTGGAGCTAACGATAAGCAGATTACCAGAGTATTTCTTTTTGAAGGTAGAATGATAGCTGTGATAGGTGCTGTTATCGGAATTGGATTGGGCTTGCTCCTCTGCTTTTTGCAGCAGCAATATGGATTTGTACGTCTGGGAGATTCTGAAGGCTCCTTTATTGTTGATGCTTATCCGGTAAGTGTCCATTACTCAGATGTTGCCATTATCTTCGTTACTGTAATTGCTGTAGGTTGGCTTGCTGTATGGTATCCAGTAAGAGCGCTGAGTAAAAGGCTGTTGAGTTAAAACCTACAGAATTTCTTATACTTGGGTGCATATACTAAAAGAAATGGCATGAATCTTTCATGGGAGATTCATGCCATTTCTTATTCTAATTGATTTTTTATTTTTTCCTGATGAGTGTAAGACCATCGCGTAGTGGTAAGATAACAACCTCTACCCTAGGATCTTTTGCTATTAAATCATTGAAAGCCCGAATGCCTTGAGTCTGGTGGTCTCGGTCGTAGGCAGGATCGATGACGTGACCATCCCAAAGAGTATTGTCTGCAAGGATGTAGCCTCCAGGGTTCAGGATGCTCATAACCATTTCATACGTTTCTATATAGGTACGCTTATCGCCATCAACAAAAGCCATATCGAATTTTACGCCTAGTTGGGGCGCTTCTATGTTGGCATCACCGATGCGGAAGTCAATCTTGTCGGCAACATTCGAACCTTCTATCCAGGGACGGGTAAAATCTTCCATCTCATCATTGATTTCGAAAGTGTAGAGTTTTCCACCTTCCTGCAATCCCTGTGCCAGGCAGATAGCACTATAGCCACTAAATGTGCCTACTTCCAGAATGTTCTTCGGGCGAATCATCTCTACAAGCATCTTGAGAAGTCTGCCCTGAATATGGCCGCTAGCCATACGTCCATGGATAGTATGTATATTGGTGGCGCGGTAAAGACGATACAGATAATCGCCTTCAGGCTCTATATGCTGGCAGATATATTTGTCTATGAGTTCAGTCTCTGTCATAATCTGATGGATTTAGAGTAACGGAAATCTTACTCTTCTGTTTCTTTCTGTGCTAAGATTCCAGAAATGGCAAGTTCGTAAGAAGCCAGACCAAAACCGCAGATTACGCCCAGGCAAGCACAGGAAATATATGAATGATGGCGGAACTCTTCACGTTTATGCACATTAGAGATGTGTACTTCAACGCAAGGGCATTTCAAACTGCGAATACAATCCTGCAAGGCGATGCTGGTATGAGTATAGGCGCCAGCATTGAGTACTACACCATCATAGGAAAAACCTACTTCCTGCAGCTTGTTGATTAACTCGCCTTCAATGTTGCTCTGAAAGTACTCTATCTCAATATCAGGGAATTTCGCTTTCAGCTTAGGCAGATAACTCTCGAAAGAATTGCTACCATAAATACCCGGTTCTCTTACACCAAGAAGGTTCAAGTTTGGACCATTAATAATTTGTATCTTCATATTTACTTGATTTTTAATCGTAATCCATATTTTTTTCGTATCTTTGCGGCAGAGATCTTTTGTACTCTCCTGTCTTATGCAAAGACGATGCAAAGATACAATAAATTAAGGAAACTGACAAAAAATGAGGAATGAAATTATAAAGAACTATATGAGATACCTCAAGTTGGGGCGTAATTTCTCCAAAAATACGTTGGATGCCTATTACCATGACTTGAATTTTCTCTTGGAGTATGCTGATAAGAACAATTTGGTGCTGACGGAAATGAAATTGGAAGACTTGGAGAATTTTTCTGCAAGTTTGCATGATCGTGGTGTTTCTGCTCGTTCGCAAGCTCGAATTTTGAGCGGAATCCGTTCATTCTACCGTTATCTGGTGCTTGATGATTATATAAAAGACGATCCGACCGAATTACTGGTTTCTCCCCAAATAGGAAAGCATTTGCCGGAGTATTTATCTGTAGAAGAGGTTGACATGCTTGAAGCGGCTATCGATTTGGAAAAATGGGAGGGACAGCGTAATAAGGCGATTATAGAAACCCTGTTCTCCTGTGGCCTTCGCGTTTCGGAACTTGTGAATCTAAAGAAAAGCGATGTGTTTGAAGAAGAAAAGTTTATTAGGGTCATAGGTAAAGGTAACAAGGAACGCATCGTTCCTATTTCTGGTAAGGCTCTGAAAGAAATCAATCTTTGGTATATAGACCGGAATCTGATGACAATCAAGCCAGGTGAGGAAGACTATGTCTTCTTGAATCGTAGAGGTGCTCATCTCACACGCAATATGATACTTATCATGATAAAAAATGCGGCTTATGATGCAGGAATCAAGAAAACCATTTCTCCTCATACTTTACGCCATAGTTTTGCTACAGCCTTGTTGAAAGGTGGAGCCGATCTGAGAGTAATTCAGGCCTTGCTGGGGCATGAAGATATTGGAACCACAGAGATTTATACTCATCTTGAAACTTCAGATTTGCGCAGAGCTATCTTGGAACATCATCCTCGAAATATCAAATATAGTGAAGAAAACCAAGTGCTTGATTCTGATAAAACAGACAAAAGATGCCCGAATAACAGATAAAGCACAAGGAATTGACGTTTTTTATATAGGAATATGACAAAATCTGAAAAAATATGAGTAACTTTGCAGCCGCAAAATAATGAATATCAATAATTAATAGAAATAAAGTAAGAAAATATGGCATATTTGTTTTCATCAGAATCAGTTTCTGAAGGACATCCAGATAAAGTGGCTGATCAGATTTCAGATGCATTGCTTGACCAGTTTTTGGCTTACGATGACCACGCTCATTGCGCCATCGAAACCTTTTGTACTACTGGTCAGGTAGTAATCATGGGTGAGGTTCGCTCTAACGTTTATGTTGATTTGCAGAACATTGCCCGCAAGACTATCAAGAAAATCGGTTATACCAAGAGCGAATATCAGTTTGACGGCGACTCTTGTGGTGTGCTTACTGCTATCCATGAACAGAGCGATGATATTAACCGCGGTGTAAGTCGTGAGGAGGATGAGAATCAGGGTGCAGGCGACCAGGGTATGATGTTCGGTTATGCAACAACGGAAACCGAAAATTATATGCCGGTATCACTCGACTTGGCTCAGCTCATCATGCGTGTACTTGCAGATATCCGCAAGGAGGGCAAGGTGATGACTTATCTCCGTCCGGACTCTAAGAGCCAGGTAACTATCGAATACTCAGACGATAATATCCCACAGCGCATCGATACCATCGTAGTTTCTACCCAGCATGATGATTTTATCAAGAAGGCAAATGGTGAGGACGATGATGATGCTATGCTGGCAAAGATTCGTGAGGATGTAATCAATATCCTGATTCCAAGAGTAAAGACTCACCTGAGTGATAAGGTGTTGGCTCTCTTCAATGATGACATCAAGTACTTCGTAAACCCTACAGGTAAGTTCGTGATTGGTGGTCCTCATGGAGATACAGGTCTTACCGGTCGTAAGATCATTGTAGATACTTATGGAGGCAAGGGCGCTCATGGTGGTGGTGCCTTCTCTGGAAAGGATAGCAGTAAGGTTGACCGTTCGGCAGCTTATGCTGCCCGTTATATTGCAAAGAATATGGTTGCTGCCGGCGTTGCAGATGAAATGTTGGTTCAGGTCAGTTATGCTATCGGCGTGGCAGAACCGGTTAGTATCTATGTAAATACTTACGGCAGAAGCCATGTGAATATGACTGACGGCGAGATTGCAAAGAAAATTGCAGAAATGTTTGATCTTCGTCCTAAAGCAATCGAGCGCCAGTTGAAGTTGCGCCAGCCAATGTTCCAGGAAACTGCGGCATATGGACACATGGGACGTAAGAATGAGATAGTAGAGAAAACCTTCACCAGCCGATATCATGAGGCTAAAACTGTGAAGGTAGAACTCTTTACATGGGAAAAATTAGATAAGGTAGACGAAATCAAGAAAGTTTTCGGACTTTAAGGAATGGTGCAACAGGCAGATTCGATACAGACAGATGCCGCACTTGAGGCTGAATCGCAACATCAAGTGCTCAGGCAACATAGCAGCCAGCTCACACCCAAAGAGGTGTTGAGCTGGCTGCCTAAGAATGCAACGCCAGCTCAGCAGGACTCCATGATTAGGGCACATATCAAGCCCAGTGAGATTCATTGGAGCAAGATGCCGGATACATTACACTTGCCGGGACATAAGGCAGGTAAGAGTTTTAGGGATGTAAGTTTGCCACAATATTATCGTGAGTCATTCTTTTCAAAAGATTCTCTGTTTCATCCGGAATTAAAGGGTGGACGCTTAGGGGTGGCAGGTGATCCTGTTCCCTATACGGTAGCTGGTGATAGCTTTATTACTTCATTGCTGTTGGTCTGTTTTCTCTTGGCTTGTATAGCATTCTCTAAATCTAAGCATTTTGTTATACGCCAGGCAAAAACCTTCTTCCGTACTCCACGCATCGGTACAACAGAGGTGACGGAGACCAGTTCTGAAGTAAGATACCAGTTCTTCTTCGTGTTGCAGACCTGTCTTTTGCTGGCAATCGGGTATTTCATTTATTCGAAAGCATCTATCAGCGATACGTTTATCGTAGACCAATATCAGGTGATCAGTATATATGCTGGTTGTATGGGGGGCTATTTCTTGTTGAAGGCGTTCCTCTATGTGATTTCTGGTTGGGTATTCTTTGAAAAGAAAAAAAATGTACAATGGCTCAAGGCATACTTGTTCCTTATATCATGTCAAGGAGTGGCCTTGTTTCCAATGGTGATGCTTTTGTCGTATTTCGATTTCCCATTGCAAATTGCAGTGATATACACGTTGACTATCCTTGGATTAGTTAAATTGTTGGCTTTTTTGAAGGCTTACATTATCTTTTTTAGAAGAAATGGCGTGTTTCTGCAAATATTTTTGTACTTTTGTGCCCTTGAAGTGATACCCTTGTTCGCTCTTTGGGGTGGACTTGTGTTAATCAGTCATTATTTGAAAATAAACTTTTAAGACAAAATGATAAAGAAAATTTTAGTTTCTCAGCCAAAACCTGCAAGTGAGAAGTCTCCTTACTTCGATATCCAGGCTCAATATGGAGTAGAATGCGTGTTCCGTCCATTCTTTAAGGTAGAGGGGCTCTCTTCTAAAGAATTCCGTCAGCAGAAAATAAATTTGCTTGACTATACTGCAGTCGTATTTACATCTCGTCATGCAGTAGACAACTACTTTAAATTAGCTAAGGAGATGCGTATCACAATTCCTGAAGATATGAAATATTTCTGTGTGATAGAGACTATCGCTCTCTACATCCAAAAGTATGTTCAGTATCGCAAGCGTAAGGTGTTCTTTGGTGATACAGGTAAAATTGATGGGTTGATGGGACAGATGGCTCGCCATAAAACCGAGAAATATCTGGTACCATTAAGCAGTGTTCATAATGATGATATTGCCAACTTGCTTGATGAGAAAAAACTCAATCATACAGAATGTGTCATGTATCGTACTGTAAGCAATGATTTCTCAGAAGAGGAAATCAAGAACTTCGATTATGATATGATGCTTTTCTTTAGCCCAACAGGTGTAAAGGCTCTGAAGAAGAATTTCCCTAATTTTGAACAAGGGAATATCGCTGTTGGCGCTTTTGGTCCTGCTACAGCAAAAACGGTTGAAGATGAGGGCTTACGCCTTGATCTGGAGGCTCCTAATAAAGTTTTTCCATCTATGACAGGTGCCTTGGCAGATTATCTGAAACGTCATAATAAATAGGAAATATTTAATAGAATAGATATGTCAACAGACAGAAATAAAACATTCGGAAAGAAAGAGCATCTATGTAAACTGACACTTATAGAACAGCTCTTTGGAGGTGGTGCTAAAGCAATGACGGCATGGCCTATGAGAATGGTGTTTCTTCTTGTTGACAAGAAAGATGAGCAAGCTCCTTCTGTTCAAGTTCTTATCAGTGTATCAAAGCGTTATTTTAAGCACGCAGTAAAGCGCAATCGGGTAAAGCGACAGATACGTGAAGCTTTTCGTTATCAAAAACAAGAGCTGGAGACTTGTATGCAGAATTATGTTGGAAAACAATTGCTTGTGGCTTTTGTTTGGCAAACAGAACAATTGCAGCCTTCAAAGCTGGTTTCAACCAAAATGACTAAACTTTTGGATAGATTGGTTGATAATATCAAGGAGATGCAATCTGAAACAGTCTTGAAAGAGAGCAGTTTATGATGAAGATTCTCTTTATGATAGCACATGGCATGAGAAAGGTGTTGGTATGGATTCTTATACTGCCGATATTGTTTTATCAGAAGTGTATTACTCCTTATACGCCACCTTCCTGTCGCTTTCAGCCCACTTGCTCAGAGTATGCGAGACAAGCCATCCTGAAGCATGGTCCCTTTAAGGGACTGGCTTTGGCTGTTTGGCGCATCTTAAGATGCAATCCTTGGGGTGGTTCGGGTTATGATCCCGTACCGTAAGTTTCCGACTGTATTGTTGGGCCCCTTATACATATTATATAATATAATAAAAAATCATATTCTATGGCAAAAAATTTTGTTGAAGAATTGAAATGGCGTGGTATGCTGGCGCAGATAATGCCAGGTACTGAGGAATATCTCAACACCCACATGGTGTCTGCCTATCTCGGAACCGACCCTACTGCAGACTCTCTGCACATCGGTCACCTTTGTGGTATCATGATGTTGCGCCACTTGCAGCGTTGTGGCCATAAGCCTTATCTCCTCGTCGGCGGTGCCACGGGTATGATTGGCGACCCTTCTGGCAAGAGCCAGGAGCGCAATCTTCTCGATTCAGAGACTCTCTATCATAACCAGGAAGCTATCAAGAAGCAGGTATCTAAGTTCCTCGACTTCGATGGCAATGAGCCTAACAAGGCGGAGTTGGTGAACAACTACGACTGGATGAAGGACTTCACCTTCCTCGATTTCGCTCGTGTGGTTGGTAAGCATATCACTGTAAACTACATGATGGCGAAGGATAGCGTGCAGAAGCGCTTGAACGGTGAGGCTCGCGACGGCTTGTCTTTCACTGAGTTCACCTATCAGTTGCTTCAGGGCTACGACTTCCTCTATCAGTATGAGAAGTATGGTGTTCGTCTCCAGTTGGGTGGTAACGACCAGTGGGGTAACATGACTACCGGTACTGAGCTGATTCACCGTACATTGGGTAACGATGCAGAGTGCTTCTGCCTCACTTGCCCATTGATTACCAAGGCAGACGGTAAGAAGTTCGGTAAGACAGAGAGCGGTAACATCTGGTTGGACCGTAACCGCACTACTCCTTACGCTTTCTACCAGTTCTGGTTGAACGTAAGCGATGATGATGCCGAGAAGTATATCAAGATCTTTACCGACCTCGATAAGGAGACTATTGATGCCCTCGTAGAGGAGCACAAACAGGATCCAGGTCGCCGTGTACTCCAGAAGCGTCTGGCTGAGGAGGTTACCATAATGGTTCATTCTCAGGAGGATTTGGATATGGCTATCGCAGCCAGCAACATCCTCTTCGGTAAGGCTACCAAGGAGAACTTGGCACAGCTCGATGAGGCTACATTGAATGATGTATTTGCCAATGTACCTCACTACGACCTCGACAAGAACTTGCTCGGTGGTACAGCTGTTGACCTCTTCAACCAGGAAGGTATGCAGATCTTCCCAAGTAAGAGCGAGATGCGTAAGCTCGTTAAGGGTGGTGGCGTTTCACTCAACAAGGAGAAACTCGCTGCTTTCGATCAGGTTGTAACTGCTGATGACCTGATTGACGGTAAGTATCTTTTGGTTCAGAAAGGTAAGAAGAACTACTTCTTGATTACCGTTAAGTAATCGTTAAAAGTATTGAAAATATTTGGTAGTGGAGAAAAAATCCACTACCTTTGCATTCGATTTGCTTGTCCTATGGTGTAATGGTAGCACTACAGTTTTTGGTTCTGTCAGTGGTGGTTCGAATCCGCCTGGGACAACAAGTCATAAATAACCCTTCAAGTCTTTGCGGATTTGGAGGGTTATTTTGTTTATAATAAAGTTCGGATACAACAAGCTCTTTGCATCTATGATAGGTCAATTTTGATGAAAAGTAGTCAATAAAATGAGAAAATAAGTAAAAAGGGTGCATCTTTCGTATTGATTTAGGGTGATATTCAAAATTATTTTGTATCTTTGCCCTCGTAACAAATCAAACAATTTATAAAAAATAAAAGTATGGACTTTAACAAACTATTCTCATTGGAGGGTAAGGTTGCCCTCGTAACAGGTGCCGCATACGGTATCGGTTTCGCTATTGCTGAGGCTTATGCCAAAGCTGGTGCTAAGATTGCTTTCAATTGCCGTAGCCAGCACCACATGGATCAGGCTCTTGCAGATTACAAAGCAAAGGGTATTGAGGCAAAGGGTTATATCTGTGATGTAACAGATGAGGAACAGGTGAAAAACATGGTAGCTGACATCGAGAAGGAACTTGGTGTTATTGATATTTTGGTAAACAATGCAGGTATTATCAAGCGTATTCCTATGACAGAGATGTCTGTAGATGACTTCAAGCAGGTTATTGACATTGACCTCACTGCACCTTTCATCGTATCTAAGGCAGTTATCCCTGGTATGATCAAGAAGGGGCATGGTAAGATTATCAACATCTGTTCTATGATGAGCGAGCTGGGCCGTGAGACAGTTTCTGCATATGCAGCTGCCAAGGGTGGCTTGAAGATGTTGACACGTAACATCTGCTCAGAGTATGGTGAGTACAACATCCAGTGCAATGGCTTGGGCCCTGGTTACATCGCAACTCCTCAGACAGCACCTCTCCGTGAGCGTCAGGCTGATGGTAGCCGTCATCCATTCGATAGCTTCATTTGTGCAAAGACTCCTGCTGGTCGCTGGTTGGAACCAGAAGAGTTGGCAGGTCCTGCAGTTTTCTTGGCTTCAGATGCTTCTAATGCAGTGAATGGTCACATTCTCTATGTAGATGGTGGTATCTTGGCATATATCGGAAAGCAGCCAAAATAAAGGATCAAACATGAAGATTTAAGTTTGAATAAACTTGAACAGAATAAAAAAATATAGGGCAGCCATAAAGGACTGCCCTATATTTATAATTAAAATAATCTTTACAATTATTTGTTGATTGCATCTGCAAGCTCAGCACCAGCCTTGAACTTGGCAACCTTTTTAGCTGCAATCTGGATCTTCTCCTTAGTAGCTGGATTGATACCCTCACGAGCAGGACGCTCGTTAATGCTGAATGTACCGAAACCTACCAACTGGATCTTGTCACCTGCAATGAGGGCTTCCTTCAATGCGTTTGTTGTAGCTTCAAGAGCGGCCTTAGCCTGTGCCTTTGTAATCTCAGCACCTGCTGCAATCTTGTCAATCAATTCTGTCTTGTTCATAATTTTTCGTTATTAAATGAATAATATTGTTGTTTCTTAGTTGAATTCGTTTACAAATATAGCTTTTTCTTGTGAAAGTTCAAATAAAAAAAGCAGAAAAGTGATGAAATTATTGAAATTTAAGTGTAATAAGTCTATTTTTTGGTGTTTTCACGGATATTTTTCGTAATTTTGTCGCCAAAATACAAATATTATTCAGATTATTAAACTGTTTATAGAAATAAAGTTATGCGCAATATTCCAATTGTAACAAAGAATTTGCTGATAGTGAATGTAGTAGCATTCCTGGCATGCATGCTGATGGACAAGAGTATGGGTGGCGGTTCTGGCCTGACAGATATGTTTGGGCTTCATTTCTTCCTGGCATCCGATTTCCATATTTATCAGTTAGTTACCTACATGTTTATGCATGGTGGTTTCCAGCATATTCTCTTTAATATGTTTGCCTTATGGATGTTTGGCTGTGTGGTTGAAAGAGTTTGGGGACCAAAGAAATTCCTTTTTTATTACATAGTGTGTGGAGTGGGAGCAGGTTTGTTCCAGGAAGCTGCACAGTATATTACCTATGTGGCAAAGGATATGGCAGCTTATGATTATGTTAGTGTTAATGGAGCCAGAATAACAATGGAGCAATATCTGAACCTATGGACTACCGTGGGTGCTTCAGGAGCTATTTATGCCATATTGCTTGCCTTTGGTATGATTTATCCAAACGAGCGTCTCTTCATTTTCCCGTTGCCAGTTCCTATTAAAGCTAAATTCTTCGTGATAGGCTATGCTGTCATTGAATTGGTTTCAACATTCTCTCTCTCTGATGACGGTGTGGCTCATATTGCCCATTTGGGAGGTATGGTCTTTGGATTCTTCCTGATCCGTTATTGGCGTAAACAGATTGGTAATGGTTACTATCAGTCTAATTCTGCTGATGCATTCGATAAGTTGAAAGGTATGTTCGGTGGAAAGCGTCGGGCAGGTAGAACGCATTTTACTTATACCAAGAATGAATCTTATAATCCGACTTATGAACAGGATGCTGAATGTAAGACCAATGAAAAGGTTGTATCTCAGGAAGAGATAGATAGGATCTTGGATAAGATAAGGAAAAGCGGTTATGATAGCTTGACTCAGAGTGAAAAGCAGATGCTCTTTGATCAGAGTAATAAGTAGGAAACTATGTTTAAAGGATTTAAGGAATTTACATATAAGATGGTAGCTGGTGCTAATGTGGCAACTATCATCATCATGTTGCTGGTGGGCTTTTCTGACTTCTTTCAGCCGGAAAAGTTCGCCGCATTGGCTAATCTTGGCTTACTTTTCCCGGTTTTTCTTATAGTTAACTTAGGCTTTTTGCTTTTCTGGTTGCTCTTCCGGTCTAAGTATGCCATTATTCCATTCTTAGGCTTCTTGATCTGTTTTGTTCCTGTCCGCAAGTATATGCCAATCAACTTTTCTGGCGAAACTCCAAAAGGTTGTATCAAAGTTCTATCATATAATACCTGGAATTTTGGTGCACAGACAGAGGATGCCGAAGGAACTAATATCTGTATTGCTTATCTGCAGGAGCAGGATGCTGATATTGTTTGTCTGCAGGAAGCATGTCCTACTTCCCGGAATATTGAGCAGATAGATAGTATGCTCAAGCCGATGTATGCTTTTCAGGATACAACGATGCACGTGAATGGTGGAAATTGTCTTATGTTGCTCAGTAAATACCCCATTCTTTCAAAAGAGCGAATTCCTTATGAATCGAAAGGAAATATGAGTGTAGCGTATCGTCTGAAAGTGAAAGATAGAGAGGTCCTTCTCATCAATAATCATTTGGAAACTACCGGATTAAGTTTAGAGGACAGACGCCAGTTCAAGAATCTGGTTATCGGAAAATTGCAGGTTGATACTGCAGAAGAAACGTCCAAACTGCTCGTTGTAAAACTTGCCGAGGCAACAAAGAAACGGGCTCCGGAGGCTGAGGCTGTAGCAAAATACATTCAGCAGCATAAAGAACAGAGTATTATTTTGTGCGGTGACTTTAATGATGGTCCTATCTCTTATGCTCATTGTACGATAGCTAAAGATTTGACGGATTGCTACATTGCAAGTGGTAACGGACCGGGTATCAGCTATCATCATGGAGGCTTTTTTGTTCGCATTGACAATATCATGTGTTCAGACGATTGGGAGCCTTATGAATGCAAAGTTGATGATAAAATCGCCGTTTCAGACCACTATCCTATCATTTGTAAGCTAAAAATGCGCCCTAAAAAGCAAAAATAGAGCAAATTATTCTTATATAAGAAAAAAAATGCTTATTTTTGCACAACTTTATGGAGGTTTTTGAAAGAATCCCTAAAAGCAATTGAAAAGAAACAAATAATTAATAACAATAAATAGAAATGCAAAACAAAGGAATTGTAATTTGTGTAGCCGTCTTACTGACACTCGCAAGTATCTTCTATTTGTCATTCTCGTTTGCCACACGTTACTATGACAGCGAGGCTGCAAAGATTAAAGATCCTATTGCTCAGCAGGATTATAAGGATTCTGTTAAGTACTTAGGTGTTTATTCTTACCAGAACTGCTTGGAGACTCAGATTGGTCTTGGACTTGACCTTAAGGGCGGTATGAATGTAATTCTTGAGATTTCTGTACCTGATGTACTTGAAAACCTTGCCGATCATAAGACCGACGCTGGTTTTACCAATGCCATGAAGGAAGCTAGAGCTCAGGAAGAAGCTAACGGTGGTGACTTCGTGTCACTTTTCATTAACGCTTATCATAAGAGCGCACCAGGTCATAAACTCGCAGAAGTGTTCGCTACCCAGCAGTTGCAGGGCAAGGTTTCTCCTCAGAGCAGCGACGCAGAGGTAGAGAAGGCTATCCGCGCTTCTGTACAGGATGCTATTGACAACTCTTTCAATGTTGTCCGCACCCGTATCGATAAGTTTGGTGTTGTACAGCCTAACATCCAGAAGTTGGAAGGTCAGCAGGGCCGTATCATGGTAGAAATGCCAGGTATCAGCCAGCCAGAGCGTATGCGTAAGATGCTCCAGGGTAGTGCAAACCTTGAGTTCTGGGAGACATACAACTCAGAGGAAATCGCTCCTTATCTCCAGCAGCTTGATACCCGTATCGCAAATGGTGATAATGGTGAGGAGAAGAACGATACAGTTGCAGCAGATTCTGCAGCAGCTAAGAAGGTAGTTGCTAAGGCTGAGCCTAAGAAGGCTGAGGCTAAGTTCTCTATCAAGAAGAAGGACGATGCTGCAAGCAAGGTAGGCGAGGATGCTCAGAATGCTGCTGCTATCAAGGCTCACCCATTGTTGGCTCGTTTGCAGCTCGGTGGTGGTTTGAGCACTGTTGGTTATGCTAGCGTTCGCGATACTGCTGCCATCAACAAGATTATCTACTCTGCTGTGGCTAAGCGCGTTTTGCCATCAGACTTGCGTCTGCTTTGGAGTGCTAAGCCAGCTGATAACCTGAAGGTTAAGAATATCTTCGAGCTTCACGCCTTGAAGGTTACTACCACTACAGGTCGTGCTCCTTTGGAGGGTGATGTAATTACCGATGCTAAGGACGAGTTCGACCAGATGGGTTCACCTGTTGTTAGCATGAAGATGAATACTGAGGGCGCACGTAAGTGGGCTCAGATGACTAAGGCTAACGTAGGTAAGGCTATTGCTATCGTTCTGGATGGCGTAGTTTACTCTGCTCCTCGTGTAAACGGCGAGATTGACGGTGGTAGCTCTCAGATTTCCGGTAACTTCACTATCGAGGATACCAAGGACTTGGCTAATACATTGAAGTCTGGTCGTATGCCAGCTCCTGCACGTATCGTTCAGGAGGAGGTTGTAGGTCCTACACTCGGTGCACAGTCTATCCAGATGGGTATTGTATCATTCGTTGTAGCTTTCGTACTCCTGATGGTTTACATGGTGATGATGTACAACATCATTCCTGGTATGATGGCTAACCTGGCTTTGCTCGTCAACGTATTCTTCACGTTGGGTATCCTGACGTCCTTCCAGGCGGCTCTGACGTTACCAGGTCTTGCCGGTATGGTCTTGTCTCTGGGTACTGCCGTGGATGCCAATGTGCTTATCTATGAGCGTATCAAGGAGGAACTTCGTTCAGGTAAGGGTATGAAGCAGGCTGTAGCTGCCGGTTATGGCAACGCTTTCTCTGCTATCTTCGACTCTAACTTGACATCTTTGATTACTGGTGTTATCCTGTTGACTACCGGTACAGGTCCTATCCGTGGTTTCGCTACTACATGGATCATCGGTATCGTAGTTTCATTCTTCACTGCTGTATTCCTGACTCGTCTGGTTTACGACTATAAGTTGAACCACGATAAGTGGATGCACTGCAAGTTTGATACTCCGGTTTCTCACAACCTGATGCAGGGTAAGAAGTATAAGTTCATGTCTATGTACAAGACTACCTTCACCGTAGCAATCGTTGCTGCAGTTGTATTCATCGGTAGCTTCTTTGTTCGTGGTTTGAGTAAGAGTATCGACTTCACTGGTGGTCGTAACTATGTAGTACAGTTCGAGAATCCTGTAGAGCCTGAGCAGATCCGTACCGTTCTTGGCGGTGCTTTCGTCAATGCAGATGGTACTAAGGCTACTACAAGTGCTATCGCTATCGGTACAGACGGTAAGACTATCCGTGTATCTACCAACTATATGATTGAGAGCAACAGTCCAACTGTTGACGATGAGGCAGAGACTATCCTTTACAACGCCTTGAAGAAGGCCAACCTGGTTTCTCAGAAGAGTGTTGAGGCATTCAAGAACCCAGACGTTCGTCAGGGTGGTTCTATCATCAGTAGTACAAAGGTAGGTCCTTCTGTGGCTAAGGATATCACTATGGGTGCTATCTATAGTGTGCTCTTGGCTTTGGTTGCTATCTTCCTCTACATCCTGATACGTTTCCGCAACGTGGCCTTCTCTGTAGGTTCTACTGTAGCTTTGGCATTTGATGCCTTGACAGTAATCGGTTTCTACTCACTCCTGTGGGGTCTCGTTCCATTCTCATTGGAGATTGACCAGACCTTCATCGGTGCTATCCTGACCGTGGTAGGTTACTCTATCAACGATAAGGTGGTTGTGTTCGACCGTATCCGTGAGAACTTGAAGTTGCATCCTAAGGGCGACCGTCAGCAGCTCTTCAATGCATCTATCAATGAGACATTGGCTCGTACCATCAATACATCTACATCTACATTGCTCGTGTTGCTCTGTATCTTCATCCTCGGTGGTGACAGCATCCGCAGCTTCTCATTCGCAATGATTCTGGGTGTTGTGTTCGGTACATTGTCATCTATCTTCATTGCATCTCCAATGGCTTACATCGTTCTTGGTCGTAAGATTAAGGAAGAGCCAGCTGAGGAGGTTGCAGAAGTTAAGTAATCAGAAACTCTTCATTCTTTCTCTGTCCGATGCATGTCGGATAGAGAAAGATACTGGAAAGAATATAAAAATAATAAAGGTCGCTTCCTGATTGTCAGGAGCGACCTTTATTGTTTTATCATCTCTGGAATGATAAGGAAAGTACGTGGTCCCACCGAGAATCGAACTCGGATCAAAGGTTTAGGAAACCTCCGTTCTATCCGTTAAACTATAGGACCATTGTAAACCGACTGCAAAGATACATCAAATCGTTGACAATACAAAATAAAATGTTATGTTTTTCACTCTCATCTTATCAAGTTTCCTCACTTTTGTGGAGTTGAACTGCGAAAACCTCTTCGATACGAAGCATGATTCGCTGAAGAATGACTATGAATTCCTGCCACAGAGCAGTTACAAGTGGACGCCTTATCGCTATTGGCGCAAGCTGGCAAATCTTTCCAAGACTATAGTAGCTTTGGGTTATGAAGATTTGTCGCTTGTTGGTACCGCCTCCCCAGATAATCCTTCAAGACCTTCGGAGAAGTCCTGGCATGTTCCCGATTTTGTGGCGCTTTGCGAAGTGGAGAACGATAGTGTGCTGTTTGATTTAACCCGGCGTTCAGCTCTTCGCGGTGTGAATTATGATTATGTGATGACCGATTCGCCTGATGAACGAGGCATAGATGTGGCTTTGCTTTATCAGCCATCTTCTTTTGCGCTTATACAGTTCCGCTCCATCCGCATCAAGCCGCTGCCTGATACTCGCCCTACGAGAGATATTCTCTACGCTTCGGGGCGGATTATAAATGATGATACGCTCCATGTCTTTGTATTGCATGCGCCTAGCCGTCGTGGCGGCGAACAGGTTTCGCGTCCCTACCGCCTGCAGGTAGCCTGCCAGCTGGTTTCTGCTGTAGATTCTATCTATGCGCTCAATGATAGTGCAAGGATTATCGTAGCCGGCGATTTCAACGATTATTCCGATTCTCCAGCTCTTCGTTATCTTTGTCAGCATCACCTTATTAATATATCAGTTGGCGTCAAAGGCTCTCATGGTGCCAAGGCTACTTATCGCTGGCATGGAGATTGGCGAAGTCTTGACCAGATTCTCTTCAGTCCTTCGCTTTCCCGGCTTAAGATGAGTTGTCAGATAGGAGATTTGCCATTCCTCTTAGAAGATGATGAGAAATATGGCGGAAAGAAACCTTTCCGCACCTATCTCGGTCCACGATATTTGGGTGGATACAGCGATCATCTTCCGCTTGTTGCCAAGTTTAAGATAGAGGGTGGATATGAATAAAAAAACAGGTATGCTCAGATTTTTACTGAACATACCTGTCTGTATATTAGTGAGATTTTTTCTTTTCTGCCTGATTATCCGTAGATAACATTACCTTTCTCATCCTCATAAGGAGTCATATCCTTAGCATACTGGTTCATGGCACGGAGGCTCATACCCATTGATGAGAAACCACCATCGTGGAAGAGGTTCTGCATAGTTACCTTGCGGGTGAAGTCAGAGAACATCATCACGCAGTAGTTAGCGCAATCCTCAGCTACGGCGTTTCCGAGTGGAGACATCTTGTCGGCGAAGTCCATCATGTTCTCGATATCCTTGATACCCTTACCTGCTGTTGTTGCTGTAGGGCTCTGAGAGATGGTGTTGATGCGCACGTGCTTCTCACGACCATAGATGTAACCGAAGCTGCGGGCGATACTTTCGAGCATGCTCTTGGCATCAGCCATATCGTTGTAACCGAAGAATGTACGCTGAGAAGCTACGTATGTGAGAGCTACTACAGAACCCCACTCGTTGATAGCATCCAACTTCTTGGCTACCTGCAACATCTTGTGGAAAGAGATAGCAGAGATGTCCAATGTCTTGTTCAGGAAGTTGTAGTCGAGGTCATCGTATGTACGATGCTTGCGAACGTTAGGGCTCATAGCTACAGAGTGGAGCACGAAGTCGATTTTGCCACCGAGTTTCTCCTGAGCCTCTGTGAATACCTTTTCCAAGTCTTCTACGCTAGTCGCATCAGCTGCGATGATAGGAGCGTTGATCTGTTCAGCGAGCTTATCCAGCGTACCCATACGCAAAGCCATAGCTGTATTACTAAGTGCGATAGTAGCACCCTCTTCAGCAGCCTTTACAGCTACTTTCCAAGCGATTGATTCCTCATTGAGTGCACCGAAGATGATGCCACGCTTGCCTTTTAACAAATTGTGAGTCATTGTTATCTTAATACTTTTGTTTATACTAACGACAATCCCCTACATATATCATTCTCTATATATATAATAAGGTGTAAAACCACTTTGTTTTGTTCTAGTCGTTGAAATCGTGCGCAAAATTACGAAAAATGTGCAATATACCCAAATTTTTTAACTAAAAAGTGCCGTAAACGTTTTCTTTTTTGTGGTATGTCAAGTATTTCGCTCCCTGCAGTCAGTATGATATTCTATTTATTCTTTGCAGATAATAAGCCTAAAACAGATATATCTTATGCTTATAGATAGCGTATCTGTTGGTCTGAGGAATTAGATTTGTAGGGTTCCTGACATATGCCAACAATGTTCCTGACATATGTCAACAAGGTTCCTGACATATGCCAAACGAGTTATTGACATATGTCAGCAACCTTGTTGGCAACTGCCGGCAACCGTACGGAACCAGTTGTTAGAACCGATGAATCGTAGAACTGTGACTATTTAATCTATTTGTTCTACGTATTTAAGCAATACGTCTTACCCGGCAGATGCCTGTATAGATAACTTAAGAATCTTCTTATTTCTGTTCTTACAAATTATAGCCTTATTGCTGCAAAAATATCCTTTTTGTTGCAATATGACAAGGTGAAAGTGTTAAAAACAGACTTTTTTATGTGCGTTATTAAATTTTTCTTTCAAAATATTTGCAAATATCCGAAAAAAAATCTAATTTTGCAGCCGATTATTATAAATTTATAAATTATTATCTAATAAAGAGAGAGATTATGTTTAAAAGAATCGCTTTATTTATGGGGGGGGGTAATTCTCAGTTGTGGAGTTGCCTTTGCCCAAACATCCGTTACTGGTAAGGTAGTAGCTTCAGAGGATGGTGAGCCAGTTATTGGTGCATCAATCAAAGTAGCTGGTACTAATACTGGTACTGTTACGGACGTCGATGGAAACTTCAGTTTGAATGTTCCAACCGGCTCCAAGTTGGAGATTACCTATATAGGTATGAATCCACAAACTGTTAAAGCAAGTTCTAACATGAAGATTGCTTTGACTTCTGATAACAAAACCCTGGACGAGGTCGTTGTTGTTGCTTATGGTACAACTACCAAGGCTTCCTTTACAGGTTCTGCAGCAGTAATGAAGGACAAGGATATGTCTGCAGCTAAATCTTCACTCATCAAGTCTTTGGAAGGCAAAATGGCTGGTGTTAACCTTGGTGCTTCAACTGGTGACCCAGGTTCTGACCAGAGTATTTTGATTCGTGGTATTGGTTCTATCAATGGCTCTACTCAGCCTTTGTTTGTCATTGATGGTGTTCCTGTATCAAATAGTGATATGGAAAATGCTGGTGGTCATACCCGTTCTCAGTCTATCTTGTCTTCTATCAACCCAAATGATATTGAAAGCATGACCGTATTGAAGGATGCTGCCGCATCTTCACTCTATGGTTCTCGTGCAGCCAATGGTGTCATTATCATTACTACCAAGAGAGGTAAGGAAGGTAAGACACATGTCAACTATGATATGCAGATGGGTTGGAGTAATATTGCCAAAAAGAGTGCATTCGAGACCATGAATAGTGCTGAGTTGAAGGAGTATTGGACTGATGCAGTCAAGAACTATTTTGAAATGTATCCAAAGGCATTGAATATGTATTATCCTGGTATGGATGCTTCTTCAGCTGCTTTAGCAGAAATCCAATCTGGCTATTTTAGTAATTATGACTCTAATGAGACAACAGACTGGTATAAGGAAATTTACCGCACAGGCTTCACCACAGACCATCAGATTTCTATTGATGGTGGTAATGACCGTACGAAATTCTTCACCAGCTTTGGCTATAATAAGGTGAATGGTACAGTAAAGGGTAGTTCTTTTGACCGTTATAGTGGTCGTTTGAATTTGGATCATAAAGTAACAGACTGGTTCAAGGTTTCTGCAAAGGAAATGCTTTCATTTACCAATACTTCTGGTTTCCGTGATCAGGGTGACCAGGCACAGGGAATTGGTACAAGTTCACCACTGTCTGTTCTTTTCTCAATGGACCCTACTGCCAAGGTAAAGAATGAAGATGGTTCATATAATGCAAGCGCTTCTTTCTCATCTCAAGTCTCTAATCCAAACTTGATGTTTGGTAATGTAAAAGATCAGGGCGATCGTTCAGAGACATTGGATGCAGAATTGATGCGTAGTTTGACTAATGTTGAAGGTGAATTGAAGTTGCCATACGATTTGACTTTACGTTCAGTCTTTGGTTTCGACTATATGAGCAACAGTATCCGCGAGTTTTGGGCTCCAAAGAGTGTAAATGGTAAGGCTCAGAATGGTATTGGTTCTCGTAGCGTATATACAAGTAAGACTCTTACCTCTTCTACAACATTGAATTATAATCATTCATTTGGTAAGCATAATCTTGCTGCAATGGCTGGTTTTGAGACAGAGAAGCGCGACCTGTTGATATTGTATGCTTCTGCTCAGAATTATGCTGCTGCATTGCCAGAGTTGTCTAATGGCCAGTCTAATAGCAACTCCAGCATGAGCTATACTGCTGCAATGATGTCATGGTTGGGTAGCTTAAACTACAACTATGATAATAAGTACTATTTCTCTGCAAGTTATCGTCGTGATGGTTCTTCACGTTTGGCAGCAGACAACCGTTGGTCTGACTTCTTCTCTGTATCTGGTGCTTGGCGTATCAGCAGTGAGGAATTCTTGAAGGACAATGATTTGTTCAGCGATTTGAAGCTTCGTCTTTCTTATGGTACTAATGGTAACCTGCCTACAGATTATTATGGTTATATGGGTACATATTCTACTTCCGGTGGTTATGGCTCACAGCCAGCAATTTTCTGGGGTCAGATGGCTAACGAAAAGTTGAGTTGGGAAAAATCTCACAACTTCAATATCGGTTTGGATTGGACTTTGTATAATCGTGTTACATTGACTTTCGATTATTACAACAAGTTGACAAAAGACCTTCTTTTCCAGATGCCAGTATCATACGTAACTGGTTTCAATAGTTATTGGAATAATATTGGTGAGTTGAAGAACCAGGGTCTTGAGTTCTCTATCAGTTCTCAGAATATTCGTACCAACGATTTCTCTTGGACAACAGATTTCAATTTGACAAAGCAGAGCATCAAGGTAAACAAGTTGCCTAATGGTGACGATGTTCAGTATGGTGATGGTAATATGTACTTGCTCCGTGAGGGTGAGTCTATGCATACATTCTATTTGCCAAAAGCTAAGGGTGTAAACTCTGAGACTGGTTTGATGGAATTCTGGATAGACCCAGAGGATGAGTCTAAGGGTGTAACACCTGAGTATTCAAAGGCAGGCAAAACTATTGTCGGTAAAGGTGTTCCTGATTGGATTGGTGGTATGACCAATACTTTCCGTTACAAGGACTTTGATCTTTCATTCATGATTTCTTATCAGTTTGGTGGTGATTTGTTCGATTATCCAGGTTACTTCTTGACTTATAGCGATGGTGTTCGTATGGGCACATTCAATATGTCTAAGCGTGTAGCAGGTAATTATTGGAAAAAGCCAGGTGATGTAGCAGAGTTCCCTAAGCCAATTATGAGTAATCCTTATCGTTCAGATAAGTTCTCTTCACGTGAAATTATCTCTACAGATAACATTCGTATGCGCGATATTACTATTGGTTGGACTGTGCCATATTTCAAGAAGTATATCAGCAATTTGCGCGTTTATTTCCGTGCAACCAATCCTTTCTTGATTTACAATGCAGCCAAGGATTTGGATCCAGATGTAGATGTCAATGGTTATCGTCAGACTGATACTCCAACAACACGTCAGTTCCTGTTCGGTCTCAATTTCAGTTTTTAAACAATAATAGAAGATTATAAATATGAAAAAGATATATTTAGTATTGGGTATTGCTGCAAGCATGATGTTCTCTTCATGCAGCGACTTCCTCGATAGAGAACCTTCTACAGAACTACCTGCCAACTCTGCTATTAAGAGTACTTCTGATTTGCAGAATGCCGTCAATGGTATTGGCTATGTCCTCTCTGGTTCTTTGGTTGGTTATGATAGAATGTCATACGCCTCTGAGTTTACTCTTTTTGGTGATTTGCGTACTAACGATTTCATGGCCCCTTCTTCACAGGGACAGACAGATGAAATCCGTCAATATGTTTATTCTCCTAACGGAACATATCCTGATGCAGGTTATCAGATTTTCTATAAGGCATTGTCAAATGTAAACAGTGCTTTGGAAGCTGTTCCTAATGTGGAAGGTAAGCAGGCTACAATTGACAATCTCAAAGGTCAGTTGATTGCTTGGCGTGGTTTGCTGCATTTCGACTTGGCTCGTATGTTCTGTTACATTCCAACAACAGTGGATAATCCTTCAAACTCTTTGGGCTTGGTTTTGGCAGACAAAACTTTCCCACAGGGTTATAAGGGTGTTCGTACTGATTTGAAAACAACTTACGACTACATTATTCAGCAGTTTACCGATGCACTTCCTTTGCTGAGCAAAACTTCTGATGTAGGTTACTTTAACTATTATGCAGCTTTGGCTCTTCGTGCTCGTGCTTACCTTTATGCTGGTGAATACACCAAGGCTCTCGCTGATGCTAAGGAGGTAATAGACTATTCCAATGACAAGAATTCCGCATTGGAACTTCTTTCAAGAAGTAATTATATTTCTTCATGGGCTAGCGAAGGCGCAGCAGAGTCTCTTTTTGAGATGAAACTTTCTTCTGAGTATAATGCTCAGCGTTATGGTCCTGGCTATTATACAGATGCAACAGGTTATCCTGAGTGCGCTTTCAATACTAAGGGCTATTTGTATAAGTATCTTTCTACTCATCCAAAAGACATACGTTCTCGTTTGATTAAAGATCAGACAGATGCTAAAGAGTATGAGGCTGCAGCAGGTTATTATCCTGCCAAGTATCCTGGTCAGAATGCTAATATCTACGTAAATAATCCAAAGATTATTCGTCTTTCTGAGGTTTATTTGATTGCTGCAGAGGCTCAGTGGCACATTGACAATCCTGGTTCATACACTTTGACTGCAACAAGTGCTGCCGCAGCTAAATACATCAATGCTATTCAGAAAAATCGTATTGAAGGATATGAGGATGTTACATCTGTAACACTTCAGGATATTCTTCATCAATATGAGATTGAGTTGTTCTGCGAGAACCAGATAACTTATGCATATTGGCGTAATCACCAGAGTGTAACAAGTAGCAATGAGGTAGAAATCAAATATAACGATTATCGTACTATCTTGCCTATTCCTCAGGCTGAGCGCGACTACAATAAGGAACTGCAGCAGAATCCTAAGTATTAAAATCTCAGAGGAACAAGCTAAGTTTCATAGATTTTGATAATATTTTTAATCAAGATATAGGAATGCCATGAGTGGCATTTTCTATAAATCTCTCGGGAGAGGCTGGCTGTGAAGCTCGCCTCTCTTTTTTTTGTCTTTTTATTTGCGTATCTGATATTTTATTCGTAACTTCGCACCGTCTAAAGTAATATGGCTATGGAAGAGATAAGAAAATACCCAGTAGGAATGCAAACTTTCTCTGATATACGAGAGGGTAATTATGTGTACGTAGATAAGACAAGGTATATTGTCGATTTCTTGCGTAATGGTTCTAAATATGTGTTTCTGAGTCGTCCAAGACGATTCGGTAAGTCGCTTTTTGTCTCTACGCTCCAGGCATATTATGAGGGCAGGAAGGAACTGTTTGATGGTTTGGCACTTGGCGAATATGAGAAAGAATGGGTGAAACGTCCTGTTCTTCACTTCGACATGAGTACTGCCAAAAATCAGACACCCGAAGGGTTAGAAGAGATGCTGGGCTACATGCTTTCAGAATACGAGCAGGTCTATGGACGTGACGAATTGGCGGTGCAGCCGAGCCAGCGTTTGCAGTCTTTGGTAAAGCGTGCCTATAAGAAGACGGGTCAAAAGGTGGTCGTTTTGATAGACGAATATGATGCTCCTCTCTTGGATGTCGTGCATGAGAAGGAAAGTTTGATGCCATTGCGCTTGGTTATGAGGAAGTTCTATAGCCCATTGAAATATCTCGACCCTTGGCTGGAATTTACTTTTATCACGGGTATCACCAAGTTCTCTCAGTTGAGTATCTTTAGCGAGATCAATAATTTGGATAATATCAGCATGTTCGATCAGTATTCTGCTATCTGTGGTATCAGCAAGACAGAACTACTGACGGTGATGAAGCCTGATGTTGAGTTGCTAGCCAAGTCTTTGGGAAAAACTTTTGATGAAACGGTTGCCGAGTTGGGTTCATATTATGATGGTTATCATTTCAGTAAAAAATCAGAAGATGTGTTTAATCCATTTAGTCTGGTTAAAGCGTTGAGAAGTAAGGAAATAGCAGCTTATTGGTTTAGTTCAGGTACTCCTGCATACATTATCAACACTTTACGCAAACATCATGTGGGGGTGATGGATATAGAACAGAAATCCGTAGGGGTGGATGATTTCGATGTCTCTCCTGAGCAGATGACTTCTGCTTTACCATTGCTTTATCAGAGTGGGTATCTCACCATCAAGAAGTATAACCCTATCTTGCAGAGCTATCAGCTGGATTATCCAAACAAGGAAGTGCGTGTAGGGATGGTTCATTTTTAATTTGATGGGTGCTTACATCTTGGTGGAGGAGGATAGTGCAATAGGCAGAGCAGATGCCGTTCTTCACATTATTACGTTTTATCCCCATGTTATTCGATTTTTTTGTGATAAATCACACTTTTGACGAATACAGGGGTAAGAATGTTGGCTGTAAAGCTCGCCTCTTTCCAAGAAAAAAAACACGGACAAATTGAATTTGTCCGTGTTATATTTTATTTATAGCAAGGGTGTCATATATATTGGCACCAATAAGGTCTGTCCATCTTTTTTGAAATCTTTCGTATATAATAGGTATCTTTTGTCGATTCTATCAGAGAACTTCTGGCAAAATTCATCTAGCGACTTGTGACTGTTATATCCTGATGATTTCACTTCTATCGGATAAATCTTCTTGCCACGAGATAGCAAGAAATCTATCTCATAGTTCTTGTGACTTGTTGCATGGGGAAATGTGTAATAGAACAGTTTGTTTCCTGATGCGGTAAGCATTTGGGCAACGAGATTCTCATAGGCATACCCCATATCGCTACTCAGTTTGTCGCTCAACAACTTTTCGTAAATGGTGTTCTCTGTGTAGTCTTTATCCCAAAAAGCAAGTGTGACGAATAGCCCTGTGTCTCCAACAAACATTTTATAGTAGTCTTCGTCACTATGTAATGAAAAACCAACATTGGGATCATTTGCGTGATAGGCGAAATTGACCACCATGCTGTCTTTCATGTCTGCCAAGACTCCCATGAGATTCTTTCTGCCTGCATCATCCAATACGCTTGCTACCTGGTATCTGGCTGAATTTTTGTTTAATTCGGAAGGAATACTCTCGAATAACTTGGCAGCTCTTCCTGTTTTGTCAATCTTTCTGAAGTCGTCAAGATAAAGTTCTATGATTTCTCGCTTTACGGCATCTGTTTTGCTCAGATTGTTGGTATCTAAGTACTCGTTTACGGCTTGTGGCATTCCACCTACAAGCATATATAGACGAAGGTTGCGCATAGCTTCTCGATGCGCTGCTCCCAATGGAACTTTTGCATCGAAAAACTGCTTGAGAAGGGGGAATGTAGCAGTATCGCCCATTGCCCATCGAAATTCCTCGTAATCCATCGGATAGAGATCCAAACGTGTTTCTTCGCTTGGAATCAAAATGTTTTCTACATTCTTTTTTATACTGATAAGAGAGCCTGTCTCTATGTAGTCGTATCTTCCGTCTGCTACTAGGTATTTGATGGCTTGCCGAGCCTGTGGGCACATTTGTACTTCATCGAAAATGATGGCTGATTTGCGTGGCTCCAAGATTACTTGGTAGATTGATTGGAGGCGTAAAAATATGTAGTTCAAGTCCATGAGGTTGTCAAACAGCTGTTTCACTTCCTTAGATGCTTGTGCGAAATCTATAAGGATATAGCTTTTGTATTCATTTTCTGCGAAAGCTTTGGCTACTGTTGACTTTCCTACACGGCGTGCTCCTTTGAGCAAGAGGGCTGTGCTACCATTTCTCTCTCGCTTCCATTCGAGCATTTTGTCGTACACTTTTCTTTTAAATGTTCTTTTTCTCATAACTTGCTGATTTTGAGCGCAAAGATACATATAAGTTCCAAATCCCCCAAATGTTTTTTGTTAAAATGTTCCAAATCCCCCAAATGTTTTTGCTTGAAATGTTCCAAATCCCCCAAATGTTTATCTTTTAATCGGGATGAGGAAAACTTTCCAAGAAAAAAAACACGGACAAATTGAATTTGTCCGGACAAATTTGTCCGGCATGATATAAATCGCTGACTATGAGAAGATTATAAAGATGTCGGACAAACAACCGGACAAATTCAATTTGTCCGTGTTATATTTTTAGGTCATAAATGCAGGTTTGGCATGGCGTAAACTATGACTTATGCTCCAGAAAACGGTGAGTTGAGGGGAAGAAAACTATGAGTTAGATTCGTTAACATAAAGCTCTAAAGCAGCCAAAGGAGAATAAGAGAGGTTGGAACGTAAAC
>ENA-OPBO01000028-OPBO01000028.1-human-gut-metagenome-genome-assembly--contig:-NODE-28-length-113472-cov-8.630505_pt1 | contig 113472 bp, 87 predicted proteins | sample MGYA00241071_ERZ501458 | MGnify/ENA primary metagenome ERZ501458 (study PRJEB25962, sample SAMEA2042509) | human gut metagenome | biome: human gut; feature: human-associated habitat; material: faeces... | reverse complement strand
AGAATGGGATAGTATGGGACCAGGCTTCGGCTCGAATGATCCGAAGTACCCAGGTGAGGGAGTGTAATTATACGCTTCTGATTCTAACATAAGTAAGGGCTGCCAATGGTAGCAATGCCGTTTGCAGCCCTCGTTGTTTTAATGGCTGAAGCATCGAGATGCTATCTTGATTAATCCTGTTTAATCATTCAATATTATTCGTGTTCAATGTTACCGCCCAACTTAGCTTCCCATTCCTCTATCGTCTGGGGTTCTGTTAAGAACTTATCTATCAACAGCATGTGATGCCCCCAAGAAATTGAAAAAATATCTCTTTTTAATTGGCCAGCAACTTGCTGACTAAATTCAGTATTGAATTTTGCAGCAGCCTGCTGCAAAATTCTAATCTTTTGACTATAATGCTGATAGAACTTTTTTGTATACCGCAAAGTTACGACTTTATTTTCATATCTGCAAGAGATTTCCGGTAAAAGTTACAGAAAAAGTTTCTATGGTTGCACGCAAGTACATGAAGAAGAATACTCAAGTGGCTCAGTCAGCCAGCTCAAGTGGCTCAGTCAAGCAATTCAAGTGGTTCAGTCAGCGCGTTCAGACGTCTCAGTTAGCTGATGCAGACGTCTCGATAAGCTTACAGATACGTCTCCGTTAGCCTACGCTGTCATATTCGTAACCCGATGCAGCCATATCCTTAACCCGATGCAGTCATATTCGTAACCCGATGCAGCCATATTTGTAACCCGATGCAGCCGTATTCGTGAATAAGTTTTATGTAATCATCTATCATCCATCACGATTTGAGGTTATCTCTCACGATATTCTCACTACACATTACCAGATACTGCATATCATTGTTGAAGCACTTGCGATAGATTGACTTATACTGATAACATATAATAAGCGGCATTCCTTGGATATGAATGCCGCTTATCATATAATTCGATATTTTTCTGAGTCATCTATGAAAGATTTGTCTTCTCGGTTTTCACAATCTTTCGGCCTTCTCTTATTTCAGATATTCTCCGAAATCTGTCAATCTCATATCGCCCTTCTTCAGGAAGGTATCGTGCATGGCGAGGGCAGCACGCATGCTCTGTGGCTCATGGCCCTTCTCGGCAAACTTCAGATACTCACGAAGCATAGGGCGGTAATCCGGATGGGCACAGTTCTCGATAATCTCCTTGGCACGGCGCAATGGCCCCTTGCCACGAAGATCGGCTACTCCCTGTTCGGTAACAATCACATCCACATCGTGCTCTGTACTGTCCACATGGCTGCACATCGGAACAATGGCTGAAATGCAACCGTTCTTGGTGGTACTCTGCGTGGTGAAGATAGAGATGAAACCATTACGCTCGTAATCGCAGGAACCGCCGATACCATTCATCAGCTTGCTGCCGCAGATATGGCTGGAGTTCTCATTGCCGTAGATATCGCACTCAATGGCGGTATTCATGGCGATGACACCCAGACGGCGGATGACCTCAGGAGAGTTTGAAATCTCACTCTGGCGGATGGTGAGATGCTTCTTGAAGTAATCAATATCATCATATACCTCTTTCAATGTATCATTGGTTACGGTGAGCGAAGAGCAGGAAGCATCCTTGATTCTTCCCTCGCGCATGTATTTCACTACAGCATCCTGAACCACCTCGGTATAAACGCTGAATACCGGCACGTTAGGGTTCTGTCCCAATGCCTCAAGAACGGCATTGGAAGTTACGCCCACTCCGCTCTGCAAAGGTAGGAACTGAGGAGGAATATGTCCCTTCTTCAGGTCGCTGACCAGAAAATCAGCCACATTATGTCCCATCTGTTCGGTCACAGGGTCGAGAGGCTTGAAAGCACGCGCCTCCTCCGGAATGTTGCATTCTATCACACCCACAATCTTATGTGCATCAATCTCCACATACTCTTTACCGATTCTGTCACCTACGTTCATGATAGGAATAGGTGTGCGGAATGGGCATTCTGCTATCTCATATACATCGTGCAGATAGCGGGAAGCTGGACTGTGGAAGGTATTCTTCTCGATGAGCACCTTCTTGGCAAGGCGGACGATGGTAGGAACGATGCCGCCGGCAGAGGTTAGGAATGCCTTGCAGGTAGTTTCGCCTTCTTCCAAATCAGAAACTTCGATGATGGCAAGGTCTATCTCGCCATAGAAACCACGGCGCAGGCGCTCAGCCATGTGGCCGAGGTGCATATCCTCATAATCAATCTCGCCCAGGTTGGTATGAGTTCTAAAGTCCTTGTTGGTAGAAAATGGCGCACGGAACTTGATGGCATGGGCTGCTGCCATGTCACCTTCGATACTCTGCGAGGTAGAAGCACCCGTGAGGATGCCCACCTGGAAAGGTCTGCCCGCCTCGTGCTCAGCCACGGCTCTCTTGGAGAGTTCGCGGAAGGTTGCCTTAGGCACGCCGTTTGGTGTGAAACCACTCAATCCGATTGTATCTTGATCGTTAATCATCGCTGCCGCTTCGGCAGCACTCAATCTTGTATATGCCATTTTCTTCTAACTTAATACTCATTAGCGGAACTTATAGCCGCTTTCTTGATAATTGATAACTGTTTGCGGCTGCAAAGTTACACATTATTTTCGATATACGCTAATAATTTGATAATTTTATGCAATTAATTGGCAAAAAACTTACAAATAGTGAATAGATATACAAAAACTGCTTACTTTATGCAAAAAGATAGCAGCATCAAAAAGCCTGATTGTGCTTCTCATCCCTTCCGCCACCCTCTACCACTTCGGCATCTTGGAGTCGAACGTCCACATGGCATGGATGCGAGCGGTGTGCGGTCGCCTGAAGAGCGACTATCGCTACAGCAAGGACGTGGTGTATAACAACTTCCCTTGGCCATCGCCCACTGCCGGGCAAAAGGAAAAGATAGAGCAGAGTGCCCAGGCTATACTCGATGCCCGCGCCCTATACCCCGACTCCTCGCTCGCCGACCTCTACGACCCTACGCTCATGCCGAAGGAGCTTTTACAAGCCCATCGCCAGAACGACCGAGCCGTGATGGCAGCCTACGGCTTCTCCACCAAGATGACGGAGAGCGAGTGCGTAGCTGAGCTGTTCAAAAGGTATGCGGAAATGGTTGAATAAAGAATTTGCAATATAAGCCAACAAGGGCATTTGCCGACATAATCTGCAAATGCCCTTGTTGCGATTAAGGCCCCAAGAGTATAGAAGAACAAGTTCATCATTCCCCACAATAATGTTCCCAATCTATCTCGTTCAGGTATTTCTCCACTTGAGCCTTGATTTCGGGAATATTCTCCTTTGCTGTTGCCCAAAGAATACGAGGCAACACCTGCGAATAACCATGCACCAAAACATGGCGCATACCTTCCACCTGTTTCCAAGGAATCTCTGGGTGACTTGCCTTGAATTCCTTGGTCAGCATATAAGCAGCCTCGCCTACTATTTCTACATTTTTCATCGTTGCAAAATAGACTAAAATATTTGAGGAAAACTCCTCAAAATCTATCCCATCAATGATTTTGAGTACGTTGGAAGAATACTCCACAATGTCTTCCAATCTTCCTTTATCCCTAACTAGCTCTCTCATATACCAAGATTTTATCTCGTTCCACACTCTCCTGAGCATACGGACGCAAAGAGCCATCAACTACCAAGTCAACTTCACGACCTAGCAGTTGCTTCAAATCCTCATACATTCCTCCATGGGTAAGCAAAGTAAACGAACCATGCTCAAAATCGGGGACAAAGAGAATATCTATATCGCTCTGAGCCTTTTCTTCACCACGAGCAAAAGACCCAAAGATCCATGCCTTCAACACAGGCTTCCTTGACATATAGTCATGAATTATACGTATAATTTGAAATCTATCCATATTTACCTCCTCTTTTTAAATAGTAATCACGCTGCAAATATACACCTTTTATTTTTTATCTCCAAACATTCTTGCCTAAAAGTGTAAGCCTACCTAAAAAATATCATCTTAAATGGCTCTACTTTCGAATAAAAGTTGTACTCTTGCAATACCTTTTTGGCTTTAAGTATGTTAAAATTACCACTTAGAGCCACTTTCTTACCCATTCGTTTGGCTTTAAGTGGTATTTTTTATATATTTGTAGCCAAATATAGCAGCATCATACAGAGAGAATTGACCATGGAAGATCTGTTCCATTGATATTTTCGAGGAATTTAATAACATTTTGCGAATGATTTGTCGGATATATCAGAAAAATGAGTTAACTTTGCACTCAAAATATAAATAATATAAAAGAAAGGTTCATACAAGATGGAACAGAAATTACTGATTTACAACACTCTCACTCGTACGAAAGAGAGATTCACTCCGCTCCACGCTCCTAACGTGGGCATGTATGTTTGTGGCCCTACCGTGTATGGCGATCCGCATCTCGGTCATGCACGACCAGCCATCACATTCGATATACTCTTCCGCTATCTCAAGCACCTGGGCTATAAGGTTCGCTACGTTAGAAACATTACCGACGTGGGCCACCTGGAGCACGATGCAGATGAAGGCGATGACAAGATTGAGAAGAAGGCTCGCCTGGAGCAGTTGGAGCCAATGGAAATTGCGCAGTACTACACCAACCGCTACCACGATGCCATGGAGGCGCTGAACGTACTCCCTCCTAGCATTGAGCCTCATGCCACAGGCCATATCATCGAACAGGAGAAACTGGTTCAGGAAATTCTGGACAATGGCTATGCATACGAGAGTAACGGCTCTATCTACTTCGACATCGAGAAGTATAACAAGGATCATAAGTACGGTATCCTCTCCGGACGTAACCTGGAGAACGTAATCAACGAGAGCCGCGAGCTGGCTGGTATCGGCGAGAAGAAGAACCAGGCTGACTTCGCCCTCTGGAAGAAGGCTTCACCTGAGCACATCATGCGTTGGCCTAGTCCTTGGAGTGATGGTTTCCCTGGCTGGCACTGCGAGTGTACTGCGATGGGACGCAAGTACTTGGGCAGCCACTTCGATATTCACGGTGGCGGCATGGATTTGATTTTCCCTCACCACGAGTGCGAGATTGCGCAGGCTGTGGCTTCTCAGGGCGACCAGATGGTTCATTACTGGATGCATAACAATATGATTACCATTAACGGTCAGAAGATGGGTAAGAGTCTTGGCAACTTCATCACTTTGGAGCAGTTCTTCACAGGCAATCACGACAGTCTGGAGCAGGCTTATTCGCCAATGACCATCCGTTTCTTCATCCTCTCCGCTCACTATCGCAGCACCGTAGATTTCTCTAACGATGCATTGAAGGCCAGCCAGAAGGGATTGGAGCGCCTGATGAATGGTTTGAACGACCTGGAGCGTGTGCCTGTGGCTAAGCAGAGCGATGATCAGGTGAAGAAGTTTGTAAGCGAGTTGCGCCAGCGCTGCTACGATGCGATGAACGATGACTTCCAGACTCAGCTCGTTATCAGCTATCTCTTCGAGGCTTGCCACGTAATCAACACAGCCCTCGACCACAAGGCAAACATCTCTGCTGAAGACCTGAAGGAGCTTTCAGACACCATGCATCTCTTCACCTTCGACCTGCTCGGTCTGAAGAGTGAGAAGGGAGCCAACAATGATGCCCGTGAAGAGGCTTATGGCAAGGTAGTAGATATGGTTCTCAACCTGCGTGCCAAGGCTAAGGCTGATAAGGACTGGGCTACCAGCGACCAGATTCGCGATGCCCTGGCTGAAGCCGGTTTCGAGGTAAAGGACACCAAGGATGGTGTTACCTGGAAACTGAACAAATAATATTTAAAAAGAGGGTGCATCATCAACTTATGACGCACCCTCTCTTTTTATTTTTGTACTGCTGCAGAATATTTCTTCCTTGCAGCAAGTGAATCTTTCTGTCTGCCAGATATAGAATCCCGCAACATCTTGTCTTTCTTATTCTTATATTCCTTATACTCTTTTTCGTAATAATGGGCAAAGTTGGCGAAAGGCTCTGTCGTTACCTCATCGCTCGATGCCGTATAGGTATTTCCGTATGGATCGGATGCCTTGATGATGATTCTGGCATTCGGATTCCTAGGAGTATAATAATATAGGTGGTTCATGATGAGATAACCGTTGCCCTTGCTCACGAACCGGTAAGATACACTCTCGCTATATTTATGATGATAGCCGGCGGCAAAGGCATCCTGCCCCTTTCCGCTGAGGCGCCCCATCAGATATTCTTTGCCATCCTCTACGGCTACAACACGCCAATGACTGGTAGCATTGAAGACATTGGCTACCAGGATATTCCTGTTGTTTGCCAACTGCCAATCCCTAGAGTATTTCTCGCTGTTGAAATCGGTCTGCGCACGGAACAAGGTCATCTGCTTGCTCTTATCCCAGAAAGTTCCCTTGTAATAGCAGTTGCTGATGCTGGTACCCACAAAACTGTATACATAATATCCATTTGGAGTTCCGCAGATGTTGATATTCGACTGCCATATATTACCACAGGCGGCAGCATGACAATGCTCCATTACATCCTCGCCCTGATAATTGATCTCGTGGTTGCAGGCAAAATGAGTATGTCCGCAGAAGAGTTCGTAACCGCCCTTAAACTGTTTCAGCAAAGAAAGCAGGAGCGAGAAACGGGAAGAAGAATAATGTCCCTCCTCATGGGCATTGGTCAGCGGCTTCGCCTTGCTGAAAGGCGCATTACCAAAGGTAAAAGGAATATGATAACAGAGTACCACCTTCATATCCTTTGGCGTGAGGGCGAGATCCTGCTTCAGCCAGCGCACCTGGCGTTCACGTAATTCTCCAGGAGAATAATAAGACATGCCGCGGTGGAAGAAGCAGTTGTTGATGCAGACATAATGCACATCGCCACGGTTGAAGGAAAAATCAGTAGGACCGAAATTCTCCTCCCATTTCCTGCGGTAGAGCGCCTTGCCATCCTGGTCGTGATTGCCGATGACGGAGAAGAGACGCATCTCTGAAGAGCCCAATGCCTGGCGTATCTGACGCTCCAGTTTGGCGTTGTAACCGCCATAATACTGTACATCATCGCCCATGCTGAGTCCGTAGACCGGTGTTCCGGCAGGCAGCGAACTGATGGTTTGCCTGATGTCCGCCATCGTCTGGGTAGTGAATCTTTCTACATCGCTCTTCTTGATGGGATTATCATCCGGAGAAGTATAGTAAGGGCTGTAGGCATTGGTAACCTGCGGGTCGCCGATGACAATCATCTTATAGTGAATCTCCTTGCCGCCCGGCAGTCGGGTGAGGGTGAAGTTATAGGTTTTCTTCCCCTTGGATACCTTTTGGTAGAAGAAAGCCGTGCGATCGGTCTTAGAATGGGTAGGAACCTCGCAATCGGCTGGAACAGAATAGTATATGAATTTTGCCAGGCTGTCTCGCTTCATCTTATATCTGCCCTGTGCATCGGTTTTCACACAGTTGAATCCATCGCTCACGATGACGCCAGCCACTCCCTTTCCTTCCTTATCTCTTAAAGTTCCGGAGATATTGAAATCCATCTTCTTCACAGGTTTCTTCTTCAGTGTATCTGCAGGCTGTGGCTTGAGCCGGAGAACCGGTGGGTTTTTCACCAGGTTCTGTATCTGTTTCTTGGGGTAGAGCAGGTGCAAGGTGATGCCTATTGCTACGAGCGCGCAGCAAGCAACCGACAGAATCCCTATGTATAATTGTTTCTTTTTCATGAGTACAAAAGTACGGCTTTATTATGGTAATGCAGCATATATTCATTTAAAAAACTCTAAATATTACCTTAGGGTAACTTACCTTAGGGTAATATTTCGTAACTTTGTACCAAATTATAAGGAATATGGCAAAATATCTATCACCATTTCAATTTGGTACATTAGCCACCAATGAGAATTTTATCGACAGACAGGAAGACAGGGCTTTGCTCAAGCAATTACTGTCCTCCCATATCAACGTGATGCTGATTTCACCACGCCGATGGGGTAAATCATCGCTAGTGAAAAGGGCGATGAGCGAATTGGCTGGTGAGGATAATAACGTAAGAATCTGTTATATCGATGCCTTCAGCATCGGCTCTGAATCTGAATTTTATCGCACTTTTGCCAGTCAGGTTATAGCTTGTGCTTCCTCTAAAATGGAACGATGGATAGAGGATGCAAAGAAATTCCTGACAGGTGTGATACCGCAGGTTGTAATCAACGACCAGGTGACCGACTTCATGGCTTTTGACCTGAAGTTTGTGCCACAAGAGCGTGATAAGATGGCGATTCTCCAACTGCCTGAGTTGCTGGCAAAGGAAAAGGGCATCAGGATTATCGTCTGCATAGACGAGTTCCAGCAGTTGGCTAATCTTCCTGAGTATAAGGATATGGAGGGAAAGATGCGTTCGGTATGGCAGCAACAGCAGCTTACCTCTTACTGCCTCTACGGCAGCAAGCGAAACATGATGCTCAATATCTTCAACAATTCCAATAGTCCTTTTTATCGCTTCGGACAAGTGATTTTCATGCAGAAGATAGCTAAGGAGCATTGGATTCCATTCATTCTGTCATCTTTCGAGAAGACAGGAAAGTCAATCTCTGCAGAGATGGCAGAGCGGATCTGTGATGCCGTGGCGTGCCATTCCTGGTATCTCCAGCAGTTGTGCTATTTTATCTGGAGTTTCACGGTTTCGGAAGTGACGGAAGATATATATCATCTGGGATTGAAACAGGTACTCAACATCAATACCCCGATGTTTCAGAATGATACGGAGAATCTCAGTTCCACCCAGATAGAGATGCTTAAGGCTATAGCCAATGGCGAACAGCATTTCTCTTCGCAAGCCGTGAAACAAATCTATAATCTTGGTAATCCGAATACGATTGTCAAGAACAGGAAAACGCTCCAGAACAAAGATATTATCGAAAAGCAAAACGATGCTTTTGTCTTTGTTGACCCGATATACCGGCTGTGGTTTAAGGAGGAGTATTGTAGATAGAAACTATGTAAATTAAAAGAAATAATATAAGGAGAAGAAAGATAATGGCAAACGATAATAAAGGTCTTACACCGATGATGAGACAGTTTTTCGAGATGAAATCGAAACATCCCGAAGCGCTGCTGCTCTTCCGTTGCGGTGACTTCTACGAAACTTACTGCGAAGATGCGGTGGAGGCATCCCGTATACTCGGCATTACGCTGACACGACGCAACAATGGCGGTTCTACGGGCACGACCGAGATGGCAGGATTCCCTCATCATGCTCTGGATACCTATCTGCCTAAACTCATCAGGGCGGGTAAGCGTGTAGCGGTATGCGACCAGCTGGAAGACCCGAAGAAGAAACGACTCGAAATAAAAGGTAAGAAGGGACTGAGCCAGATGGACAAGATGGTGAAGCGAGGTATTACTGAACTCGTTACACCGGGTGTGGCGATGGGAGATAACGTACTGAACTACAAGGAGAACAACTTCCTGGCAGCCGTACATTTCGGCAAGACCGCCTGCGGTGTGAGCTTTCTGGATATCTCGACCGGAGAGTTTCTTACCGGCGAGGGAACCTACGACTATGTAGAAAAACTGATGGGCAACTTCATGCCGAAAGAGGTGCTCTACGACCGCGCCCGAAAGAATGACTTTGAGAAATATTTCGGCAGCAAATACTGTACCTTCGAACTGGATGACTGGGTTTTCACCGAACAGACAGCCCTGCAGAAACTCCTGGGACATTTCAAGACAAAATCTCTGAAAGGTTTCGGTGTAGAGCATCTCAAGAACGGCGTGATAGCCAGTGGTGCCATCATGCAGTATCTCGAGATTACCCAGCATACACAGATTAATCATATCACCGCCCTTTCACGTATCGAAGAAGATAAGTTCGTACGTATGGATAGGTTTACCATCCGCAGTCTGGAGCTGGTTGCCCCTATGCAGGAAGACGGTTCTTCTCTCCTGAATGTCATCGACCGTACGGTAACGGCGATGGGCGGACGTATGCTCAGACGCTGGTTGGTCTTCCCGTTGAAGGACGTTAAACCAATCAACGAGCGTCTCGACATCGTGGAATATTTCTTCAAGGAACCGGAATTCCGTCAGCTTCTCGATGACCAGCTGCATCGCATCAGCGACCTGGAGCGTATCATTTCCAAAGTAGCCGTGGGTAGAGTTTCGCCTCGCGAAGTGGTTCAGCTGAAGAATGCACTCGAAGCCATCAAGCCTATCAAGGTGGCATGCCAGCATGCTACGAACGAGGCTCTGAAGCGGGTAGGCGAGCAGCTGAACGTATGCGAAACCCTGAAAGACCGCATCGCCAGGGAAATACAGCCCGATCCGCCACAGCTGGTCAACAAGGGTGACGTGATAGCCGACGGATTCAATGCCGAACTCGACGACCTTCGTGCCATCAGCCGCCACGGCAAGGATTATCTGCTCAAGATACAGGAAAGGGAGATAGAAAAGACAGGAATTTCGAGTCTGAAGGTAGGTTACAATAATGTTTTCGGATACTATCTGGAGGTGAGAAATACCTTTAAGGACAAGGTGCCTGAGGAGTGGATACGCAAGCAGACGCTGGCTCAGGCAGAGCGTTATATCACCCAGGAACTGAAGGAATATGAGGAAAAAATTCTCGGTGCTGATGAGAAGATTCTGGTATTGGAAGCACAGCTCTTCAACGAACTGATAGCTGCCATGCAGGAGTATATTCCGCAGATACAGATCAATGCCAACCTCATCGCCCGTATGGACTGTCTTTTGTCATTTGCAAAGACATCTGACGAGAACCGCTACGTGCGCCCTATCGTCGATGATTCTGAGGTGCTCGACATCAAGCAGGGCAGGCATCCGGTGATTGAAACCCAACTGCCGCTGGGCGAACGCTATGTACCTAACGATGTGCTGCTCGATACCGAGAAACAGCAGATCATGATGATTACCGGTCCTAACATGGCTGGTAAATCGGCTCTGCTGCGCCAGACCGCCCTTATCGTGCTGCTGGCACAGGTAGGCTGTTTTGTGCCCGCAGAGAGCGCCCGAGTTGGACTGGTGGATAAAATCTTCACACGTGTAGGTGCAAGCGACAATATATCGCTCGGCGAATCGACCTTCATGGTAGAGATGACCGAGGCAGCAAACATCCTGAACAACGTTTCTCCGCGCTCGCTGGTGCTCTTTGATGAGCTGGGAAGAGGTACTTCTACCTACGATGGTATTTCCATTGCCTGGGCTATCGTGGAATATCTGCACGAACATAAGAAGGCACAGGCACGTACGCTCTTTGCTACCCACTATCATGAGCTCAACGAGATGGAGAAGAACTTCCCTCGCATCAAGAACTTCAATGTGAGTGTGAGAGAGGTGGACGGAAAGGTAATCTTCCTGCGTAAACTGGAACCGGGAGGCAGTGAGCACTCTTTCGGTATCCATGTGGCAGAGATTGCCGGTATGCCTCGCAGCATCGTGAACCGTGCCAATGTGATTCTCAAACAGTTGGAGGATGACAATGCCGGGGTTGGCGGTGCCGGTAAACCGAACGTACAGCACATCGATGAACCTAAGGATGGTGTGCAGCTCAGTTTCTTCCAACTCGATGATCCTGTACTGACGCAGATACGTGATGAAATACTCGGGCTGGATGTGAACAATCTCACTCCGGTAGAGGCTTTGAATAAGCTCAACGACATCAAGAAGATTCTACTGGGAAGATAAAAATATAAATCCCTCCCCGTGGCAGCAGATGCTGTTGCACGAGGAGGGATTTTTATAATCTGAAAATAAGTCGTCTAATATTATTTTGTCTCTACGTTCTTTTCTTTCGCTCTCTTTGTGCTGGAAGCGATGCTCCATACACCGGCGATGATGAGCGGAATGCTCAATATCTGTCCCATATCCATAGGCAGACCTGCCTCGAATGCCACCTGAATCTCCTTGGTATATTCGATGAAGAAACGGAAGGTGAAGATGAGAGTAAGGCAAAGACCGAAATAGAAACCGGTGCCTACGCTCTTAGGTCCTCTCTTCTTGTAGATGAAGAGGATGAGGAGGAAAAAGCAGAAGTATGCCAATGCCTCGTAGAGCTGACCCGGATGGCGTGGATACTGGTCTTCGCGAACGAAGATAAATGCCCAAGGCACATCGGTTACCTTGCCGATAATCTCTGAATTCATCAGATTGCCCAAACGGATAAAGGTGGCTGTAATGCCTGAGCAGATACCCATATTATCGAGCACTACCCAGCCGCTCACCTTCATGTTGCGGCAATAGAGCCAGATGCCGACGAACATGCCGAATACGCCTCCGTGGCTCGCCAGTCCCTCATAACCCGTAAACTTCCAACTGCCGTCTGGCATGTGATGAACAGGTATCAGCATCTCGATGAAGTGATCCCACTGGGTGAGGAAATATTCTGGCTGATAGAAGATGCAATGTCCCAAACGGCCACCTATCAGTACACCTAAGAAGATGTAGAGAAACAGTGGGGAGAACTTCTCATCTGAGAGCCCCTGCTGCTTGTAAAGCTTGCTCATGAGCAGATAGCCCAGCAGCAGACCAATCATCCAGCAGGTGGAGTAGTAGCGGATGGTCATAGGACCCAGATGAGCCAGAATAGGATCTGGGTCCCATACGATATAGTTAAGCAGATTTGCTATCATAACCGTAGAAGAATAGGATTATACATTGAAGCGGAAGTGCATGATGTCACCATCCTGTACGACGTACTCCTTGCCCTCGATGCCGAGCTTACCAGCCTCGCGTACAGCAGCCTCAGAGCCATACTTGATATAGTCATCATACTTGATAACCTCTGCACGGATGAATCCCTTCTCGAAGTCGGTGTGGATGACGCCGGCACACTGAGGAGCTTTCCAGCCCTTGTGATAGGTCCATGCCTTGACCTCCATCTCACCAGCGGTGATGAATGTTTCGAGGTTCAGCAGGGCGTATGCCTTCTTGATGAGTCGGTTTACGCCGCTCTCTTCCAGTCCGAGTTCTTCAAGGAACATCAGTTTGTCCTCGTAGGTTTCGAGCGATGCGATGTCTTCCTCTGTCTTGGCAGCGATGACCATGCACTCAGCACCTTCTTCCTTGGCGATTTCCTCTACCTTCTTGCTATACTCGTTGCCGGTCTTGGCAGAAGCCTCGTCAACATTGGCTACGTAGAGCACAGGCTTGGTAGTGAGGAGGAAGAGGTCGTGAGCCACCTTCTGTTCTTCCTTGGTTTCGAAAGTAACGCCACGAGCGTTCTTTCCCTGCTCCAGAACAGCCTTGTAAGCCTCCAGAACGGTAACCATCGTCTTAGCATCCTTGTTGCCTGCTGCAGCAGTCTTCTTCTGCTTGGTGAGCTGAGATTCGATAGTTTCCAGGTCCTTGAGCTGCAACTCTGTATCGATGACGCTCTTATCCTCCAAAGGATCAACCTTAGCGCCACCCTCGCGAACGATGTTGTCATCGTCGAAACAGCGGATTACGTGGATGATAGCATCGCACTCACGGATATTTCCCAAGAATTTATTACCAAGACCTTCGCCCTTGCTGGCACCCTTTACGAGACCTGCGATATCTACGATTTCGCAAGTAGCTGGGACGATGCGTCCTGGGTGAACAATCTCTGCCAACTTGTTGAGTCGCTCATCTGGTACGGTGATGACGCCCAAGTTTGGTTCGATAGTACAGAAAGGGAAGTTAGCTGCCTGTGCCTTCGCACTAGACAGACAGTTGAACAGTGTAGACTTACCCACGTTTGGGAGGCCTACAATACCACATTTTAATGCCATTTTATCTTTAAACGTTTAAATTTCCGGTGCAAAGTTACACATTATAAATGAAAGATACGAAGAAATCGTGGAAAATTAACTAAAAATCATAGATGGCGAGTGAAATCCTTACATCTTCTCTAGTTATAGAATTGTGATGGATATTATTTCTTTTTGCTATTCTTTTTGGTCAATGTCTTTTCGTCAGATTTTAATCTGCGTTCTACTTTCTTGACGTCTTCACCTGCAGGAAGATTTTCTGGCACAATGCCACGTTGGAGCATCATATTACGAACAGCCTTATTATTATCGACATGCTCTTGACAGATAGATTGCTGACCATGTAAATCCTTTTGCTGAACGTTGACAGAAGTCATTTCTGCAGCAAAATCTTTAGCTTTAATATTTAGTGTTGGAAGGAAATCGGCGAGAGGTCGGCTGTTAGGAGCACCCAATTTACGTTTGAGAAGAGCCGTGTCGAGATTAAACAACGCCTTGTCACCTAGTGAGCGAATGATGGCAAAGCCTTTGCTGTCCACCCCTCTTTCATACAGCACACCAGAGAGACGCTTCTCTGTTTCTGCAAGTTTTGCACGTGCTTGTACACGTTCGTATTCCAGCAAACGCTTTTGCACCAATTCTGCTCGGCGAGTTTGTACGGCAAAGTAGTTTTGGGCAAAAGAGATTTGTGGCTTGCGTGGATCACCGTTTTGGGCAATGAGATAGCAAGCATAACGAGTCAGCATGTAGTCTTTGACTTCACGCTGAGCACCTTTTGCAAGATTTATCATTTTGCTGACGTCAGCAAAATGATATGATACTTCTTGCCCTGCATTGGTACATGATGCTTTTGCCTTTTCGATAATTCCTTCGAAATTACGCCATTGGCTATAACCTAACACTTGTGCAAGTTCTCTTGCACTCCAACACTCTACGCCTTCATATTCGTTGGCGATAGCTTCGAATTGCTCGAACAATTCTTTGATTTCTTCTTCCTTCATAATCGTTTATTTTTATGATATTTCGGCAAAGTTACGCTTTTTATTTGGTAGCTGCAAGGAAATCTTTAGTTATTTTTCATTTTTTACTTTTGGAAGAATATTGTTTATTTTTTTAGGAAAAACTCTTTGTCTTCTTTAAGCTTGTTATAGATTTCATCGTCAAACTCTCGGATGTCTTCGTCAGTCAATACTCCGTCATAGTATAGGTAACATACGGTGATGTAATATCTACCTCCTGACATCCCATCGTATCGGCGAGCGATATGCTTGTCGAATTGGTATACCTTATCATATAGTTTGAGGTATGCATCGTGTGCATCCTCTGCTGATGCGTTCTTGTTCATGAAATCTTTGGTAGATTGCATGAACTTGGCGCACTCTCGCTGTAAGCCCAAATTAATGAGTTTGCGAGCTGTTTTCTTCTGAGACTTCGTTAATTCGATCATGTTCTAAACGTTTCTTTTCCTTTTTAGTTTTGTTTCTTTTTGACATACATTCCTTGCAGATGTGCAGTCTGTGTCCTTTACCACAGAACGACTCGTTGGATTTATACTCTCCACACATCTTGCAATAATGTCCTTGGTGCTTATGTTTCTTTTTACCCATGACTTATTTTGCAAACAACTTTCCTATGAGATTCAAGAGATTAGAGACAGTCTCTTTGCTCTCCACAGGTATCTTGATGGAGGTTTCGCCTGTCTGCTCGTCTTTCTCAACGATGGAATCAACCAGCTGGGCTGTGGCTTCTGGCGACTTTAAGGTTTCGGCTAAACCTGAGAGGAAAGATATTCCCTGGGCAACCAAATCCTTTGGCTGACTTGAGCGATTAGAGACAGATTCTCTGTTCGAAGATGAGTTCGTTTGCTGCTGGATGGAAACCTCTTCTTTATTCTCGTTAGATTTATGTTTGTTGCGAGCCTTCTCTGTTTCTTCGTCCTCTTCCACCATACCGCTCACTGTTTCCATCATCTTGCTGAACTTATCATCTGTGATGAATACAGAATCTTCGCCGTCATCAAGAACGCCTTCAAACATGGAGGTCTTGAAACGCAACTTACCGAGCATTTCCTGCTCGATGGAATCAGGTGTTACGAGATTGATAACCTGGATGTTGTTCTGCTGACCAAGGCGATAGATGCGCCCGATACGCTGTTCGAGAACGGCAGGATTCCAAGGCAAGTCGATGTTGATGATGGTAGCGGCTGACTGCAGGTTCAAGCCTGTGCTTCCGGCATCAGTAGAGAGGAAAACCCGGCTCGATGGTTCGTTCATGAAATTATCTACCAGGTTTTTGCGCTTTTCGGATGGCACGCCACCATGCAGATATTCAAAGCCTATTTCTTTTTTCTCCAGTTCCTTGGCGATGAGGCGGGTCATGCGTTCCCATTGACTGAATACCACAACCTTTTCACCTTCCTCGCTGATAATGTCGCTGATGATGTTCACGCATTCATCCACCTTGGTGTCGTATCTCGTCTTTTGGTCGAGGATATAACTGCTGTCACATACCATGCGCATCTGTGAGAGGAAGAGCAGGAGACGCTTGCGGTCTTTATCGGATAGGAAATGCATCCTGCGCCATTTCAGAACCAGGAGACGTACCTGGTTCTGCCACTCCTGATGCATCTCCATCTGCTCGTTGGTCATCGGAATGAAAAGGTTCTTGTCAGAACGCTCAGGCATCTGGAGTTTCACATCCTTCTTGCGACGACGGATGAGAATATCGCCCAGCTTCTTGCCTATGTCGTTTAAGTCCTTATAACCCAGAACTTTTCCTGTTTCATCAGTAATGATATGCTTGTCTTTGAAAAGGTAGTAAGGGGCAAGGCGGAAATTATCAACAAACTCCACGATAGAGTAGAGTTCATCGAGCTTGTTCTCCAATGGGGTACCGGATAGAATTACGGAGTAATCTGATTCTATCTTTCTTGCCGCACGGGAAATCTGCGTGTTCCAGTTCTTCAGGCGCTGCACCTCGTCCATGATGAGCATATCGGTTTGCAAACAGCCGAGTATCTTGATGTCATTGGCGGCACTATTATAGGAAATAATCTTGTAAGGTTCCGGGCGATTGTACGCTTCCTTTCTCTTGAGATAACTTCCCTCTATGACGAAGACTTCGGCATCAGTAAACTTCTTGATTTCACTTCGCCATTGATATTTGAGCGAGGTAGGGCAAAGGATGAGTACAGAGCCAATAAGACCTTCCTTGCGTAGCAGTTCGGCAGTACCTATAGCTTGGATTGTCTTTCCGAGACCCATCTCGTCGGCAATGATAGCCTTTCCTGCCTTTGCTGCAAAGCGGATGCCCTCTTTCTGGTAAGGATAGAGGTTTACCTTCAGAAGATTGTTGAGTTTCTCGTCATCGTATGTCTTCACAATCTTCATTCTTTTCGCTTTTTCGCGAATATCGATGATAAAGTCAATGGCATCTTTATAGCATCTGAATGTATCGCTGATTTGGCGAGCTTGTTTCAAGAAAGAGCCAATGCGGGCATAGGCTGATTTCTTCAAGACATGGTTCTTGTCAAAGTAATCTTTAGCTAACTGTTCGTATGCCTCCTTGTTGTCTGAGCCGATACGAATCTTTACGCATCGCTCATCCCGATAGGAGAGATAGACAGAAGTATAAGGTGGCAATTCCCGATGTACATGTACGCCCCTCTTTCCGCCAAACCATTTCTTGACGGCTTCGATATGTTTGCAAGTGCCGAGTCTCGAAGTCTTGAAATCCATGCAGGAACAATAATTCCATTCGCTGTTGGCTCCACGATACACCACCTTGTACTCGTTGTTCTTTTCAGGGTTGCGAACGATATACTCTCCAGGGCAAAGGGCGTCATCAACACAACAGATATCGAAATGCTCGATATCGGTCACCTGCTTGCGCAGTTTGATTTGCCATTCCTCTAAAGTCATGTTTTCTGGTTTCACGATATGCGAAACCTTGACTTTCTTCTTTTTCTTTGTAGCCTTCTTGGTGCTGTTACCGTCTTGGTTAGCTGCCTGCTTATTATTCTTTGCCATTGTTATGTTGCCTTATTTTAAACGTTTAAATATATTTAATGCAAAGATACACATTATGGATGAAAGATACAAAGAAATCGTGGAAAATTAACTAAAAATCATTGATGACGGAAGAATCAACGATGGTAAACCGACAGAAACGCTTGAGGAAGCGCAACGATATAGGTGAAGACGTTGGAATATACGGGAGAGGTACCTGAAAAATATTACATAAGTCCTTGGGATATATAGGATAAGTTGTTGGGAAAGATAGGATAAGTTGCTGGAAGAGATACCTTCTGCAATCGCACAACAGCTGTTGTGCGATTGCACATCACCTGTTGTGCGCATGCATAACAGCTGATGTGCGAGCGTAGTTCAGTTGTTGTGCGATGAATTTCTTAGAATTATGGTGATCATTTTGCTGACACCATCTTGACCAGCTGTCTGCTTATTGTTCTTTGCCATTGTTCTTTTGCTTTAAATATATTGGATACAAAGTTACACATTATAAATGAAAGATACGAAAAAATCGTGGGAAATTATCTAAAAAAAGGCATTCACGATGCTGGTGAATGCCTTTCTGATGATTACTATGATAAGTATTTGTTATTTCAAGACTACTTTTTTGCCGTTGATGATGTAAACTCCCTGTTTTGGAGCAGAAATGCGCTGTCCCTGAAGATTGAAGATTACTTTCTTGGTCTTGATGTCACTGGCAATCTGGCTAATGCCGTCGGTTACGCTTGGTACAGCTGTAGCTGATACCTCCTTGGTTGCCTGATTGAAGGTGAAGGTAACATCGTAGGTTCCGGCTTCAGTGATGGTGAGGATAGCATTTCCTATTCCTAAAGGGTCAGCACCATAGCTTTCTGTCCAGTCATGGTTGGAGCATACCTTATATTCGTAAGTTTGGGCGTTGAGGCTTATACCCTTCTTTACTAGGACATAGATATTGTTCTCCTGCTTTGTCATCTCGTTAGCCGTGGACAGCTCGTCCCATGCAGTTTCAAATAGTCCTTCGTTTCCGGCAACAGACCATATCTTTTCAATTATGGCATCTGCTTTTCTGGTCGGTACGCAGGAAACCTCGTGTGTATCAGTATTGAAGGTGAAAGTGAGGTCGTAGATTCCGTCTCTTGTAATAAAAACGGAGGCATTACCTTCCGAATCATTATCGTCACCATAGTTTTCTGCCCAATCATGGTTTGCACAGATCTTATATTTATAAGTACCTATAGCGAGGGTCAGATTGGTCTTAGTCAGAATATATGTGACGTTATCATCCTGTTTAATCATGTCGTTTTCTGTCGCTGTTTGGTCCCAATTTTTTCCAAGAATTGCTTTAAATCCTACTACAGTCCATGTCTTTTCGCCGATAACTGCATCACCAGTCTTTGTGGTTTTGACATTGATTGTGAAATTGTTTGCATCAAACTGGATAGTCACGTCATAGATGCCAGTCTCTTCTACCTTAAAGACATAGTTGTCTTTTTTAGGATACACTTCGATATACCAATTGTGATTCTTCAGGACTTTTAATTCGTTTTTCACATTCTGCTCAAGAATGCAACCGGTTTTTGTGAGTTCCCAGATGCCGTTCCCTTTATCGGTCAGGTCATTGCTGGTATCCGTTTCATTCCAATTAGAACCGAAAATTGTGCTAGAACCTGCTGCTGTCCAGACATCTTGTGCCTGCAGAGTTAGTGTTACGAAACAAAGCATGATAAAAGTAAAAATAGTTCTTCTCATAATTGTTGTGATTTAAATGTTTATAATTAAATGATGATTAAATGATATCGTATTATTGTTAAAAATGCGTGTATGATAGTTATTTGGTGCAAATATACGAATAATTTCAATAAGTTCCAAAATTTTTTGGAGAAAACTTTGATTTATAGATGAAAAATCAGGAGAATGTGTCTACAATATAGATATATCCTCCTGAATGATAGTATTCCTTTTCCATAATCTTTTAGATTACCCCCTTCCACAATCCGTGAAGGTTGCAGTATTCTCGAGCCGTAACATCCTTGACTTCACGCTGAGCACCTTTAGCAAGAGGTATCATTTTCCCAACGCCGGGAAAATGGTAAGAGATTAGAGATTTTTTTCGAATTGTTTCAATACATCGCATCGGGTGGTGTATTGATCCACGATTTCCGGATGCTGATGGCTGAACTGGCTCCATTCCATCATCGCCTGATATTGAGCGGATTGTGGTTGTAGAAGCTTCTGCTCTTTCCAGTTGGCATCGTAGGTAATCTTAAACCATGGGTCGATGCCGATGGATGAGAGGGCATAGAGCGAATGATAGCGAAGCGTAAGATTGCTGCTTTGCTTGCTTATCTTTAAATATTTCTGAGCGATGGCTGCGAAATCGGCTTCGCCTGTGCGGGCACTATCAGTTACGCTTTTGCCATAATGGGTAAGATACCAGCAGTCGCCATAGCAGGATGCCTGATAGTAACGAATGCCAAGTTCGTAGGCAAGTTTCTCTCTGGCTTCGCCTTCACGAGCCACATTGTATTGGCTGATGAGCTGGTTCATCTCCTGGCAGAATTTCCACTTAGGGTTCTCCTTCAGGTGGGCATAACTGCCCTGGATGCTCCACATATCCGAATCATTCACCTTTTGGTGGTTGAACCAGTAAGGCACAGCATAGCTGCGCTTCTCGGCATAGAAACTGATGGCTTGGTTGTTGATGAAATTCAAAGAAACATCCTTCTGCCAGCGGGCAGCTTCGCCAAAGTTTCCCTCGGCAAGATACTTGGTGCCTATCATATCCTTGAAGAAATCGGCATTGCGATAGAGTGACTGGCAGACGTATTGCTGGAAGGCATCCTGATGAGGAGATGTGATGAAGCGATAGTAATCAGCTAGCTGCTGCGCAGAGAGCGAGTCGAGACGAAGGGCGTATTCTGATGAATAAAGATAACGGCTGATGTATTCTTCATCCTGTTGATCCTTGTAGAAGGTTCGCATGTAGGCATCCATCATGCCATACATCGCAGTGGCCATGCTTTCGTAATTCCTGCCAGCTTCCTTCCGGTCTTCCTTTTTTGCCTTGTCTGCCATTGTCTTAAACCGATTGTACAGGGCGCGGTAAGCCACACGTTCCTTCACCTCTACATAGTGAATGTCGGGATTGGTAAAATCATCATTTTTCGGGTTTTCTCCCTTCGCTCTTGTGCTTTCTCCTTTTGCCATCTCGTTGAGCCATTTGAATTCGCCGACCAGATATTGTGGGTAATCGCTATCCACCTGTGCATTTCGGGTAGATACCAGGAGGCGGATGGCTCTTGCATTATCCTTCATTCGCTGTGTTCCATCCAGGGCGACAGCTTCACTAATCTCCTTCCATGCTTCCTGCTGATATCCATAGAGATAATGGAGCATGGCGGTGGCAGAACGCCACAGGCAAGGATTCTGCGTCTTGCCTTCAGCGATGACCTTATTGGCAAAGGTGATGAAGTTGAGGGCTTCTTTCTGGTAGATGACCTTGGCGCCAATTTCCTCAATCCATTCCTTGTCTACTTGGTTTTTGGAGCGACTGTCTATTGTCTGCTGACAGTTGTTCACGAAATCCTGCACCAGATAGGTGAGCATTGCCGAGTTCGGATTCTTGAGATAAGTGCTCTGAATGCCAGCAAGATTGCGATAGTTTCGGGCGAGCACCTTGATGCTTGCCATATCTCCCTGCTCGGCATAGATATCGAGTGCCTGCTGATGTTTCCCTGTTTTCCACAAAGCTCGGGCATAAATGTTGCGCATTGCCTCCCGCCATGGTGACTTGGGAAGTCGGGAGGCGATGGCATTCCAATAGGTGATGTTCTGCTGGTGGAATCCCTTCATCATATTAGTACGCATGCGGAGCAGGGCATACTGACTCTTGAGTTGGGTGCCTTTATAAATTTTGGAGGCATTGTTGAGCCGTGTCAGCGATTGCTGTATCTGCAGTCGTTCTTGCTTCGAGGCGTAGTTCCAGGCATTGGGATTCAACTTCTCGCAGGCATCCAGGTAGGCATTCAGATTTCTTAAGTAAGAAAGCATTCCTGCATCCTTCTTGCTTTGGGCTACTTTCTGAATATCCTCCTTGTTCCATCTGTAGAAAGATAAGTTGATGGAGGATGTATTGCCGGCATACTTCTGCCAGTAGCTGGCGATGTCGTAGAGATACGCCGGCGAAGTCTGGTCGCGATTGAATACGCTGAACATATAATAGTTGTGATCAGAGTATTCGGCAACGCAGGCGTTGGCGTGGGTGTTAAATGCTGCTGCCATCACTCCTATGACTAAAAATCTTTTCATAATCTTCTGATTTAAATCGTTTGATATTATCTGTATTGAGGTCGAAGAGAATAACCTCGTTGTTGATGTCGTCATTCTGGTGATTGATGCTTCTGACGGCTTCCATGATGTCGCTCATTTCGGGCTTTCTTACCACGATGCTATCGCCTGGCAAAACAGGGAAGTCATCATCTGCATGCATGATGCCTACGAACTTTCCTTCTCTGAAGAGGATGCGCCAACTGAAGAGCGGATAGGCGGCAGAGAGCGGCAACGGATAACTGCCCAGATGCTGGATGTAAGGAACTACATCCTTCATGTCGAGTATCGGCTTTTGGCAGCTTAGCTGTTTTACATCGCCTGTATTATACATCATCAGGATGCCTCTATCCACAGGGGGTGGAGTCATCGAGAGCTGGTGTAACCGTATGGTGGCAGACAACTTTATCTTCTTGGCTTTGGCTTTCTCCTTTAAATAATGGAGGAATTCAAAATAGGCTTCTTGCGTTGATGCTGTCCAGTCGCAGTCTATCTGAATCTCTTTTACGTTCTCGATGTCATTGGCTTCGTTCATCTGAAGGATGCGGTTCAGAATCTTATCTGCGAGTTGCCGGGGTGTTTCATCTGAAGATTTCCTGTCCGACTTGTCGCTGCTGATAGGATTCGTCTTGGTTTTTGCTTTAAAACAGTCGTTCACGATATAGACAACGGGGATAATCTCCATTCCTTTCGGCATCAGAAATTCTTTCTCCTTTTCTTCAGTTGTCATATTCTCATCGGTTGTATCAAATTGCAGGGTAGCATTGGGCATGATTTCTCCATCCGCATCCCTTACCACATCAAAGAATCTAACGTAGAGTCGTTTGATATGGTGTTTCTGGATGAAGTTCATCTTGCTGCTGTCCATCTGCCATGTTGTACTCCAATAGTAGGCGGAGCGCTGGTTTTCTGTTGTTGTATCTTGTGAACAGGAAATCAGACAGATGCAGGTGAATAATGCTGGCAGCAAGAGTATTGATGTAAGATTATTCCATATTCTTCTCATCATCTATAGCGTTTTGTCGGCAAAGATAGATATTTCCTGGCGAATGTGGTAAGAAACGAGATGTAAATAAAGTTAAAAAGGTCTCACGTCATATTCCCTACATTGGGAAGACAACATGAGACCTTTTGTTGGTATGATGGTATTTATCCTTCGATTACTCCTTTCCACAACCCGTGAAGGTTGCAGTATTCTCGAGCCGTAACATCCTTGGCTTCTGCGTTGGTCAGGAAGATAGCTTCAGGCTTTTCGCCTGGCTTCAACTCGTGACGAAGCACATCGGTAGGGGTGAGCAATTCTATCCATTGGATGTAATGCTCTGGTAGCATCGGATGCTCCACACTTCCTACTGTTACGCGATAGCCGCCCTCAATAGGTTCTATCACAGGCACGTGCTTCTCTTTTGCGCCATCACTGGTGTTTTCCTTCATCAGCTTCATCGGCTCGCCACAGCAACTGAGCACGGCTCCTGGGTTTACAACTTCTACTACATTGCCACAAATCTGGCAGCGGTAGATTTCTCTAACTTTTGTCATAATGGTTCCTCCTATTATTTTATGAATGTGTTGCCTGAATATCAGGCATTTCATTCAGATGATTCCTTTGTGAGGATTTCCTTCGGGTGATTCCTCCAAAAGAGCCTTATTCCTCTACAGGGCTGAAATCTTCCTTGCCTACTCCGCAAAGAGGGCAAACCCAATCATCTGGGATGTCTTCGAATGCTGTACCTGGAGCGATGCCGCCCTCTGGATCACCTACTTCTGGATCATAAATCCAACCACACACGTCGCAAACATATTTCTTCATAATGTTCCTTTCTTTCTTAATTTGATTGATTAGTGTTATCTATTCACTTTTAATCAGACAGGTGCGTTTGCATATCTTTCTGATTTATAATGCAAATATACACTTTATTTCTGTAAGAACCAAATAAATTTGAAAATATTATAATTTTATTATCCTTTTTAATCTAAATAAACAAAGATTTCTAGATGTACTTGTGAATAAAGGAGTTATTTATCTTTTTAGTGGTGTTTTGATAGAAGGTTTGATTGTTTCATGTGAAACATCTCGAAAAAGAAAAGCTCGCAAGATGATTGTTTGGCATCTTGCGAGCTTCTTTGTATTTAAGTTGCCTTGCGGTTTCTGCAGCCGCTTTCTGGTTTTTCTAATGTGCTTCTAGCCAGTTGTTTCCCCATCCGGCATCAGCAACCAGAGGCACACTGAGCTGGTAGGCGTTCTGCATCTCTTCTACCACAATCTTCTCTACCTTTTCCTTCTCTTCCGGATATACGGAGAAATTGAGTTCGTCATGCACCTGGATAATCATCTTGCTCCTGATGCCTTCTGCTCTGAATCGGTTGAAGATGCGGATCATAGCCACTTTGATGATGTCTGCCTCAGAGCCCTGGATAGGGGCATTGATGGCATTGCGCTCGGCAAATCCTCTTACAGTACCATTCTTGCTGTTGATGTCTGGCAGGTAGCGACGGCGGTGGAAGAGGGTTTCGGCATAGCCTTTCTCTCTTGCCATTTCCTTTGCCTTCTCCATGTAAGCCTGAACACCAGGGAAGGTGCGGAAGTAGTCTTCTATGATCTGCTTTGCCTCTCGGTTTTCGATGTTCATGCGTTGGGCAAGACCGAAGGTCGTGATGCCGTAGATGATGCCGAAGTTGGCAGTTTTTGCCTTCTTGCGCTGTGCATCTGTTACTTCTTTGATGTCTTCGTGCCAAATCTTGGCAGCTGTAGCTGCATGAATATCAGAGCCTTCACGGAATGCTTCTACCATGTTTGGATCCTGGCTCAGGTGTGCCATGATGCGAAGTTCTATCTGTGAATAGTCGGCAGAGAAGAACAGGCAGCCTGGTTCTGGGATGAAGCATCTGCGTATCTCCTTGCCATCGTCATCGCGTACAGGAATATTTTGCAGGTTTGGATCACTTGAAGAAAGACGTCCTGTGGCTGTGATGGCTTGGTTGAAAGAGGCATGAATGTGCCCGGTGCGAGAGTTGATAAGCTTTGGAAGGGCATCTATATAGGTTCCCAAAAGTTTCTTTAAACCTCTGTAGTTCAGTATCTCATCGATGATTGGACTCTTGCTGCGCAGCTGCTGAAGAACTTCTTCGCTTGTTACGTACTGGCCCGTCTTCGTCTTCTTAGGCTTCTCCACAATCTTCATCTTTCCGAAGAGTATTTCTCCAACCTGGCGTGGGGAAGCGATATTGAACGATTCGCCTGCCAACTCATAGATATGATGTTCTATCTCATTGAGGCGGTTGGTGAGTTTCTCGGATGTTTCCTTCAGGGTATCCGTGTCGATGCATACTCCCGTCATCTCCATGTGGGCTAAAACAGGTACAAGCGGCATTTCTACATTCCAGAACAGATCTTCACAATCTATCTCTTTGAGTTTTGGTTCGAGCACATTTTTCAATCTCAAGGTGATGTCGGCATCTTCGGCAGCATATTCGTAAATGTCTGATGGGGCGAGATCGCGCATCGACTTCTGGTTCTTTCCCTTCGGACCAATCAGTTCTTCGATGTGGATGGTCTGATAGTTGAGGAATACTTCTGCCAAGTAATCCATGTTGTGGTAAAGTTCTGGCTGGATGAGATAGTGGGCGAGCATCGTATCGAACATCTTGCCCTGAATCTCTATGCCGTAGTTCATCAACACCTCGTAATCGTATTTGATGTTCTGCCCCACTTTCAAGATTTTCGGATTCTCGTAGAGAGGTTTGAAGATGTTTACGATTTTTAAGGCTTCTTCACGATTTGCCGGAATTGCTACGTAGAAAGCCTCTTTTTCCTTTACGGCAAAGCTCAAACCCACCAATTCTGCATCAATAGCAGCGGTAGATGTGGTCTCTGTGTCTAGACTGAGAATATTGAATGTCAATAAATAGTCACAAAGTTTCTTTGCATCTCCTTCTGTATCAATGAGTTTATATGAATGAGGTGTCGTTTTAAGGGTCTCAAAACTCGCGTTTTTTGACTCTTCCTTACCATCGGCAGGCTGTGCGCCAAATAAATCGAGCTCTCCTGTAGGCTTTGTTTGCACCTTTTTAGGTTTGTTAAGAACTCGGTTGGCAAACGACTTAAACTCCAACTCGGTGAAGATTTCATCCAATTTTGTATTGTCTGGCTCTACCCGTTTCAAATCTTCCATCTTGATCTCTACCGGAACATCGGTTCGTATGGTTGCCAGGAACTTTGACATCCTGATATCTTCTACTGCACCCTCCACTTTTTCGCGGAGCTTGCCTTTCACTTGAGAAGAGTTCTCGATAAGACCTTCTACACTACCGAACTCGTTGATAAGTTTGATGGCTGTCTTTTCTCCCACGCCCGGACAGCCTGGGAAGTTATCAGCTGAGTCGCCCATCAGAGCAAGGAGGTCGATAACCTGGAGTGGGGAAGTGATGCTGTATTTCTCTTCAATTTCCTGTACGCCCAACTTTTCGTATCCACCGCCATGACGAGGACGGAACATGAAAACATTGTTACGAACCAGTTGTGCGTAATCCTTATCGGGTGTGAGCATGTAGGTTTCCATCCCCTTTTCACCTGCCTTCAAGGCAACTGTTCCAATGATATCATCCGCCTCGAAACCATCTACCTGAAGGATAGGGATATGATATGCCTCCAGGATATTTTTGATGATAGGCACAGAGAGTTTGATGTCTTCCGGTGTCTCTTCTCGTTGAGCTTTATATGCAGGGAAAGCCTCATGACGGAAGGTCTTGCCATGGTCGAAAGCCACCGCAATATGGGTAGGTTTCTCCTTGGTAAGTATCTCGTTGAGGGTATTGCAGAAACCCATTACACACGAAGTATTGAGTCCCTTCGAATTGATTCGAGGGGCTTTCATAAAGGCGTAATACGACCTATAAATGAGCGCATACGCGTCTAAAAGGAACAATTTATCCATAATATTCATTTTTGTGGTGTAAAATTACTAAAAAAATGCGATATTTCAAGAAGAATTGATTAATTTTGTAACAAATTTCAGAAATTAAGTAGATTTACTCACATATAATGGACTATTTATCACTTATTAAGCTGCCTATAGAGGCAGAATTAGCAGATTTTATAGATTTGTTCAACAAGTCTCTTATGCATAGCGATGGCCTCCTTTCCCAGGTGCTCGACCACATCCGTCAGCGCGCTGGAAAACGTATGCGCCCTATACTCATCTTGTTGATGGCACGTAATTTTGGAAAGGTTTCCAGTGTTACCCAGCATTCTGCGGTAGGTCTGGAGCTTCTTCATACCGCTTCGCTGGTACATGATGATGTGGTTGATGAGAGTGGAGAGCGCCGCGGACAGGCTAGCGTGAATGCTACTTATAATAATAAGGTGGCTGTGCTTGTGGGCGATTTCATTCTTTCCACCGCCTTGCTTCATGTATCTTATTCGCATTCAGAGGAAATCGTGCGTTATCTTGCTGAGTTGGGACGTATCCTGTCTAATGGTGAGATTCTTCAGCTCAATAGTATCAGTAATGAAGAGATATCGGAAGATATTTATTATCAGGTGATTAAGCAGAAAACGGCTGCTCTCTTTGAGGCTTGCGCCGGTATCGGAGCGATCTCTGCCAATGCTTCAGAACTGCAGATTGAAGAGGCGAAGCGTTTCGGACAGAACTTGGGCATCATCTTCCAGATCCGTGATGATATCTTTGATTATTATGATTCCAAGGAGATAGGTAAACCTACTGGTAATGATATGGTTGAAGGAAAACTGACTTTGCCTGTAATATATGCTTTGAAGTCTACCGGTGATGAGGAGATGATGAAGCTTGCCAGAAAGGTAAAGGCTCATACTGTGACGGCTGATGAAATAGCTCAGTTAGTGGCATTTACAAAGGAAAACGGAGGTATTGAATATGCGGATAAGCGCATGTGGGATTTCCATGCCGAAGCCATGAATTTCCTCGATACTTATGTGGAGGATAAGGATATTTACAATGCCTTGAAGGCTTACTTGGATTTTGTGATTGAAAGAAAAGCTTAATATAAAAAGGGTTGGTTCTCAGAGAGAATCAACCCTTTTGTTTTTTTGTATTCTATTGATAATCAGTTGCTTTTCTTTAAATTTTTCTTTTAAACAATACTCTAGAATTCTCTTTAGAAGTATCTTAAATGGTACTTTAAAACTATCTTTCTAAGTATGTTTAATGTTAGTTTGAAATTATCTTTAGAAGTACTTGATTTCCTTGCCCAGAATTTCGCTCAAGAGGAGGTTAGTAAGGCGTGATGTGCCGAGGCGCAACCACTGGTTGGTCAGCCATTTCTCGCCCAAAACTTCCTTCACGATGGTGTAGTAAACTACGGCATCATGAACGGTATTGATACCACCTGCAGGCTTGAAACCAATCTGAATGCCAGTCTTTTCGTAATATGCCTTGATAGCCTGGCACATAACGTATGCTGCCTCAGGGGTAGCTGAGACCTTCTCCTTGCCTGTTGAGGTTTTGATATAGTCAGAACCTGAGTACATTGCGAGGATAGAAGCCTTCATGATGTTGCTGCAATTCTTCAGATCGCCTGTCTCCAGAATGCACTTCATCTTATGCTCACCGCATGTCTCCTTGAGTTCCTGAATATCATCGCAGAGACCCTCGTAATCTTCGCTGAAGAACTTGCCAACAGGCATTACGATATCCACCTCTGTAGCACCATCCTTGATAGCCATAGCGGTTTCTGCAATCTTTACCTCGATAAAGGTCTGAGAGGATGGGAAATTGCCACTTACTACAGCGATTTCTACGCCGTCAACCTCCAGACTCTGGCTGATAAGGCCGGCAAAGTTAGGGTAGGTACATACGGTTGCTACGTGAGGAAGCTGAGGATAATCCTTGGCAAACTGGTTCACCTTTTCAATCATCTTCAGGATGCTTTCTTCTGTATCTTCTGTGTGGAGAGAAGTCAACTCGATGCTACCGAAGAGGAATTTCTTGACCTCCATGGTCTCATTCTCTGCTACCTTTTCATCGAGAATCTTCTTTACTGCAGCAGCTACTTCCTCATCGTTGAGGTTGCAGTTGTACTGCTTCAAAACTGATAAATACTTGTCGTCTGACTCTTTATACTGTCCCTGCTGTGCAAGAACCTGTTCTTTAATACTGCTCATACTTAATGTTATTTATATAATTATTAAAGTTAAGTTTTTATATGAATAGCAATTTTAATTCTTGTTATCTTGTTTTTTATCTTCCTGATGCTCAGATAGTTTTGGGTTGTTTTTATGCCTTTCTGAATCCCTTTTGGTCTTCTTGTCAAAACTCTTTTGGAGTTCTTCTGTCAAGTCAACCCCTGTCTGATTTGCTAGGCAGATAAGCACCCAAAGAACATCGGCCATTTCTTCGCCTAAGTTAGGTTTCTCGCCTTTCTTAAAACTCTGGTCGCCGTATGTTCGGGCAATGACGCGTGCCAGTTCGCCCACTTCTTCTGTGAGGCAAGCCATATTGGTCAGTTCGCTGAAATAGCGTACGCCATATTCTTTAATCCACTGATCTACAGCTTCTTGTGCTTCTTTTATTGTCATCTTCCTAATTCTTTTATGGGGAAAGATGCCTTTCTTTCAGGGTAGGGCATTATTCCTTGTTGTGAGTATCCATCATGATGGTTACCGGTCCATCGTTCAGTAAATCTACCTTCATATCGGCACCAAATTCGCCTGTTCCTACTGGTTTTCCGAGTGCATCGGATAGCTTTTTGCAGAACTCCTCATAGAGTGGAATGCTGATTTCGTGCTTGGCTGCTCTGAGCCAGCTAGGGCGATTGCCCTTCTTGTAGCTGGCGAATAGGGTGAACTGGCTGATGACCAGAATCTCACCATTTATATCCATGATGGAGCGGTTCATAACATGGTTTTCGTCGTCGAAAACACGGAGTCCTATTACCTTTCTGACCAGCCAGTCTACATCTTCTGAAGTGTCGCTTTCCTCTATTCCCAGAAGGATCAGATAGCCTTGTCTGATGGCAGATTTAACCTCTCCTTCGATGGTAACTGAGGCGTGAGAGACACGCTGTATTACGATTCTCATATTACTATTTTGAACTTTGAATGTTGAACATAGAACTTTATGAATAGCATTTGTGGAATGCTTGCTTCGGTTCTGTTCTTCTTCTTATTAATATATATATAGTATAGTTTGAACTGCAAATATACAACTTTTATTTCATATTCTCGCCTTTTTCTTCGAAATATTTTGAAAGAATTTCTGCCTTATGAGGACCTAATACTTCTGAAAGTTGTTCCAAGGATGCTTCTTTCATCTTTTTCACGCTCTTAAACTTGCTCAGCAGGGCTTCTTTAGCCTTCGGACCGATGCCTTTGATATCGTCTAATTCTGAGTGAAGAGCATGCTTGCTGCGCTTGTCGCGATGGAAGGTGATGGCGTATCTGTGCACCTCATCCTGTATCTGCGTCAGAACCTTGAACAGCTCACTTTCTGGTGGTAGGGCGATGGTTTGAGGAGGGAATCCGAAGAGGAGTTCGTTGGTGCGGTGACGGTCGTCTTTGGCCAGTCCTGCGATAGGGATATCCAGGTGTAATTCGTCAACAATAACCTCTCTGACTACGTCCATCTGACCCTTTCCGCCATCGGTAATAATGAGGTCTGGAAGTGCAGTTTCTTCCTCTATCATGCGACTGTACCGGCGTCTTACCACCTCTTGCATGGATGCGTAATCATCCGGTCCTTCCACCGTTTTGATGTTGTATTTCCTATAGTCTTTTCTGGATGGTTTCATACCTTTATATACGATGCAACCTGCCACGGCATCAGTACCGGATATGTTGGAATTATCGAAACATTCTATCTGATAAGGCAGCTTTTGAAGCTTCAGTTTTGCTTGTAATTCCTTCATCAATCGGGTCTGTTTCTGTTCCGGATTGAGCTTTTCTGCCTGCTTCAGACGGTCGAATTTATACTGCTTGCAGTTCATTTCCGACAGCTCCAGAAGGTGCTTTTTGTCACCTCTCTGGGGTACGAAGAAGGTAGCATCTTTCAGTTTCCATTCCATTTCGAAGGGTACGATTATCTCCTTCGATGTGGAGTGGAAACGCTCTCTGATTTCTGGAATGGCTGTAATCAGAAGTTCCTCGTCGCTCTCCTCCAGCTTGCGCTTATACTCGTAGGTGAAGCTCTGGTTGATGGTTCCGTTTTTTACGTGAATATAGTTGATGAAGGCGTTTTTGTTGGCATCATCATTTACGATGGTGAAGACATCTACATCCGTAATTGTATGGCTTACCACCTCGCTTTTTGCCTCAAATTCATCCAGTAATTGGTACTTTTTCTTATATTCTTCGGCTATTTCAAAACGTAGAAGTTCGGCATTTTTCATCATCAAATCGTAGAGATATTTGCTTACTTCCCGCGTGTTTCCCTTCAGAATTTCACGTGCCTGGCGCATGTTTTCCTGATATTCCTCATAGCTCTGCTTGTTGATGCAGGGTGCTCCGCAGTTGTGGATATGATACTCCAGACACGGCTTGTATCTGCCTTCAGCAACGCCTTCTCTGGTGATAGGCATTCTGCAGGTGCGGGGCTTATAAAGCTTCTTGATGACCTCTAAAACGGCATACATGCTGCCGATATGAGGGTAAGGACCGAAGAAGGTTCCCACTTTTTTATTGATATGACGAGTCTTGAAAATGCGTGGAAAATACTCGTTTGTTACGCATATAGAGGGGTATGTCTTGCCGTCTTTCAGCAGGACATTGTATCTTGGATTATACTTTTTGATCAGGCTGTTTTCGAGCAAAAGTGCGTCTTCTTCTGTGTTTACGACCGTATAAGATATGTCGTGGATCTTAGAAACAAGCACCTTTGTCTTGTATCTGTCTACCTCTTTATGGAAGTAGGAAGATACTCTTCTCTTCAGATTTTTCGCCTTTCCCACATATATAATCGTATGATTTTCGTCGTAATATTGGTAGCTTCCTGGCTTTTCAGGCATACTTAAAACTATGTTTTTAAGCCTAGCCAAGCGCTCCTCATTCTCTTGTTTCGTCATATTTTTACTTGTTTTTAAAGGGAAAACGAGCGTTGCTGTTTCACGTGAAACGGCAACGCTCTAGTGTCTTTTACTGCTTCCTTGCTGCATTCTCGCAGTATTTTTGCAGCTTATAACTGTAATAAAGTAGTTACTTCAACGTCTGGATCAAAGGAGTTTCTGCCTTCGAAATCCTCGTTTACGAGTTCAATGATGAAGTTGGCATATACCTTTTTCGGATGGAATTTCTTTACCAGGTCGCATGCTGCTTTCATGGTTCCACCGGTGGCAAGGAGGTCGTCGTGGAGGAGTACGATGTCGTCCTCATTGATGGCATCTTCGTGGATTTCGATGGTATCCATGCCATATTCCTTGGCATAACTTTCCTGTACGGTTTTGCATGGAAGTTTGCCCGGTTTGCGGCATAAAACTACGCCGGCTCCGAGACGAATAGCGAGGGCAGAAGACATTACGAAACCGCGTGATTCGATGCCTACAATCTTGGTGATTCCTTTGTCTTTGTAGAGTTCGTACATCTCATCGCTGATCTCTTTTAAAGATGCAGGATTCTTGAAAAGGGTTGAAACGTCGCGGAAGTTTACACCCTTGATTGGCCAATCTGGAATGCAACGCAGATTGTCTAATAATAGCTGATTGTTCATTACTTTTTATGCTTTAAATTGATACTTATTTTGTTCTTTTTTCTTGTTCCTTTTTATGGGCTTTTTGCCCGTTCGTTTTTGCGTTTTGCTTGATTTTATCCGCTTTTGTTTCACGAATTGCTAAAGTTTTACTTTAACCGCAAAACACTTGATGCAACCTTTCTTAAGCGGTTGAGCATCAAATGTTTTGCTGGTAGCTTGTTTCACGTGAAACATTAGGAATTCCCTTGTTTTTCGCTGTGAAACGGCTTATCTTCCGAGTAATATAAGCATCACGTTGATATCGCTTGGTGATACGCCCGGAATTCGGCTTGCCTGTGCCAAGGTTTCCGGGTCGATGCGATCGAGTTTCTGACGTCCTTCTGTGGAGATTTCGTGGAGCTCGGAATAGTTGAAGCGGCCCTTGATTTTGATGTCCTCCAAACGGTGCATCTTGTCGGCAATGAGACGCTCTCGTTCGATGTAACCTTTGTACTTCATCTTGATTTCTGCAGCTTCCGTTATCTCTTCCTTTCGGTTGGCTGGTGCATCCAGCGCAGCCTTCAGGTCCGGAATAATCTCCGAAAGATTCGTGAGGTTCAGATGCGGACGAGCGATGAGGTCGATGAGCTTGCAGCCGGCGCGAAGTGGAGTCGTGCCGAGCGCCTCCAGTTTTGGATTTATCTCATCCTTCTTGATAGGATAGTTGGCGCAAAATTCGATGATTCTTCCGATGGCTTCTTTTTTCTCTATCCACCAGTCGTAACGGTTGCGCTTGGCAATTCCGAGTTCGTATGCTTTTTCGGTGAGTCGGGCATCTGCATCGTCCTGACGGAGCAGAATGCGGTATTCGGCTCTGGAGGTAAACATACGGTATGGCTCGTCAACTCCCTTTGTGGTGAGATCATCGATGAGTACGCCGATATAACTCTCATCGCGGTTCATCTCGAATGTTTTGTCGCCAACACAATGCAAGGCTGCGTTGATTCCGGCCACGGTTCCCTGTCCTCCTGCTTCCTCATAACCGGTGGTTCCGTTCACCTGTCCGGCAAAGAAGAGGCCTTTGATGATTTTCGACTCCAGTGAATGTTTGAGTTGGGTAGGGTCGAAGTAATCGTATTCGATGGCGTATCCCGGTCTGTAAATCTTGGCATCTCTCAAAGCAGGAATCTCGTGAAGTGCATTCAGCTGGATATCCATCGGCATGCTCGAAGAAAAACCGTTCAGATACATCTCGTTCGTATCTTCGCCTTCCGGTTCCAGGAAGAGCGGATGCTGATCCTTGTCGGGGAAGGTGACGAGCTTCGTTTCTATACTCGGACAGTAACGTGGACCGGTACTCTGAATCTGACCATTATATAAAGGTGAGTCAGCGAGACCGCTTTTTAAAGTTTCGTGTACCTTCTTGTTGGTATAGCAAGTCCAGCAAGGCAATTGTTTCAGAACCCGATGTTCTCCCATGTAAGAGAACTGGTGGAAATCGCTGTCGCCCGGCTGTTCTTCCATATCTTCGAAATGAACACTTCTCTTGTCAATTCTGACCGGAGTGCCGGTTTTCATTCTGGCTGTAGTGATACCCCATCGGGTGATGCTCTCCGTAAAGTTGTGTACGGCAGGTTCGGCGCATCTTCCGCCTTCTACCATCTTTCTTCCTACATGCATCAGTCCGTTGAGGAATGTTCCAGCGGTGATGATGATGCTCTTGGCATAGAATTCGGCTCCCCAGATGGTTTTTACGCCGATGGCTTCTCCGTTAGCTACGAGCAGTTCGTCAGCCTGGTCTTGCCAGATGTCGAGGTTGTCGGTATGGTCGAGGATGGTTCTCCATTCCCAGATAAACTTTCCTCTGTCGCATTGGGCACGGGGGCTCCATACGGCAGGACCCTTTCCGATGTTGAGCATTCGGAACTGGATGGCGGTTTTATCCGTTACGATACCCATCTGTCCGCCCAAAGCATCGATTTCGCGCACAATCTGTCCCTTGGCAATACCTCCGATGGCGGGGTTGCAACTCATCTGTCCAATCTTGTTCATATCCATCGTTATCAAACAGGTTTTGGCACCCATGTTTGCAGAGGCTGCAGCAGCCTCGCATCCGGCATGTCCTCCACCGATAACGAGCACGTCATAATTGAATTTCATACTTCGTTTAATCTATATTTTTTCTAATTTTCGGCAAAAGTAAGAAATAAAATCGAAATTTTAGCAAAAATACTTTGATAAATCATTAAAATATAGTAATTTTGCAGCAGACTTGCGAAAATATACCTAGAAATGAGGATTGCAGAATGCCAAAAAATAGGTATTGCAGGGACGAAAAGTGTGGAATATAAATTAGTTTCAAACAGTTAAATAATTAAATTTCAATCATTTATGTGGTTAATCAATTCATCTATTGGTAGAAAGGTAGTGATGTCAGTAACTGGTATCGCTCTTATTCTATTCTTGACATTCCACGGTTGCATGAATGTGGTTGCGCTTTTCTCTGGAGAAGCTTACAACACAATCTGCGAGTTGTTGGGTGCTAACTGGTACGCCGTAGTTGCAACTTTGGGTTTGGCAGCTTTGGCAGTTTGTCACATCGTTTACGCTTTCATCCTGACAGCACAGAACCGTCGTGCTCGCGGTAACCAGCGTTACGAGGTAACAGCAAAGCCAGAGAAAGTAGAGTGGGCTAGCCAGAACATGTTGGTGCTCGGTATCATCATCGTTCTCGGTTTGTTGCTTCACCTCTTCAATTTCTGGTACAACATGATGTTTGCAGAGCTTTTGGGTACAAGCTTCGGCCACTGCCCATCAGACGGCTTCGCATTCATTCAGGACACCTTCGCTAACCCAGTGTTCGTAGTTCTCTACATCATCTGGTTGGTAGCTCTTTGGTTCCACCTCACTCACGGTTTCTGGAGTGCTATTCAGACTCTCGGTTGGAGCGGTAAGACTTGGTTCTGCCGTTGGAAGATGATCGGTATGATTTATTCTACCATCCTGCTTCTCCTCTTCATCGTAGTTGTATTGGCATTCGCTTTCGGTTGCGCTCCATCTTTGTGCTGCGCATAATTCGTGTAATCATTTAAGTATTAAAAAAGATTATGGCAAAAACATTAAATTCTAGAATACCTGAAGGACCAGTTGCTGAGAAGTGGACCAACTATAAGGCTCACCAGCGTTTGGTTAACCCAAAGAATAAGTTAAAGCTCGACGTTATCGTTGTAGGTACAGGTTTGGCAGGTGCTTCTGCTGCTGCTTCTCTCGGCGAGATGGGCTTCAACATTTTGAACTTCTGCATCCAGGACTCTCCACGTCGTGCTCACTCTATCGCAGCACAGGGTGGTATCAATGCAGCTAAGAATTATCAGAATGATGGTGACTCTGTTTACCGTCTGTTCTACGATACTGTAAAAGGTGGTGACTACCGTGCTCGTGAGGCTAACGTTTACCGTTTGGCTGAGGTGAGCAACGATATCATCGACCAGTGCGTAGCTCAGGGCGTTCCTTTCGCTCGTGAGTACGGTGGTATGTTGGCTAACCGTTCTTTCGGTGGTGCTCAGGTATCTCGTACATTCTATGCTAAGGGTCAGACAGGTCAGCAGCTCCTCCTCGGTGCTTACTCTTCTTTGAGCCGCATGGTTGAGGCAGGTAAGGTTAAGCTCTTCACCCGTTACGAGATGGAGGATCTTGTTATCGTTGACGGTCACGCTCGTGGTATCATCGCCAAGAATTTGATTACAGGTGAGTTGGAGCGTTTCTCTGCCAACGCCGTAGTTATCGCTACCGGTGGTTATGGTAACGCTTACTTCCTTTCTACAAACGCTATGGGTTGTAACTGTACAGCAGCTATCCAGTGCTACCGCAAGGGTGCTGACTTCGCTAACCCATCTTACGTTCAGATTCACCCTACATGTATCCCTGTTCACGGTACAAACCAGAGTAAGTTGACTTTGATGTCAGAGTCACTCCGTAACGATGGTCGTATCTGGGTTCCTAAGAAGATTGAGGATGCTAAGGCATTGCAGGCAGGTACAAAGAAGGGTTCTGATATTCCTGAGGAAGACCGCGACTACTACTTGGAGCGCCGTTACCCAGCATTCGGTAACCTGGTTCCTCGTGACGTGGCTTCTCGTGCAGCTAAGGAGCGTTGCGACAAGGGCTTCGGTGTCAACAACACAGGTCTTGCCGTATTCCTCGACTTCTCTGAGTCTATCAACCGTCTCGGTATCGACGTTATCCTGCAGCGTTATGGCAACCTCTTCGATATGTATGAGGAGATTACCGACGTTAACCCAGGTGAGTTGGCTAACGAGATTAACGGCGTGAAGTACTACAACCCAATGATGATCTTCCCTGCTATCCACTATACAATGGGTGGTATCTGGGTTGACTACGAGTTGATGACCACAATCCCAGGTCTCTTCGCTATTGGTGAGTGTAACTTCTCTGACCACGGTGCTAACCGTCTTGGTGCATCTGCTTTGATGCAGGGTTTGGCTGACGGTTACTTCGTATTGCCATACACTATCCAGAACTACTTGGCCGACCAGGCATTGTGGCCAAAGCTCTCTACCGATCTCCCAGAGTTCGCAGAGGCAGAGGCAGGTGTTCAGAAGGAAATCGACCGCCTGATGGGTATCCAGGGCAAGCGCTCTGTAGATTCTATCCACAAGGAGTTGGGTCACATCCTTTGGGAGCACGTAGGTATGGGTCGTACCAAGGAAGGTCTTGAGGAAGGCTTGAAGAAGATGAAGGCTCTGCGCGAGGAATTCAACAAGAACCTCTTCATCCCTGGCAAGAAGGAAGGCTTGAACGTAGAGTTGGATAAGGCTATCCACTTGCGTGACTTCATCTTGATGGGCGAGTTGATCGCTTACGATGCATTGCACCGCAACGAGAGCTGTGGTGGTCACTTCCGTGAGGAGTACCAGACAGAGGAAGGCGAGGCAAAGCGTGATGACGAGCACTTCTTCTACGTAGGCTGCTGGGAGTATCAGGGCAATGATACAACTGCTCCAGTGCTCAACAAGGAACCTCTCGAGTATGAGGCAATTAAGGTACAGACAAGAAATTACAAGAATTAAAAAGCGAACAAGACAATGGCAAGAAATATAAGTTTCACAGTTAAGTATTGGAAGCAGGACGGTCCTACAGCACAGGGTCACTTCGATACACATGAGATGAAGAACATCCCAGATGATACTTCATTCCTCGAGATGCTCGACATCTTGAACGAGGAGCTCATCGAGTCAGGTCAGGAGCCTTTCGTCTTCGACCACGACTGCCGCGAGGGTATCTGCGGTATGTGCTCTCTCTATATTAATGGTACACCTCACGGTAAGACTGAGCGTGGTGCTACAACATGTCAGCTCTACATGCGTCGTTTCAACGATGGCGATGTTATCACCGTTGAGCCTTGGCGTTCTGCTGGTTTCCCTATCATCAAGGACTGTATGGTAGACCGTTCAGCATTCGACAAGATTATCCAGGCAGGTGGTTACACCAGCATTCGTACAGGTCAGGCTCAGGATGCCAACGCTATCCTGATTCCTAAGGAGAATGCAGACGAGGCAATGGATTGCGCTACATGTATCGGTTGCGGTGCTTGTGTTGCTGCATGTAAGAATGGTTCTGCTATGCTCTTCGTCAGCTCAAAGGTTAGCCAGCTGGCACTTCTCCCACAGGGTCGTGTAGAGGCTGCTGCCCGTGCTAAGAAGATGATTGCACGCATGGATGAGCTCGGATTCGGTAACTGTACAAACACTCGTGCTTGCGAGGCTGTTTGTCCTAAGAACGAGTCTATCGCTAACATCGCCCGCTTGAACCGTGAGTTCTTGAAGGCTAAGTTGGCTGACTAATCCATCGTTTCTTTTGAGACACCGGAATTTTCTCTCTGCATCTTTACGGATGCGAGAGAATTTTCCCAACAACTCTTCACTCTTCACCTTTTGGGTGTAAGTAGTTGAAAGATAGGAAGTTGGGCGGGTGAAGAGTGTTTTTTTACTCTTCACCCGCCCTTCACCTTTTTAGGCTGTTGACAGCTAAGCGGCTCTGCGTTTATACCTTTCCCAAAATCGTAAAAGGTGAAGAGTGGTGAAGAGTGGGTGAAGAGTGCTGGAAATCTCTTCACCTATGTAATGTATTGTGTTTCAGTTCTTTATATTGGAAAGGTGAAGAGTGAAGAGCTGATTGCGATATTCCTGCCAACCGTGCTTCTCTTGAAATAAGAGAAAGGATGTTTGGCAAACTGTTATACAGGAACAGCCGACTAGCCTCTGTTGCGCTAGTCGGCTGTTTGCCTTCTGCCAGTATGCTGTTTTTCTTCTGCCAGCCTTCTGTTTTTCCTAGTCAGTTGTTCTATCTCCGATAGTTATGTATTTATTTATGCCTACTGTTAGAATCATATAGCCAGGAAAAGGGTAGATTATAGCCGAGAGCATCCTGTTTTCGGTGCATCCCGACATAAATTATCAGATATTCTGAGAAATATTTTGTAATCTCATCAGAATATCGTAAATTTGCGGTTATTAAGAATAAGTAATGTAATGACGAATCACTCAACAGAAATAATGAACCAAGCAACGCTCGATTTTATCCGCCAGCATCAGGACGATGATGTTCGCCAGTTGGCTTTCCTCGGCAGCAAGTATCCCGAGGTAGATATGCCTTTCGCTCTCGACCAGATTCGCGGGCGAAAGATGGCTCGTGTGAAACTGCCCCGTTGGGCAAGCATCGATGGCATTATCTATCCCCCTCATATTTCGATGGAGCAATGTTCGTCAGAGCAAACGGCACTTTATAAGGCTGAACTCGCTGCCCGACTGCTCGGTTTGTCTCCTTCATCATCCGAAAACGGAGAAGAAAAGGGGAAGGAGAGCGAAAACGCCTCAAATCTTCATCTTTCTGAAATTTGCGAATTTGCGGGCAAAGGGGCAGTTGATTCAGAATTCGCCAAAAATGAAGCTACTTGCAAAAAGCAACAGATATTAACAGAATCAGAAGAGAATGTTAATGAAATAAAAGAAGAACCTCATGAAGGAGATTTTTCTGAAGAAACCGGGTTTGTTGACCTGACCGGCGGCTTCGGAGTAGACTTCTCTTACATCGCTTCCCGATTGGGCGTGAAGTCGATGTATGTGGAGCGCCAGGCTCATCTCTGTGAAACAGCGAAGGAAAACTTTGGGCGGTTGGGTTTGAAGAATGCCATCGTGAAGAATGGAGACGGAATAGAGGTGCTGCATTCTTTTGCTTCAAAGAAGGATGATGCAGCATCAGAATCTTTAGGCATAACTGAAGATCAGTCTCGGTCATTACTTAAGACCAACCTTGGTCTTAAGCTGATCTTCATCGATCCAGCCCGTAGAGACGATGCGGGCAACAAGGTAGTATCTTTGAAAGATTGTACGCCCGATGTAACCCTTTTGCAGGAAGAAATGCTTTCTAAGGCAGATTACGTTATCATCAAACTCTCTCCGATGCTCGACTGGCACCGTGCGGTAAGCGAATTAAACTGCGTACAAGAGGTTCATATTATCTCCGTGAATAATGAGTGCAAGGAACTCCTTTTAGTGCTCTCTGCTCGAAATATGGGCAATCTCCGCATTTATTGTGTCAATGATGCCCAGTCCTTCGTCTGCGATGAGTTGGATATGGAGTCTTCTTCGGTGAAGATAGCCCCATTCACGCTTGAAGAGATGCAGTATCTTTACGAGCCGAATGCCTCGCTGATGAAAGCCGGCTGTTTCGGCGTTCTTTCCGAGCGATATGATGCAAGGATGCTTTCCAAGAACAGTCATCTTTTCGTGAGCCGTGAGCCTATCGCCGTCTTCCCCGGCAGAAGTTTCCGCATCATCGCCGTATCCTCCTTTAATAAAAAGGAGTTGAAGCGTCATCTGTCAGGAATCACCAAGGCGAACATCGCTACCCGCAACTTCCCCCTTTCCGTAGCAGAATTGCGCAAGCGATTGAAGCTGAAGGATGGTGGCGAAACCTATATCTTCGCCACCACATTGAGCGACGAAAGCCATGTGCTGGTAATAACGGAGAAAGCTTAGAAAACCTCGAAAATGTGTAAAATGTAAAGGTCTGAAAAGAAAAATATATCAGCAACAGCTTGATAGAGAAAAAATAGGTGAGGTGTGCTGCCACAGTGGCGTTTTATCTCTTTAATGAAAAAGTTCCAAGTGGGAGGAATGCCACTTGGAACTTGACGTATTATTTTCTTTTTTCCTTGAAGAATTTCTCGAAGAAGTCCATTTGCTTTTGATTTTGAACAGGACCCAAATGCAGTCCTTCCTTCATAATCATCACCGTTGGTTTACCTTCCTGGTAGGTAGTCCAGAAAGGAAGGCTATCCCCATTTGGATTGCCAGTCTTGGTAAAGTTGATCCAGTAGCGTGACATGATTTGTTCCATGTGCTGCTCCGTCTCGGTCATCTTTCCAGAGCCAAACTTATAGCCATAGATGAATGGCATCTCTGCCACATGGCTGGCTCCTCCCTTGCGGCTTTTCACGATGGTGTTCTCAGAGTCTTGGTCAAAGTAATACATATACACCTTGCCCTTGCCGGTCTTGCTCTGCAGGTTAGCCCAGGCATATGTTCCCCATGCAAAGGAGCCATCACGGAAAATGTCGGATTGAGCGAAGTAGGTTTCCTCCTCTGTCTTGGCAGGATAGAGACTGAGAACCTGGTCTGCCCAACTTCCATATATCTCATGGATTCTTCTCTCATAGTCACTTACACTGACAGGGCGGCTAAACATACTTCCTTCGTCGCTGTTGGTTCCTATGATGACATTTACATCATTGTAGCTTCCCTTTTCATAGAGCTTATACTGGTCATCGGTGATGGAGTAGCCGTCAACGTTCGGCCAAAAGGACTCAAAGGCGGTATTCTTCACGATGTCCATAGCCGGAACTTTTCTTAGCTGCTTCAAGTTCTTAGCCTTGAGTTTCTTTTGAAGGAGAAGTCCACCTGCTTCTGCCGCTTTGGTGGTGAGCATGGCTGTGTTACCATTTCTGCTTTCACCCACAGGCCAGAAGGAGCTACCACTTTCGCTGATGGCTCCTCGGAAGAGTCCCTTGGCAAGGGGAGAGGCGCATAGTATACTTACCGAGATACCACCGGCAGATTCTCCAGCAATGGTAATCTTGTCTGGGTCTCCACCGAAGGCAGCGATATTGTCGTGAATCCATTTTAAGGCCATCACTTGATCAAGGATGCCATAGTTACCAGATATGTTCTTGCCTGATTCCTTACTCAGCTTTGGATGTGCCATGAATCCCAAGGCTCCCAAGCGGTATTCTATGCTGCAATAGATGATGCCTTCCTTGACAAAGCTTTCCTGAGTTCCACTGTAGGAGCCAGTAAGAAAGGCTCCTCCATGAATCATCACAAATACAGGGAGTTTGTCATTCTTACTCTTGGCTGGCGTTTCCACACTGAGGTATAGGCAGTCCTCGCTCATGCCCAGCTCTCCACCATTTTGGTTAGGGTCGATGGGCTGTGGTGGACGGTCTCCCCATTTATCTGCTTTGAATACTCCCTTCCAAGGCTTCTTGCTCACTGGGGCTTTCCATCTGAGGTTGCCCACTGGTGCTTCAGCGTATGGGATTCCCTTGTATAGGGCGAATCCTTCATGTTCCACACCTTCAATTTCCCCTTGCTCCACTGTTGTTCTTAGCAGTTGGGCGTTAGCTGCCGATAGGCAAAAGAGTGTCAGGGCAGCTGTCAGTAGATGTCTTTTCAATTTCATTTCTGGTTATTCCATTAATTCCGCAACACTATTATCAATTAAATATTTTAAGCGCCTGAGCAACAAAAAGTTACTCTGGATTTTGCTATGTCAGAATTTTCACTTATCTTAATGTTGCGAAAAGAAAACAAGCAAAACTCTGATATGACATGGCAAAGATACAAATTTAATCTGAGAAATTCACTCCTTTTGGAGGAATATTTTCGGGTCATGGAGCAATTTGACTCCATATTGTCTTCTGTAATCGACTCCACCCTCATAATTTCACTACTCATTGGATGAACCATCTCTCGCTTCATCCGACACTTCGCACTTCTCGCCAGTGTTGGGGAGAATAGATGATCGAGCTTTTTCTTATTGTGATTCCTTGGAGAGTGTTAGTTTTCCGCCAGTGCTTAAAATTATCAGGTAAAGATATTCCGCCAAAACCACCACTAAATGGGTGATATAGGCTAGTTTGGGGGCTGTAATTAAATTTTAACCCCTAAAAAAGTGCAAAAAAAAGTAGCAATATTTGGTAATTTGCCAAAATATTGCTACTTTTGCATTTATAATATTGCAAACTAGTTTGAAAATCATGTCATTAATAGAAATTAAAAAGGTCGAAACAAAGAAGGACTTGAAGACGTTCATCGACTTCCATTACGACCTCTACGAAGGCAACGAATATGATGTGCCTAATCTTTTCAGCGACGACATGAATACTCTGAGCAAGGACAAGAACGCAGCGTTCGAGTTCTGCGAGGCAGAGTATTTTCTTGCCTATAAGGACGGCAAGCTGGCAGGTCGCGTCGCTGCCATTATCAATCATAAGGCAAACAATAAATGGGGCAGGAAATCGGTCCGTTTCGGCTGGATTGATTTCATTGACGACCGCGAGGTTTCCAAGGCTCTTCTCGATGCTGTAGAGAAATACGGTAAGGAGAAGGGAATGGAAGATATTGTAGGTCCGCTGGGTTTTACCGATATGGATCCAGAAGGCATGCTTACCTGGGGCTTTGACCAGCTAGGCACCATGCCTACCATTTATAATTATTCATATTATCCGGAGCACATTGAGGCTCTGGAGGGCTTTACCGTAGATAATAAGTATGTAGAGTATAAACTGATGGTGCCAGATACCATCCCGGAGAAATATTCCAAGATAGCGGCGATGATAGAGAAAAGATACAATCTCCATGTCCGCAAACTTACCCGTAAGGATGTTTATCAGGGCGGATACGGACAGAAGATTTTCGACCTCATCAATGATACATACAAGCATCTCTATGGTTATTCCGAACTTTCACAGAAGCAGATAGACCAGTACATCAAGATGTATCTGTCTTTGCTCGACCTGAACTTTGTAACAGCCATAGAAGACTGGACTACTGAGGATCATAAGATGATAGGTATCGGTATTACGATGCCTTCCCTTTCCAGAGCTCTGCAGAAGTGTCATAGGGGCAGGCTGCTTCCTTTTGGCTGGTGGCATCTGCTGCGCGCCATCAAGTTCCATAAAACCAAGATTGTCGACCTTCTGCTCATCGGTATCCAGCCGGAATACCGTGCTAAGGGTGCCAATGCGCTGCTCTTTGCCGACCTGATTCCTATCTATCAGAAGTATGGAATCGAGTGGGGAGAAACACAGGTGGAAATGGAAGATAATGCTGCCGTGCAGGGACAATGGGGCGTCTTGGATCCAGTCCTTCACAAGCGCCGAAACTGCTATATTAAGAGTATCAGGTAAATAGCAATTGTTGTGTTGGCAATTATCTGATAAACAGAAAATTGCAACATCATTTGCTATGTTATAAGAAAATAAATAAGAATAACTAAGGAGGAAATCATGTCTGAAGATAAAAACTTAGGTAACAGCGAATTGAATGCCGCTGATGAGCTTACCAATGCCCCTCAGGAGCAGCAGCAGGTAGAATATACCGATGATAACATCCGCCACTTGAGCGATATGGAGCATGTGCGTACCCGTCCGGGTATGTACATCGGCCGTCTGGGAGATGGAAATCTGCCGGAAGATGGTATTTATGTGCTCTTGAAGGAGGTGGTAGACAACTCTATCGATGAATTCAAGATGGGCGCAGGTGCCCGTCTGGAAATCGATATCGAGGACAATCTGCGTGTCAGCGTGCGCGACTATGGCCGTGGTATTCCTCAGGGTAAGCTCGTTGAGGCTGTAAGTGTGCTGAATACCGGCGGTAAGTACGACAGCAAGGCGTTCAAGAAGAGCGTCGGTCTGAACGGTGTGGGTGTGAAGGCGGTCAATGCCCTCAGTTCCCACTTCGAAGTAAAGTCGTACCGCGACGGAAAGGTGCGCCATCTGAAGTTTGAGAAAGGTATTCTGAAGAGCGACACGATGGAAGATACTGATGACGAGAACGGTACCTTTATCTTCTTCGAGCCGGATAATACACTCTTCAAGAACTATTCCTTCCACGATGATTTCGTGGAAACGATGCTCCGCAACTATACTTATCTGAACACCGGACTCACCATCATGCACAATGGCCGCCGCATCTTGAGCCGCCATGGTCTGCAGGATTTGCTGAGCGATAATATGACCAACGAAGGTCTCTACGACATCGTCCACATGAAGGGCGAGGACATCGAGATTGCCTTCACCCATACCAACCAGTATGGCGAGGAGTATTATTCCTTCGTCAACGGTCAGCACACCACCCAGGGAGGTACGCATCAGAGTGCCTTCAAGGAGCATATTGCCAAGACTATCAAGGAGTTCTACGGCAAGTATGAGTATGCTGACATCCGAAACGGACTGGTGGCTGCCATTGCCATCAACGTAGAAGAACCGGTCTTCGAGAGTCAGACCAAGATTAAGCTCGGAAGTACTACGATGACGCCGAATGGTGGCGAAACCATCAATAAGTATGTGGGCGATTTCCTGAAGAAGGAAGTAGACAACTATCTCCATATCCACAAGGATGTGGCTGAGGTTCTGGAGAATAAGATTAAGGAGAGCGAACGTGAGCGCAAGGCGATGGCGGGCGTTACCAAACTCGCCCGTGAGCGTGCCAAGAAGGCTAATCTCCACAACCGCAAGCTCCGCGACTGCCGCATCCATTTCAGCGACGCCAAGAACGAGCGCAAGGAGGAGAGTTCCATCTTCATCACCGAGGGCGATTCTGCCAGCGGAAGCATCACCAAGAGCCGCGATGTGAATACCCAGGCGGTGTTCTCTCTGCGTGGTAAACCGCTCAACAGCTTTGGTCTTACCAAGAAGGTGGTTTATGAGAACGAGGAGTTCAATCTGCTTCAGGCGGCTCTCGATATAGAGGACGGCTTGGATTCATTGCGTTACAACAAGGTGATTGTGGCAACCGATGCGGATGTCGACGGAATGCACATCCGCCTGCTCATCATCACCTTCTTCCTTCAGTTCTTCCCAGATCTCATCAAGAAGGGCCATGTCTACGTGCTTCAGACCCCATTGTTCCGAGTGCGCAACAAGCGAACCAAGATCAAGAACAAGCAGGCAGTGGCTGATGCGGATGCGAAACTGGGAAGCAAGGAGAAAAAGAGCGATTTCATCACGCATTACTGTTACAGCGATGAGGAGCGCCAGCAGGCGATTCGCGATTTGGGCCCTGACCCTGAAATCACCCGATTCAAAGGATTGGGAGAGATTTCGCCTGATGAATTCGCCCATTTCATCGGTCCCGACATGCGGTTGGAGCAGGTTACGCTGCATAAAACCGATCAGGTGCAGAAGCTGCTGGAATATTATATGGGTAAGAACACGATGGAGCGCCAGAACTTCATCATCGAAAATCTGGTGATAGAAGAGGATATTCCGGAGGAAGACTCAGCACCGCTGGATTAAATGAAGTGAAGAGTGAAGAACGAAGTTTAAAAAAATGAAGAAATATCTATTCTTAGCACTGGTAGCATTTCTGGCAGTAACTTCTGCCAGTGCCCAGTTGCGTATCAAGATGGGCAAGAACAGCCCGATAGAGAAGTTGGGAAGGGCTGAAATCGCCATTACCAACCTTTATGTGGATAGTGTGGATGAGAATAAGCTCGTAGAGGACGCCATCCGAGGCATGCTCGAAAAGCTCGACCCTCATTCTTCTTACGCTACAGCCAAGGAAACCAAGGCGATGAACGAGCCGCTGAACGGCAGTTTTGATGGCATTGGCGTGCAGTTTAACATGGTAGATGATACGCTGCTCGTTATCCAGCCGGTTACGAACGGATCTTCTGAGAAGGTGGGAATCATTGCCGGCGACCGCATTGTGGCTGTAAACGATACTGCCATTTCGGGCGTCAAGATGAGCAAGGAGGAAATCATGAAGCGCCTTCGTGGTCCTAAGGGAACAACGGTGAACCTTACCATCGTGCGCCGTGGCATCAAGGATAAGCTCATCTTTAAGGTAAAGCGCGATAAAATTCCGGTAACTACGATGGATGCGGCTTATATGATTCGTCCGGGCATCGGATACATCCGATTGGGAAGCTTCGGTCTTACCAGTCATAAAGAGGTAACAATAGCGATGGATTCGCTGAAAAAGAAGGGAATGAAGGACCTTATCTTCGACCTTGAGGATAATGGTGGAGGCTATCTTCAGGCTGCGGCTCAGATTGCCAACGAGTTCCTGCAGAAGGGCGATCTCATCGTTTATACCAGCGGTCGTGCTGCGCCTCGTCAGGAATATAAGGCGCAGGCTAACGGTAGATGGCGCAAGGGCAAGGTGGTGGTGCTCACCAATGAGTTTACCGCTTCTGCCGCCGAGATTGTTTCCGGAGCCATCCAGGATCAGGACCGTGGCGTAGTGGTTGGTCGCAGAACCTTCGGCAAGGGATTGGTGCAGCGTCCGCTGACCTTTGATGATGGCAGCGAGATTCGTCTCACCATCGCCCATTACTATACGCCTAGTGGCAGATGCATCCAGAAGCCATATAAGAAAGGTGACAGATTGGATTATGCGATGGATCTGGACAAGCGTTACAAGCATGGCGAGTTCACCAATCAGGACAGCATCCATCTTTCAGACAGTCTGAAGTATTACACCTTGCGCAAGCATCGTGTAGTTTATGGTGGTGGTGGAATCATGCCAGATTATTTCGTTCCGCTCGATACAACCAAGTACACCAAGATGCACCGTCAGTTGGCAGCCAAGAGTATCGTCATCAACCACAGTCTAAAGTTCATCGATGCGCATCGTAAGGAGCTGAAGAGCCAGTATAAGGATTTCGATAAGTTCCTCGCCACCTACGAGGTTCCTTCTTCGCTGATAGATGGCATTATCGCCGAGGGCAAGAAGGAGAAGATTGAGCCAAAGGATGAGGCTGAATTAATTCAGACGAAGAAATACCTCGCCCTGCAGCTGAAAGCCCTTGTAGCGCGAGATATCTGGGATATGAGCCAATACTTCCAGGTTTGGAACGAGACCAACGAGATAGTTCAGCGCGCCGTGCAGCTGCTGACTACGGGAAAGTAATTATCTAAAAATCGGCTGTTAACTGTTAACCTGTTAACCCCGTGAGGTAATGATATAAGAAAAGGTCGTGAGGTTCAATCAGAAATCTCACGACCTTTTTTGTATTTATCTTTTTCAGAAGTCATTTACTTCTTCTCATGCAGATGGTCCCATTTCAGATAGATTCCGGCAAGGATGGTGCCGGAAATACTGTGCCAGGCGCAGCTGATGGCGCAAGGCAATACGGCGAGAGGCTGGGCTGCGAAGAAGTTGCCCGCAAGTACCGTGGCAAGACCGGCGTTCTGCATTCCTACCTCAATACTGATGGTACGCTTCTTGGCGGTATTGAATCCCGCCAGTTTGCCGGCAAGCCAACCCAGAAGATAACCCAGCGTATTGTGGCAGAAAACCACGGCGAAAGTCCAGAGGAAAAGCGATAAGCCGCGGGCTACGAGGTCATCATGAACCGTAGAAATCACACCGCCTACGATGATTGCCAGACACGTAACGCTGATGCCCGGCATCAGACTCTGGATGGTAGGGAAACAGTCTTTCTTGCCGTAAATATAGTTGAGGGCGCAGCCGATGGCTACAGGAATAATCGTTACGATGAGGATGTTGATGAACATTCCCACAGCATCTACATGGATAATCTCGCCTGCCGTAATCTTCATCAGCAGCGGAGTCATCACCGGTGCAAGAATGGTAGAGGCGCAGGTCATTCCTACAGAGAAAGCTACGTCGCCATGACACAGATAACTCATGATGTTGCTCGAAACGCCGCCCGGACAGCAACCTACCAGCAGGATTCCGAGTGCCAGGGCTGGGTCAAGATGCCACACATGAACCAGGGTGTAAGCCACACCCGGCATGATGATAAACTGGGCACAGGCTCCAATGAAGACATCCAGCGGGCGCTGAGCCAGAATCTTGAAGTCGTTGGTGGTCAAGGTCAGACCCATGGTGAGCATGATGATGCCGAGAATGACGGTTTGAGTAGTTCCGCGCACCCAGTCGAAGGTATGTGGGAAGAAGAATGTGAACACAGCAACACCTATCACGAAGATAGATGTGTAATTGGCCAGCAGCTTGCTGAGCCCTTGAAATAACTTAAGCATAATTCTATTTCTTTTAAAATCCTGATATTTCTCTCTTATTTATTTCTTTCCTCGCTTTCAATATCGAGTGCAAAAGTACGTCTTTTCTATCGGATAAACAAATTATTCTGCAAGAAAATGATAAATTATAACATTTTTATATGGTAACGCTTGCAAATCTGCACGAATCTTTTGGGATTGTGCAAAATCATGGGCAAAATAATTTGGCTTTTCTTCTTTAATTCCGCAACAAATGTGTAACTTTGCACCCATATTATCGATAATAGTCATAGAATGAACGAAGATTTTGATATAAGACAAGAAATGGTTTCGCCTGCCGAAAAGGAATTCGAGAAGGCGCTGCGCCCGCTGAAGTTTTCTGATTTCAGCGGACAGAATGGCGTGGTGGAAAATCTCGAGGTCTTTGTTGAGGCTGCCAAATATCGTGGCGAACCGCTCGACCATACGCTCCTCCATGGTCCGCCGGGATTGGGTAAGACCACGCTGAGCAACATCATCGCCAACGAACTGGGCGTAGGATTCAAGATTACATCGGGTCCTGTGCTTGATAAGCCAGGCGATCTGGCAGGAATCCTTACTTCGCTGGAACCCAACGATGTGCTCTTTATCGATGAAATCCACCGACTTTCGCCTGTGGTAGAGGAGTATCTCTATTCGGCGATGGAGGATTACCGCATCGACATCATGATAGACAAGGGTCCTTCGGCTCGCAGCATCCAGATAGACTTGAATCCGTTTACCCTCGTGGGAGCAACAACGAGAAGCGGTCTGCTTACAGCTCCTCTGCGCGCCCGTTTCGGAATCAATCTGCATCTCGAATATTACGACCCGGCTACGCTTCAGAAGATTATCAAGCGAAGTGCGATGCTCCTGAAGGTGCCGATAGAGGATGAGGCGGCTGTGGAAATCTCCCGCCGTTCGCGCGGAACTCCTCGTATCGCCAACTCTCTGCTCAGAAGAGTGCGTGATTTCGCCCAGGTAAAGGGCAACGGAACCATCACTTACGATATTGCCCAAATGGCGCTCAAGGCACTCAACATCGACCAGTATGGCTTGGACGAGATAGATAATAAGATTCTCACCACCATCATCGACAAGTTCCGTGGCGGTCCGGTAGGCGTAAGCACCATTGCCACGGCAATAGGCGAGGATGGCGGCACCGTAGAGGAGGTTTACGAGCCGTTCCTCATCATGGAGGGTTTCATCAAGCGCACGCCGCGAGGAAGAATGGCAACGCCGCTTGCCTACGAGCATCTCGGCAGAAATCCGTATACAAGCAATATTATGCAGGGAGACTTGTTTGAGTAATGTTTAATGTTAAATGTTGAATGTTGAATTAGGGCTAGCGCCGTAAAAGGATAAACATTTATGAAGATTGGGATTTTTACGGGTACATTCGACCCATTTACGATAGGACATCAGAACATTGCCGAGCGTGCCTTGCCGATGTTCGACAAGCTCGTGATTGCAGTGGCGGTGAGCAAGCTGAAGCACGCCAGCGAGGAAATCTCGAAGCGTGTGGAGGATATCAAGGCTGTTTTCCCGAAGGAATGTTCGGAACTGGTAGATGCGGAGGATGCATCTAAGGGTTATCGCCTGGAGGTGGTTTCTTACGATGATCTCACCATCGATTTGGCGCATCGTATGGGAGCCAGGTTCCTGGTTCGTGGCGTCCGTTCTGCCAAGGATTTCGAGTACGAAAGAGAGCAGGCTGACATCAATAAGCAGTTGGGCGGCGTAGAAACCATCCTGCTGTTTTCAGACCCAAGATACAGCAGCATCAGCTCAACGCTGGTCAGGGAGCTGAGATTCTTCGGAAGAGAAGTAGATGAATTTTTACCAAAAATAAAATAAAAATAGGAGGAAGAAGCGTATGATTACATACAATGTAGATGGCGTGAAAATGCCAAAGATTAAGAAGCGTGATACGAGTGCCTGGATTCGTAAGGTAGCTGCCTCTCATGGCCGCAAGGTGGGTGAGATTGGCTATATGTTTGTAGATGACGAGAAGATTCTCGAAGTGAACAACGAGTATCTGGGTCATGATTACTATACCGATGTCATCACCTTCGATTACGATGAGGATGATGTGATTAACGGCGACATCGTGATTTCGCTCGATACGGTCCGCACCAATGCCGAGCAGTTTGGCAAGACCTACGATGATGAGCTCCATCGCGTCATCATCCATGGCATCCTGCACCTCTGCGGAATCAACGACAAGGGTCCGGGAGAGCGTGAAATCATGGAGGAGAACGAGAACAAGGCACTCGCCCTGCTCGAAGGTGCTTCGATATTGAAGAAGTAAATTCTTCGATATTGGAATTAAGTTTTCGATATTAAGAGAAGCATTCCCCTTCGAATTTCTCGGTCGAAGTATAGAAAAACAGCTGTTAACTGTTAACCTGTTAACTCTTGGCAGTTAAGATGAACAGTTAACTCCTTAATGTGGTTAATGTAGCGGGCTGAAAGCCCAGCAAGCTCTTAGCCCAGGGCAACACCCTGGGTATAAGGAAGATATAAAGGATTCGCCCTGTAAGGGCAAAAGCTTTCATATACGAGGCTTTTGCTCCTATAGGGCGTTTTGCTTTATTCTATCGCCTTGATTCTTTCCCGGCATTCTTTCAGTATCTCTTTCAGTTCCTCCACGGTAGTGGCTCTCAGCATGGCGATTCTCGTCTGACGGAAATCAGGAATGCCCTTGAAGATAGGGGAGGCGGCAAGGTGGCGACGGGTGTGGAGAATGCCTCTGTACTCATCGATGCGCTCTACGTTGATGCGGAGCTGCTCCTCCAGAAGGTCAATCTTCTCATCTACGGTTAATGGGGCTGCACCCGTATTGTCCAGATAATCACGGATTTCCTTGAAAATCCATGGCCTTCCGAAGGTGGCGCGGCCAATCATCACCGCATCTACGCCGTATCTCTCAAAAGCAAGCTTGGCTTCTTCCGGGGTCGTAATGTCGCCGTTGCCGATGATAGGAATATGGATGCGGGGATTGTTCTTCACCTCTCCTATGAGGCTCCAGTCGGCTTCTCCGGTGTACATCTGGCTACGGGTTCTTCCGTGGATGGTGAGCGCCTGGATTCCGCAATCCTGTAGCTGCTCGGCAAGGTCGGTGATGATGAGGTTCTCGCAATCCCATCCCAATCGGGTTTTCACAGTTACCGGCACGTTTACCGCCTTTACCACTTCTCTTGTAATATCCAGCATCAATGGGATATTGCGGAGCATTCCGGCTCCTGCACCCTTTCCGGCAACCTTCTTCACCGGACAGCCGAAGTTAATATCAATCACATCCGGCTTCGCCTGTTCTACGATTTTTGCAGCTTCCACCATATCCTCGGTGGTTCTGCCGTAAATCTGAATGCCCACAGGACGCTCTTCATCGCTTATCGTAAGCTTGCTGACAGTACTTTTGATGCTTCGCACCAAGGCTTCCGCCGATACGAACTCAGTATAAACCATGGCGGCTCCGAATCGCTTGCAGAGCATGCGAAAACCAATATCTGTTACGTCTTCCATCGGAGCGAGGAAGAGGGGCTGTGGCCCAAATTCTATATTACCTATTTTCATGAGTTTCGAGTGAAATCTTCTTATTCCTATGATGTATATCTTCTTTTTTGCGGCTGCAAAGTTACTGCTTTTTTCTGAAAATAAAGAAAATACTACTTCAAAAGATGATACATTCCCCCTGCAAAGGTCTTGATGACTCCCTTCATCTCCAATGTGAAGAGGAGGGAAGTGAGGCGAGAAATGTCGATATTCGTCTTTACGGAGATGAGATTCACTTGCAGGTCGTTGGTCTTGGAGAGGACATCTACGATGAGTTGCTCCTCTGGAGATAATTCCGGAAAGAGACTGCGCTCGATGCCTTGCTGCTTAGCTCGCATCAGGGTTGTATCATCCTGCCAGCCCATATCCTTCACGAAGTCCTCGGCACTGGTGATGAGCGTGGCGCCGTTGTTGCGTATCAGGTTGTTGCAGCCTTCGCTGTAGTGGTCGCCTATCCTGCCCGGGAAGGTGAAGACGTCCCTACCGTAGGATTGTGAAATATCGCAGGTGATAAGACCGCCGCCGTGAGCTGCGCTCTCTATCAGGATGCAGGCATCCGACATTCCCGCTACGATGCGGTTGCGGCGCACGAAGTTTATCTTATCAGCGTTTGTACGGGTAAGGAATTCGGTGAGCAGTCCGCCCTGTTCTATCATTCTTGCCGCCGTTTCCCGATGCTGACGGGGATAGAGGTCATCCAGACCGTGAGCCAGCACGCCTATGGTTTCGTAGCCGTTGGCGAGTGCCTGGCGGTGCGCCACGATATCCACTCCGTAGGCAAGTCCGCTTATGATGAGCACGTTGGGCGAGAGCTGCTTCAGGTCGGTGATGAAGCGGCGGATGAGGTCTTCGCCGTAAGGCGTGCAGTGGCGGGTTCCCACGATGTTGATGACGCGCTGCTGGTTGAGGTTGGCGTTGCCTTTATAGAAGAGGATGAGGGGTGCGTCATCGCAGTCTTTGAGGCGTTGCGGATAGCGGTCGTCGTTCATCGGAATGGGTTCTATTCCGTAGCGTATGTCGTACTCCAGTTCTTCCTCAGCGCGTTTTCGGGCTTCTTCGCAGTTCTGGATAGCGCTCACGAGTTTATCCGAGGCATCGGGGAGGATGTCTCTGAGGTTGTTCTTATGCTCCAGGATGAGCGTGGCGGAGCCTACCTTTCTGTATAGCTCCAGCATTCCTGCCAGGCTGAAGTAATTGAGCCTTGTTAAAAGTATAGTATTTAATATTTCCTGTTGGTCACCCATAATCTTAAAAATAATAATTAATAAATGAAAAAAGAATAAAGCAGCAAGCAGCAGTCAGCAAGCAGCAGCAAGCATAGCTCCCTCTTGCCCCCGTTCCGAGCGATTCCAGCGCTCGTCCCCCTTTATCTCTTCAAGTATTCATACCCTATCCTGCACCTCAGGCATTCCTTCCTGTCGCAGTATTCCTTCTTCAGCTGTATGAGCGCCTGGCTATCCCCGGCGTTCTCTACCGGCAGGCCGCATTCCTTCCACATCCTTACTATGTGGTTATTCTCGGCCTTCAGTTCCTCCAGGAAGTCGAAGGCGCGGTCGCAGTATTTCTCCTCGCCCCGGTGCCTTCCATAGGCAAAGAGGATGGGAACCACGGTGTTGATGATGAGCAGATTGAGCGAGAAAGGGGAGAGGTGCTTCTCGTTCCGGATGCTCGTGCTGCCGAAGGTATAATGGGTTTCCCAATACTCCGTAACGCTGGTTGAGAGCACCTGCTTCGCCTCCTTCACCGTGCTTGCCTCAAGCAGCTGGCTCAGCCCCGCACGGCGGTTATAATAAAGATTGGCTAACTGCGAGATGCGGATGTGAGGGAAGTTCTGCGGACGCAGGCGCAGGAAGCGCCACTGCTTGTAATCCATCGGCTGCAGCGAGAATTTATGCGAGAGATAGAGATATTCGTTCCTCAACCGGGAGAAATAGCCGTCGTTCAGCGCGTCTTTCTGATATCTTTCGGGAATGGTGTTCAGCTCCAGCAGTCCGGCTTGCCCCAGAAAGATGGCTTCTATCTGGAAGAGGTCGTCGCGGTGATGGTCTACGGCCCTCAGCGGCAGATGGTAAGCCCACTGTTCGAAGGCGTCGCCGTTGATTCCGAACCCGTAGTTGCGCGCCAGGGTCACGAAGTAGGCGTTTTCCCAATCGCCGTTACATTGCTTTACGCGCGCCTCTATCGCATCGGTTTTCTGCGATAAGCGCTCGGTTTGCAGGGCGCTCATCCAACTGTGCACGGTGAGGCGGGTGAGCGATGGGATAATCTGGTAGCAGGGAGGATACTGGTCGATGCTCAGCAGCTCCTGATAATGTTTCGATACGTTTTCGGGAATGTCGAGCTGCAACTGCACGAGGGGCTCGCCTTTCGAGTTCTTTGCCTCTACATCGATGGTTCCGCAAACGTGCAGGATGACGTTGTCGTAGCGTTCATCCTTGTCATGTCCGTGCACATACCAGTCGCTTGCCTTGTCGTGAATCTCCACGTTTCCCACCCATAGGGTTCCGTTGAGTTTGATTTTGGCATTGAAGAAATCGGGCCCTGCATTGCGGTTGTGCAGTCCGGGGTCAATAACTTCCACAGCCTGGTGCCAGGTGGTGGTGAGTGGAGAGAGTGGGAAGAGCTTGTGCTTCCACACATAATGAAGGAGTTGCTCCATAATGTTTCGGCTTTTATGGTTTATAGGATTGCCTCTTTCGGAACGCAAGTTCTTCGCTCGTGTGCGGAAGGGGGGTATTGAAAAATCAGCTGTTAACTGTTAACCTGTTAACTCTGAGGAGAGAAGTATTTCTCGAATGCCTTGTCGTAGTCCTCGCTGTTGCCCAGTTTTCCGTTGATGAGGCAGACGAGTTCTACGGTTGCCTTAAGGCAGAGTTTCTCGTCCTTGGCACGGAAGATGTCCTGATGGAAAACATATCTCACGCCCTGCTTCTCCAGCCACAGACGCGAGAAGAATTCATCATCGCATTGCAGCGGAACCTTATATTGCAGGTTCATTCTCGCCACCACAGCATCCACGCCTTTGTTGTGCATTTCGGCAAAGCTGAGGCCGCATTCCTTCAGAAAGAGATGGCGGGTATGTTCCATGTAGTGCAGATAGTTGGCATTGTTCACGATGCCCTCAATATCGCACTCATAATCTCTTACTTCCATCTTTGTCTCGAATATGTATTTGCTCATAATTTTCTCTTTTTTAGTTACTAAATGAGGCTAAAAGCCTTAAATCACTGCAAAAATAACCAAAATTTTCTATTTATTATTATAATAACAAGGATTTTTCAAGGTTTTTCGAAGAAAAATGTGTATTTTTGCATAAAAAAAGCTGCACTCGGCAATTTGAAAGCAAGCTTTCATTGCGCTCATTTGCATTTTTTTTGCCGAATAGAACAAAAAGTAAGAACAAATAAAAAATAGATAAAGATGAAAATTGCTTTGATCGGCTACGGAAAGATGGGACACATGATCGAGGAGATCGCCCTGCAGCGTGGCCACGAAATTGTTTGTAAGATTGACGTGAATAACCCTCAAGACATCGACAGCCCGGAGTTCTGCTCTGCCGATGTTGCCATTGAGTTTACCAACCCTACTGCCGCTTACGGCAACTATCTGAAGGCTTTCTCTCACAACGTGAAGGTGGTTTCAGGTTCTACAGGTTGGATGAAAGACCATAAGGAAGACGTGGAGAAACTCTGCGCCGACGGTAAGCAGACCCTCTTCTGGGCGTCTAACTTCAGCATCGGTGTGGCCATTTTCTCTGCCGTAAACCGCTATCTGGCCAAGATCATGAACGGATTCCCACAGTACTCTGTATGCATGCAGGAAACCCACCACGTTCATAAGCTCGATGCGCCATCAGGCACAGCCATCACCCTTGCCGAGGAAATCATCGACAACATCGACAGAAAGAAGGACTGGAAGCGTGGCGTTACTTATTGGACAGAGGATGGTCATCACGATGAGGGCGATGCAAACATCACCGATGAGGATTTGGTTATCAACTGCGTACGCGATGGCGAGGTTCCGGGAATCCACGCCGTGATGTATGACAGCGATGCAGATATGATTACCATCGAGCACAGTGCCCATTCTCGCAAGGGCTTTGCCCTGGGAGCCGTTCTCGCAGCTGAGTTCACAGCCAACCATTCCGGCTTGCTCACCACATCAGATTTATTTAAGTTCTAAACAGAAGTTATGATAGACAAGCAGAAACAAAAACTCAATATGAAGGTACAGTGGGCGAAGTTCGCAGTGGTTCTCGCCCTCTATCTCCTCTTTCTGGTTTGGGTAGAAAGCTGGCTGGGACTCATTGTGGTTCCGTTCATCTTCGACGTTTACATCACCAAGAAGATTCACTGGCAGTGGTGGAAGGATGAGGAAGGCCCTGTGCGTTTCATCATGAGCTGGGTAGATGCGCTGGTGTTTGCTCTCGTAGCGGTTTATTTCATCAACCTCTTCTTCTTCCAGAACTACGTCATTCCGTCTTCCTCTCTCGAAAAGAGTCTCCTTACGGGCGATTATCTCTTCGTGAGCAAGGTAAGCTACGGTCCTCGCATTCCTGAAACTCCGCTCACCATGCCGCTCACCCAGCACACCATGCCGCTGGTCAACGTGAAGAGCTACATAGAGTGGCCTCACTGGGATTACCGCCGCGTAAAGGGTTTGGGCAACGTGAAGCTCAACGACATCGTGGTGTTCAATTATCCTGCAGGCGATACGCTCGTCAATGAGGAGCGCTATCAGGCAAATGATTACTACCAGATGGTTTACAGCATCGGCGACCAGCTGATGCAGCAGAACGGACAGGAAAAGGATGTGCGCGCGATGAACCCATTGCAGCAGCGCCACTATTTTGAGCAGGTTTATGCTACTGGCCGCAACTACATCAGCAGTATGCCGGGCGAATATGGCGACATCATCAGCCGTCCTACCGACCGCCGCGAGAACTATGTAAAGCGCTGCGTGGGCTTGCCTGGTCAGACCCTGCAGATCAAGAACCGCATCGTTTATCTGAACGGAAAGGCAAACAAGGAGCCTGATAACGTGCAGTATACTTATAAGATGAAGCTCAAGGGCGAGTTCCCAATCGAGCTTGCCGATGAGCTGGGAATCACCAACGAAGACCTGCTGATGTATAATCAGAGCGGCGTGATTCCACTCACCAAGAAGGCTTATCTGGCGCTGAAGGCGAACAGAAACCTCGTAGAGAGCATCTCTATCAATACGGATGCAACCTATGGCGACCTCTATCCGCTCAACGCCTATACCGGCTGGACAAGAGATAATTATGGTCCGGTTTGGATTCCGAAGAAGGGCGAGAGCATCGCTCTTACGCTGAAGAATCTGCCTGTATACGAGCGCTGCATCAAGGTTTACGAGGGCAACGACCTGAAGGTAGATAACGCCGGCCGCATCTTCATCAACGGCAAGCAGGCGAAGAGCTACACCTTCAAGCTCGACTACTACTGGATGATGGGCGACAACCGCCACAACTCAGCCGACAGCCGCTACTGGGGTTTCGTGCCTGAGGACCATATCGTGGGCAAGCCTATCTTCATCTGGTGGAGCCACAGCCCTGATCATCCGGGCTTCTCGGGCATTCGTTGGAATCGCCTCTTCACTTTTGTAGACAATATTAAGTAAGAAAAAAAGAAATAAGAATTGAAGACTGCCGTCAAATTCCTAATAGCATTGGTGTTGTCGCTGCTCCTGGCTTGGGCAGTGCGCACCTATGTTTTCACTATCTTCTCGGTGCCTCAGGGTGGGCTTCCGCCCCAGCTGAAGGCAGGCAACCGGGTGATAGTGAACAGGATTGACTGCGAAAATTTCGGGCGTGGCGATGTGGTTGTTTTCACCGATACGGTGGTTTACCAGCCCAAGAACCAGCACCGCAAGCGCGTCTTCGAGTCTCATTTCATAGGCAGGATAGAGAAGCTTCCGGGCGATACGCTGCGCATCGACACCGTGCAGTTCGTCATCCCAACCGTATGCTGCAAGCGCTGCGGCTGCAAGGATTGCCGCTTCTATCTCTTGAAGACGCCAACCGGCCAGCAGCTCGTCCATAAGCACCAGATGATAGGCAAAGCCCATAAGCTGTTCTAGCTCCCTCGCGCTGCCGCTCCTCGCTCTCTCGTGCTCCTCGCCGCTGCTTAGAGCCCCGCCGGAAGCTTGTCTCCCGTCTGCCCCCGTTCCGAGCGATTCCATCGCTCGTCCCCCTCTTCATCATTAACCCTTCATAACAAAGCAGAAATTGAAAGCCCTTCTTTCTTCCACATATTTCGGCCCCATCCAGTGGTACCAGAAGCTGAACCGCTACGATGAATGCCTGATAGAGCGCCACGAGAGCTTTATCAAGCAAACCTATCGTAACCGCATGCTCATCCCTACCACCAACGGCCCCCTCTCGCTCACCATCCCCACCAATCACGACATCTCCCTGTCGATGAAGGACATCCGCATCTCCGACCACGCCAACTGGCGCCACGTGCATTGGAATGCGCTCCTTTCAGCCTACGGCGAGAGCCCTTTCTTCGAGTATTATCAGGACGACATCCGCCCCTTCTACGAGAAGAAATACGAGTTCCTCTTCGATTTCAACATGGAGACAACCGCGAAGATGATAGAGCTCCTTGACATCCGTCCGAAGATAAGCGTTACTGACGAATACGTTTTAAGTGAAGAACGAAAAGTGAAGAGCATAGAAAGCGAAGAACGAAGAGTGAAGAGTGAAGAAACAACGTTCGGCGACCGAAGGGAAAGCCAATTCAATAGCCCAGAGGCGCAAGCCCAATTCAACATTCAACACTCAACATTCAACACTCAGATAGTTGATTTCCGCGATGCAATTCGCCCCAAGAAACCGCTCCCTGACCCCGAATTCGAGTCGAAGCGCTATTACCAGGTTTACGAGCAGAAATACGGCTTTCAGCCCAATATGAGCATCCTTGACCTCCTTTTTAATGAAGGCAACGAGGCGATATTCTTCCTATAAGAGAAGAGTATCGCCTTGTTGCTTTTCTTTAGTTAACAAAACTTACTCATAGCTTTCTGCCCCGAAACTCATAGTTTTCCGCTCTAAAAAGCCCTTTTTTCTGCATCGCGATGCATTCCCCGTTCCGTCGCGATGCAATATTTCTTCCCTCGCGATGCATGATCCATCCCCTCGTGAGGCATCATTTAGCCCCCTTTCCAGCCATCATTTAAGCCTCGTATCAGTCATCATTTATGCCTCTCTCTAGCCATCATATAAGTCCGTAAAACTGGCTGTAGCAGGGCGTTTGAGCTTTTTCCTGCCAAGGCTCAGCCAGCCATCTTTAGCAGGCATCGGGAGAACACGCATTTCTGATGGGAGAGGGGCGCTCTGAGAGCAAAGGGTTAACAGGTTAACAGTTAACACCCCAAAAATGCATACTTCCATCCACACACTTATATAAAAATAAGTATATATATATTATTATATAATAAGGTACGCGAGGGGGACCATGCAAAAAACGGCTGTTAACTGTTAACCCTGTTAACCCCCTCGGCTTCTCTGCCCTCTTTTAGGAAATTTAAACAAGAATGCTTGGTGGTTTCACCGAAAAACCTTACTTTTGTAACCTGACTGCAAACAAACGTAAAAACAATAATAACAACATAAAATGAAGAATCTCACATTCCATATCGTAGGACTCACCCATAATGACGTGAAAGGCCATGAGGTAGAGTATGCTAAAGAAGCAGAGGGGAGAACCATCTGCCTCGTGCCCGATGACGCCAACACCTTCGACATGCTGGCGGTGAAAGCTTATGACAAACAGCAGCTCATAGGCTATGTTTCAGCCCTGGAAGGCGAGGACGTACGCGCCCTCATCATCGCCCGTAAGGAGCGGAACCTGCGCACCCGCTGCATAGGCTGCAACAGCAAGAACGAGGGCGATAAGGCTGGATTGCAGCTCATGGTGAGGGCACTCTCTGATGTTTCTGAAGAGGAGATGGAGCAGGCGCGCCGCGAAATATATGATGATAAGATTTATGATGACTGGCAATACTCCGGTCCTGTGCTGCCCATCGAACAGCTCACCCGCTTCAGCGACTGCACCATGATGCTCGAAGGTGTCATCAACAGCATCATCCGTCTCCAGAATACGCTCTCTGAAGGCTCTCTTGATGCAGAAACTGAGGCGATGCTGCGCGAGGAACTTTCTGATTGCCTTTCTGAGGCAAGAGAGCGGCTCAGCAGTTTCCTCGAAATCCAGCGCAGCGATTATTCCCGCGAGATGACGCAGGCCAGAAACCGCATCCTTCATAAGCTGGAGCAGATAGACGATGAGGAACTGCAGCGCCTCCGGGCCGTTCTGCTTACCGAGATGGGATTCATCACCAGTTCGGCTTACCGCGAGCGTGCGGCCTATTCTTTCTTCGTAGAAGCCCCGAATGCCATCAAGAAAAAGCAGACGGGCACCTACGATTATAAAGACCAGCTGGACGCCATAGAACAGCAGCTGCACGCCTTCCCCCACAATCTCTACCCAACATTCAAGGCCGACCCTGTAGATTTCCTCCGTCAGGTGTTCTATAAGCGTGTGCCTAGAAAGAAGATGCTCCAGTTGCTCTCGGGCATCGTGCTGATGATTATGAACGGCAGGGTGAACGATGTGAAGCAATGGGGCAAGCACGGCGATGAGGAGTCACTGATAGCGATGAAGACTGTGGGGAAGAAACCTGCGATTGGAGAGCATAAGAAGGAACTCATGGCACTGGTGAAAAAGGCAGTCTTGAAGATTGCTGTTTATCAGAAGAGGGGATATTATGGCGTGTTTCTTTCAAAACAGGCCTATTGGTATCCTATTTTCCGCCTGATGGGCGATTGGGAATTACTCCCACCCAAATCTCCTCAATCGTTCTGTACATTCTTGGAAGAGCTATTTGAAGGCAAAAAAATATCCGGTCCGAAAGCTCGTCTCTGCGGTAGGGATGATTTGAGGCAAGCAGGAATCGCTCCCTTTTCCAACCATGAAGCTTTGAAATGGAAAGATCTGGAGCAGGAAGAATTGATTAATACACAAGAGGCAAAATTCAACCGTTATTGTGAGATTGTTGATATTTTTATGAAAATCCTGGGAGAAGAAGCTTTTAAGAAGGGTATTATGTTAGATGATTGGCTAAAAGAATAATGGGCGTTGGCAGCGGATTTGTAATCTGTTGCCAACGCTTTTTTCTTGTAGCCTGTTTCTTTTCTTCTCCCTTGTTTTATACCTCTCTTTATACCTGAATCTAAAAACTTTTATCCCTCTTGCCCGATATTTTTATACAGCTTTTACCGGCAGAGGTATAATAATGGAGTTACTTTCTTTTTCCTTATCTTTGCACCGCTTTTCAGAATGGAAGGCGGCAGGTTTCTGCAAATAGAGCCTGTCTTTTACAACTAAAAAATATAGATTTATGACACAAAAATCATTAACCTTTGATGAATGCAAGCAGCTCAGCAGCCGCATCATCGCAATGAACCCTAACCGCAGAGCGAACATGGGACAGATTTCATCCCATCTCCTCGATTACTACACCGAGCTTACCAAGCAGCCTTGGCTCGCACAGCTCGTTGGTCAGATCCGTGACCTCACCGCCCAGCAGAACCAGATGATGCAGGAGGAGATGAAGGCAGGAGAGACTTACCAGCAGCTCGACCGCAAGATTACTGACCTCAAGAAGCAGCTGCCTTTCCGCTCACCTCACTACTTCCACTTCCTCGAAGACCATCGCGCCCAGAAATTCATCGACCCGGAGGCTTTCACCTTCCAGACGACCGTAGACATCGATAATCCTGAGGAGGTTGAGCCAGCGGTGAAGAACGCCCTTCTGCTGAACGGAATGTTTGATGAGCCTACAGAGAAGCTCTTCAGAGAGAAAATCTTCTCAGCCGAAGACATTGAACTCTGGAAGGGAAAGGTGCTCCACATCGAGCGCTCAGCCCGCAACAAGGCCCACATCGACATCCGCATCCCGGTAGGAATGACCATCGCTGAGGCTCAGAGCGCCTTCTGCAAACTCATCCACGCCACCGAAGACCCTAGCTGCGTAACCCCGGAGCGCATCATCTTCATCACCGATGCGGCAAGCCAGATTTATACTGCCGACGACTGGTACAAACGCCTGGATAAGGAAGCCGTGGCTGAATATCGTGAGGCTTACCGCAAGAGAGGACTGGATATTGACGGCCGTCCGCTGGATGTAGATTCAGCCCGGTCAGGAGCCTCTCAGAGCTCAGCCTCTCAGAATGCATCTTCTCAGAGCCAGGATTTTCAGAATGCATCTTCTGCTCCAACCGTAGATTTCGAACCCATCGAGAGCGAGGAGGAGAAGGCGAGACGGGCTGCCAATGCCGTGCAGTATGAGCAGACTTACGACGGCGTTCCTTACGAGGAGATTGTGAAGGCGCTGGTAGAGCTGATGGGCGGCGCTCCTGTCCACGGCAACCGCAACAACTTCATTTATCGTGAAGCCTGCCTGCTGAGATACATCTGTAATAGTGAGGCGGCTTGGATCAAGCAGGTAATAGAAACCTTTGGCGAAGACGAGGCGAAGGCGTTCGCTACCGTAGAGAATGCCTGCAAGGTGGCGCAATCTACCGCGATTCCTGATTTGGTAAAGCAGGCTGTAGAGACTGCCCGCAAGAATCATCTTGCCAAGCAGGCCACCGAGAAGGCGGGAATCTATGCCGATGTGCCTCCTCAGTTGCCAGCCAAGCTGCCTAAGCTCATCAAACTGCTCACCAGCAAGGTGCCTGCCGATTTCAAGGCGGCTGTGGCAATGGCGGTCTTCCCTGCGCTTGCCGCTCATCTTAAGGGCGTAACCTTCCGCTACACGGATAATCAGGTGCACGAGGCGGCGATGATGAATCTGCTCATTGCAGCCATGTCGTCAGGCAAATCGCTCGTCAACGGACCCATCGACTGCATCATCGAAGACCTGGTTCAGATGGATAAGGTGAACCGCCAGAAGGAGCAGGACTGGAAGGACGAGGTGAACACCATGGGCGACAACAAGAAGAAGCCTGTGCGCCCGGAAGACATCTGCATCCGCATCGTTTCGCCCGACCTTACCCGCGCTGCCTACATCCAGCGTCTCGACGATGTGCAGAAGGCTGGCGATGCTTATCTCTACTGCAAGATGGACGAGGTAGACATGCTCAGGAAGTTTAACGACCCTAGCCAGCTGATTCGCCTCTGCTGGGACAATTCAGAGGACGGCCAGGAGCGAGTAGGCACCAAGAGCGTTACAGCCCGCGTAAAGACCCGTTTCAACTGGAATGCTTCGAGTACCATTGCCGTTACGCAGAAGTTCTTCTCGGTTCGTGAGGTGGCTGATGGAGCCGTGAGCCGCCTGTCGCTCGCCACCATCATCCGTCCCGATTTCGCTCCGCGTCCGGAGGTGGGCAGTTATGATGCGCAGTTCAAGTCGCAGCTTTCTCCTTACATCCAGCAGCTGAACGCAGCCAGCGGTTTCAAGGAGTGCCGTAAGGCTCGCCAGCTTATCGAGCGCCTGGAGAATGAGATTATGGAGATGGCTCAGCTGGCTTACAACAAGCCTTACACCGAGTTTGCCAAGCGTGGCCTGGCGAATGGTTTCCGCCGCGCGATGGTGCTTTATCTGGCGAATGGCGAGAAGTGGGAGAAGGCGATAGAGGATTTCATCGTATGGAGCGTGAAGTATGATTTGTGGTGCAAGATGCGTTTCTTCGGCAATCAGATGCAGGAGGCGATAGATGCAGACAGCCGCTCTGTGTGTCATACTCCCGGTGTGAGCAATCTTCTTCTCTACGTTCATGACACCTTTGACAAGACTGAGATTCAGAACATCTGTCAGGTTCATGGCACCAAGACGAAGCTTGCCATCCTGCTGTGCAACTGGAAGAAGCGTGGCTTCATCATGAAGAACGAGGACGGCACCTTCACCAAGACCGCCCGTTTCATCGCCAAGTATGGGCACTATGGAACGCCAGGAGTGGCTGCGTAGCGGTGATAAAGGAGTGGGCGTGGTGAAATGCCACGCCCCTCACGTTTTAGCAGCACGCCCTGAAAGGGCAGAAGCTCCTAGCCCAGGGCACCGCCCTGGGTAATAATGGCAGCACGCCTGTCGCCCTGAAAGGGCAAAAGCTTTAAAATAGCCCGTTTTTGTAACGAGAATGTAAATGTTCTTGACCTTAATCAAGAAAAAAGGGCTTTTTGAAACATTTCTCCTAAAATATTTGTGTGCGCACACAAAAAGTTGTACCTTTGCACCAGAAAAAGAAAAAAGGATAAAAGATTGATTCAGTAAGGATAACTTATGAAATCGATTCGAGACAAGTTTGAGGCCGGTTCGGAACCTGGTTCTGAGATTCGGTTGAAGACTTCTGGAAAATCTCGAAGAGACTGATTAAGAGGTTAAAAGAAAGGAAAAAGATTATGGCAATGTTCGGGATAATGACAGTAGCAGTAGTAGCATTCGCAGTAGTTGCTTGCGCAGGTATGAACCTCGGAATGAACTGCGGCAAATAAGCTACGAAGCTAAGAGAGCATAGAAATCCTCCTTCGGGAGGTAAGAAATAAAGAGAGTTAAGATTTTGTTAGGTAAAACAACAAGATTGTATATTTAAGATAACAAATTTAAGAAAGGAAAAGATTATGTTAGTATTAGGAATGATTTTCGCAGTAGTTGTTGCATGTGTAGCTGAAGTTGGTGCTATTAGCAACAAGTTGGCTTAATCGGAGATTAGCCATGCGAAGGGCTCCAAAAGAGCCGAGATTAAAAAATGGCTGGCAGCAATGCACAGCTGAGTAAAAAACAGTAGGGAGCCAAAAGGGCTTCCGAAATCAGAGAGGAGAGTAAAAACTCCTTTTCATTTGAAATTCATACTGTCCCCTGAGAGTTTTCGTGATAAATTCTGATTGGGGATTTCATATATAGATTGTTAAGAATTCGTTTTAGGTTTTATAGATTTTCATTTTAGGTTTTTAGGTTTAAGTTTTTAGGTTAATTGTTAGTTGTTTTTAAGAAAAAAGCAGTTTTTAATTCATTAAATTACGAAGGCAACAACGAGGGAAGTCGCATGACGACCCAAGTTGTTGCCTTCTTTATTTTCTTATTACTTGAGCTATTTGTCTGAAAATCAATATTATCTGAAAATCAGCGTGGTGAGCCTGTCTTTATCAAACAACTCCTGAGCCACAGCCTGTATCTGTTCGGCAGTAATCTCATCCACCTGCTCGTAGAGTCGGTCTACATTCTTCTCCCAGCCATAGTGAAGGAAGCTCTTGCCGAAGTCGAGGGCAAAGTTCTCGCGGTTGTCGCAAGCCACGCCTACCTGTCCCTTAATCTGCTTCTTGGCGGCCTTGAGCTGCGCCTCGCTCAGCGGTTTCTGCATGAACTTATCCAGTTCCTTGCGAACCAGGCGGAGGCAGCGCTTCACGTCGTGCTCATCGCAGCCGAAATAAATGCTCCAAATGCCCGTATCGCCATAAGCCACCATTGTGCTCTCTACGGTGTAAACCAGTCCGTTGTGCTCGCGCAGGGCTAGGTTCAGCTTGGCGTTCATTCCCGGTCCGCCCAGCATGTTGTTGAGCAGATAGAGCGGCATTCTGCGGCTGTTGTTCACATCGTAAGCGCGGGTTCCAATCATCACATGAGCCTGATGCGTATTCTTCTGCATCACAATCGTCTGCCCGGCAATTCCATCTCCCACAGATGGATAATTTTTAGGTCCCACAGATTTCACAGATGACACAGATTTCTCTTCAGCAATAGAATTCTCATTCCATGAGATCTGTGTAATCTGTGAAATCTGTGGGAGCTTTTCCTCAGCAAGGTTGACCACAGATTCATCATCTGCGAGCGCCCTCTGAAGAAGTCTTACCAGCTTCTTGAAGTCAATATCTCCGTAAGCGAAGAATATCGCATTATCCGGCCGGTAAAGCTTTCTTGTAAAGCGCAGCGCATCTTCTGTCTTGAACGAGCGAACTTGCTCGGCTGTGCCCAGAATATTGTGGCCCAGCGGCGAGTCCTTGAAGATGATGTTTTCGAATTCATCATAAATCAGTTCGGCAGGAGAATCGTTGTAACTCTCTATCTCATCGCAGATTACCTCTACCTCCTTGTCGATTTCCGCTTGCGGATAAACCGAATGGAAAACGATGTCGGTGAGCAGATCTACGGCTCTTGCGATGTGCTCCTTGAGGATGGCGGAGTAATAAACTGTGCCCTCCTTGTTGGTGTAGGCGTTCAGGTCGCCTCCCACGCTCTCCAGACAGTTGAGAATGTGCCACGCCTTGCGGCGCTCTGTGCCCTTGAAAGTAACGTGCTCGCAGAAGTGGGCAAGTCCTTCTTCGCCCGGCTCCTCGTTTCGGGTGCCGGCGTTAATCTGGTAACCGCAATACACCACCTTGCTGTCTGAAGGCAGGTGGATGATGCGGAGTCCATTATCGAGTGTATAAGTATTGTATTTCATTTCAAGGTGCAAAGTTACACTGAAAATGTAATTTATCCAAAAAAATAGTCATTTATTTTGCATTATCGCCAAAAAGACTTATCTTTGCTCCCAAAAAATAAATATAGACATCAAAAAACAATGCGCAAAGTAATAGGAATAGGAGAAACCGTGCTTGACATCATCTTCAAGGGCGGCAAGCCGATAGAGGCAGTACCGGGTGGCTCATCATTCAATGCAGTCATCTCGTTGGGCCGTGCGGGCGTAAATGCTTCGTTTATCAGCGAGGCGGGCAACGACCGCATAGGAGAGTATGTGATTCAGTTTTTGAGAGATAATGGGGTGAATGCTGACAATGTGAGCATCTTTCCGGAATCGAAGTCGCCGCTCTCGCTGGCTTTCCTCGACGAGAACAACAATGCCGACTACATCTTCTATAAAGATCATCCTCACGACCAGCTGGAGTTTGCCACACCGGAAATCAATCCTGGCGACATCGTGCTCTTCGGTTCGTTCTTCGCTCTGAATCCTGTGGTCCGTCCTCAGGTTGCCGGCTTCTTGGAGTATGCGAAGGAGCATGGCGCCATTCTTTATTACGACATCAACTTCCGTGCTTCTCATCAGAACGAAATCATGAAGATTACACCTAATCTGATAGAGAACCTGGAGATGGCTGATTTCGTACGCGGAAGCCACGAGGACTTTGGAATCCTCTACAAGAAACCGGAGGCGGATAAGGTTTATAATGCCGAAATCAGTTTCTACTGCAAGAAGTTTATCTGCACTCAGGGCGCTGAGCCTGTAGAGGTTCGTGCCGAGAACGGCTTTGCCAAGAGTTATCCTTCGAAGAAGATGAAACCGGTGAGCACTATCGGAGCCGGCGATAATTTCAATGCCGGTTTCGTTTTCGGACTGATCAAGGATGGAATCACCCGCGAGGACATCGACCGCGGATTGTCTGAGGCGCAATGGGATAGTCTCCTTGTTTCGGCTCAAGAATTCTCCACCGAATGCTGCAAGGACATCTACAATTATGTTTCCAAGGAATTCGGAGAAGAAAAGAAGAAGGAATTATAAAAATATAAAAGATATGACAGAAATTACAGACAAGATTTATTACGTAGGCGTAAACGACCGCAACAAGCATCGTTTTGAGGGCCTCTGGCCTTTGCCTAACGGAGTGAGCTACAACTCTTATATCATTGATGATGAGAAGGTAGCGCTGGTAGATACTGTAGAGGTTGATTTCTTCACCCAGTTCCTCGAGAACATTCACGAGGTGATTGGCGACCGCGAAATCGATTACCTCATCATCAACCACATGGAACCTGACCACAGCGGCTCCATCGCTCTCATCAAGAAATATTACCCTAACATCAAGATCGTGGGCAACAAGAAGACCCTGGGGATGCTCGAAGGCTTCTACGGCGTAACTGATGACGTGGTAGAGGTAAAGAATGGCGAAACCCTTTCATTGGGCAACCACGAGCTGAGTTTCGTTCTCATCCCTATGGTTCACTGGCCAGAGACCATGGTAACGCTCGATGCAAAGAACAAGGTGCTCTTCTCAGGTGATGCGTTCGGCTGCTTCGGTGCGCTGAACGGCGGAATCATCGATACGGAAATCAACTGCGAGACTTTCTGGCTGGAGATGGTTCGCTACTACTCAAACATTGTGGGTAAGTATGGAATCCCTGTTCAGAATGCCTTGAAGAAGTTGGCTGACGTGGAGCTGGATTACATCTGCTCAACCCATGGTCCGGTTTGGCACGAGCATATTGAGAAGGTAATCGGCATGTATGATAAGATGTCGAAGTACGAGACGGAGCCGGGCCTCGTTATCTGCTACGGCACCATGTACGGCAATACCGAGCGTATGGCAGAAATCATCGCCCGTGCGGCAAGCAAGGCTGGCGTGAAGAACATCGTAATGTACAACATCTCGAAGACTCACCACAGCTACATCCTGCGCGACATCTTCCGTTACAAGGGTCTCATCGTAGGTGCTCCAACCTACAATGCCGGTCTTTATCACGAGATGGAGGTTCTCCTCTCCGAGCTTGCCAATAAGGACGTTAAGAACCACCTCCTCGGTTGGTATGGTTCTCATTGCTGGGCAAGCAAGGCTGTAGCAAAAATTCAGGAGTGGAACGAAACCAAGCTCCACTACGAGGCTGTAGGCGAACCTGTAGATATGAAGCAGGCGATTACTCCAGAGGTAAAGGCGCAGTGCGAGGCTCTGGGTAAGGCTATGGCAGAGAAGCTGCTGGCAGAATAAAAGATTTCTTGTTAGAGATTATTATAAAAGAGCGGAATGGCAACTGGGGTTAACAGAGTTAACAGTTAACAGTTGTTTTTCCGCTCTTTCTTTTGTTTTTTAAGGAACTAATCGAAAACCATTCATTCTAAATGAAAGGTTTTAGGTAAAAGTATTCATTCGAAATGAAAGATTTCTGAAAAATTATTCATTCAGAATGAAAGATTTTTGTTTTTCTCTTGCTACTTTCAGATATTTTTCTTATTTTTGCCCACGAATCATAAAATAGTAAAGCAATGAAAGAACTGTTGAAACAAATAATATTTGAGCAGCAGGACAACTGCAGGCATCTTATGCAGGATGCCATCCCTCGACACATAGAAGAGGAATGGCTTACCACCTCGGAAATCCTTATCATAACTGGTGTAAGACGATGTGGAAAGTCGGTGTTGCTGCAGCAACTGCGTGATAAGTTGGAGGAGAAAGATTTCTTCTTCAATTTTGACGATGAGCGTCTCGTAAACTTTAAGCTTGAAAATTTTGCAACCTTGCAGGAATGCTTCTTTGAGCTTTTTGGTGAGCAACACACCTATTACTTTGATGAGATTCAAAACATTGCGGGTTGGGAAACCTTTGTGAGGCGCCTTTACAATGAAGGTAATAAGGTGGTGGTGACAGGCTCCAATGCCCGGATGCTGAGCAAGGAGATGGGCACTCATCTCACAGGGCGTTATATCTCTGTGGAGGTTTATCCTTTCTCTTTTGCCGAATACCTGCAGCTGGAGCATATTGAGCCTTCGCAGAAAGATTTCTATCTGATGGCGAGCCGTTCCAAACTGCTGGGTCATTTCCGTGATTTCTTGGAGAGGGGTGGTTTCCCGAAATATCTTCAGACGGGTTCCGTCAGTTACCTGTCCTCACTTTATGAGAGCATTATCTTCCGGGATGTGATGGCTCGCAATGGTCTTACAAACGACAAGGAAATTAAAGAACTTGCATTTTATCTTGCCAGCAATGCCACCCAGCGTGTTACCTATAACTCGCTGGGAAAGATAGTGGGCATTCGCCATCCCGAAACCATCAAGAACTATCTGGAATATATTCAGCAAACCTACATGATATTCCAGTTGTTGAAGTATGCTCCATCGGTAAAGACCCAGATGTTGAGCCCGAAGAAGGTGTATTTTATAGATAATGCCATCATCAGCAGGATGGGTTTCAATGTCACGGATAACAATGGTGTAAAACTGGAGAATGCCGTTTTCATCGAATTGCTGCGAAGGGGTTGTGACCTGTTCTATCATGCCGACAAGAAGGAGTGTGACTTTGTGGTGAGAGAAGGTGTAAGGATTACCCAGGCTTACCAGGTTACGGTGAAGATGGATGATGAGAAGACTCGCAAGCGTGAGATAGAGGGCCTGCAAGAGGCGATGGAAATCTATGATTTATCAGAGGGTTACATCATTACGCTAAATGAGAAAGAGGAGCTTACCGTGGATGGGAAGACGGTGCATATAATTCCTGCTTGGGAATGGATGCTGAAGTAAACCGTGTTTTTACTCCCCAAAATTGTGTCTGACACAAAAAAACGTCATAAAATGATGTATTATGAAGTAAAGCTACCTTCTACCGAGAAGTCATTCGGCAGAAGGTAGCTTTACTTTTCTATAGAGGGTTCTATCCCTCGCAGAGCTTAGCCAGCTCTTCCAGGTTATCCGCCACTTCTATCACATCTCGCCAATCGCCGCGAATCATGCTTTTCTCTGCCATATCATCCAAAAGGGCGATGGTGGAGTTCCAGAAGCCTTTCATGTTGTAGAGAATCACCATCTTGTGATGGTAGCCGATGGTGTGGGCGGCAGCGATGGTGAAGATTTCATCCAGGGTGCCGACGCCGCCAGGAAGGGCTACGAAGATGTCGCTCTGGGCGAGCATCAGGTCCTTGCGGTCGCTGAGATTATCACACGGAATCTCGATGTCGAGGTCTGAGAAGGTTCTGCCGCCTCGCTCTACAAGCGTAGGAACTACACCGATGGTTCTGCCGCCATGCGCCTTTACTGCCTTGCCGATGCAATCCATCAGACCAGAGTTGCAGCCGCCGAAAACCAGATCGTGGCCGTTCTCAGCCATCCACTTTCCCATCTCTTCAGTCAATGTGAAGAAGTCGGGGTCGATATTCTTATTTGCTGAACAAAAAACTGCTATTTTCATGTCTTATTTTTCTATTTGATGATGTTTTATCTGTTGTTTATGAATGTTTTATCCGTTATTTATAAATGTTTTAGGCAAAGGTACGCAAAAATATCGAGATAATTGGGCTCTTTTTGAGGATAATTTCTTAATTTTGCAAACAATAACTAATCTTATAAACAGGAAGAAAGATTTCTAACAAAACAAGACAAGAGAATGAAAAGGATTATTACATATAGTATCATCGCATTGTTGCAGGCGTCGGTGGCGCTTGCACAGACCTCTGTGTCGCTTGCACAAACCCCTTCGAAGCCAAAGCTTCAGAAACGGGAGAAGTATGAATGGCAGGGAGAGATTCCTACCTATGTAGAAACGCTGAAGAAGGAACTGACCTATCCGATGGCTTGGGGAAACAGTTCTATCAGAAACTTCAAGAAGTGGAAGAAGGCGGCAAGGGCGAAGGTGTTTGAATGCATGATGACGCCTCCGAAGGCGGCTGCGGCTTGGGATATGGAAGTGCTCGGTGAGGAGCAGAGAGACGGATATAAGGCGCAGAAAATCGCCTTTAATATCAACGCCTATTCCCGAATTACGGCTTATCTCCTGATTCCGGATGGCAAGGGACCATTCCCAACAGTCAATGCGCTTCATGATCATGGTGCCCATCTCTTTATCGGAAAGGAGAAGATGATTCGTCCTTTCTTTACTCCGGAAGAAAAAGATTCCCCTACGAAGCAGGCGCTCTGTCAGGAGATTCTGGATGATGCGGATGCGTGGGCAAAGCAACTTTACGATAATCAGTACGTGGGCGATTATCTGGCGAAACATGGCTACGTAGTCTTTTCGGCAGATGCTCCGATGTGGGGAGAACGAGGCCGCAAGGAGGGCGTGGATAGAAACAAATACGACCTGATAGCCGGCAACATGATGATGCTGGGTAGAGACCTCTCTGCCTTCATGACTTACGATGATATTTCCAGCACCGAGTTCCTGGCTTCGCTGCCGATGGTGGATGCGAAGCGTATAGGATGCGTAGGCTGTTCGATGGGAGCCTATCGTTCGTGGATGCTCTCGGCTTTATCGGATAGAATCAAGGCGGGTGCTTCCATCTGCTGGATGATTACTACCGATGCTCAGCTTACCCGGAGATTCGGAAGAAAGGAGAATGGCGGTTTTGCGAATTGCATTCCGGGTCTTCGCCAATATCTCGATTATCCTCACATCGCCTCCCTCGCCTGTCCGAAACCGATGCTCTTCATCAATGGCACAAAAGACAAGCTCTTTCCCGTACCTGGTGTAAAAGATGCTTTCGCTGAAATGCACAAGGTTTGGAAGAGTCAGGGAGCAGATAATCTGCTGGATACGGAGCTTTGGGACATCCCTCATTCCTGCGGATTGAAGGCGCAGGAGAAAATGCTGGAGTTTCTGGACAAGAATCTGAAATAGGGGTTAACAGAGTTAACAGTTAACAGCTGTTTTTCTGTACCTTCTTCTCTTAAATATTAAAAGTCTACTACGCTAACGCCATTTTTTAAGGGGTTAGCGTAGTAGACTTTTGTGTTTTTACTACAACCAAGTTTTAAATCATTACCTTACGGAACATAATTTAGGTTAGCTCAATGATGCAGCAAACTTGCCACTTCTTCTGGCAATATCACCTTGCAAGGCTGAGGACCAGGTAGGGGCTTTTCTCTTAGGAAAAGGAGGTATATTACATTCTTTCCCTGGGCAAATGGGGCGAGAGACACCTTTCTCTTCAGCTTTTCCAAAAGTCGGTCGGCATAATCAGGGGCTGTCCATTTACATTCTCCTACAAGTATTGTGTTCTTGTCAAAGAGGTCTTCTGCAACAACATCAAATTCAAGTTCCTCGTTGCCGACAGGGGTTTTCTTGCCTTCTTCAAAGATGGGAACCTTGCCCCACCAGCGTGAGGCTTCACCCCATGTGTGACCTTCTATGTCGCTACCACAGACAGCCAACTGGCACAGTCTTTCCCAAACCTCGGCAACATGACCGTTGAAACCGTCATTGATGAATTTCTTTGCAATGTTGCCACGTCCCAAGGCAATCATAGACTTGTTTGGTTCGATGAATCTGTAATAGAACGCCATGAATGGGTCATCTATCCGATAAAGAATCTTCTTTGTCTTCTGCGGATTTTCGCCAAATGGTACTTCCTTTCTGAGGAAAGCCATTTCAGTCAGAATTTTTATCGGTTTGGCAAGCTCTGCCGTAGTCTTGCCAAGAGCATCAGAAATGCTGGAATACTTCTGCTTTCCACTACCCACCGCAAGCATGATAGATGAATAGGGCGCGATATCTGATACCTCATCCATAAACAGACGGGCAGGCTCGTCATAGAGATTTCCCATATCGTCTAATATCAGTTCTTGAATGGCTTCATCCAAAGATCCGAATCTTTCTCGTTGACTCCAGTACTGGGGCACTCCACCCCATATAGAGTACTCTTCCACAAGTTCCTTGGCTGAGGTGTTGATAATTTCTTGCCACCAAGGCAGCTTGACAGGACGCAGGATGAAAATACGGTCGGCTCTGCCATAAAGAGGTTCTGAACCTTGTAAAAGTCCGTGCATCATTCTCTGTGAAGAGCCGCAGATGATGATGTTGCAGCGCAATTCATTTACTCCGGTAATACGCCTATCGAGGATTCGTTGTAGAGTAGAAGGTAAGGCAGAATCTTTCTGAACTAGATATGGGAACTCGTCCAAGACAAGTGTTGCGTTTTCTTTGCAACGGTAGTTGAAAGCCATGATGATGTCTTCCCAGGAAGAATACACAGGGCTGTCGAAGCCCGGATATTCCGTGCCTATGGTGCGTGCCAACAGACTTAGCTGGGTAGTTTTCTCGCTTAGGTTGGCTTCAAAGTAAATGTCTCCATCTTTCAACACTCTTCTGATGAGAGTTGATTTTCCAAGTCTCCTTCGTCCGTATATCACAATGAAGCTTGAAGCTTTAGACTCCAAAGCTGTCTGTAAAACAGCTTGTTCCCTGATTCTATCTACGAATTTCATAATTAGTGATTTTAGAATTACTAACTGCGAAATTACTAAAAAATAATGATGGATATGTACTTTATTACATATTTATATGGAAAATTACGTATATTTAATAATTGCTGCAAGCTGATAGCTCTTTAATATTGTTTGAAGACAGCAAAAGAATGTCTGTCAACATTTATAATAAAAAGAGCGGAAGAACAGCTTGGGGTTAACAGAGTTAACAGTTAACAGCTGATTTTCCGCTCTTTCTTCTATAAATTTGCAAAAGTCTACTACGCTAACGCCTTAAAAAATGACATTAGCGTAGTGAACTTTTTGAGTATGCTGAATGCGTCTTTACCACAACTCCTTAGGAGACAGGTCTTTATCCTTTCTGCCCATCAAGTAGTAATCGGCAAGGAACTGGAGGTTTGCCTGCGTAATCTTCAAGCCTTCTTCCTTTACATACTGGCTCGTAAAGATGTTTGCGTCAGGAATCAGGTTGTTTTCTATCAGTTTGCAGACAATTTCGTAAGGGAATGGGAGACCATTGCCGCTGATAATGCCAAAGCTGTCGGTCTCTGCACGCTCCTGTACATAGTATGGGTTCTCAGGCGATGCGATGCAATGAGCCAGACCGAAACTGATGTTGATGCCTGTGTATGGACTTCCGCTTAAGATGATGCCCTTCTCGTATTTCTGAGGGAATCGGATGTCCTTTGGCAACTCGAATTCAATCTCCTTGAGGAATTCCTTCAGCGTCTTCACATCTTCCAGGAAGATGAACTTGTCTTCGTATCCCTTCGCCTTGAGCAGATTGTAGTCGTGAATCGCCTTCTCATGATCCACCTTTTCATATTGCTCAGTAGCCTTCTTTCTGAACTCCTCATCCTCCCAGAGCTTGTGGGTAGGCATGTTCCTGCAAATCTTGCAGAGCCATTCGTAAGAAGTGAGCGCCAGAAGATTGTTTCTGCCGGCGATGGTCATTTCCATCTGCACAGAATAAGCGAGCGGTTCGGTGAGACCCTGAGGTGAGTTTGCCATCTGCTGGAGGGTAAACTGCAGGCGCTTCTGGTTGCCTACGTTGAAATAGCAACCATAATGGAACCACGCCAGAGTGTCGCGACGGTGAATCTCATCCAACTCCTTGTTCTTCTCGATGTCCTCTTCGGTCGTTTCAGCGTTGCCCTCTATCTCAGGCATTTCGCTGAGATAAGTCAGAAGACGCTCGTTTTCCGGAGCCGTTTCATACTCTCTGTCGAGAATGTTGTAGGCAAGTTTGGCAGCCAGTTCCAGGGTTCCGAAGAGGAAAGGAACGGCTTCCTGTACGAAACTGCTCTGCTGGTAATGGTGCCAGAGCAGGAACTTGACATCAGCGATGTTGATTTCCTCAGGGTCGTAAGCCGGGTCATCTTCGTTGAGCGTACTCTTGATGAATTCGCTTTCTTTCTCATAGAAAGGAATGTAGGTGCCGTAGCGCTGCTTGCATTCTTCCGTGAAAGTTTTCCAGATGCCTGTGCCCGAAATCACATCTTCGAAATAACCGGCAATGCTGAGTGCCAGCTGCTTGGCGTCATCCATATTCTTGAAGTTATGGGTGTAGCACGCCTCGTCAAGAGCGTGGTATATTTCGTTGGCGAGTTCTGTATAATACAGATCTGTTTCGTCTGCTTTTTCGTATGGATGCAAAGCAATCCATTCTTGGGTGAAAATAACTTTTTTCATATATTTCAAGTTTTCTTGGTTATCTGTTTGTTGTAACTTTCATGCAAAGGTAATAAAATATTGCAGAAATCTGCAAGAAACTCACATTTTTTTCGTATCTTTGCACCCGAATTTAGGCAATCTTAATAAATGCGTGGGATTGCCGCAAGCGTTTCGGAAGGATTTTGCACCCTAATTCATGGCTGGGAGGGTGAATTCGGCCTTCCATTTTGATTATAATGAATTAAGGTTAAAAAGATTTGAAGACATTTGAAGAATTAGGCGTGAGCGAGGAGATTCGCCGTGCCATCGAAGAGCTTGGATTTGAGAATCCAATGCCAGTTCAGGAAGAAGTAATCCCATATTTGCTTGGTAATAAGAACGACGTGATTGCGTTGGCGCAGACCGGTACGGGTAAGACTGCATCTTACGGTATTCCGGTTATCCAGAAAACTGATGCCAGCAGCAAGCAGACACAGGCTATCATCCTCAGTCCTACACGTGAACTCTGCCTCCAGATAGCAGACGATTTGAACAGCTTTGCCAAGTACATCGACGGTTTGCATATTGCCGCAGTTTATGGCGGTACCGACATCGGAAGCCAGATTCGCACCCTGAAGCATGGTGTGCAGATTATCGTGGCTACCCCTGGCCGTCTGCTCGATTTGATTAATCGTGGCGTGGCTCAGTTGGAGAACGTGAACAATGTGGTGCTTGATGAGGCTGACGAGATGTTGAACATGGGCTTCTCTGAGAGCATCAATGCCATCTTTGAGAACGTTCCGGAAGATAGAAACACCCTGCTCTTCTCGGCTACCATGAGCAAGGACATCGAGAAGATTGCCCTCAACTACCTGCACGACCACAAGGAAATCGTAGTGGGTTCGCGCAACGAGGGTGCTGAGCATGTAAACCACATCTACTATCTGGTAAATGCCAAGGACAAGTATCTCGCCCTGAAGCGCGTAGTGGATTTCTATCCACGCATCTTTGCAATTATCTTCTGCCGCACCAAGCTGGAGACTCAGGATATTGCAGATAAGCTGATTAAGGATGGTTATAATGCTGAGGCGCTGCACGGCGACTTGAGTCAGCAGCAGCGTGACCTCACCATGCAAAAGTTCCGCAACCATACCGTTCAGTTCCTGGTGGCTACTGATGTGGCTGCCCGTGGCTTGGATGTAGATGATCTGACTCACGTTATCAACTATGGTTTGCCTGATGATGTGGCAAGCTACACCCACCGAAGCGGTCGTACCGGTCGTGCCGGCAAGAAGGGAACATCCATCTCTATCATTCATACCAGAGAGAAGTTCAAGGTTCGCCAGATAGAGAAGCAGATTGGCAAGGAGTTCGTGGACGGCGTTTTGCCTACCCCAGAGGAAATCTGCAAGAAGCAGCTCTTCAAGACCATGGACGACATTATGAAGACCGATGTGGACGAGGATCAGATTGAACCATACATGGCAGAAATCAACCGCCAGTTTGAGTACATCGACAAGGAGGACATCATCAAGAAGATGGTGACCATCACCTTCGGTAAGTTCCTCGATTACTACAAGAACGCTCCTGAGATTATCAAGCCAGAAACAGGCAAGGGTTCCCGTGGCGGCGAAGGTCGTGGAAGTCGTGACGAAGGCCGTGGCAAGGTTTCTAATGGTCGCAGAAAGCATGAGACTGAGGCTGGTTTCAAGAGACTGTTCATCAACCTGGGTAAGGCTGATGGTTTCTATCCGGGCGAAATCATGCAGTATCTGAACAAGCACGTGAAGGGTCGCCAGGAGGTGGGTCACATCGACCTGCTGAGTAAGTTTGCCTACATCGAGGTGCCTGAGGAGGATGCGAAGCGCGTGATGAAGGCATTGAACGGTACTGAGTACAAGGGCAGAACCGTAAGATGTAACGATGCTGATGAGGAAGGTCATGGCAGAGCAGCCCGTGGCGGCCGCAGTTCTGAGGGCAGAGGCGGTCGTTCTTCAGAAAGAGGCGGACGCAGCCGCAGAGGTTCTTCTGATGATGCAAGAAACTCTCGAGATGCTCGTGGAAAGGGAGGACGTGGAAGCCGTGGCGGCAGAAAGTCTCGTCCTCAGGAGGATACAGGCGATTGGCGCCAGTTCTTCCAGAACAACGACAACGTGAAGTTCAAGGGTGAGGAGCCAAACTTCGAGGAAGAAGGTTGGGCTCGTCGCAGACCTAAGAAGAAGTAGTTTAGGCAGCGATTTTTAATAAGATGAAAGCCTGCATCAAAGGGATGTTTTGATGCAATATCCATATTTTGCGGTAAAAATACAGCAATTTCTTTGGTAAATTGCGGTGTTTTTACCGCAATTTTTGTATATTTGCAGCCGTAAACATCAAATTTATTGTATCTTTATACGCAATTTTAACCCTAAAAGATATTCTGTAATAAGTTAATGAAGAAAACTATTCTTATCGCTTGTCTGGGACTGGTAAGTCTGGGCTTGCAAGCACAGAGCATTTCGCTCGCTGGTGAATGGAATGTGGAGTTGGGAAAGAGCGGTAGTGCTTTCGCCAAGAGTAAGCGTGCCTCGCAGGGTGAGGTGAATCGTGCCATTCTTCCCGGTACCATCGATACGAACCATCTGGGATTCGCTCCGAAAGATACGATGGAAACTACGCATCTTACAAGGCTCTATGCCTATAAAGGAGCTGCAAGATATTCCAGAACCATCAATATCCCGAAGGATTGGAAGAAGAAGCCGGTAGAACTCTTCCTGGAGCGTACCCGACCGACATGGGTGTATGTGGATGGAGAACTGGTGGATTCCTGCAACTTCATCTCTACTCCCCAGCGCTATCTTCTGCCTAAGAAGGTGAAGCCGGGCAAGCATCTCCTGGAAATCGTGGTGGATAATGGAAGAGGTGTGCCTGAGCAGGTTTACGGCTCCAGCCATGCTTATACAGAAGATACGCAGACCAACTGGAATGGAATTATCGGAAGGATAGAACTCCAGCTAGCCAGCTCTGTAGAGAGCAAATCTGCAGAAACTCTAACAGGAGCAATCCCTAGCCGTTCTGTAGCTTCTCCTTTTGCCCTTCAGATGCCTGATTTCGCCAAGGATTTCCATATCGAAGGCGCTCACTTTTACGCCAATGGCCATAGGATATTCCTCCGTGGCAAGCACGATGCGGCTGTATGGCCGCTGACGGGACATGTGGAGATGAGCGTGGAAGGCTGGATGAAGTATCTCGGAACCTGCAAGGAATATGGAATCAACCATGTGCGCTTTCATTCCTGGTGCCCACCGGAGGCGGCTTTCGTGGCAGCGGACAACCTGGGAATCTATCTCCAGCCGGAGCTTCCTTTCTGGGGTTCTTTTGATAAGAAGGATGAAAGGCTGATGGCGTTCCTGCATCAGGAGGGAGTGAATATTCTGCGGGAATATGGTCATCATCCATCTTTCAGAATGATGGCGTTGGGTAATGAACTCTGGGGCGACATCGACAAGATGAAGGAGTTTGTGGATGATTTCCGCAAGATTGCGCCAGATAAATACTATACCTTCGGAAGCAATTACTATCTCGGTTATCAGGGAATAAAAGAAGGAATGGATTACTTCACCACTTGCCGCATCGGAGGTGAGGGATGGGGCAAATACAATACTCATACCCGTGGTTCCTTCTCGTTTGCCGATGCCTACGATGGAGGAATGATCAATCATTTCCATCCTAATTCTACAATGAATTTTGATGAGGCTTGCGATAAGGCAGGAATCCCAATCATCTCTCACGAAACAGGCCAGTTTCAAACCTATCCTGACTATCGGGAAATAAAGAAATACACCGGAGTGCTTCATCCTTATAACTTTGAAGTGTTCCGCCGCAGGCTGGCTGCTGCTGGAATGCTCTCGCAGGCTGATGATTTCCACAAGGCTTCGGGCTTATGGAGCGTGAAACTCTATAAAGCCGATATAGAGATGGATTTGAGGACCCGGAATATGGCGGGCTTCCAACTGCTCGATATTCAGGATTATCCCGGTCAGGGAAGTGCTTTCGTAGGCATCCTGGATGCGTTTATGGAGAGTAAGGGAATCACAACGCCTGAGGAATGGCGCCAGTGGTGCTCGCCTGTGGTTCCTCTGCTGGAAATGAAGAAGTTCTGCTTCGTGGATGGCGAGAAGATTCAGGCTAAGGTAAAGGTAGCCAATTATGGCGGTTCTTCGCTGAAGGGCAAGAAACTGAAATGGCATCTGGCTGCCGAGAACGGATTGTTCTGTATGGATGATGGAACTTTCAGCACCAAGGATGGTGAAGTGAGAAAGAATGTGGGCGACTTGATGGCTGAGGATGAGGGAGTATTGAACATCTTTTCATACGATGAAGGTATGGTGGATGTGGGTGAACTGAATGGTGTTTTCCACGTGCAAAAACCTACCAAGCTGCTTCTTACATTAAACATTGAAGGAATAGAGGCGAGAAACTCCTACGAACTTTGGATTTATCCGAAGAAGGCTTTGGAAAAGAAGGGCGTTATCATAGCCAAGGATTTGAATGATGAAGTGGTGAAAGTCTTGGAAAAGGGCGGAAAGGTGCTTTGGATGCCTACGGCTTCCAGTCATTTCGTGGCTGCCGATGATACGCTTTCGCAGGCAGATAATGCTACTCCTTATACTGTTGGCGGACTCTTCCAGACCGATTATTGGAACTATCGCATGTTCAAGACCATCTGCGAGAACAACAAAAAGAAAGTTTCTCCAGGAACCCTGGGCATTCTGACGAATCCGGAACATCCGATATTCAAGGGATTCCCTACGGAAATGCACACCAACTGGCAATGGTTCCCGGTTATTAAGGAATCGCATCCGCTGGTGCTTGACAACTTCGCCAAGGATTATCGCCCGATTGTTCAGGTGATAGATAATATCGAGCGGAATCATAAGTTGGGTTTGGTGATGGAATGGAAGGTGGGAGCCGGAAAGCTCCTCGTCTGCATGAGTGATTTGGAGAAGGCTTCGAAATATCCGGAAGGCAAGGCTTTCTATCAGAGTGTACTGAACTATATGCGCTCTGCCGATTTCAATCCATCTGCAGAAATAACGGTGGATGAATTGAAAAAGAAACTTGCCGAAAAGCCTCGTCAGGTTTCATTGAAGGAGTTGAATAATATCTCGCAATATTAATCGGAAACCTGTAAGTTGCGAATCTTTTAGATAAAACAAGTTGAAAATCAGTAAGATAGCAAGAATAGAAAAACAAAATAAAACAAGAGCGGAAAGCCAGAAGTTAACAGGTTAACAGTTAACAGCTGATTTTCCGCTCTTTTCATATCATCCTGGGACTAATCTTTATCCCAGGATAAACCATTCTATCATCTCTGTTGATTCAGAGATAGAATTTACTTTGCATTAATCTCCTTCAAGAGGCGGTCTGCGTGTCCCCACTTATCCATCAGGTAGAGCACATAGCGGATGTCCACACCGATGCAGCGAGCCAGGCGCTTGTCGAAGTTGATGTCAGAGCTGAGGCTGTCCCAGTTGCCATCGAAGGCAAGACCAATCAACTCTCCCTTGCCGTTGAACATAGGGCTACCAGAGTTACCACCGGTAATATCGTTGTTGGTGAGGAAGCAGAGCTGCATCTTGCCAGTCGTCTTATCCTGATACTTGCCGAAATCCTTCTCAGAGAGGAGCTCGTGCATGATAGGCTCAGCGTAGTAATCGATGAACTTATCGCCCTGCTTCATCTTCTCAACGAGGCTCTCGGCTGTGGTATAATAGCCTGATGGCTTGCCACCGAGGTCGAAACCGCCTACCTGACCGTAACTCAATCGCATGGTGAAGTTGGCGTCGCTGTAGTGAGGCATGTCCTCCTCCATACGGAGTTTGGCAGCACAGAGATACTTCTCCTGCTCGGCGATGCTATCGTTGATGCTGCCCATCTGAGCAGCGAAATCTGCAAATACATCGTTCAGATCCATACCGAAGCTTACGCCTGGATCCTTCTCATATCCCTTCTTGTTGAAATAGAGCTTGGCGCCCTTCTTCATGATGAGCGACTTCTCCCAGAGATAATCTACATACTTGGCGTAGTTACCGCCAAACTCAGCGTCGATGGTCTTGTAGAACTTAGGCAACCATTTTGCATCTACGTGCTCCTTGTAGTTCTTCAAGAGGGTAGCGAGCACCTCCTTATCGAGTGCCATATCCCATTCTGCAGAGTTATCTTCAAACTCATGATACTGCTTCTTCTTCTTGTTCTTCTCTGGACCCTTCACCTCCATGTTGGTCTGGAGTTTGATGGCACGGGTAGAGAACTCGATGTTGCTTCTTCTTGTGAAAGATTCAGCGAAGTTGGTCCAGGCGTACTTCACGTCTGCGCTCTCCTTGTAGAGCTTGGCGAGCTTGTCGAAATCTACCTTGTGGGCGAGGTCGTTGGCTGCCTTGGCTGTATCCTGCCAAGCACGGAGACGGGTTTCGTACTCACGCTTCAGATTAACGATGCCGATAGAGTCGATACACTTGTTCATACCGATGGCATTCTTCCAATAGTTGGAGCTCTGGGCGTATTTGCTGTCATACTTGATGCGGACAGCCTCGTCGGCACGCATGTGCTTCTGCATCACCTCCTGCTTTACGCCACGAACCTGGGCACGAGGAGCATTCTCAGCATCGCGCATGGTCTGGATTCCGTAGCTTGAAAGATAACGCTCTGTGCTGCCTGGGTAACCCATGGTCATCGCATAGTCGCCATCCTTGTACCCCTGGAGAGAAACCTGAGCCCAACGCTTTGGCTTGTAAGGCACATTATCCTTGCTGTAGGCAGCAGGACCGTTGGTCTTAGGGTCGGCATAGATGCGGAATACAGAGAAGTCGCAGGTCTGGCGAGGCCACATCCAGTTGTCTGTATCGCCACCAAATTTACCCATAGACTTTGGTACGGTGAAAACCAGACGTAGGTCGGTGAAGTCGCGGTAAGTAGTAGCGTACCATTTGTTGCCCTCGTAGAAAGGCTGAACGGTGATATGAAGGGTAGAATCGTTCTTCTTCGCCTCTTTAGTCATCTCGTTCTCCAGAGAATCGATGAGTTCATCGCGCTTCTTGTTGTCGAGTTTCTCGTATCCGAGGTTCATCACCTTATCGGTTACATCCTTCTGTTCAACCATAAAGCTGACGAACATATTCTCGTTAGGCAATTCTTCTGCGTATGATTTAGCAAAGAAACCGTTGAGCATATAGTCGTGCTCCACGGTAGAGTGGCTTCTGATAGCCTCGAAACCGCAATGGTGGTTGGTAAATACCAAACCGTCTGGAGAAACGACTACGCCTGAGCAATAGCCGGAGAAGTTAACCACAGCATTCTTCAAGGCGTTCTCGCCGTTGTAGAGCTGGTCGTAAGTCATACTGAAGCCTTCGCGCTGCATCATCTCATATACAGCGTTAGGCAAGTTGTAAATCGTCCACATTCCCTCGTCAGCGTGAGCGGTATTGATTCCGCAGAACGCCATGATAGAGGCGATAAGGACCGTTGCTTTTTTCTTCATTACTTGTTTTTGTTTTCTATTTTTATTATGATGTTATTTATTCTTTTTCTCATACCATTCTTTCCAAGTCTTTGCCAGCTCTGTCATCCGATATTGCTGGCGTGGATGTCTTGGGGTGTTTGGATATTTCCTTTCAATAGCTTTTTCTGAGAGGGCAGCGTTTAAATATAGTTCACTAAAACTTTTTCTGTCCTTTAGTCCGATTGAACCCATAATTTCCGCAGATGTCATATATTCATCGTTAAAGGATAGAATAAGAGTCTCCACATGTTGACTGAACTTGTGGGGTACTTGTGGGGTACTTGAGGATAGCTTGCGGGGTACTTGTGGGGTACCTATTCTTGGCTGCTCTTTCCATTCATCAGTCGGCCGGATATGCAAATATCTGTTCTTGAGAACCCAACTATCTTTTAGGAGTAAGTTCCTGAAGAAACGAACCAGGTAGATAGGAGAATAATCTATGCCTTTCTGAATGTTTCGATAGTTGGCACGAACCAGGGCATTGCGGAAATACCAAGAATGCTTGGCAAACATTTCGTTGTTCACTTCATATCCTAACGAACGGAGATATTGGATGGTGAAAATTGCCGTGGTTCGGGTGTTTCCCTCTCTGAAAGCATGGATTTGCCAGATGCCTGAAATGAATTTGGTAATATGCTCAATCTTCTCATCATCCGTCAGACCTTTATATGAGAAGTTCTTCTCCTGCTCAATATCCCAGTCCAAGGCTCTTCGCAAGTCTTCCCAATTCAGGTAGTTTACGGAATTTCCTTCGAGCACCCATTCTTTCTTGGAAATATCGTATTGTCGGATTTCTCCTGCGTGCTTGAATACTCCCTCGAATATTCTTCGATGCAGGGAAACATATCCGTTGGTATTGAAGGCAAAGGTCTTGCTGGCGAGAATCTTTGCGATGTTGGCTGAAACCTTATCTGCCTCTTCTTCGTCTTCATCCTTAGGTGTACGGACCGTCTTGCTCTGATAGTAAGAGTCAATCAGTTTTCTGGTTTCATCCAGAGAGATTTCTCCTTCGATGTTTCGTTTAGCCACATCTATGAGATACGCCGATGGTTGCAGCCCATCTACAGCCTGCAATCCGATTGCCGTCTTCCAGTTCTCGGCGCTTTCCTTCTGCGAAGGTTCTCCTTGTCGGAGATATTCATCGAAGGATGCGAACTCGTTGATGTTATCTTTATTCATAGATGTAATGCTTGATATTTAACTTTGCAAAGTTACGACTATTTCCCGAATTTTCCAAGGCTTCGCATGATTTTCTTCATAATTTGCCTTTTTGCCGATAACATTCCTGGTGATAGAACCTCTTGCTCCAGCATATCCAGAGCCATTCTTAACTCTTCGAGGAGCTCGGGATAGTATTTCATCTGCTCGTAGGCGAGCTTCATGCAGTAGCAGCGGATGGCGTAGGGCTGGGAACAGGCGGTAATCTTGGCGATGCAGAAATCGATGAAATCAGAACGGAGTGATTCTTCCTCGAAAGGCTGACGGAGAAGGAGTTGAAGCATCAGGCGGCGCTTGGTTTCATTCTTCTCTACGAGAACCCTATCTATCAAGTCATTATGCTTGGCATAGAGCCACTCGTTGTTCTGCATGTCGAAATGAGTGAATACCCACAGGGCATTTGTGGATATTCGCTCGTCCTCATCAAATGTTAGTTGATAAAGATGAGCTTTTTTACGGTTATTACCATGGGTAAGAATACAAATCTCATAGATGTCATCCATGCAAAGTTTCTTATTCAGTTTCTTTCTCATGCTTCTATGGCTTATTTGATGATGAAACTCTTCTCTACCTTGTGTTTAACAAATTCTCTAGCTGCGAATAGTGGTACATTTTCCATCCATTTTTGGTCTTGGAAACCTCGCATGGAGAAACGGATACCTTTGAGATGATAGGAGGCAAAATCGTGAGTGATAAATGCTGCTAGTGATTTTGCCTTTACATTCTCCTCAGCCTTTACTTCTATTGGTAAGATTTCGCTGCCGGCTTGTACTATGAAATCAATTTCTTGGGTAGAGCTTGGCTTACTGTAATAATATATGGGTAAGTAAGGAAGAGATTTCAGCTGTTGAAGCACGAAATTCTCAGTAAACGCCCCCTTGTATTCGCTAAACACGTTGTTGCCAATGAGAATCTGGTCAGGTTGTGCCATTGTGAGTGCTCCCAACAAACCTATATCAAGCACATATAATTTGAAAGCATCCATGTCTGCATAGAATTTTAATGGAGATTTGGCATCTCTTGTTCTTTCTACCTTATGGACGAGTCCTGCGTCAGTGAGCCATTGTATTGCAATCTCGAAATCTTTAGCCCTAGCTCCTTTTCTTATTGCACCATAGATGAACTTCTTGTTCTCGCGAGCCAGTTGGGCTGGGATTGATTGCCATACCATTCTTACTCTTTGTGTCTGTTCTTCGGTGTGTTTGCTGATATCTGCCTCGTATGCATTCAAGATGTTTTGTTGAATTTCCCTTACTTGCATTGGGTTGTGATTTTGTGTAAATTCCAATACTGCTTCGGGCATACCTCCAACAAAGTAGTATCGTCGAAGGTATTCTATGAATTTTGGGGCGAGGCTGTTGATAAGTTCCTTATCTCCGCTTTGCAATAAATCCAAAAGTTGTTTCTCTCCATTGGCAAGTAGAAATTCTTCATAAGTCATGGGGTAGAGGTGCATGATGTCAACTTTACCGACAGGGAAGGATTCTCCTTTCATGTTCATGACACCGAGCAATGATCCTGCTACGATGATATGCAATTCTGGCTTGTCTTCACAGAAATATTTCAGCGAGGACAAAACAGGTGGAATCTCTTGTATCTCATCGAGAAATACAAGGGTCTTGCCAGGAGTGATGTCTTGGTGTGCATAAGCAGCAAGGCCGATGGAAAGTCTTTCTGCATTTGCGTCACCTTGAAAAAGTTGAGCAATGCTTTTGTTTTTGTAACAGTTGATGTAAACCATATTCTCAAATTCGTTGTCGCCAAACTCTTTGATGATATAGGTCTTGCCAACTTGTCTTGCTCCATACATGATGAGTGGCTTCCTGTTACTGGATAATTTCCAGTCTTTCAGATGGTTGTATATGAATCTTTTCATGTTTGCTACACTTTTGTGAGGGAATGATATTTGTGTCTATACATTTTTGTGAGGGAATAATGCCTTATTACCAACACTTTTGTGAGGGAATATCGCTGCAAAGATACTGATTTCTTTTGAAAAACCACAAAAAACGTCCTTAAAAATGTGTAAAACCACAAAAGGTCGTCCTTAAAAGTGTGATATTTTACAACAAGTCGAACTAAAAAGTGCAAAAACAGCTGATATGCAAGTGCGCATACCAGCTGCTTTCTTAGTATGCTCGGCATGAGCTTATTCTTTTATGAGGGAATAATCGTTGCAAAGATATACTTTTATGAGGGAATAACGAAAAGGAAGATTACTTTTTTGAGAATTCTCGGAATATTTCTTGTTTTTGATGTATAAAATGGGAGAAAATTTCCAAAAACTTGCGTAATCTATTGAGGTTGCATATGAACGATGTCGGTTTGTTGGTACGTATCCTCTATTGTACCAATGTTAATGCTGTATAGAGAGATGAGCGAAGATTTTATCTAGGTGCAGTTTATGAGTAGGTAGTAGCACTGGAGTTCATGCCCATGGCTGCACGTTACATTATAGCAAAATAGTAGCTTGGGTGCATATAGAAAGGTTGTGCAGAAGAAAAATAATACAATAATACAAAATTCTCCCTCAAATATTTGCTCAACTAAATTCTTTTCATTACTTTTGCAGTTGTCATTCTGCGGATTGTCGGCGATGAGACGTTGGCGTGAATCCAAGGCTTGGCCTATTTTTTGAGAAAGGCGTTCATGACGTTTTCTTCTGATTCTTCGAAAATTAGGGACTTTCGAAAGTGTGTTTCAGTGGAAGATGGCAAATGGACGTCTACCCATAACGTGTGTATTTACACGGCACAAGTATACCCTTTCGTAAGGAAGGGTGTGCTTTGTGCTATATCTATATATACTAATTTGGCGTAGGCTTCTGTTGCTTCTTTTCCTTGACACACTAGGTCCCCTAATACCTCGAAGAACAAGGAAGGTGTAAGTGATATGATTCCTACGCCGTTTCTTTGAGGGTAGTAAAGGTTATGTAAGAATGATTGTCTCTAGTTATAAGGAATCGGCTTGGGATACTTTATAATAAAATGTTGATGGACACCTTTAATATAAGCAATCGCCGTTATTTGGGTAATAAATATAAATTGTCTGGTTGGATCAGGGAAGTTGTCGAAAAGAATTGTAATGAGGTAAATTCTTTCTTCGATGTGTTCGCTGGTACAGGAAGTGTGGCATCTGCATTTTTGGACAAGCGGCTAGTAGTTTGTGATATGATGTTTTGTAATTATTTAGCTGCATTGTGTTGGTTTTCGCCACAAAATGTTGATAGAGCAAAAGTCTCTGAATTGTTGGATTACTATAATGCTTATGATGCTTCTGCTGAATCCAACTACATGTCGCAGAATTTTGCAAACACTTATTTTGATACCTATAATTCACAAAAGATTGGATTTATCCGTGAAGATATTGAAAGTAAGTTTCTTGCGCATAAAGTGAACGACAGAGAACGAGCGATGGTTGTAACCTCTTTGATATACGCAATGGATAGAATTAGCCATACTTGTGGACATTATGATTCCTTTATTCGAGATGGAAAGTACGAAGGAGAGCTAATATTACGTATGCCTGATAATGGCTATGAGTTGAATGTAAACAATCATGTCTATTGTGCAGATTCAAACATGATTGCATCGGATGAGTCGGTAGATGTTGCCTACCTTGACCCTCCTTATAATAGTCGCCAATATTGTGATGCTTACCATTTGCTGGAGAATGTGGCTCGTTGGGAGAAACCTCAAGTCTTTGGCATAGCTAAAAAGATGGATAGGACTCAAATGAAAAGTAACTATTGTAAAAGTGTAGAGGCTGCTAAGGCTCTGCGAGATTTGGTACTAAAGTTAAATTCAAGGTATATCTTGTTGTCATATAACAATAATGGCAAGAAACTTCAATGTCGCTCAAACGCAAAGATGACAGATGAGGAAATCATTGAGATTCTTTCTCTTCGAGGGGATGTAAAGGTATTTACCATGGGTTATCGCGGATTTGATGCAGGTAAGAGTGAATTTAATAAAGACAATCAAGAACGAATCTTTTTATGCAGCGTAAACAAATAAAAAAATTCATTGCTTCACCATTAAACTATCAAGGCGGTAAAGCTCGCATATTAGATCAGCTATTGCCTTACTTTCCTACGGATATTGACATATTCGTAGATTTATTTTGTGGCGGTTGTAATGTTGGGATGAATGTTGTGGCAGAGAAAATTGTTTATAATGACAGTTCTAAGCAACTTATTGGATTGTTGAAAGCATTCAGACGGATGCGCCCTGATACCATTATTGGAGGCATCAACAAGTTGATAGAGGAATTTGGGTTCAGCCAAACTCGTTATCATAACTTTGCTTATTATGGCGGTGGAGCTAATCTTGGTGTGTCTAAGTATAATCGTGCAAAGTACTTGTCGTTACGAGAAAGATTCAATAATTATCCGAAGGTTGACAATCAGTATTACATACTGCTCTATACATTGATATTGTTTGGTTTTAATAATCAGATGCGTTTCAATGACAAGGGACATTTTAATTTACCTGTCGGAAAAAGAGATTTTAATTTGGTAATAGAGACAAAACTGGTTCGTTTTTTAGAAGCTTTGCAAAGTCAAAATAATGAATTAAGGCAAGGCGATTTTCGTACCTTTGATTTCCAAATGTTGACGGATAAGAGTGTTGTTTATTGTGATCCTCCTTATCTGATAACCACTGCTACATATAATGAAAAATCAGGATGGACAGATAAGGACGAGATAGACTTATTGAAGTTGTTGGATAGCTTAAACGAACGGAATATAAAATTTGCTTTGTCAAATGTATTAACGCATGAAGGCAAGGAAAATACTCTTTTGGGAAGATGGCTAGAGCAAAATGATTATAATGTACATCATCTGTTTATGGACTATCATTATAGCAATTATCAGAAAAAGTCTAAAAAGGCTGATTCTGAAGAAGTCTTGATTACTAACTTTTAGTTTGGGAGGAATGATTATGGAATACGAAAAAATACCTTATTCATCTTTTATGTGGAAGTTTGGAACGACTTCCTTTAGAACAAAGGAGTTTAATTTCAAGACCGAGATGCAACTTGCTTTGTTAGATGATTTTTGGAAAATCCCAGAAAATGTCAATCAAGGTTGGGAGAAGAAATATATGGCTCCTGGTCAAAGAGATATCTATGAAATCAAAGTGAGGTATTATGATTACTTGGTAGAAAATGGCTTTATGGAAGGTGGAGAGCCATGGGACAGAAAATATAAAACTGCTCGTGAGAAAACAAGTGGGCTCTATGATATGGGGTTGGTCAACGAGAACCATCGTTTAACCGAAGCAGGTCAGTATCTCTTGGAAATATCAAGGACTCGTTCTTATAATGAGAAAACAGAACTTGGTATTTCTTATGATAGCATTTTGTACTTAGGGCAATTGCTGAAGACAAGTTTAAAGATTGGCAAAAATATCGTTCGTCCTTTAATAGTGGTCTTGTATTTGATAACAAAACTGGATTATCTGTCATATGATGAATTCCGATACTTGGTACCATTGTGCACTGATGATTTTTCGACTTCTTACATATTAGAACTGATACAACAACTACGTGCAGGCAAAGGAAATATCGATGATACGATCAAAGATTTTCTTTTGTCAAAACAAAATTATAAAGCTGGCTTAGAGAGATTTGTCAATAATGAATACTCTCCAGAACTTTTGCTGTCTGTAGGCATGAATAGAAAAAGTGCCAATTATGACAAACCTTATGTTGCACTTTATGAAGATTTATATAAGGTGTATATGGAGCAGGATTATTCTAAAGTGGAGACATTGCTCGTTGATTTGAGTTCATTCCAATCTTCGATTTCAATAAAGTGGAAAAAAATCTTATTCAAATCAACCATGAAAGCTACAATAAAAAAGCAGGGAGAAGCTGTTTTAAAAGCTTTACCTGTTGGCGTGTTAGATTCTGAAGAATCCTTTAGACGTTTTTTCTATTTGACAATGCATTTGTTTAAGGCGAAGGCTACTTTGGAAGATTATTTGGATCTGAATAGGCGATATTTAGGGTTGACAAACTGCTTTGTCTTTGCAGAAGAACAAGTGACATTGGATGTTGTGCCAAAGCAGTTCTTTGCCAAGGCAATAGATGTATTATATAAAGATGCTTATGAGCCATCTTCTCGATTGGAAGAAAATTGTTCTTTAGTGGAAATTTGCCCTGCATTGGTATTTGATAAGCAAAGTATAATCGATGGCATTAATAATGAATTGGGTACTTCGATTAGCACTATAGATGAGGCTTTTGACGAAGTGGATAAGGTACGTTACCAACGTTTAAACAAGATGATAGATACTAAGTTTACGGATGTAACCTTGCAAAGGTTGTTGGATGATTTTGAGAATCGTAATGATGATGAAATAAATCAGCTTGTAACGGACAATGCTGATATTCCAACAATCTTTGAGTATGTCTTGGGAATCGTATGGTATAAGGTAAGTGGCAGGAAGGGAAAATTGTTACATTACTTGAAATTATCACTTGATGCCAACCTGTTACCTATCACACATGCGGCTGGTGGTGAAGCTGACATCGTATATGAGTATCAGAGCTGTAGTTCGTATCCAAATCATGGTTTGCTGCTGGAAGCTACCTTGGCTGATGGAACAAATCAAAGACGTATGGAGATGGAACCTGTTTCTAGGCATTTGGGTAGATATTTGCTACGCACACAAAACAAGAATAGCTATTGTGTCTTTGCTACCAGTTATTTGGACATCAATGTAATAAATGATTTTATGTGCCGAAAGTATATGGGGTATTATGATACATCCGACTCTAATAATTATGTGGAAAGTTTGAAGATAATACCTCTTTGTACCAAAGACTTGAAATTGATTTTGAAATACAAACTGACTTACGATGAGTTGTACGATTTTTTTGAGCGGGCATACGAAGTAAATGAGCGACATCCTCAAATATGGTATGATAAGTATGTTAGCATAGAATCTGTTTATACTTCAAGGCTATGTGCAGATGGCGAACTTCCTATGGTCGCCGACCCAATAATGCATTCGTAATGGTGTAGTATTCATCAAAAACGGGATTTAGTCCCATATTCTTCGCCTAACAACCGAGTGATATTTGAATGAGGGTGTGTCATAAGTCAATGGTGATGGCATATTGCACACCCTCATATAACTTAAAACCTATTATTTTACAGCAATTTTCATTTTTCTTTGTTCCTTTACGATATAGATTCCTGCTCTAGAAAGTTAGTATGAATACAGTATCGGGACCTATTTTCGTCAGTATCGTGATAGTTTCATAGTTGTACGTCTAAAGGTTTATAGTTATACAACTGAAGGGTGTGTAGTTGTACAACTAAAAGGTGTACAGTCGTACAACTAAAGGGGGTATTGTTGTACGATTAAAAGGTGTTGTCACTAGGCTCGGCAGACCTGCTGACTGCAGTGAGCAGACCTGCTGACTAGGCTCAGCAGAGCTGCTGAGCCTAGTGGCAACTTTCCAGAAGCAGTCTCCTTGAACTCCATATTCTATCTCTTTGAACCTGATCAGACGTCTTCTTTCACTTGCGCAGTCATATTCTTCAGCTTACGGAGCCGTATCCTTCGGTTAACGGAGCCGTATCCTTCAAAATACTCAGTCGTCTCGTTTCGTTCACTCAGCCGTTTGCTTTAGCTCTTATAGGGCGCCTTGCTGGCTGCTATTATATCCTGAGTATTGCTCGGGACCAGGAACATTGGGTCCTTTTGTCTATTCTTGAACCGCATGTGAAGGTTCTGTATAATATAAACAAAAGAAGTCCGTGGACTTACACATTGTCCACGGACTTCTTGGAATATAATCTCAATGATTGGAATCTCTTACTTTCTAAAGTATTTTCCCACCACTGGCAGACTCTTCAATGGGAAATCCTTCTTCACGAGATAAGCGGCGAAGATGAGGATGAGCACCGTGTTGATGAGGCAGGCAATTCCACTGGAGAAGTATCTGTTAGCCTCGGTCATTCCTGCGAAGAGGATGAGGGCGAGAACCACATAAATCATAATCTCCTTCACCGGATAGTTGATTGGATACTTCTTCTGACCCACAAAGTAGGAGAGAAGCATGGCTGTTCCATATCCAGCAAAACCAGCCCAGGCACAGGCGATGTAACCATAAACAGGTACGAAGATAACGTTGATGGCAATCAATACCGCACAACCGATGCCTGAGAAGTAAGCACCCCAGATGGTCTTGTCGATGAGCTTGTACCAGAAACTGAGGTTGAAGTAAACTCCCATCATGATTTCGGCAGCCATTACGATAGGCACTACCTTCAAACCATCCCAGTAGTCGCGACCGATGATGTGGCGCAATACATCCAGATAACCTACTACCACCAGGAAGGCGAGCAGGGTGAAGATGACGAAATATTTCATCGCCGAAGCGTAAGTCTGTCGGTTGTCCTTATCCTTCGCCTTGCCGAAAACGAACGGCTCGTAAGCATAGCGGAAAGCCTGGGTAATCATCGCCATGATCATCGCAATCTTGCTGGCTGCTCCGTAGATTCCGAGCTGCGCATGCGCATCGCCCTTCTCATAGATGTAAGGGAAGAGAATCTTGTCGGCTGTCTGGTTCAGAATACCGGCAATACCGAGTACGAGAATAGGCCAGCTGTAGCCCATCATCTTCCTGACGAGTACCTTGCACTCGCTCCAGGAGCATTTCTCGCCCATGAATCCTTCCTTCAGTTCCTTGTAGAAACAGAAGGTGATGGAGGCGGTACAAACCAGGTTGATGTAGAAAGCATAACCCACATCGTGACCATCCATGATGACGTAGTAAACCAGGTTGAGCGCAATGTTCAGACCGATGAAGAGCAACTTGAAGGCAGCAAACTTCAATGGGCGCTTCTTGTATCTGAGGTAAGCGAATGGAATGCACTGGAAGGCATCAATAGCCACGGTTACGAACATGGTCCATACATAAGCCGGATGGTCGGCGTAGCCCATCGCATCGCTCAAAGGCGTGATGAAGAGGAATACCAGGGCGATGAAGAGTAGGGAAGTGAAGCCCACCATGCTCAATACCGTGTGATAAACCTTTTCCGAGTTTTCTCCCTCCTTGTTGACAAAACGGAAGAAGGTGGTCTCCATTCCGTAGGTCAGGATAACGAGGAGTAACGCCGTATAGGCGTACATGTTGGTGATGACACCATAACCACCACTTGCGGCGCTGATCTTTGCCGTATAGAGTGGTACAAGCAGATAGTTGAGGAATCTGCCGATGATACTGCTCAAACCATAGATGGCGGTATCCTTTGCGAGTGATTTTAAACTTGCCATTATCTTTCTTAATGTTGAATGTTAAGTATTAAATGTTAAATTGGGCTTGCGCCGTCATTCAAAGATTATCTGTGTAAATCTGTGAAATCTGTGGGAGACTCTTATCCGAAGAATAAATATGCTATAGCGATTGCTGCGATGACTCCTGCCAAATCGGCAAGCAAGCCGCAAGCCACGGCGTGGCGGGTATTCCTGATACTTACGCTTCCGAAATATACTGCCAATATATAGAAGGTGGTATCGGTGGAACCCTGGAAGATGCAGCTCAATCTGCCCACAAACGAATCAGGACCATAGTTCTTCATCGCCTCCAGCATCATGCCTCGTGCACCACTTCCCGACAGCGGTTTCATGATGGCGGTAGGTAGGGCGCCTACGAAATCGGCATTCAAGCCGCATTGTTCTACCGACCACGAAATGCCCTGAATCACCATATCCATCGCTCCCGAAGCACGGAACACGCCGATGCCCACAAGGATAGCTACGAGATAAGGGATAATCTTCACTGCAGTAGTAAAACCTTCCTTCGCTCCCTCGATAAATGCATCATAAACATTCACTTTCTTCCAGAATCCCGCCAGGATGAAACAGAGGATGATGCCCAGGAGAATCATATTCGAAGCCAGGGTAGTAACTGTATTCATCGTATCCTTGTCCATCTGTCCGAATCCCCAGATGATGATGCCTACGAAGGCACACATTCCCAACAGAGTAGCGAGCAATACCGGCTGCAGGATGTTGATGCGCTGCCAGAGCGAAGTGATGATGATTCCGGCAAGCGTAGCCACGAGCGTAGCCATCAGGATAGGGATGAAGACATCCGTAGGCTGGGCTGCACCATAGGAGGCACGGAAGGCGAGGATGGTGGTAGGGATGATGGTGAGTCCTGAGGTGTTCAGAACCAGGAACATAATCATCGGGTTCGTCGCCGTATCCTTTTTCGTGTTGAGTTCCTGCATCTGCTGCATCGCCTTCAATCCTGTAGGCGTCGCTGCATTATCGAGTCCCAGCATATTCGAAGCGATGTTCATGAAGATGCTTCCCATCACCGGATGGTTTTTCGGAATATCGGGGAAGAGACGGGTGAAGACCGGGCTGAGTGCTCTTGCCAACACATTCACAACTCCCGCCTTCTCTCCAATCTTCATGATGCCAAGCCAGAGGGCGAGCACGCCCGTCAGTCCGAGAGAAATCTCGAAGGCATTCTTGGAAGAATCGAAGGTGGAATCTACAATCTTCTGGAAGATAGTCGTATCTCCCATTGCCAATCCGATGAGTGCGAAGATGAACGCAATCACGAAAAATGCTATCCAAATGTAATTTAAAACCATAATTGTTTCATCTTGCGGTTTTATCAACCGCTTTTATTGTGATAATGTTCTTGTCACAGAATAATATAATACCTGATAATCGGGTGCAAAAGTACAACTTTATCACAAAATTCCAAAGGAATTCGCTCTGAAAATCACAAAATTCCTATTGTTTTAAGGCGTTTTATCACAAAATTCCATGCTTTTCTCTCTTCGTCATCATATTATTCCCTATTCGTTATACTTTTTTAATCTCTCTTTTTATCCGATTTCAGAAAAAAGATGTACTTTTGCCGCTCAATTCATGAAAGACAGGAATTTGGTTATACAAAAACATTATTAAGGAAGCAAAGGACTTCTGTTATATTTTATAGTATGGACAAGAATGAGAGAATATATAACGAGCAAGAGATGCCCGCAGAAACGAAAAAGAATCATTCCGCTGATGCGGATAGAGTAAAGGAAGTATATAAGGTGACGATAGCGGGAAGCATCATCAATGTGGTGCTGCTTGTACTGAAGTTTGCTGCAGGTATTCTCGGACATTCGGCAGCCATGATAGCGGATGCCATCCACTCGCTTACCGATTTTGCCACCGATGTGGTGGTACTGGTATTCGTAAAACTGGGCAATAAGCCGAAGGATAAGGACCATGATTATGGGCATGGCAAATACGAGACGCTTGCCACAGCCATCATCGGTATTTCGCTCTTCGTGGTGGGTGTGATGATCTGTTATTCTGGCGTAACCAAGACTTATCGTGCCATCTGCGGCGAGACATTGCAGCAGCCGGGCGTTGTAGCCTTGATTGCTGCCATCGTAAGTATCGTGATGAAGGAGTGGGCTTATCAGTTTACGGTAAAAGCAGGAAAGAAATATCATTCCGAGGCTGTAGTGGCGAATGCCTGGCATCATCGCAGCGATGCTTTATCGAGTATCGGAACGATGTTCGGTATTGGTGGCGCCATCATCCTGGGAGAAAAATGGGCGGTGCTCGATCCGCTTGCAGCCATCATCGTGAGTGCCTTCATCATCAAGGCCGCCTGGGGACTGGTGATGCAGTCAGTGAAAGAACTGACGGATGCCAGTCTTCCAGAAACTGAGGAAGATGAAATCCTGAAGATTGCGAACGAAGAGCAGGGAGTAGGAGAGATTCATAACCTGCGTACCCGTCGCATCGGAAACAAGATTGCGATAGAAATGCACGTCCGTATGCCGGGTTCTCTTTCGCTTTATGAGGCGCATGAGCATGCTACTCACATAGAAACAAAACTGAAGCAGCACTTCGGTGCAGATACCCATGTGGGAATCCATCTCGAACCGATTAAAGTGAACGGAAAATATCAAGCTCCGGAATAACTGAAATAAAAGGAAACGAGCCTTGACGGAAGGAAGAAACCTCCATCAAGGCTCGTTTTTTTATTTGATATCCGAATCGTGTTTCGGATATTTATCATCTTTTGGGATGATTATTATCTGATTATATTATCGGCCGAGATTTACGCTGGCTCCTGCCATAATCCACAAACCTGGCTGCTTAACAGCTGTGAGGTCGTAGTAGCGGTGGCAAGTGATGTTGTCGGCTTTCACGAAGATATTGTATTTCTTCTCGTCCCACATCAGTTTGCAATCTACCTTGGTGTATGGATGATAGCCATTCATTCTCTGCTGCCATCTTACGCTCCACGAAGCTGAAAGCTTGCTCCAAATCTGATGATCCAGACCGAATACTGCCTTGTGCTTCAGATACTCCAATGCATAGAGCGATTTTCTGATGTTGGTCTCGGTCTTATGATCCTGATAGATGTAAGCATATCCCAACTTGATGCGGGTGATGAAACTGTTTGGTACCAACTCTCTCATGTAGATGGTAGCATCTACGTTGTAGCCCATGTTGTTGAGCTTTCCGATGTTCATCACGTGATACTTGCTGTCTTTCTGCTCGGTCACGGATGTCTGAACCCAGTCAATCATGTTGGTGCCGTGCGCATAGAATCCGCTTACGGTTGCGGCAAATCCTGTCTGGCGATATTGTGTTCCTACCTTGAAGGTTGAGTTCTTCTCCGGGTTCAGGGTGAGATCGCCTTGCTGTACCGAATTACTCATGTACAAGTCGGTGTAGGTAGGCATTCTCAATGCCTTGTTCCAGGAAGCGTAGAACTTCCAGTTGTCGTTAGGACGATAACTCATATCCACACCAGGATAGAAGCGGAAGTTGTTGTCCAAACCTGTATTCTTGTTAACCAAGACACCAGCCGACAAGGTGAAGCCGCCGAAGATGAAGTTGTGCTCCAACATGATGTTGGTATTGGTGCGCTCGCCCTTTCGGGTATATTGACGGTCTGAACCAGAGATGTCCTTGTAGTCTTTCTCTGCGAGTTCCTCACCCAATGCAGTAGAGTAGATGCACTCCTTACTGATGTCGAAACCTACTGCGGTCTTACCCAAAGCCCAAGCCACGTTGGCATTCAGTCCACCACCATAAACATCGAGGTCGTGATAGTTTTCACCTATCTGAGTTCCACGAATCAGCTGATAGTGATCCTTGAATTTGTTATAATAGAATTGAGGCGCAATCTCCCAGGTCTTCTCCTGGTTGTGCAGACTCAGATTGAGCGAAGCCAGACCGTGGTCTGTCTTCTCATATTGGTTGTTGTATTTGGCGCTGTAGAAAGTATTAGCACCATAGCTTTGGGTAGCGATACCCAACTGGGCGATGATGTCAAAACGCTGGTCGTAAGAGAAAGAGAGATTGCCGTAGCCCTGTCCCTTCTCGAAATCGCTGTTGTCTGTTCCGCCATCCGAGCGCTTGTAACCTCCGCTTACGGAATAAGCCTGGGTCCACTTGCCCGTTTCAAAAGCTGTTTGAATGCGTCCCTGTGCTCCGAAGCTTCCAAAGCTTCCGCCTTCTACACTTGCAGATACCCCCTCACTCTTAGCCTTCTTGGTTACGATGTTGATGGCACCATTGAAGGCTGAAGTTCCGAATAAGCGCGATGCTGCCCCCTCGAGCACTTCGATGTGGTCGATGTCAGCAAGAGCTACAGGAAAATCAGAAGCATTGTGACCAGTCTGAGGATTGGAAATGTTGACGCCATTCAAGAGAATGGTAATCTGGTCGAAGGTTCCACCATTGATGGAGATATCCGTCTGAACACCAAAGCCACCACGCTGACGGACATCCACGCCGGTAGCTAATTTCAATACATCGTTGATAGTCTGCGCAGCCGCACGATGAATATCGTCGCGGGTAATGACAGACACAATCTTAGGTGACTGCTCTACAGTCATCGGCGCACGAGATCCGGTAACGCTTACCGCATCCAGCTCGTAAGCCTTTCCGCCCTTGTAGAGGGTAGAATCAACCTTGGCTCCTTCTGTGCTTACGCCTGCTGCCTTAGCATGGCTCAGGGTAGCAACGCTGAGTGCACCAACAAGTACCTCTCTTCCCAAAACTGCGAAGAGTGAGTAGTTCTTGTTAGAGAATCGGTTGAACTTCAAGCTGTTGCGCTTGTTGAAAATTGTTTTGTACATTAAATTAAATGTTTATAAATGAATAATAAATCGAAGCCTTCCGCCTTCCCGGCTTTCGGCATTCGGGGTGCAAAGGTACTGCCTTTTGGGCAACTGACAAAATAAAATGTGAATTATTTTTTCAACTGCTGATGCAAAGTTAATGTAAATCAAGGTCGGTTTCCTACCTCACAAATCGTATTCAATTCAGCCTTCTCGTGGCATAAAAAAGTATTAATTAGGCATAATCCTCAATAGGGTGATGCGATTTTCTTAAAGAAACATTCGCTTTTTCAGATTATTCTTGTATCTTTGCAGTTGATATGGGCAGCATTCTGCAATCAGAATACTGCTGTTGCAATTTTATGGTAATTAGAAATTAAAAAGAAAGGAACAGATAAGATGGAAAAGATCAACGTAAAAGAACTGAATGACAACGTCTTCGAGACTATTGGTAAGGAGTGGATGCTGGTATGTGCCGGCAACAAGGATCATTTCAATATGATGACCGCCTCTTGGGGCTGTTTGGGATGGCTTTGGAACAAGCCGGTGGCTGTGGTCTTTATCCGTCCGGAGCGTTTCACCCACGGCATCATCGAGGAGAATGAATTCATGACTCTCTCTTTCCTCGGCAACAGCGAGGAGGCTCGGAAGATTTATAGTTTCTGTGGCTCTAAGAGCGGACGCGATTTGGATAAGGTGAAGGAAACAGGACTGATTCCTGTAGAAACTGATAACGGCAGCATCGCCTTCGATCAGTCACGACTCACCCTGGAATGCCGCAAACTTTATAAGGACAGTATGACCGCCGAGAAGTTCCTTGACAAGGACCTGCTCCAGTGGTATGGTGCCAAGGGTGGATTCCACGATGTTTATGTTGTGGAGATTACCAATGCTTATAAAAAGTAAAAATTAAAATATGGCTCAAGAACAAACAGCAATTCGTGAACGCCAGAAAACCAGGCTCAAGGAGCCGGGGCGTTACGTGGTAATGATGTTCAACGACGACTTCACACCGATGGACTTCGTGGTAGAAATCCTCGAATCCATCTTCTTCAAGTCGCAGGCTGAGGCTGAAGCAATCATGCTCAAGGTTCATCACGAGGAGAAAGCCGTGGTGGGCACCTACAGCTACGACATCGCCAAGAGTAAAGTGGAGAAAGCGATGGAGAAAGCCCGTACGCAGAAGTTTCCGCTTAAACTCACTTATATGCCGGAATAGGCGTTGATTTCGGGGAAATATCCCCAATATATGCTAAGAAAAAGAAAGGAAAAAATAGAATGGACAGTATGGGATTGACCCGATATATGAGTGTTCTGATGGACGATGCCATGAAGCAAGCCCGGTTCTTCGACCACGAGTTCGTGATGCCCGAGCACATGCTGCTGGCGTTGCTCAGGCAGTATGCATTCTGTCAGGCGCTGCAGGAAGAAGGCGTAGACAGCCTCAAGATGCACGAAGACTTGGTGGAATGGCTCGCCAAGCAGGAACGTGTGCCTGAAACCATCAAGTATCTGCCAGAGCCGTCATCGCTCTTCAAAACTATGTTTGGAACGGCGTGCGCCCTGGCTGCTGCTGCCGACAGACAGCTGGTGAATGTACCCCATTTTGTACAGGCGATGTTTGGCTTGCAGAATTCAGAAGCCGCCTTCCTGCTGTGCAAGAATGTGGGCGACCGGCAGGGCGAGTTTCTGGCGAGCGTTGACAGTTATTATCCTATTGGAGAAGATACTGGAGAGGCTGGCATGGGCATGGGAGCAGACTTTGATGATGACGATTATGCCAACGAGTATGACGACGACGAGGAAGAAGGCAGAAGACAGGTTGTACAGGATTGGCATCAGTTGGTTACCTGTATTTCTGACAAGGTAGAAGAGCACAATCCGCTCATCGGAAGAGAACAGGAACTGGACAGAACCATCCAGGTGCTCTGCCGTGCCGAGAAGAACAATCCGCTCCACATCGGAGAAGCCGGGGTCGGCAAGACAGCTCTGGTCTATGGTCTCGCCAAACTCATCAACGAAAACCAGGTTCCTGAACGCCTCAAGGGGGCTCGCATCTACGGCATGGATATGGGACAGATGCTTGCCGGTGCCCAATATCGCGGCGATTTCGAGAAACGCATCAAGATGGTGATGGAGGGAGCCGTGAAGGAAGGCAATACCATTATCTACATCGATGAGATTCATAATATGATAGGTGCCGGTCGCGGCTCTGATGGCGGACCTGATGCATCCAATATGCTGAAGCAATATCTGGAGGCAGGTGATATCCGTTTCATCGGTTCTACCACCTACGAGGAATATAACCGTTACATGGCTCAGAGCAAGGGCATCGTGCGCCGGTTCCAGCAGATAGATATCAAGGAACCTACCGAGGAGGAGGCTATCAAAATATTGGAGGGCTTGCAGTATAAATACAACAAGTTCCACAATGTAACCTATCGCAAGGACGCCCTGGAATATGCCGTCCGTGCCAGCGCCAAATATATCAGCAACCGCTGTCTGCCAGACAAGGCCATCGACCTGATGGATGAGGCGGGTGCTTATCTGGAGGTGCATCCGGTAGAATCTCGCCAGCGCTCTTACGTTACCAAGTCAATCATCCAGCAGATTCTGATTAAAGTCTGCAAGATTGATGCGGCTGCGATGAAAGATGAGAATAACGATGCTTTGGCTACGCTCCGCCAGCGCATACTCGACAAGATTTACGGTCAGGACAAGGCTGTAGACAAGGTGGTTGAGGCTGTGATGATGGCAAAGGCGGGATTGACAGATGATGACAAACCATTGGCTTCGCTCCTCTTCGTGGGACCTACCGGAGTAGGAAAAACCGAGGTGGCACGGCAGTTGGCCAAGGAACTCGGCATCGAACTGGTACGCTTCGATATGAGTGAATATACCGAGAAGCATACCGTGGCAAAACTCATCGGTTCGCCAGCCGGATACGTGGGTTATGAGGATGGAGGACTTCTGACCGATGCCATCCGCAAGACGCCAAACTGTGTACTCCTGCTCGACGAGATAGAGAAGGCGCATAGCGATATCTATAACATCCTGCTCCAGGTAATGGACTATGCCCGTCTGACTGATAACAAGGGTCAGAAGGCTGATTTCCGTAACGTGATTCTCATCATGACCTCAAATGCCGGAGCACAATATGCTTCACGGGCTAGCGTAGGCTTCAATGGAAACGTAAGTCGTGGCGAAGCGATGCTGGCACAGGTGAAGAAGACTTTCAAGCCTGAGTTTATCAACCGACTTTCCGACATGGTGGTGTTCAACGATATGGATAAGCACATGGCAGAACTGATTCTTGCCAAGAAACTTCGTCAACTCGATGCGAAACTGGCAGCAAAGGGAGTTACCGTAACGTTAACCGATGCTGCGCGTGAACAGTTGCTGAAATGGGGCTTTACCAAGGAATATGGTGCCCGCGAGATGGACCGTGTCATCGGTAACCGCCTGAAACCGATCCTGATGAAGGCGCTGCTCTTCGGCAAACTCAAGAAGAGTGGCAAGGCGCATGTCGACTTTGACGGAAAGGAACTGGTGATTAATTATTAGAATGAAAGTCTAGTCAAGAATATTCTTGATAAAAGATAAGCGTATGATATTACAGATAGATGATACTGCGGACGAGATTTACTTTCCCGATCCGCATTATGGCGATGAGGATGGATGCTTTGCGATTGGTGGCGATTTGAGTATTGACCGCCTGTTGCTGGCTTATAGCAATGGCATCTTTCCCTGGTATAGTTTCCGTGACCAGCCTGAAATACTCTGGTTCTGTCCGATGAAGCGTTTCGTCATCTTCCCTGATGAAATCCACATCAGTCATTCTATGCGTACCCTGATGAGAAAGAACCGATACAGCGTAGGAATCAACGAAGATTTCGATGGCGTGATACGGGGATGCAGCAAGACCAACGGACGGTATTGGGAAGATGGCGCATGGCTGGGCGAGAACATCATCCAGGCATTTACTGCCCTCCATAAGCAGGGCTTTGCGGCGAGCGTAGAGGTATGGGATAATGAAACCGATGAACTGGTGGGTGGACTTTATGGTGTCACCATCGGCAAGGTTTTTATCGGAGAAAGCATGTTCTCCAGGGTTCCGTCAGCTTCTAAGATTGCCCTCATCTTCCTTGCCAGATACTTGCAGGAGCACGGTGGCAAGATGATAGATTGTCAGTTGGAGACTCCTCATCTCAAATCGATGGGGGGCAGATATATTTCTTACGAGGAATATATGAAGATTATGAACGAAGAATAAGAGATGTTCTTCTCGGAATAGAAGAACATCTTCTTTTGAATAAAAAATAAAGGCTAGGTTTCCAGAATCGTGAACCTAGCCTTTGTTATTATCTGGCTTTTTGCTTTTTATTAGAATATCGGTGTGCCGATGCAGCCGTTAGGTGCCTGAATATGCAGCATCGCACAAACGGTAGCGGCAATATCTGTCATATAGTGAGGCTGGGCACTCTCGCCATGCTGGATGCCCCAACCCATAAACAGGCAAGGAATATGGATATCGTATGGATTCCATGCTCCGTGGGTAGTTCCCTTGCTGCTGTAATAATCGTAGTGACCTGGTTTCAGTACAATCTGAACACCTCCGCTGCGCTCGCGGTTATAACCGTTAATGGCGCGGCACTTCAGCTCTTCAGGGATGCTCTCGATAGAGGTTTTCTCCATGTCGAAGGCATAGTGCACGTCCTTGTCTTTCTTCAGTCTGTCTACTACCACCTGCTTGATGGCTGCGTAATCCAGACCGAGTTCTTCGATGATGTCTGTATTGAAGAATACCTGATAGTTCATAATGGTCTTTACTAGGTCCTTATCGGTGTTGAACTTTGTCTTCAGACTCTTGTTCAATTCATCTACCAGTCCCTTCTTGTTCCAGATGCCGGCAGGAATTCGCTGGTCTTGCAGGAAGGTGGCGTTGTTTACGCCTCCATGGTCGGCGGTGAGGAAGGTGAGATAATTTCCCTTGCCCACGGTCTGGTCGAGATAAGCGAAGAAATCTGCCAATGCCTTATCTAATCTGAGATAGCAATCTTCTGTTTCGATGGCGTTCACGCCCACCTGATGACCGATGTAATCGGTGCTTGAGCAGCTGATGGTCAGCAAATCAGTATCTGTGTTTCTACCCAGATTTTCTCCCTCAATGGCAGCCTTGGCAATATCGAAAGTCAGGTTGCAGCCGAATGGGGTACTGCGGAGAATCTTGTAACCATGCTTTTTATATAAGGTAGGCAGGTCGAGTGGCAATACCGCCTTCTCGCCTTCAACAATTCCATTCTCGTAGTTGTTGTCATCGCTGGTGCTCTCCTTGTAGGAATCGATAGGGTAGAGCGTCTCCCATTTCTTGGAAAGATACTTGTTTGGGAGTTTCTGCTTGTTGAACTTGTTCACCCACTCTGGCAACTTATCCATATAGAAAGTACTGGTGATGAACTTGCCCGACTTGTCATCAAACCAGAAAGCGCCATTGGCGTGATGGCCCGCAGGGAGGATGGATGCTCTGTCTTTCAAGGCTACACCAATCACCTTAGAGCGGTTGTTGGTAGCCAGACGGAGTTCATCGCCGATGGTGGTTACCCACAGATTGCGAGGCGACATCTTGCCAGCCTTGCTGTCTGAACCTACCGGGTTGACGGTATCGTCGGCAGTACAATACACTACCTTTCCATCTTTCACGAAGTTGTTTCCTGCAATTCCGTGGATGGAAGGAACGGAACCGGTCCAGATAGAAGAGTGGCCGATGGCTGTAACCGAAGGGATATAAGGAATCTTGCAATTTTCTACGCTGAATCCTTCTCCGAGCATTCTCTTGAATCCGCCTTCGCCGTAGCGGGCGTAGTAGCGATAGAGATAATCCCATCGCATCTGGTCGATAACGATGCCTACAACGAGCTTAGGGCGTTGAGGCTGAGCCTGTGCAATGCCGCAGAAGCAGCAGAGCACGAAGATGAGTTTGATAATCTTATTCATAGTCAAAATGTCTTTTTTATACATAACCATTCAGTATTGTATATTGCTATTCGGTTGCAAAGATACAACTTATTTTGGTATTTAACGATAAAAAAGACGATTTTTACCCAAACTTCTCATGGCGTTCAATACAGCCAGTACCGTAACACCTACATCGGCAAAGACTGCCATCCACATGGTGCCGAGACCAATGGTGGCGAGAATCAGTACGGCAACCTTCACTCCGATGGCAAATACCACGTTCTCGTGAGCGATATGAATGGTTCTCCTGGCTATCTTCACGGCAAGGGCAATCTTTCTAGGGTCATCATCCATCAGTACTACATCGGCAGCTTCGATGGCTGCATCGCTACCCAGTCCACCCATGGCAATGCCCACATCGGCACGCTTCAATACAGGGGCATCGTTGATGCCATCGCCTACGTAAGCGAGCGTCTTGCCTGCTGGTTTTGTCTTCAGCAGTTGTTCTACATGCGAAACCTTGTCGGTTGGCAGCAGTTCTGCGCGGCACTCGTCCAGTCCCAGTTTGTGGGCAACATCTTCTCCCACTTCTCTGCGGTCGCCCGTCAGCATTACCGTTTTCTCTACTCCCAGTTCTTTCAGCTCTCTGATGGCATGGGCGCTTCCTCCCTTAAGGGTGTCGTTGATCACAATATGTCCCGCGTACTTGCCATCAATGGCGACGTGGATGATGGTTCCCACCTGGTTGCAGTCGTGCCATTTTGCACCGATGCTTTCCATCATCTTCTTGTTGCCCACGCAAACCACCTTGCCGTTCACTTTGGCACGGATACCCTGTCCTGCAATTTCCTCTACATCGGTCACCTCGCAGCCATCCGTTGCTTCTTGCGGGAAGGCAGTACGCAGGGCTGCGCCGATAGGGTGGGTAGTGAAATGTTCAGCATGAGCCGCCAAATGCAGCAGAATCTTCTCCTTGTCAGAATATTCGCCAATATGCACATTATCTGCATCGTGGGATGAATGGTCTGGGCAGGAATCATCAGCATGAACAGCTGCCACGGCAAACTCTCCGTGGGTCAGAGTTCCGGTCTTGTCGAACACAACGGTTCCCACCTTGGCTAAAGCATCCATATAGTTGCTGCCCTTGATGAGAATACCATTCCGGGATGCTCCGCCGATGCCGCCAAAGAAGGTGAGGGGCACGCTGATGACCAGGGCGCAAGGACAGGAAACTACCAGGAATATCAAGGCGCGGTTGAGCCATAATGGGAAGTTCTCGCCAAAGGTTCCTTCACCTACGATTCCTGTTGCTGCCAGGAATGGAGGAATAACCGCCAGGGCAATGGCTGCGAAAACAACGATAGGAGTATAGACTCGGGCGAAACGGGTGATGAAAGCCTCGCTCTTCGACTTGTTCTTGTCTGCACTCTCTACCAGCGCAATAATCTTGGATACGGTACTCTCGCCAAAACTCTTGGTGGTGCATACACGAACTACTCCTGAAAGGTTGATGCAACCGGACATGATAATATCGCCTTCATTCAAATCCCGTGGCATACTCTCACCTGTCAGGGCAATGGTATTTAAGGCTGAATTGCCCTCTACAACAACACCATCCAAAGGCACTTTCTCTCCCGGACGGATTACGATAGTTTCTCCTATCTTGACGTCTTCCGGCGAAACCGACTCTACTTTTCCGTTTCTCTCAACATTCGCTACGTCTGGTCTAATATTCATCAGATGCGAAATACTGTCGCGGCTTTTACCCTCCGCATATCCTTCGAAGAGTTCGCCCACCTGAAAGAAGAGCATCACAAAGACTGCCTCCGGGAATTCTGTATCTGATCCTGGGAAGAATCCGATGCAAAGTGCTCCGATGGTTGCAATAGCCATCAGAAAGTTTTCGTTAAACATATCGCCCTTGGCAATACCTTCTGCAGCTTCGCCCAGCGTCTCATGTCCTATCAATAAATAAGGAATGAGATAGACGAGGAGCAACTGCCAGATAGCCAGACTGTATTCCTTTTCGATGAAAACAGCGATAATCAGGAGGATGATGGTTGCTCCTATCAGAAAGAGTTTGGATTTCAAACCGCCTTCTTCATGGTGATGGTGGTGGCAACCGCACCCCTGGTGCTCATGTTCTTCTGTGCCGCATGAGCAGTCATGATTGTGCTCATGATGATGTTCGTGAGAATCTTCACAATGGCATTCATGATGATGTTCGTGAGAATGTTTCATTTCTTCCATAATTTTGCAATACTTTTAGTTCTATATAACCAGGAACATTCAGTTCCTTTTTCTATTTCGGTTGCAAAATTACGAAAAGGTTTCTGCAACTTGGTTGCAAAAGCCCCAGTTGGCCTCTTTTTTTCTGTCGGATACGTTTTGTGAAAAAAGAAAAACAGCGGCCTACGATTGCTCGTAAGTCGCTGTAATAGAAGCGTGGACCAGCTAGGGCTTGAACCTAGGACCTCCAGATTATGAGTCTGTTGCTCTAACCAACTGAGCTACAAGTCCGTTGAATTTTTATTAAATTCGAGTGCAAAGATACTAGATTTTGGGCAAATAACCAAATAAAATCTTAAAAATTTTCTTAGAATCAGAAAAATAGCGTATCTTTGCACCAAATTATGTGCGCACACGTGCGTATGTACTTATTAATCGTACAAAAAAGAAAAAGTATTTCTATTCAGAAATGGACATAGACAAAAATAAAAGAATCGGTCTTACCGACGAACAAGTAAAACAGAGTAGGGAACAGCATGGCAAGAACGTGCTTACCCCTCCTCAACGTACTTCATTATGGAAACTGTATTTGGATAAATATCGCGACCCGATTATCCAGATACTTCTTGTGGCGGCTTTCGTATCCCTCATCCTTGCTTTTATCGAAAAGAATTTCATGGAGACCATCGGTATCTTCGTGGCTGTTTTCCTTGCTACTACCGTGGGCTTCTACTTTGAGCGCGATGCTGCCAAGAAGTTTAATCTGCTTACGGCGCTCAGCGAAGAGCAGCCGGTTAAGGTGCGCCGAAATGGTAAGGTGATGGAGATTCCGCGCCACGATGTGGTGGTGGGAGATGTAGTGCTCGTGGAAGTGGGCGACGAGGTGCCTGCCGATGGAGAACTCATCGTCTGCAACGACCTGCAGATTAACGAATCTGCCCTTACGGGCGAACCTGTTGCCGAGAAATCTCTGGAAGGCGGTGGCGATGGTGCCTATCCTCGCAACGTCATCCTCCGTTCTACCATGGTGATGAATGGCAGGGGCGAGTTCGTGGTTACAGCCGTGGGCGATGCTACCGAGATTGGTAAGGTGGCGAAAAAATCTACCGAGCAGACTTCGGTGGAGACACCGCTTCACATGCAGCTCGACAAGTTGGCTAAGATGATTTCCAAGGTAGGCTCTGTTGTATCTGTGGCAGCCTTCTTCATCTTCCTGATTCACGATATCCTCACCAATCCGGCATGGGGCGGCAAGGATTATTTCTATATGGCAGAAATCGTGTTGAAATACTTCATGATGGCTGTTACCCTGATTGTGATGGCGGTGCCGGAGGGATTGCCGATGGCGATTACCCTTTCTCTGGCGCTCAACATGCGAAGAATGCTGAAGTCGAACAATCTGGTGCGCAAGCTCCATGCCTGCGAAACCATGGGTGCGGTTACCGTAATCTGTACCGATAAAACCGGTACGCTTACCCAGAACAAGATGCAGGTGAGTGCCCTGGAACTCAAGCAGGGCGATGAGGCGCTGCTCGATACTGCCATTGCCCTCAACTCTACAGCCGAGTTGAATGACGGCAAACCTATCGGAAACCCTACCGAGTCGGCTCTCCTGCTCTGGCTCGATGCCCAGGGCAAGGATTATGAAGAACTCCGCAAGCAGGTGAATGTGCTCAAGCAGTTGCCTTTCTCTACCGAGAGAAAGATGATGGCAACCTTGGCAGAAGTTGATGGCGAGACCTATCTCTTCGTAAAGGGTGCGCCTGAAATCGTGATGAAGAAATGCATCATCGAAGATAGAATGCTGAGACAGTCAGCCGAAGAACTCGATGAGTGGCAGCATAAGGCTATGAGAACCCTGGCGTTCGCCTATAAGAAGATAGAAACTTCTATCATGAGAACTTCCAGAACCTCTACTGCCGAAGTGGTAGCACTTCTCGATGCCAACGACCTTCAGTTGCAGGCCATTGCAGCCATTGCCGATCCTATCCGTCCGGATGTTCCTGCTGCCGTGCAGGAGTGCCGCCATGCGGGTATCGAGGTGAAGGTGGTTACGGGTGATACGGCTGCCACCGCCTTGGAGATAGGCAAGCAGATAGGTGTCTTCGAAGATGAACCTGAGAATATCGGAGCAGATGGCTCTCTGACCTCGCTCGACCAGCAGATGATTACGGGTGAACAGTGGGAGGCTCTTTCTGACGAAGAGGCTTACGAACGGGCGAAGGATATCCGAGTGATGAGCCGTGCCCGTCCTACCGATAAGCAGCGACTGGTGGCGATGCTCCAGAAGCGTGGCGAGGTGGTTGCCGTTACTGGCGACGGTACCAACGATGCTCCGGCGCTTCACTATGCCCATGTGGGCTTGTCGCTGGGTTCAGGAACTTCCGTGGCAAAGGAGGCTTCGGATATGACCCTGCTCGATGATTCCTTCAAGTCTATAGCCAACGCCGTGATGTGGGGACGCTCGCTCTATCGCAACCTGCAGCGCTTCCTTTTCTTCCAGTTGGTAGTAAACGTGGTAGCCCTCCTGCTGGTGCTTGGTGGCTCAGTTATCGGAACTGAAATGCCGTTGACGGTAACCCAGATTCTTTGGGTGAACCTTATCATGGATACCTTCGCAGCCTTGGCACTTGCCTCATTGCCTCCATCTCACGAGGTGATGAAGGATAAGCCACGCAAGGCATCCGATTTCATCATCAACAAGAGCATCGGTTTCGGTATCCTGTTCTGCGGCATCGTCTTCTTCCTCGTGATGTTTGCCCTGCTGGTTTACTGCGAGCGCAGAGGCAAGGGTGGAGTAGATGTGCATGAACTGACCATGTTCTTCACCACCTTCGTGATGATCCAGTTCTGGAACCTCTTCAATGCCAAGGCGCTGATGAGTCATCACACCGCTTTCCGCCATTTCCTGAAGGATAAGGGAATGATTCTGGTGCTTGTACTGGTATTGGTGGGTCAGTGGATTATTGTAACCTTTGGTGGCGAAATGTTCCGCACCACACCATTGTCGCTCCACGAGTGGCTGCTCATCATCGGCTCCACCTCTGTTGTGCTCTGGGTGGGCGAGCTATGGAGAGCTTTTAAGAGAATGATAGCAAAGAGAAGATAATCCATCGGAGTTCTTCTTCTGATATGAATGTTAAAGACAGTCCTTATGAATACAATACATTATAACGATATCGTGCAGTTGCCGCCTTGTGTGGCAACCATCGGTTTCTTCGATGGGGTGCATCGGGGACATCAGTTCCTGATTCATCATCTCGTAGAGACGGCACGAAAGGATGGCTTGCAATCTACCGTCATCACCTTCGATGCGCATCCCCGCAAGGTATTGCAGGCAGATTATCAGCCAGAGATGCTGAGTACGCTCGACTCCAAGCTGCTGCTGCTTTCGAAGACGGAAGTGGATAATGCTGTGGTGCTGCATTTCGACAAGGCGATGGCTGCCATGTCGGCAAGAGAGTTTATGCAGCAGGTGCTCCACGACCATCTCAACGTAAGGAAACTCTTCATCGGCTACGACCATCGCTTCGGTCATAACCGCGAGGAGACTTTCGAAGATTACGTGCGCTACGGCAAGGAGATGGGCATCGAGGTAATCAGGAACGAAGCCTTCCAGATAGATGGCATCAACATCTCTTCTTCCGTCATCCGCTCTTTCCTGAAAGAGGGAGAAGTGGAGATGGCAGCCCGGTGCCTCGGTTTCCCTTATACCCTCATCGGAAAGGTGGTGAATGGATTCCACGAAGGCAGAAAGCTCGGTTTCCCTACTGCCAATCTCGACATCTCTCACTTCGGACAGCTGATTCCTGCCCCTGGCGTCTATGCCGTAAGGGTAAGACTGGAGAATACGGTGGAATGGAAGCGGGGAATGATGAATGTGGGCAATCGCCCAACCTTCAATGGCAGACAACTGACGCTAGAGACGCACATCTTCAATTTCGACGGGGATATTTATGACCAGCTCTTGCTCGTAAGCTTCGTGAAGCGAATAAGGGGCGAACAGAAGTTTGACAGTCCCGAGGAGTTGGCGGCGCAGCTGAAAGAGGATGAGCAGACCGTGCTGGATCTCTTTGAAAAGGAAGCGGAATGATAGCGAGAATGCTATTAACTATAAACGATTAATTATAAACAGTAAAAGCAATGGCAAAGATTAATTTAAAGAGAGGTTTGACGGATATCGTCCTCTACCTGATTATATTTATAGTAGTACAGATTATCGTGATGTATGCTGGCGCAGGAATCTGGGCGGGCATTAAGGGCGAAGATTACCAGGCAACGCTCCTGGCTATCAGTTCGGGCAGCAATCCTATCCTGATGGCGCTTACCTCAGCGTTCAGCAACGTTATCACCCTCGTCATCTTCCTGAAGACGAAGTGGACACCGCTGACCCGCGATTATCTGCTTTCCAAGCCTTGGGTAACGCTTCTCTGGGTGGCATTGTTCTCTCTGGGAACCATCATTCCTCTGGAGCTCATATATGAGCAGATAGGCATCGAGATGGACGAGAATGCCGAGCAGATACTCGCATCGCTCATGAAGGAGCCTTGGGGCTATGTGGCTATCGGCGTTCTGGCGCCTTTTGCTGAGGAGGTTGTGTTCCGTGGAGCCATTCTCCGCACCCTGCTGGGTCTTATGAGCAAGAAGAACCATTGGGTAGCCATCATGATTTCGGCTGCCATCTTCGGTCTGGCTCACGCCAACGTAGCGCAGTTTATCAATGCCCTCCTGCTGGGCTTACTCCTGGGTTGGATGTATTATCGCACCAAGAGTCTTGTTCCGGGCATCCTGCTCCACTGGGTGACTAATACGATGGCGTATGTCCTGTCCAATATCATGCCTCAGAGCGATGGCAAGCTCATCGACCTCTTCCATGGCGATGAGAAAACCATGTATTATGCCATAGGCTTCTCTCTCTGCATCATGATTCCAAGCTTCATACAGATGATTATCAGATTAAAGAAGGTGAAGGCTTAAGAGATAAATAAACGAGTAAAAAGGTTACCTGGATGGGTAGCCTTTTTTCAGATATATAACCGGATAGATAAGTAGATTTTATGAAGATTATAGAAAGCAGTATCATAGGAAAGAAGAGTCCTGAGGCTTGTGAGGATGGAATGGTAGTTACCGATGATTTCATCGCTGTGATAGATGGCAGTACGAGCAAGACGCCGAAGCATCTCAATCCTGATATGAAGAACGGAAGATACGCCATGATGCTTATCTCGGAATATATCCGGGAGGAACTGAAGGCGGATGCCTCGGTAGATGATTTCTGCCAGGGCGTAACGGCGTATATATATAATAAGGTGTATGAAAAGCTTGAGGTGGAAGAGCGGTTGAAGGAGCATCCGGAAGAGCGGCTTACCGCCTCGGCTATCCTTTATAGCCGGACAAAGAATGAAGTCTGGATGGTGGGTGATTGCCAGGCAATCATCGCCGGAAAGCTTTATGAGAACGGCAAGCCTTATGAGGAGAAGATTGCCCGTAAGAGGGTAGAGCTGATAGAGCAGGGCCTTTCGCCTGCTGATGCTAGAAAGCAGATAGAGCCATTGCTTATCAAGGCGATGCTTTCCGGGCAGAACCAGACCTATACGGTTATCGATGGATTTCCGATTTATCGGGAGGGAGTGAAGGTTGTCTCTGTTCCAGATTCTTGTTCTGTTCAAGATCCTGTTTCCTGCTCAGGCTCCGCTTCTGCATCAGGTACAATTCCATCTTCTTCCTCCGAGATAGTCTTGGCGAGCGATGGCTATCCGTTTCTGAAGCCAACCTTGGCAGCGAGTGAGGCGGCATTGGCAGAGCAGATTGCCAACGACCCTCAGAACATCCATTCCTTTATTGCCACCAAGGGCATCGTAGAGGGCAATAAGAGCTTTGATGATAGAACTTATATCCGATTTGTTTATTGCCAGTAAATAAAAAGCCGCAAATTTGTTTATTGGCAATAAACAAAAATGGCTGATTTCGCCAGAAAAAAATAACACGGACAAATTGAATTTGTCCGGCTCGTTTGTCCGGAAGTTTGTAACTATCAAATAATCAGAGATTTATAAGTCGCCGGACAATTTGTCCGGACAAATTCAATTTGTCCGTGTTATTTTTTTAGCATGAATTTGTAAAGAAAAGCAAGGATTTCCATCCGGTAGGCGATGTATTCCCAAGAAGAAAACGATGACTTCTGCCCCGAGAAACGGTGAGTTCTGGAGGAGAAAACTATGAGTTAGTTTTTTTAACATAAAGCTCTAAAGCAGCCAAAGGAGAATAAGAGAGGTTGGAACGTAAACAGTTGGGAATG